>Ga0210384_10001886_pt1 | contig 26950 bp, 20 predicted proteins | sample IncBWH2MmetaG_FD_160574 | JGI IMG/M metagenome (GOLD analysis project Ga0210384, IMG submission 160574) | Forest soil microbial communities from Barre Woods Harvard Forest LTER site, Petersham, Massachusetts, United States - Inc-BW-H-2-M | ecosystem: Environmental > Terrestrial > Soil >...
GAAATTTTGTATTTTCTGTGAAGACTCTTTTTGACAACTCTATAACATACACCTGGTACCTCATCTTGCTCAACAGTTTTAAATACTAGTGGGCTTTAGTAGCTGCATCAAATATTCTGCAAAAATTACCGACACCTATTTTACTGATTTCAGATTCAGTGAAACCGGTCTTTAACATAGCATCAACAACGGCGTAATAGAAACCAAGGAAAGGTAAGTTTAAAAATTATTCCTGTACTTCTAATTTTAAAATGTCACTGATATTGATTGGCTTAATAGGCATATTAAAAAAATGAGTTTTACTGCCTGTAATCGAACTGTCTTTTAGTAAAAGAGTATTGATATAAAATGTTGTTCTCGAATTATCTAATCTGGTGATTCGAATACCAGTCCGGTTGGTAATGGTAATGATCTTTTCATGCTCTTTGTTGTCAAGGCATGTTAAAGTTTTTAAGTCGTTTCCGGTAACAGGGTCAATAAAAAATACATAAGGGGGAACTGGTAAAAGAATTTTCTTTTTTTCAGTATTACTATTGGCAAACTGATTAACTAAACTCTTTGTGGTAAGGTGATATGTTTCACAACCTGAAAGAAGGATTGCAAAGAGCATCAGTAAATAACAATATATTATTTTCAAAATAAGTATTTTATATTTGAAACGAAAAGCAGATTGTAGGTAAATCTACTTAGTGACTGCATATTACAAATTAAATGATAAATTGTAAGTACGGAATAAGACTGGGGAGGTTAGCACAGTTTTACCATTGCCCTTCTATTAAAGTCTTATTTGTAATAATATCAAATCCCCAAAATCCCTTTTTAGTTTCAATATAAACCTGACCATATTTTTCGACTTCCGTACCGCAGGGGAAAATCAGTTGTTTTTCAAAATCTTTATATTTAATATTTATATAAGGCTCTCCGCAGCTATTTTTTGATTTTGCCAGATGACCATATGATAATATACTCGCAGTAATCGCTTTTTTATCCTGATTTGGATAATGATAATTTGTCCACAGAAATAAGAACATGATAATCCCACCAAAAGAAACAATATCATAAAAATAGTGTAACCAGGTAGGTATGTACCCGGGCGAAGCTGGATTGAAACAATAAATATTTAAAGTCTTTTTAAAAAAAGGTTTAATAATAATTCCGGATAAAATCCATATTGACAAAGGAATATAAACCGAAATAAAAGTCATTCGAAAAATATTGATTTCCCAAATGATTAAAATGAGTCCAACCAGAAATAATCCACCTACCAGGTTGCTTTTAAAATTATAGTGGGGTATTGGTCACAAAGTTCCTGTAATATTATTTTTCTTTTACTGAGCGGCTTTACATGGGGACTTGTATATTTTGAAGACATAAGTTTGAAAATAATACCTGTAAAATTGAATTTCTCTATTATAAGCCTTGCAGGGGTACCAAATCTGCTCATGATCTATAAACCTGGCTATTCTGGCATATCATTTCCCAAAAATGAAAAGCATTTATTTCTTTTCAATTAAGTCGGAAAGTTCATTATTTCTCTTCTAATTGGGATGCAACCCATGCATCCAGTTCATTTTTAGAATCTATTTCAATGATCTTTTCCATTTCCTTGTCCTTCTTTATTCCGTTGCCCATCTGATACACTTTTATGGCAGTTCTTATTCCAGCCACATTACATTTAACGGCGTCTTTCGAGTAATTATTTTGCAGTGAATATTTTGTCCAACCTCCCATGAATATAAAAAGGAGGTCAGGGTTTTTTTTAGCAAATGGCGTGGTTTTTTCGTCTATATCTATTGTCACGGTAGGGGAATTTGTAAGCCAGGCCATAAATTTCCCATAAAGTTCTTTTCGTTTATTTACTTCCTGGTTTAATGGAGTATTCACGAACCAGTCTATAGTGTTAATAACAGCAGGCTCAGTTTTTACAAAACCTTCCTTCGTTGCCGGCAGCGAGTCAAGAAGATTATCCTGTGAAAATGTTGTAATGGCAATGAAAAACAGACCTGGAATTAGGGGAAGACCTTTTTTAAGATTCAAGATTGGATAATTTAGGGGTTGATGGTATTTTCAATTAAGTAATTTATGGCATTATATGCTCATCTCAAATATTCAGCTTCTTCTTTATTTTATTGACTTAACACAAATGAGCGTTCCTTCAGTATTAATCTAAGGGTTAGCACTTATATGATTAACCTTAACTTCATTTTCACTTTTTGTTTTGTAGGTTAGAATAAAATTAGTGCTTCGGAAAATTGTATTCGCAGGATTTTCGATTTGCTATTCTTGTATGGTTTTCTCACAGTCTTTTAAGCAGGGGACGGGGATAACTATGATGTTTCAACCTGTGAACGGATACAGAATTGTCGGTTCATTCGGATTCACTTACTCTCCAAGATATATATTTAATGAAAAGGAAGATTCTTATTTATCTCTCGGGATCCCGATGACTTTAGCCTTCTCCAGACTGGATGATTCAAACAGTGTCGATCTCAAGCTGGGAATAATGGTTGACCTTCCTTTAATCTTCAATTATAATTATCAACCACAGTCAGATGGGAATGGAACAAGTCGTTTTGGATATTTTGCAGGTGGAGGGATCGGTTTTCATTCAAATCACTATACTGCAGCAAATAATGATGGTACAATAACACAACAAATAACCGGTTTCGGACCAGTCGCTAATGCGGGAGTGAGATTCTCAATTGGAAAAAGAAGGGTACACACCTGGGAGATTCGCTTCTCCTATATGAAAATATTAAATGGCAATCATCCGGATATTTTTGGAGTTGGTTGCTTATTTAATTTTTAATAGGTATATCCTGATTATAATTCCGTTAATTTAATAGATATTTTCCTTGTTATTTTCAATATGAAGATCCTCACTTACATATCATCATTGATTTTATCCGGATATGTTTACCTGCTTTTTGCGGCATACCTTACGGTTTCAGCCGGCCTGAACTCCGTATTACCCTTGGTAAGTTTTTATAGTGCCTTGATCATATTTGGTTTCCTAAGCTGGTTCCATTTCTTCAAACCAAAACCGGGCGCGATACTTCTGACTATATTTATAGCGATAATGTTCTTTTCGTGGCCAGTATTCTTACTGGTTGAAAACTTTACAGGCGAATATAAACCAGGGATAATGGAGTCTGGATTACCATTGTTGCTAAGTATTATATCTATCATTCTTGTCTGGAAGGCTGAACGGCATAAGGATATAAATAGAAATCTAAAATTATTGCTTGCGTCGCTACCCTTGATTTTCGCATTATTTGTATGCAGTTATTTTACTTTTAAGGCTTTCTTTTAACCTATGCGGCCATGGGAACCTGGTCAATAATTAAATTGCGTAAATCACGTTCTTATTTCACGTGAATTAAGCATTGAATGACATAATCAAATTTTTATATTTGATATAAGGAATGTATGACTTACCAGTCTTGAAGAAAATATTTAAATTTGTTGTATGAGTGAAAGGGATATAAAAAAATTGATTGATTTGGCTAAGAAAAAGTTAAACGAAACACGTACAAAAAAGGTGGTGCTGGATTCTCTCATTTCAGCTGGCATTCTTACAAAAAATGGCAACTACACGAAACCGTATAGGTCACTTTCCAGATTGGTGAAGAGATAAATATTAATAATTCAAGACGGAACACTCTTGTATCAGGATCGCACAGTTCCAAACTGTAAATATTTATTAATTCTTTGAAAGGCAAATAGTTAAAAGCCTGGCATTCTCTTAGTCAGTTATTTGGTTAGATATTCATGTAATTAAATATTCAGGAAATGATCCGGAACTATTTTAAAGTTGCCTGGTCTAATCTGATACGAAATAGACATACAAATTTATAATGTTGCAGGCCATTCAGTTGGCCTTTAATTATAGAATAGACAATTAATAATTAATAATTTATAATTTCAAAAGTGTATGTTCAAAAACTATTTCAAGATTGCCTGGAGAAACCTGTTGAAAAACAGAGCATCTTCTTTTATTAATATTGGCGGATTAGCTGTTGGAATAGCTGTCTCTATGCTTATTGGGATTTGGATCGTAGATGAATTGTCGTTCAACAAATATCATCAGCATTATGATCGTATAGCCCAGGTAATGCAACACCAGACTTTCGGCGGTGATGTGCATACTGATAAAGCGATAGCCATCCCATTAGCTACTGAACTGCGCACTAAATATGGAAGAGATTTTAAGAATGTTGTCTTATCCTCCTGGACGAACTCCCACCTCCTCTCGTTCAACGGGAATAATTTCCTGAAGTCAGGGAATTTTATGGAGCCTGGTGCTCCTTCCTTGTTAACCCTTCAAATGACTAAAGGCACGATATCTGATTTGAAGGATCCCTCTTCAATTTTAATTTCAGAATCTTTATCTAAATCCATTTTTGGAAATGACGAACCTATAGGTAAGATTATTACGATCGACAATAAACTGAGTGCAAAAGTTACCGGAATTTACGAAGACCTCCCCTATAATACTACATTCCAAAATGTTTTTTTTATAGCTCCATGGGATATGTACGTTTCATCCGACGATGAAATTAAAAATGCTTCCACAGATTGGGGCAGTAATGGATACCAATTATTTGTGGAGATTGCAGACAGGCAGGATATGCTTAAGATCTCAAAGGAAATAAAAAATGCCAAGCTCGATAAAGTAAACCAGGAGGAAGCCCATACTTTGAAACCGGAAATTTTCTTACAACCTATGAGTCGCTGGTATTTGCATTCAGATTTTATAAACGGAGTTAATACCGGCGGCAGGATTCAATATGTCTGGATGTTTGCTATTATAGGGTTTTTTGTTTTACTGCTGGCCTGTATTAATTTTATGAACCTGAGTACAGCCCGGTTCGAACGACGCGCAAAAGAAGTAGGAATTCTAAAAGCCCTTGGTTCTTTACGTGGTCAGCTGATCTATAAATTCTTATGTGAATCAATATTAGTTGCGCTTTTTGCATTTATCCTGGCCTTGTTATTAATGCAGCTTATCCTTCCCTTCTTCAATCAGGTAGCTGATAAAAAAATGAACATATTGTGGAGGAATCCATTTTTCTGGTTGTTCGGTGCAGGATTCAGTATAGTGACCGGCTTAATTGCAGGAAGTTACCCTGCAGTTTTTTTGTCATCATTTCAACCTGTTAAGGTATTGAAGGGAACATTTAAAGTTGGTCGATTTGCCACGATCCCGCGAAAACTGCTGGTAGTTCTGCAATTTACGGTTTCAGTTATTTTAATCATAGGTACGATAATTGTTTTCCGTCAAATACAGTATACTAAAAATCGCCCCATTGGTTATGATCGTGACAGGCTGGTATTATTAAGAATTCATACGATGGATTTGTATAGTCATTTCGATGCCGTGAGGAATGATCTATTACAGTCAGGTCTTATAACTGAAGTCAGTGCATCACTAAACCCGATTACAAGCTTAGGCAGACAAACCAGTGGTTTTAATTGGACCGGGAAAACCCCTGATATGAATGACATGTTTGCAATAGTGGGTGTTACGCCTGAATTCGGAAAAACGGTAAACTGGCAGATAATCGAAGGAAGAGATTTTTCCAGAAACCGTTTGACAGATTCAACTGGTTTGATTCTAAATGAAGCGGCCGCTAAGTATATGGGGCTTAAAAATCCTGTTGGTGAAATCGTCAACTGGGGTAAAAAATATATTGTACTTGGAGTAATAAAAAATATTATTGTAGGATCGCCATATGAACCCGTAAAGCAGGCAATTTATTATATCGATCCGGAACTTGGGGGAGTTATAAATATTAAGGTCAAACCAAATGCTGGATTTAAAGATGCACTTAACACGATCGCTGCTGTGTGCAAAAAATATGCACCTTCATCTCCATTCGACTATAAAATAGCCGATGAAGAATATGCGAAGAAATTTAATGAGCAGGAACGTGTGGGTAACCTGGCTTCTGCATTTGGGATTCTTGCCATCTTCATTTCATGTCTTGGTATATTTGGATTGGCATCCTTTGTTGCAGAGCAGCGAACCAAAGAAATTGGTTTACGCAAAGTATTAGGTGCATCTGTGTTTAACCTCTGGTACTTAGTATCGCGGGAATTCGTATTACTCGTTGCCATTTCATTGCTGATCGCAACACCCCTTTCGTTTTATTTTATGCATAACTGGCTACAGAATTACACCTACCGGACAGACATTTCCTGGTGGATTTTTGCAGTTGTTGGAATCGGAGCCTTGGCAATTACCCTTCTAACGGTAAGTTACCAGGCCATAAGAGCTGCCATTGCGAATCCGGTGACCAGTCTACGCTCAGAGTGAGCTACGACTGGCGAAGTAGTCTACGTTCAGAGTGAACTATCACCTTCGCTACAATTCAGTGATCGAAGTCGGCTTTGTCTGCTGAAGCTTTAGCATAAACGGGGCAGCAGCGGACGATATAGTTTGCGGATAGAATGATTTTATCCTTTAAATCAATTCATATATTGAAAGCAGGTTGAATCTGTCTTATCTTTCCTGAGGCAAGAAAGCCATGTTATGATACGATTTGATTCTATTCCAAATCTTACAAATCCCGAATTTCTTAGCGGGGTCACAGGTTCTATAACAAGTATCAACAAAACGCTACTGTCAGCTATCGGTTATTCTGGTTCTGTAATTGAAAGGGTAGAAGTTCTTTTGCAATCAGGAGTCAAACGAACCTTTATTCTTAAGTGTACTCCGATAAAAGCTGACTGGCTTTCGCAAAGAGCAAACGATCAGGTTGGAAGAGAAGCTGAATTATTAAATGAACCATCATTATCGGGAGTATGGAATTGCATCCAGTCACCCTACGTTGCTTTCGCAAAGGAAAATGGTCAGACAGCATTATTAATGAACGATGTCTCCGACTATTTATTTCCTGATATCAGGGAGCCAATTGATTTTAAAAGTGAAGATTTGATTTTAAATTCACTCGCATCACTCCATGCAGCTTTTTGGGAATCATCCGACATCAAAAAAATGGATTGGCTCGCAACCTCATACAATTATTTAGAAGTATTTGCACCAGGTGTTCACGAATCAGACAGGTATGCGCCTCCTCCCGAAAATATAGGTAATAGTATGAAAGCCGGATGGAATATTGCATTTCAGTTATTACCGATGGATATGAAAGATATCCTTATTAAACCTGCAATAGAATTATTTGAACCCTGGAAAGAGCTTCCAGTTACACTTTTGCACGGAGATGCAAAAATTGCTAATATGGCGATCCTGCCATCCGGGGAGCTTCTCATGTTCGACTGGACCTATGTTGGCCGGGGTCCCTGTGGAATTGAATTGGGTTGGTACCTCGCTGTAAATTCAACCCGCCTGGCATGTGCGAAGGAAGACTTTATCAGCCAGTACAGGTCATATTTAGAATTATATCTGAGATTTATTATAGACGAAAAAACCTGGTCATCGATTGTTGATCTTGCCATTATCACAGGAGCCAGGATGATGTTATGGAATAAAGCACTTGGTTACCAAACTGGTACCCAACGAGGAAAAGAAGAATGGGAATGGTGGGTTACTCAATTGGAGAGGATTGACCTGAAGAGCGTAGACTGGCATTGATAGCCGGAGTTCATTCTGAACGAAGGCTATTCACCGGATTGGCATTAGCGGCTTTTATAGCCTGTAAACTGATGGTCAATAAAGCGATTGTCATTACCAATATTCCCGCCAGACCAAATATCCACCAGCCAATTCTGATATGGTATGCAAAATCCTGCAACCAGGTACTAATGGCAAAAAAGCCAAGTGGAACCGCAACTACAAATGCAATGGAAATAAGTATGATGAATTCTTTTGAAATAAGCAGGATGATTCCCGAAATGGCTGCTCCCAATACTTTTCGTATTCCGATTTCCTTTGTTCGTTGTTCTATGGATACAATAACAAGACCCAATAAGCCGATACTTGAAATAAAAATAAAAAATATTGACGCTATACTTATTATCTGTTTCCACTTGGTTTCCGCTTCATAATTCTTTTTATTTATATCATCTATGAATTGATAGGAGTATGGAAACCACGGGACAATTTTCTTAAATGTGCTCTGTAACCTGGCAAGCGTCCGTGGTATGTCGTCCGGAGTTATTTTCACCCATATTTGACCATAGTTAAAATTTGAATCCATTGAAAACAGCTCCGGGGTTATTTTTTCTTTCAGGGAAGTGAAATGATAGTCCTTAACAACGCCAATAATGGAAACCTGCCTTTGGTCACGCGCATCCATGGTCACCATTTTACCAATGGCATTATGAATATCCCATCCGGCCTCTTTAAGAAAACTTTCATTCACAATAACAGCTTGCATTATATCCGAAGGATAATCCGGAGAGAAATTCCTCCCGGCGATTATTGGAATTTTAAATGTTGGTAAAAAATTCTCATCTATCCTGTTGTTTTCAATAGTTATGGATTTCCCGTCCGCTTTCGCTCCCGATATACTGCGCCCCCCGTTTTTCGCCGCAATACTTAAGATATTGGGTTGGCCAGTTAATTCATTTTTAAATATTGCAGGAAGTTTATCGCTTGATTTGCTGATCGGTATATCAATTCTTACGAGGTTTTTGTTATCGTATCCCTGATCAGCATGTAATAGAAAATTCAGCTGGGAGTTTATGGCAATCGTACCGATGATCAAAAAAACCGAGAGAGCGAATTGGAATACGATAAGCCCTTTTGTGAGATAATTATTACCCATTAATTTTTCTCTTTTATACAAAACCTTTACAGGTTGAAAAGCAGACAATACCAGAGATGGGTAAAAACCAACCAGAAAAGAAGTAACCAACAGTAATAAAAAATATCCGGCGTATAGATAGCCGTCGGACAAATAAGAGAGGCTGAGCTTTTTATTAGCTAATTCATTGAAGAAGGGCAGGATGGATATCGTCAGGAAAATTGCAATGATGAAGGAGAGAAGAGAAACAAGAAATGATTCTGTGAGAAATTGTTTTATCAGTTGTAAACGGGTGCTGCCAACAACTTTTCTGATTCCAATTTCTTTACTTCTTTTCAAAGATTGTGCGATAGCGAGATTAATAAAATTGATGCAGGCAATAATTAAAGTGAATATGGCAATGCATGTAAGAATGTAGGAATATACCGGGCTGCTTACATCTGCCATTCCTTCTCCCGAACCATCGATCTTTTGAAGATGAATGTCAGTTAAGGGTTGCAGACTCAAAGTTATTTTAACTGCAACTCCCTGTTCCTGTTGCATTTTGGCAAGTCGATCTTTTGTGTTGGCATCAAACAGGTGTTGCATTTTGCTTTCCACTGTTTTTATATTCGCTTGTGGAGAAACTAATAAAAAAGTATGCAGACTCCCTCCGAACCAACCTTTATTACTATTGTAATTTTCATAGTATTTGAAGGGTAAGAGGATGCCGGTTTTTAAAGTCGAATTTTGCGGAGTATTTTCTGAAATGGCTGTTATTGTAAAACTTTCAAATTCATCGTTCAATTTTAATAGTATCGTTTTACCAATTACATCAGTGGAGGCAAAATATTTATTGGCATAATCTTTCGAAAGAACAACTGAATGAAGATCTTTCAGGGCAGTTATTTTATTTCCTTTCAGAAGCGGGAATGTAAATACAGTGAAAAAATTGTCATCGACAAACAAAGGGTTTTCATTGAGCGCATCCATACCCTTTTTTATCGTTACATCTTCTCCAGTGATGCGTACAAATTGTTCTACCTCCGGAATCTCTTTTGCAATCGATTCTCCTACAATCGCATTCGTAATACCCAAAGTTTGTTCCGGATCTTTCCCATGATGGAAAGTTTGAACAATATGGTACAGGAGCGTTTTGTTTTCATGAAACTGGTCGTAGCTTATTTCATCTTTGGTATAAAGAAAAATGAGCATGCATACCATGAGTCCGATACTTAATCCAAGTATTTTTATTAAGGAGAAAACTTTATTGTGCATTAAATTTCTCCACGCGATTTTAAAATAACCTGAAAGCATAATGAAGGGGTATTTCTGTAAGGAATAAAAGGCCCAAATTCATTGCCAACCTTTTAATTGGTTAATTTTCATTTAGTAGCATGAATATGAACAAATTAAACTGTCCGGTTTCATTACACTAACTAAAACAAACGGTCACCCAAAGAATTCTTATCCGGTAGGTATCGGCAATAAATGGAAATTTGTTATATTAGTTGAGCGGTAAAATTGAATTTATAACCCCCGAAACAATTTTATGCAAAAGCTAATCAGGTCTTTATTAACCGGGATCTTAATAATTCCGACTACTTTTTTCATGCAGGCCACTGCTTCTGAAAAAGTGACTGTTACCACTTCTCCTCAAACAGCAAGAATTTATGTGGATGGGATACAAATGGGTACCGGTAAAGTTGTTGTTAAAGTTACAAAAAATGCTTGCGTAACTGTGGAAGTTAAGATGGAGGGATATATTCAGGAGACAAGAACATATTGCAACAAAAAAGGCATCACGGATCCTCCTTCTTCAGATTATATTCAATTGCAGGAAGACGAGTCATATACATCCTCATTAGAGTCAAATATTGCTAATACTGAAGTTCAATTGAACGTAAATCCAACAAAAACAAAAGAAGAAGCATGGAAGGAAATTGTAAGCGTCGTGCTTGAAAAATTTGATGATTTGGAGAACAGCGATGAAAAAACAGGTTATTTGCGTACTTCATGGGTGGGCATGTCCTTTAAATCAAATACAATTCGAATACGCTTCATTGTAAAACAATCGTCGGAATCCCCACTTGTCTACAGGGCCAAATTTGTTTCAGAATCATCAGGAAAATCAGGCACTCCATACAATGCAGATGAGCAGTACAAGGCATTTAATCGTATTCTTAAAAAATACGATGGTTTTTTAGATGAATTAACTACAAAACTGAAAAATTAGTTTAAGCCCTTCCACATTTGTTATTCATTCTTAAAACAACGAGTTTGAATTGGTATAGAAAGGAACAAGAATTTCAACTCCAGAAAAAATTGTAAGCCATTGCAATTTTAATGTAGCAGAATTCTGGAATTTTAATAACAACAAATGGCGGAATTAAGAAAAACCGGAATTGATGTCCTTGGAGATATACCCTGGGGGTCACACTTTTGTTGTTTCTACGAAACAAAACAGGATCTGCTCGACATGTTAGTCCCCTATTTCAAAGCTGGATTGGAAAGTAAAGAGTATTGCCTGTGGGTGACTCCGAATCCTAACCTAATTTCTGTGAAAGAAGCCCAGGCAGCGATGGTAAAAGCTGTTCCCGATTTTGACCAGTACCTCTCCGGGAGAAACATTGAAATCCTCAACGGGCCTGATTGGTATCTCGAAGAAAATGTATTCAATTTAGAGAGAGTAACAAAGGCATGGGACGCAAAACTCAAACTAGCATTGGCTCTCGGTTATGATGGAATGCGTGTTTCGGGGGATACCTTCTGGCTAAGCGACAAGTATAGGAAAGATTTTTTTGCCTATGAAAAACAACTTAACGATTTCACTACTGATCTTCCCGTGACCTTATTGTGTACGTATCCGCTGGCCAAGAGCGGAGCCACTGAGATATTCGATGTAATGCAGGCTCACCAATTTGTAATATCAAGACGCCAGGGGGAATGGCAGGTTCTTGAAACTCCGGAACTAATACTAACCAAGGCCGAAATAAAGAAACTCAATGAAGAGTTGGAACAAAGAGTTTTTGAACGAACCCGTCTGCTTGCAAAAGCTAATAATGATTTACGAAATGAGATTGCTGAACGCAAAAAGGCTGAAGATGAATTGCAGTTAGCTTACCAACGTTTATCTTATCATGTTGAAAATACACCACTTGCTGTTATTGAGTTCAATAAAGACCTCTTTATTAAACGATGGTCAAAACGTGCTGAAGAAATTTTTGGCTGGAAGATGTCAGAAGCACTCGGGAAAAATGTTTATGACCCTGACTTTCATATTATTTATGAAGAAGATATACCGGCAGTAGATACGATTAACGACCAATTGAAGAAAGGAATGGTTAACAGGAACCTGAGTCTTAATCGTAATTATACCAAAGACGGCAACATAATTTATTGTGAGTGGTATAATTCTGTTTTAAGAGATGAACATGGAAATGTAATCACTATATTATCGCTGGTAGACAATGTAACCGAGAGAAAAAAAACAGAAAAAGCGCTTAAACAATCCTATGAAGAAATAAGACAACTGACCGACTATCTTCAGAACATTCGTGAAGAAGAACGAAGAAATATTGCAAGAGAACTTCATGATGAGTTGGGACAACAACTTACTGCCATAAAAATGGATATAGTCTGGATTGATAAAAAAATACCGGAAGAAACAATCGACATAAAAAGAAAACTGAAAAATATTATAAAGTTGTTGGATGGGAGCAATCAATCTATTAGAAGAATATTGAGCGAACTAAGGCCACGGATATTAGATGATTATGGTTTGCTGGAAGCTATAGAATGGCTGAGCCGGCAATTTACTGAAACTGCAGGCATACCTGTTAAATTTACAACCACGCTAAGTGATATAAAAGTATCAGAGAAAATTGCAATCTGTATTTTCCGGGTGTGCCAGGAGGCTTTCACCAATATTACCCGGTATTCCCATGCAAAGAGTATTTCAAATTCAATAGGGATTATTGAAGGAAATATTACACTTATTATTGAAGATGATGGAATAGGGTTTGATGTCGCTTTAGTTCAAAATAAAAAATCATTTGGGATTTTGGGTATGAAAGAAAGGGTTCTTTCTCTTGGGGGCAAATTTGAATTGGTTTCTTCACATGGAAATGGAACAAGAATTACGGTCAGCCTGCCTTATAGTGCATAAATAAAAATTAGTAACTATTCAGCAATAAATATAAATTGAAAAAATATAGCCGAAGGCAGACTCACAAAGAAGAAAATGAAACGAATTATTTTAGCCGACGACCATAGTTTTATACGTTTAGGACTTATCCAGATTCTTAAAGACGAATACCCATCTGTTGAAATAAAAGAAGTAAGCGATGGAGAGTCTCTCATTAAAGAAGTCTTACAAAGTGACTGGGATTTGGTAATATCTGATCTTGATATGCCCGTTAAAAGCGGCCTGGAAGCATTAAAACAAATTAAACTGATAAAACCTCATTTACCGGTATTGATCCTCAGCATTTATGCCGAGGATCTGTATGCCGTAAGAGTGTTAAAAGCCGGCGCCTCCGGGTTCATGAATAAAAACGCAGCCCCCTATGAGTTAATTAATGCCATTCGGCGAATATTTTTGGGTAAAAAATACATTACACAGGAAATAGCAGAAAAATTATTATTATATGCTGATTCAGACAAAAAACCTCATGAACTGTTGACCAATAAGGAGCTCGAAATTTTTAAGCTGCTCGCCTATGGCAAAACTATTACCCAGATTGCCGGAATGCAGTCACTGGCTTTAACTACTGTAAGCACGCACCGAAGCAGAATTATGGAAAAACTCAATTTATCTACTAATTCTGAATTAACCCGGTATGCTATTGTTCATCATATAATTTCTGATATAGAGTTATAAAATACTCATCTTAATAGATTTTCTATATAATTTATAGTATAACTACTACCCAAAAAAGCCCCCTTACTTCTACCAAAACAAGAATGATGCTACTATAGTATTTCAATTGATATTATAAGTTCTTTGTAGTATCAAAATAAAAAATGCGGGTTTTAATTGTAGATAGTTCTATCCAGATAATCGAAAGGTTGGTAGACATTCTATCAGATGCCGGAAACATCACTGATATTCATGTAGCTCTTTCATGTGAAGAAGCAAGAAGACTATTTAAAGAAAATAAGCATGATGCCGTTTTGTTGGATATTGATATGCCAGGAAATGAATCATTTAGATTACTAAAAGAAATAAAAAAAAATGGTAGGAAAATTTGTGTCGTTATTCTATCAAATCATATAGATAAATATGTGCAGGAGGAATGCAAATCCCTGGGGGCTGATTTCTTATTCGACAAATTCTACGACTTTGAAAAAATTCGCATGGCCATTGATTCTATTGGACAGCTTGCGCCAGAAACACGTCAGAAAAAAAATAATAAACCGCAATGGACGGAAAATGATGATGAATTCAGGATATTGGTTAGAACTATAAAAGACTATTCCATATTTACGATAGATCCTGAGGGATTTATACAGTCATGGAACGAAGGAGCCCGGAATATTAAAGGATATGAATCACATGAAATAGTCGGAAAGCATATTTCAGTATTTTATACACAGGAAGATATTGAAAAGGGAATTGTAGAAGAGAACTTACAATCGACCCGAGAAAGCGGATCATTTGAGAACGAAGGCTGGAGAGTGCGAAAGGATGGAACAAAATTTTGGGCCAATGTAATTTTTACGGCCATTTATGACGACCAGCAGCGATTGACAGGCTACGCAAAAGTTGCAAAGGATATTACTCAACGTGAAAAAACAAAGGAGAACCTGGTACGATTAATCAATGACAAAACTGAAGAACTAATTAAGGTTTTTGAACGGATCACAGATGCTTTTGTGGCTTTTGATATCAATTGGAATTTTACTTATGTAAATAAGAAAGCTTCTGAAATTATTGGTCGAAAACCGGAAGAATTAATTGGGAAAAACCTGAGGGAAGAATTCCCTGAAAAAAAGGAATATACCTTTTATAAAAAATTTTATGAATCTATGGATGGACAAAAAACCATTCAGATAGAGGATTATTATCCGCCTTTACAAATGTCGTTTAATGCAATTCTTTATCCCTCTCCTGAAGGGCTTTCAGTTTATTTACAGGACACATCTGCTAAGAAAAAAGCGGAAACAAGACTTAATGAATCCCTGGAAAAGTACCGTCAAATTGTTGAAACGGCGCAGGAAGGTATATGGATGATTGATGAAAACAATAAAACCAAATTTGTCAACCAAAAGATGTGCGCCATACTTGAATATTCAGAAGAAGAAATGATGGGGAAAGAGAATTTTTATTTTATGGATGCAGAAGGTAAAAAGCAGGCTTTAAAATCAATTGGCAGGAGAAGAAAAGGGATAGTAGAAAATATGGATTTAAGATATATTACCAAAAGCGGAAAACAAATCTGGGCTAATATATCAGCCAATCCAATCTTTAATGAAAAAGGGAAATATAAAGGTGCCTTAGCAATGGTTTCAGATATTACTGAAAAGGTAAAATTGCAGCGGCAATTGGTAGATGAACAAATGAATAAACAAAAGGAAATTGCCAAAGCGGTAATAAATGCACTGGAAAAAGAACGTACTGAAATCGGAAAAGAATTACATGATAACATTAACCAAATGCTTACGGCATCTAACCTGTTTCTGAGTCATAGCCTCTCGCAGGATAATTACAAACCATTCATTATAAAAAGTAAAGAGATCACATGCGACGCCATAGAGGAGATAAGAAAATTATCAAAAGAATTGGTAGGTCCCTCAAAAATGGAATCAAAGGGCCTTATAAATTCGATAATCGATCTGATTGATGATATTTCCATTGTAAAAAATATAAAAATAAATTTCAATTATTCCACATTTAAGGAAGGAGAGCCGGATATAGATTTAAAAGTGGTCATATATAGAATTATACAGGAACAATTGAATAATATTATAAAACATTCGGAAGCTTCTGAAGCAGAAATAGAGTTAAAAAAAAGGGGGAATGGTTTGTTATTAATCATAAAAGACAATGGCAAAGGTTTTGATACCTCAGTAAAAAGAAAGGGGATAGGTCTTAAAAATATTGAACACAGGACTGAAATATACAATGGTAATGTTGAAATTATTTCTTCTCCCGGCAACGGATGTAAAATGGAAATAAGTTTTAAGCAGGCCAAATGATAATCACATCTTCTGTATTGAAAAAACTGGCGCCTGTTTGCAACAAGTGGGAGTAAATTAATGTAATTTTAAATACTAAAATTAGGTCGTTATGAAACAGGAATTTATGTTCTACATACGAAATGCAGGAGATGCCAAATTAGCTTTATCTGAAGACAAACATTTAGAATTTATCAAAAAATGTGAAGTCTATATTGGAAAGCTGAAAGCAGAAAATAACCTGGTTGCCGCTCAGCCATTGGCCAGAGAGGGATTGGTTATTTCACGAAATGGTAATACCTGGAACAGTACAAAAGTTGATCCCTCAAAGGAAGTACAGGTTGGGTATTACCATATCAGGGCGAAAGATATGCAGGAGGCGATAGCAATGGCTAAAGAAAATCCTGAATTTGAATTTGTTCCTTCTGCAACCATTGAAATAAGACCCGTTAAAATGAAAGAGGAGAAAACAAATTTCTTATATCCAACTTAATAGTAGACCCGATTAGCCAAATAATGTTTGCAGTTCCTCATTGCGATATTTCAGCGATAAACCGGGGCATCGTCAGGTACTATATATGGGCGGAATCAGTCAAAGGTATAGGTACAGTAGTGGAATTGGCCATGATTGCAGCGCGTTGTGAATCAAGATCTCTCAACAACTTTTGCTTCTGGTCAATCTGGGCAGTAAGTTCATTGATCTTTTTGATATTCTTCTTTTCATCAGATACCGCATCTTTGGCTTTATTTGCCTTCTTGTCGGCTTCTTTTGCATCCGTTACGGCTTTTTTCGTATCAGCCGGGTTGCCATTGGTTGCCACAGCTGCCTGATCTTTACTGGCCTGGGCTGTGGTTACAGCATCTCCCGCACTTGAAGATGTTTTTGATCGGTAATCTACGGTTTTGTTTTTTTCTTCTATCAACCTGGTATTTAATTTAGATATTTCCAAACTAATCTCGCCATATTCCTTGTTTAGTCCGGTAGTATCGGAAATTGTTTTATATTTCTGGCCCTGAACTACATTTGTCAAAAAAAGAGCTGTTAAAATGAGTGAAGTGCTTAAAATGCGCTTCATGTTTTTATTATTCATATATTATTTTGAAAACTCCTGAAACAAGTAATACAGCCAAAATCGAGCCTGCGTCCTTATTGCTGTTCTAAGATTTGAAGACTGCCATAATAAGCAAATAAACTACCAAAAGGCGGCAAATTCTCTGAATCCGGCCAATTATGGTAATTGCAAGCACCCTTATACTGTTTTGTCAGGGGAAAAATTTGAACATATTCAAAGGGAAATTTTAAAAGAATTGGAAATACTATTACTTTGGAAGAGCTCCAGCTCCCAAACCTGTTAAGCCTCCAAAGAAAAAATAAAATCAATCTATATGGGACATTTTACAATTGATCTTCCTGAAAATAAAAAAGGAGATGTGCGATGGGGGATAGTATCTAATATGAAATTTTCCATTTCCCGTGAAAATAAATCAGAATCAAAACAGGGATATATAGTTAATGTTTCCGATACAGACGGCAATATCGAATACCGCTTATTTAAATCAAAAAATGGGGAATGGTCTAAAGATCCGGAAGGTGAAATCGGGTTAGACAATGAAACATTAATATTTATAAAAAACGCGATAATAGAAAAAGAATTAAAGGATTTATAGTCCATTTTTTATCTTCCCACTAGGAATTAGACGTGGAAGAATACTCCCGAAAATAAATATATCCGTATAACCCATCAGTTATTTTATTAGAAAAACAATAATACTTTTAGCGCAGATAGGTGAACATTGTGTACTGAATAGCAAAAAATATTAAAATGAAAAATAAAGTCTTGGTGTTTCTGACGGTAATAATACCGGCAGTTACAACCCTTCAGGCACAGACGACAAAACAGGTAAGAAAAATGGCTTATGCTGATTCGTTAAGGCTGACAGATATTTTTATTGACATCCACGAAAATCCTGAACTCGGTTTTATGGAAGTTCGTACCTCGGGAATTGTTGCAAAAGAATTAAAAGCACTTGGCTACCAGGTAATAACCGGGATAGGAAAAACCGGCGTGGTTGGCATTTTTAAAAACGGTGATGGCCCCACTGTGATGTACCGCGCAGATATGGATTGTAATTCGGTAAAAGAAATCACAGGGTTTTCGTACGCAAGCACAAAGACGATGAAAAAAGAGGATGGTACAGAAACTCCTGTAATGCATGCCTGCGGACATGATGCTCATGTAACCTGGATGCTTGGTATTGCAAAAATCATGATGACTTTGAAAAGTGAATGGAAAGGAACATTAGTATTTTTAGCACAGCCGGCCGAAGAACTTGTAAAAGGCGCACAGGCCATGGTAGATGACAGTATGTACGCCAAAGGTGTGCCTGTGCCGGATTACTTATTTGGAATGCACACTGCATCTGATTTTCCTGTGGGAAAGATATCAAATGGAACAGGTGTTCGCATGGCGGGGACTGATCAGTTGGATGTTACATTTTATGGTGTAGGTGCTCATGGAGCTTCCCCTCAATTCGCCAAAGACCCAATCTTAATGGCTTGCAATGCGGTCTTACAATATCAGACCATTATCAGCCGTAATATTCCGGCACAGAATGTTGCAGTTTTAACGGTGGGTTCCATCCAGGCAGGTGCCGACAACAATGTGATACCTGCATCAGCCGTTTTAAAAATAAGCCTTCGCTGGTTCGATGAAAAAACAAGAAATACCTTATTGGATGGGATTAAAAGAATTAATGAAGGAATTGCAGTTGCCAATGGACTTTCAAGCGATCAATATCCAAAAATAAAAATGAAAGGAAACGCCTTTCCTCTGGAAAATGATGTTGCCATGACTAATAAGATAAATGCGGCACTTAGTTCTGTCATGCCTGCTGAAAATATTATTGTCAACAGGCCTCCTGTCATGTATTCAGAAGATTTTCAAAATTTAATTTATGGAAATCATAAATCCGTCAGTGATTATATCCTGGTCGGTATAGCCAATCCGACTCTTTTTGCAAAAGCTCTCAGTGAAGGGAAAACAGCTCCATTTAATCATCACGCTGGAAATTTCCAGGTTGACATTTCTACTATTCCTCTGGGAACAGAGATTGGCGCCGTTTCTTTATTGGCAATATTTAAAAAGTAAAGACTGAATAGATCAACATAACAATTCTTCTTCTAATATTTGTTAGCGAAATTTATATTGAAACATAACCTGAATAATATGAGAAAAATAGTCGTCTTATCCATGATTACATTAGATGGGGTAATGCAGGCGCCCGGCGGACCTAAGGAAGACGAATCCGGCGGATTCAAATATGGCGGCTGGACTGAGCCATACGGTGATGAAGAATATGGTAAAGTGGTACAAAAAGAGCTGGAACCTACAGATTATCTTTTGGGCAGAAAAACATATAAGATATGGGCCGGCTACTGGCCTCAACATGGTGACTTCTGGCCAGGTATTAATAGTGGCACAAAATACGTGTTCTCCAAAAAGATGAAAAAGTCGGACCCTTTAATGACCGGATGGAAAAACTCAGTAGTAATAAAAAATGTAGCAGATATCAAAAAACTCAAAAACTCAAAGGGCCCCGACATTCAGGTTTGGGGTAGCAGTGAGCTCATTCCGCTGCTGCTTAAGAATGATCTTGTAGACGAACTCAGGCTCAAAATTCACCCCCTGACTTTAGGTAAGGGAAAAAAGATTCTTGACAGTGGAACGATTCCCGCAGCATTTACATTAACGGAGAGCATTGTAACATCAACGGGAGTTATTATTGCCAGCTACAGACGGGCAGGAAAAGTGAAGACAGGTACTATTCGAGTTTAAGAAATTTAAACGATCTCCCATACTTTACCAGATCATTTAATCTTTTAACGAACAGCATCTGTATCAAAATCGTGCAGGTCATTTTTCTTATTTTTAGCTAATTCATTAAACATCAATAAGAAATGATTCTGGTCTTTTAGTTGGGGATACTTAGGAGTTATGGATTATGAGATATGAGATATTACAAAATTCATATCCCATATCCTATATCCCATATCCTATATCCCATATCCCATATCCTATATCCCATATCTCATAATCTACTGCTCATGCTTAAAAATTATTTCAAAATAGCCATTCGAAGTCTTCGCAAAAATAAAACGTACTCATTTATCAATATTGCCGGACTTGCCGTGAGTTTAGCAGTATGTATACTGCTGGTGCTCTGGGTGCATGATGAACTGAGCTTTGATGGGTTTAATAAAAATAAAGCCAATTTATACAAAGTAGCCGTGCGATTTGAAGCTGATAATATTTGGGGATCAACGCCGGCGCCAACAGCGATTTTTGCCAGGAAAGAAGTGCCGGAAGTGGAAGATGCCTGCCGCGTTACGGAGGACTGGAATGTTTCCGTATTTGAGTATAAGGGCAAAAAATTCAATGAATGGCATAACTGCACGGCTGACGCCTCTTTTTTCAGGATGTTTACTTATCCTCTTACCGAAGGCAACCCAGACCATCCTTTTGACGACGCATATTCTGTTGTATTGTCCGAAACAACGGCGAAAACTTTTTTTGGTGATGAGGACCCGATAGGTAAAATATTAAAAGGAGATGACAAAAAAATATACCGTGTATCAGGGGTAATGAAGGATATGCCCGCCAATTCATCTATACGATACAACATCGTTTTCAATTTTCAGCGGCTGGAACAGCAATATGACACTTCCGGATATTATAAATCGCTTAATGCTAACTGGGACCAATATAATTACGACACTTATGTAATGCTGAAACCCAATGCCAGTCCGGCTTCGGCAGCGCTAAAATTGAGTTTGATACACCGGAAGGCCGATGATATACCTGCGAACAGACATCTCCTTTATGTATTTAACCCCGTTACTAAAATGCACCTGTATTCCATAGACGGAAAAGAACAAAGTATGATGGTTGTACGCGTGTTTATGATAATCGCTGCCATTGTACTGTTGATAGCCTGTATAAATTATGTGAACCTGATTACTGCAAGGGCAATGAAACGTAGCAAGGAAATCAGTTTGCGTAAAATTGTTGGCGCGGGCAAAACAAGCCTGTTCATGCAATTCATAAGTGAGTCGTTGCTCACATTTGGTTTAGCATTGTTGTTAGCCACCGTCATTATTTATTTGTTGATGCCTTTGTACAATAATATTTCGGGCAAAAATATTGTTTTTAAACCCTGGCAGCCCGAAGTGCTTACCGTGTATGGGCTTACTTTGCTGGCGACCCTGGTGCTGGCAGGAATTTACCCGGCCATAACGCTTTCGTCGTTCAGGCCGCTTGAAGCCATGAAGGGTAAGCTAAGCGGTATTGGCAGCAAAGGCAGTTTTCGCAAAGTGTTGGTAGTGGTACAATTTAGTTTTTCCATCATGCTTATTACGAGTACGATCATCATTGGTAAGCAATTGAAATATATACGGGAAAGAAATCTGGGATATGATAAACAGAATGTTTTTAGTTTCTGGATGCGTAATATAAATACCCATTATGACGCGGCAGTTGCAGAACTGCTCAAACAGCCTGGCATTTTAGGTGTTACAGAATCCGGGGCGAATATCATCAGTCATTTCTCTGGAAGCACCGATGTGGACTGGGATGGTAAGAGGGCGGACCAGCAATCATTTGGTATATATCAGATGCCGATAGAAAGAAATTTTTTGCAGGTGATGGGTATGAATTTAGTGGAAGGCAATGGCTTTACAGGTTCACCTGCCGACAGTGCAAATTTTATATTAAATGAAACAGCTATTAAAGCTACCGGTATAAAAGAACCCGCTGTTGGCAAACGAATTACTTTTCATGGAATTAAAGGAGTGATTGCGGGTGTTGTGAAAGATTTTCATTTCCAGGATATGCACCAAAAAATTGGTCCTCTTTTAATGCAATACGATACACATTGGCGGGGGAAAATGTATATAAGGACTACGGCCAGGAATGCTCCGATTGCATTGGCTGCCGCAGAAAACTTGTGGAAGAAATATAATGCGGATTATAATTTTGATTACACGTTTTTAGACAATCAGTTTGATGAATTATACAAGGTGGATGAGCATGTGGGACAATTGTTTAATTGTTTTGCTTTGGTAACCATATTTATATCCTGCCTTGGTTTGTTTGGCCTGGTAACTTTTACCGCTGAAAGTAAGGTAAAGGAAATCGGCGTTCGAAAAGTATTGGGTGCAGGTGTCCGGAATATTGTTTTCCTTTTGTCAAAAGATTTTTTAATGCTGGTGCTGGTTGCTGCTGCTATCAGTTTTCCTGTAGCCTGGTACGGACTAAATAGTTATTTGCAGGGATATGCTTACCGTACTGATATGAGTTGGTGGGTATTTATAATTGCCGGAATTACAGCTTTGCTGATAGCATTGGTTACTGTCAGTTTTCAATCTATCAAAGCAGCAGTTGCGAACCCGGTGAATAGCCTTAGGTCTGAATGATTATTGATTTAAATAAAGAATCTATGCTAAAATCCTATTTGCTCGTCGCCTTACGCAACTTAACCAGGAACAAAATTTATTCCTTTATCAACATCGCGGGATTGAGCCTGGGCCTTGCCAGTGCCATGCTGATCATTCTCTACGTGAAAGACGAAGTGAGTTATGACCGCTTTCATGCGGGGGTAAATCAGATTTATCGGGTAACCTCTCAAAACTTTGACAAAAAAGAAAATAAAATCAACTATACCAGCAATACGGGTTATTTGCAGGGGCCACGTTATACTGCCCATATTCCGGAACTCCTTTCCTTTGTTCGTGTACAGAGCGGGAGACAGGATATCAGGAAAGGCACCGACATCAGTTCGCATGATGAGTTGCAGGTGGACTCGAATTTTTTTTCCATGTTTAGTTTTCCGCTCACAGAAGGCAATGCGAAAACCTGCCTGAAAGATCCCCATAGTGTAGTGCTTTCAGAAAATGAAGCAAAAAAGCAGTTTGGAACCATTCATGCACTGGGAAAAACCCTGATGATGAAGGATGATAGCGTTTTTGTTCCTTATGCTGTAACGGGAATCGCTAAAAAATGCCCCCAGAATTCTTCCATAAAATTCGATATCCTGGTGCCTCTGATTGAATCTACGGCAGATGCGCAAAATGGTGAGAACTGGTTTAATATCTTTCTAAACACTTTTGTTGTTTTGCCGGAACATGCAAATGCACAGGCTGTGGAGAAGAAAATGCAAAAGTTTTATGATGAAGACACTAAGGAAGCAATCAAAAGCCTTAAGACAAAATTCGGAGATGAAGCAGGGAACTGGGTTTCCAATCCCACGCTTCAGCCTTTCCTTGATATGCATCTGAACAAAGACATGCCCGCAGACAACGGACTTTCAGATGCCAGCAATCCCGTGTACTCTTATATCCTTTCAGGAATTGCGCTGTTTATTTTGCTGATCGCTTCCATCAATTTTGTAAACCTAACCATCGCCCGGTCCGTAAAGCGCGCCAAGGAAATCGGCATCCGGAAAGTAGTCGGAGGCGAAAAAAGACAACTCATCATTCAATTCCTGGGCGAATCCTTTTTACTTTGCCTGTTTGCCTTTTCACTGGCTGTTCTCCTTGTGCAGCTTGTGTTGCCCGTTTTCAATGAACTCTCGAATAAGTCCCTTGCCCTGTCCTATTTGTTCGATATAAAACTGGTGGCCGGTTATATCCTGCTGTTTCTGCTGACCGGTTTTATGGCAGGTTTCTATCCAGCACTGGTATTATCAGGATACAATCCTGTGCAAACATTATACAGCCGCTTTCAGCTGAGCGGCAAAAATTATCTTCAGAAAAGTCTTGTGGTACTTCAGTTTTCCCTGGCTTCTTTTCTGATCATCGCCACATTCACGATCTATTCGCAATTTAAATTTCTAACAACCCAGAAATTAGGATATGATGACAGAAACCTGGTTGGCGTTGGCATATGGGGCACAAAACATGAACGCGCTGCCATATTCAAAAACGAGCTGTTAAAGAATCCTAATATTACGGATGTGGCTTTTAAGAACGGGGGAGACTGGGGAACGATCGCAAAAATAAATGCGGATTCCAATATACAGTTTCAATATGAAACCGTCGATGAATCTTATGTACCCATGCTGAAGATTGCCCTGCTGCAAGGAAGAAATTTCTCGAAAGATTTTCCTGCAGACTCCTCCCATTCCGTACTGGTCAATGAGGCTTTCGTGAAAAAAGCAGGATGGAAAAACCCGATCGGGCAACCCGTTAATTTCTGGTATAACAAAGAATTATATACCGTGATTGGTGTAGTCAAAGATTATCATTACCACTCATTAAATGAAAAAATCGGCCCACAACTATTTACCATGAAAGCAGGGAATCAATACGGGATGGCATTCCTAAAAATCAGGTCCGGAACGGAAACGGCGAGCCTGAAATATATTCAGACAAAATTCAAACAGCTTTTTCCGATGATGCCTTATAGCTATACATTTAAAGCGGATGAGAATTATAAGAGTTATGAAGCGGAAAGAAAATGGAAACAGATTATGCTGTTCAGTGCTGTGCTCACCATTTTTATTTCATGCATTGGTTTGTTTGGCTTATCGGTATTATCTGCCGAAAGAAGGATAAAAGAAATAGGCATTCGCAAAGTGCTGGGCGCTTCGGTGAATAGTGTTGTGACGATCCTCTCAAAGGACTTTGTGAAATTGGTGATGCTGGCCCTACTTATCGCGATACCCCTGGGTTGGCTTGCAGTTAACAAATGGCTGCAAAACTATCCATACCGGATTGATATCAGCTGGAAGATCTTTGCGCTGGCTGGTGCCCTGGTCGTTTTTATTGCACTGGTGACAGTTAGTTTTCAGGCACTCAGGTCAGCGATGGCAAGTCCGGTGAAAAGTCTGCGCTCAGAATGAATATTCAGCTTGCTGTGGTATTAATCGGCGGTTGTAATCTGGGTGATTTTATGCAGCCAGAATATTCGCAGACTGCTTAATTTGCTTTCAGGATTTTAACCGTCTTATCAATTCCTCTGAAACAGCCTGTTCGAAAAATTTAAAAATTTCAATCCAGAATATTTAGGATACTATGACTGTCCCCTAAATTGTAACCCTTACTCCGGCTGTTAACGAGATTCTGACGCTTGCGCCAAAGCTTCAGCGTCGGCGCATGGACGAAGTCACTCCGATCGCAAGCCATTCACCGGATTTGCAAGAGCCGCTTTTATTGCCTGAAAGCTTACCGTGATTAATGTAATGATCAAAACACCCACACCTGATGCAAGAAATATCCATGCAGATATGGATGTTCTGTAATCGTATTGCAACAACCAATTATTTAAATAATACCATGCTATCGGTATGGCGATGAGGCAGGAAATAATGACCAGCAATGCAAACTCTCTTGAAAGCATTTGCCATAAATTGTAAGTTGATGCGCCTAACACTTTGCGCAGACCAATTTCTTTTTTACGCTGCTCTGCAACAAAAGATGCCAGTCCAAATAAACCGAGACAGGAAATAAAAATAGCGAGCACAGCAAACACCGTTGCGAGACTGCCGATGCGCTGTTCATCTGCAAATTTCTTCGCATACTCTTCATCGTTAAATAAATAATTGAAAGGCAGATTGGGATTGTATTTTTTAAATACCGTTTCTATTTTAGCCAGTGCATCTTTTACCGGAACGCCTGTTTTCATGGCGACCGTTACGATATCTGTCCAGTTATGATCGGCTACATAAACGGTAGGCTTTACTGTTTTGTAAGGCGATTCCTGAATAATATCCATTACCACACCCACTACACGATAGTTTTTATTTTCGTACTGTATATTCTGCCCTACAATATCTTTCGTCATGCCAATTTGTTTAACGGCTGCTTCATTCAATATCATGGACAACGTATCAGTTAAAAAATCTTTGGAGAAATCCCTTCCTTCTTTTAATTGCCAGCCAATTGTCTTACCAAAATCTTCCGTTATTAACATGAAGCCAAAACTTGGTAATGTGTTTGGGTTTTTGCCTGCCCAATTAAATCCGGTACGCCATGCGCCCAGATAGAAAGTTCCGTCCGATGCCCCGGCCATATTATTTACCACACCCGTTGCCATCAGATCGTTTCTTATGGCGCTGTAGTAATTCGGTAAACCCGGCGTTGACCCGTTAACAGTTATCAATCCTTCTTTCCTGTAATTAAGAGGTCTGTTTCTGGCATACTGAATCTGTTTAAAAACAATTATGGTTCCGATGATCAATGCAATAGAAAAACTGAATTGCATCACCACTAAAACCTTACGTGGCAGGGTAGCGAACCTGCCCACACGAAATGTTCCTTTCAACACTTTGATCGGATCAAACCGGGATAAATACAAAGCAGGATAGCTGCCGGCAAGTAGTCCTGTGAAACCAGTAAATACCAAAGCGCAAATCCAGAATGCGATGCTATGCCATGGCAGTTGTATATTTTTTGCTGCGAGCGAATTGAACAGTGGGAGCAATACAGTAACCAGGACAATAGAAAAAATAAACGACACAAATGCCACGAGTACACTCTCGCTTAAAAACTGGCGTATGAGCTGACCACGCAAGGAGCCAACTGTTTTGCGGATGCCCACTTCTTTTGCGCGTTTCTCGCTACGTGCCGTGCTAAGATTCATAAAATTAATGCACGCAAGCAGCAGCACAAATGCGCCGATGATAGAAAACAACCACACAAACTGTATACGGCCCCCGGCAGCTTTGCCATCTTTAAAATCGCTGTACAAATGCCATTTGTCCATTGGAAAAATGATTGCTCTTTCAACACCCTCCGTTTTTGCATTTTTATGCGCTTGTACTATGTTCTTAATCTTTTCGGATTCTTTATCCATGTCGATCTTGTCGGCCAGCTGCACAAAACATTGCCAGGAGTGATCGTTCCATTGTGTGGCAGCGTCTTTCACCCATTGTTCTGTGGTAATATATTTTTTCCAAGGCAGGAAATATTTTGAATCGTTCATCGTGCTGTTGTCAGGAAAATCCTGAAACACGCCGGCTACTTTATAATTGTTTTTGTTATCGACTTTAATTGTTTTGCCCATGGCATCGGTATCACCAAACAA
>Ga0210384_10001887_pt1 | contig 26937 bp, 25 predicted proteins | sample IncBWH2MmetaG_FD_160574 | JGI IMG/M metagenome (GOLD analysis project Ga0210384, IMG submission 160574) | Forest soil microbial communities from Barre Woods Harvard Forest LTER site, Petersham, Massachusetts, United States - Inc-BW-H-2-M | ecosystem: Environmental > Terrestrial > Soil >...
GCCATCCTCACCGGTGTATCCGGTCCGCGCAATCAGCGTGTTCCTCAACCTGCAAACCATGCCGTGCGTAAACCAATAATTCTTCACCACATCCAAATTTGCATCGGTCAGTTTCCGCATCACATCAACGCCTCGAGGACCCTGGATCGCCAGTTGCGTGTACGCGTCACTCAACTCATCCACCACGCAGTCGAACCCCTGGGTGTTCTCCCGCACCCAGGCAATATCTTTTTCACGCGTGCCTGCATTGATCACCAGCAGGTAATCGTCCTTGCCCAAACGGTGTACGATCACATCGTCCACAAACGTTCCGCTGGGATAAAGCATGGCCGAGTATTGCGCCTGCCCGATCGCTAGTTTGGAAGCATCGTTAATACACAAATACTGCACCGCCGCCAGAGCCCCACCCAGGTTCTTGGCGCCGTGAATCCGAATATCTCCCATGTGACTCACGTCAAACACGCCGACGCTTGCACGCACTGCTTTGTGCTCCGCAACCAGTCCCCCGGTTGCCGGGTATTCCACCGGCATGTCCCAGCCGCCAAAACTCACCATTTTTGCGCCCAAGTGGCGGTGCAACGCATTGAGTGCCGTTTTTCGAAGAACAACTTTGCTGGGAGAAGTAACAGAGTCCATGCCGAGGCTCGAGGGAATTTCCATGCTAGCACGCGCCTCTGCCTCGGTCAAAACACCCGGTCCGGCCACAATCTCGTACACATACACCATGGTGGTATGGTTCGGAGTTCTTGCCTACTTTTGGGTCCGCCAGGAGCTCATCAACGCCAAGACACATTCTCCTAATCGTCTCCTCGTGGCCGGTGGTGCCTGGAGCTATTCGCTTTATCTGGTCCACCCGCAAGGCGCGAGCCGTTACGAGAGGTTCCACTTCGCGAACTTGGGAGATCTGCCCGAATGGTTCCTCGCGATGACCTTGAGTCTTCTCTTTGCGTTTTGCTTGTACCTCTTGGTAGAACGTCGGTCTCACCGCTTCGCGAGAAAGTTCAAGGTCCGAACTATCTCCGCTACGCCGGAATTGAAAGTCAGTCGCTGTTGGCATGGTTCGGAACTAGTAAAGCAATCGCTGCCAGCCTAATTTTGCCCGCTCCGCACTGCGATTCGCTATTTATCGTGTTTCTCTCTGGAACGCCCTGTGCAGCACTCCCTTGCCGCCCTGCATCCTCTCAGGTACATTCTTCCCGGAGGCGTTTATGGCACGCGGCCAGCAAGTGCTGTGCTCTCAATGCGAAAAACCAGAGCAAGCCTGTAACTGCGACAAGTACTGCACGATTTGCAAAGTGCAACTCCACGTGCGCCTTGCGCAAGACGGTCTCTATTACTGTCCCGATTGCCGAGAGGCTTGCGACGTTTCCTGGGCCAACAACGCATGACTTTGCCGTCGCAAAACCATCCGATTGTTTTGCACATGGATCCCGACGAGCGCCTCGCTGCCGCTGCAGGAGGTGCCGTGCGCCACTTTGGCGATGCTGCAGGCCTCGAAGCGGAAGCCACCATCGAGCTGCAATCTTCTGTGCTGGCTGCTTGCCGATCTTGTTTCAAACTACAACCCGCCGCTGCGCGCTTCCAGGTTCTTTTCCAGCGGCTTTCCGACCGCATCCAGATTGAGCTCTCTTTCCCCGGTAACGATTCCCGCCTGGATCACGCGCAGACCGACTTCCCCGGAGTGGACGAAGTTCAAGCGCAACCTTCTCTCCTGCGACTGACTAAGTTAATCCCCGCGTCTTCAGCTTCTGCTTGAACCAAGAAAGTCTTCCGGTTCGAAGTTCCGTCGCTTGCAGTGCTTCAATTGTGCGGTTTGTTGAAACCGTAAGCAGTGCCGAACCGCCCACCTCAAAAAACAGGCCCCGAACCTTGCGGTCCGGGGCCGCCCGTCGGAATTGTCTTACATCTTGAAGGCGAAGGTGTTCTTGCGGATCAGTGCCGCCATCTGGTCGTCGCTCACGTTCATACGAATGACCACGCGATCGCCCGACGGAGTTACATTGGTCTGATCAAGCAGTTGCCCCAAGTCCGGATTGTCCTTCGCGGCCTGATATTTCTTGTACAGAAGTCCCGCACTCAGCAACTGGGCGAGCGTGTTGGCATCATCGGTCGACCCGCAGACCGCCTGAAACTTTCCCTGTAGTCCGCTGCTGGCGTCCGCGCTGATGATCATCGACTTCATCCGCTGCACCAGTTTTTGTGCTTCAGGAAACTGCTGCACCTCCGGGGCAAGCTGCCCCATCGCGAGCCGCGTGTATGCCGGATCAAGCACCGCCCAAACGATGCCCGAGCCGTTCGCCTCGTTGATAAGGCTAAACACCGCGTCGTTCCGCAGCAGTCCATCCTGACCGCCGTAGCGGATGTCGATCATTTTCTCCAGCACGTCGCGGTGGCCGAAGGCCGCTTTGCTGCTGTCAATAAAGAAAAAGAACAAATCGTTGGCACCCGCTCCGGAGCCGAATGCATACAGCGTAAACTCGCGTACCTTTACCGTCGGCAGCTTTTGCTGCTTGAAATACGCTTCCGTGGAATCCGGGTTGTAATTGCCGAGCGCAATGCCAACGATCTCTTCGCTGGATGGAACGCTTCCCGCTGTGCTGGCGGTAACCGGTGCCGCCGATTTCGCACCAGGCGTTGCGGCGCTAGACGGTGCCGGGGCATTTGGGTCATCCGGCTTGGCCATCGACTGAGCCACCAGTCCCCACGCCAACTCATTCACCTGCGTGTTCGGGTCCACGCCTGCCGAAGCCAGAAACTTTTCGAACTGCTTGAATCTTTCTGGCAGCATCTGCTCCTGCAGCGCCGGATACCATTTCATGGTGCGTGCCTTCTTCAGGTCCGCGTACGCAAACTCTCCCACATCCTTGGGGAACAGCGCGATTGTATCGGCGCTAAGGCTTTGCGCCTTGACGGGTTTCGCTGCCGCCGCAATCGTCAACAATACGGCACCCATCGCAAGGGTCCGCTTGGCCATTTGCATCCACTTCATCTGTTGCTCCTTTCAAAGGGGCCGGTGGGAACTATAGTCTACTCCGCTGGGCAGGATTTAGCTGAGGCGGTTCCTCAATTCGTCAACCCGTTTCCGCATTGCGGCAACGTACTGGGCGTCCTTCAATCCATTCAAGTTTATTTCCACGTTCGCCAGTGCGCCTTTCGCGCCCGCTACTGCCATTAGACGCGCCACCTGCAGGTCTGACTTCATGGATGCGGCCGCGATGCTCTCCAGTTGTACCAAGCGCTCCTGCAGCCCGGTCGCCAGTTCGGCCACTTCCATCGGCACTTCCGCCGCAGCTTTCGTCGCTTTCTCGATCTCCTGCTCGCGAAGCTGTCTCGCCTCTGCGCCCTCTTCCGGGGATTTGAACGCGGCCATTACTGCGTCGTAAGCCTTCGCGTCCCGGTCGATGGCCTTGGTCAGCGCCTGGGCTGTCTCACGCAGTTTTTCGAGCTGCTCCGAGAGTTTGTCTACATGAAGGATTTGCGATTTTTTCTTGCGCGAAAGTCCCGCAACCATTTGCCCAAGAGCCGCCGCCATTGCCGCCGCGTGCGCGGAAACGCTCCCGCCCCCAGGTGTTGCCGTGGGTGCAGCCACCGCGTCCAAAAACGGCCGCGCGACTTCGGCCAACTTTCCTTCCTGTGATTCCATCGGCGCTCCGCTAAGTGCCGCATTCAAGCGGTTTTCGAACACTTGCGAAGGTGAAAAATCCTCCAGTTGCAGAAAATAATCCGCGGCCATTTCGATGGCCTTTTTTGGCACCAGACCGACAATCTCGCTGCCCACCGGCATCACACCGTATCGCGCAGCTTCGCGCTTGACCGCTTCGTATACCCGATGCATTGGCGTTTGCTCGTAATCTGTCAAATTGATGGACACCTGCGCCAGATTCCTCGCCTTTAGTTGCACGCCCATCGACTTCACGTAGCGGAATCCTCCGCTGGAATAGCGGATGGCTTTCGCAATCTTGTTGGCGATAGCCACATCGGGCGTGTCCAGGTTCACGTTGTAGGCTACAAGAAACTTCCGCGCGCCAACTACGGTGACGCCTGCTGTGGGATGCAGCTTCGGCTCGCCCACATCCGGCTGGCGGTCATGATTGCGCTTCATCTCGTCGCGCAAGCCTTCAAACTGCCCGCGCCGCACGTTTTCCAGGTTCACGCGATCCGGACGCAGCGCCGCTGCCTCATAAAAAAAAACCGGGATCCGGTAACGCTTCCACAATTCGTTGCCAACGCGACGCGCCAGCGCCACGCAATCTTCAATGGTCACGCCTTCGATGGGAATGAACGGCACCACATCGGTCGCGCCGATTCGTGGATGCGCTCCCTTGTGTGTGTTCATGTCGATCAATTCGATCGCTTTGCCCGCGCCCAGCAGCGTCGCTTCCCCGACAGCTTCCGGTTCACCAGCGAGAGTAATCACGCAGCGATTATGGTCCGCGTCCATCTCATGATCCAGCACGTACACGCCAGGTACCCTGCTCATCACCTGGATCAGCGCGTCCACCTTCGCCTTGTCGCGCCCCTCCGAAAAATTCGGCACACTCTCAATCAATCTTTTCATCGCTGGGTTCCATCTTCCTCTTCTTGCGTCGCATACAAATGAACTTGAGAATGCCCATCCTTTGCGCCTCTGCTCTTGCAAAGGGTGGGCTCTTACAGTCAACTGCTTGCGATCTCTTCTTCCTACTCCCTCATCCAAACGATCTCGCCACTTTTCCACGTCATCCAACAAAGATTCATTCCAAAATAATAGGGAACTTCGCGGTAATCCTCCACTTCGAACACCGCCAAATCCGCCTGTTTTCCCGCTTCGATCGATCCGATCCTGTGGTCTCTTCGCAATGCATATGCCGCGTTGATGGTCGCCGCGCAAATCGCTTCTGCCGGAGTCATCCGCAACTGCGAGCACGCCAGAGACAATATCATCGGCATACTAACGGTAGGACTCGTCCCCGGATTGTAATCGGTCGCCAATGCCACAATCGCGCCCGTATCAATCAATTTTCGCGCCGGGGCATACTTGTCCAGCCCCAAATGAAAATCGCACCCAGGCAGCAACGTAGCCACCGTTCGCGATTTTCCCAGTGCCCGTATGTCCGCGGTGTTTACGTGCTCGAGGTGATCGCAACTGGCCGCGCCCAACTCCACCGCAAGCGCCGCAGCGCCCGTCCGGTACAATTGCTCCGCGTGCAATCGCGGCGTCAATCCGTGCAGCGCAGCCTCGCTTAGAATTCTCTGCGACTGCTCAGGCGTAAACGCACCGCGATCGCAAAACACGTCGCAAAACTCCGCCAGCTCATCATTTACAATGTCCGGCAGCAGCTGTTCTAACAACAAAGCAATATACTTCTCCGCGCCATCTGGCTTCCCGCGAAATTCCGCCGGCACCACATGCGCGCCCAGAAATGTCGAAACAATTTCCAGGGGCTGCTCCGCATTCAGCTCTTTCTGCAGCCGTAAAATCTTTAGTTCGCTGGCCACATCCAGCCCATATCCGCTCTTGGCTTCCACGGTCGTCGTGCCGTATGACGCAAACTGCTCTAGCGCTGCCCGAGCCCGCCCCTTCAACAGCTCCGCGGTCGTGGCGCGCAAATTCTTCACCGAATTCAGTATCCCGCCGCCCTTGCGCGCGATTTCCTCGTAACTCGCTCCCTGAATCTTCAGCTCGTATTCGTCCGCCCGGCTGGCAGCATGGATCAAATGTGTGTGCGAGTCCACAAATCCCGGCAGCACCACCCGCCCGCCGACGTCCACTTTCTCCGCGCGTTTGGCGTCTGCGTGTGCCTCCACCGCCGCACGTTTTCCGGCCGCAACGATTACGCCGTCGCGCGCCAGGACCGCGCCGTCCTTCACCAGGCCTATGTTGGAAAGGGAATCGCCGCGTCGCGGACCACTCCCGCGCAGCGTCAATAGTTGCGCAATCCCACTGATCAGCAGCCCGTCGCTCAAGTTCTCCGTATTATGCCCAACCTGCCGGTCCGTACGCCAATTTCGAAGCCCCTCTCGTTCGGGGGGATCCTTTACTCACTCCCCCATCATCGGCACCTTCACGCCGCTCTTCTTCGCAAACGCGACGGCTTCCGGATACCCGGCATCTACGTGCCGCGCCACGCCCATTCCCGGATCATTCGTTAACACGCGTTCAATTCGCTTGGCCATCTCCGGCGTCCCATCCGCGCAAACCACCTGCCCCGCGTGTTGCGAGTACCCGATTCCCACGCCGCCGCCGTTGTGAATCGACACCCAACTCGCCCCGCTAGCCGTGCTTACCAGCGCATTCAGCAACGGCCAATCGGCAATCGCGTCCGAGCCATCTTTCATGGCTTCGGTTTCGCGATATGGCGAAGCCACCGATCCGCAATCCAGATGGTCCCGCCCAATCACGATCGGCGCTTTTAATTCGCCCTTCGCCACCAGATCATTCAGTGCCAGTCCAAATTTGTCACGCTCGCCATAGCCCAGCCAGCAAATCCGCGAAGGCAGTCCCTGAAACTTCACTTTCTTCTGCGCCAAAGTAATCCATCGCCGTAAATGCTCATTCTCTGGAAACATCTCCAGCACCAGGCGGTCCGTCCGGGCGATGTCCGAAGCCTCTCCGGAAAGCGCCGCCCAGCGGAACGGCCCTTTTCCTTCGCAAAACAGCGGCCGTATGTAAGCTGGCACAAATCCCGGAAAGTCGTAGGCGTGCTTTACGCCCGCCTCAAACGCAAATGTTCGAATATTGTTTCCGTAGTCAAACGTCACCGCACCCAGCTTCTGCAGATCCAGCATCCCCTGCACATGCTCGCCCATCGCCGCAATGGAGCGCTTGCGGTATTCCTCCGGATTCTTCTTCCGCAGCTCCAGCGCCTGCTGCAGCGTCATTCTGTTCGGCACATACCCACCGATCGGATCGTGCGCGCTGGTCTGATCCGTCAGCACATCCGGCACCACGCCGCGTTTCGCCAGTTCCGGAATCAAGTCCGCACAATTTCCCACTAGTCCAACGGAAGTCGCCTCGCCCTTGCGTACCGCGTTCTTCAGAATCCGCAGCGCTTCATCCAGCGAAGTCACCATGACGTCGCAATAGCCAGTCTTCACCCGTCGCTTGATGCGCTCCGGGTCCACATCCATCCCCAGAAACGCCGCGCCGCACATCGTAGCCGCCAACGGCTGCGCTCCGCCCATTCCGCCGATTCCGCCCGTCACCACCAGTTTGCCTTTTAGATCCCCGCCAAAATGCTGCTGCGCGCAGGCCGCAAACGTCTCGTACGTCCCCTGCAGAATCCCTTGCGTGCCAATGTAAATCCAGCTCCCGGCAGTCATCTGTCCGTACATCATCAAACCCGCGCGATCGAACTCGTTAAACTTTTCCCAATTATTCCAATGACCCACCAGGTTCGAGTTACACAGCAGCACCCGCGGCGCATATTCATGCGTTCGAAAAACCGCCACCGGCTTCCCCGATTGCACCAACAGCGTTTCGTCTGCTTGCAGTGCCCGCAGCGATTTCACAATGGCGTGAAAGCAATCCCAATTCCGCGCCGCTTTCCCCGTCCCGCCATACACCACCAGATCCTCGGGCTTTTCCGCCACCTCCGGGTCCAGATTGTTCAGCAGCATGCGCAGCGCCGCCTCTTGCTGCCAGCCTTTGCAGGAAATTTCCGTCCCGCGCGGCGCACGAAACGGCCCCCGGCTCGTCGCCGGATCATTGATCACTGTAATCATCCCACTCATCTGCTGACTCCGATCCGCTTTCGACACGGGCTCATATGCAATGACATGCCCATTCTAGCCCAGCCCATTTCTCGCGGAAAGCTCGCGCCATCGGTGGCGAACTCGTTCGGTCGGAGAGGTAAACAACGCGCAAAACACTCGCGGGCAAGGTGAGATTCCTGCGAAGCATTCCTCACTATGATGGAACCATTTGGTGGCGGATCGGCAACATCGCATTGCAGAACTCCAGCAGTGCTATCGCGTGCTGAACGTTCCGAGGTTTCCTTCTGCACCATCAAGCTTGCCGATCGAAATCTCCTGAAGAGATGGCATCCGGATTTATGTGCGCCTACGTCTCGGCCTTATCGCGAAGCAACAAAGATGGCCATGCTGCTCAACGAGGCGTAAAAAAAATCCAGGATGCGCTTGGTTACTATACGCTGCGCGATGCCCAGCCTAGGGGTCACTATCAGCCAGCTCCGAGATACTCCCGGCAACCGGCTGTCGATGAATTTGCCGGTATCAACGCTGCTCAGCATCCGTTCGCTACGGCGATAGATTCCGGTGTGCAGTCTTTGGCCTAGGGAAGAGGTCATGGCCATAAACCAGAATTTCTGCTCATTGCATCCACCAACCCGGTCATGTAAATTCGCCTTATCAATGACCTACGGCACCCTCCCCTCCCGCTTACTCCACGCCGTCGACGAGCTCCCTTCGCCGCGCGCCCAGCTGTTTCGTAGCTCTCACCACTGGGAAGCCATCTCGTCACAGGAATTTCTTCGCCGCACCGCGGGTTTGGCCAACGCTTTCGTCGAATTGGGCGTGAAACCCGGCGATCGCGTCGGTCTGTTGGCCCCCAACTGCCCCGAGTGGCACACTGCGGACTTCGCCATCTCTGGCTCGGGCGGCGTTACCGTTCCCATCTATTTCAATGAATCGCTCGACCGCATGACCTACATCCTCACCCACTGCGGCGCGCAAGTGATCTTCATCGCCGGCCGTGCGCAATTCGAAAAATTCCTGCAAGTCCGCGATCTTCTCAAAGAAGTGCAGCAAGTGATCGTCGCCAGTGGGGGCGAATCGCTTCCTGCCGACTACCTGCGCTATGAGACCCTTATCGCCACATGCGGCGCACCGGAAATTTCCAGCTATCGTCTGCGTGTTGCGCAAGTCCTGCCCGGCCATCTGGCCAGCATCATTTACACCTCTGGCACCACGGGTGAGCCCAAGGGCGTGATGCTGACTCATAACAACTTCAGCTCGAACGTCACCGACGCCTGTGCCGATTTCGACCTCAAGCCGGCGAATGATTTGGCGGTTTCTTTCCTCCCGCTCGCGCATGTGTACGGCCGTATGCTTGATTACCTTTACATCTTCAATGGCTGCCCGGTTGCCTACGTCGATGTAGTCGAGAACGTTGCGCAGGCCCTCGTGGAACTGCACCCGACGGTCCTCGCGGCCGTTCCGCGTTTTTTCGAAAAAATCTACGCGCGCCTGATGGAGCAGGGAAGCAAGACCACCGGCGCCAAGCGCAGGATTTTCGATTTCGCCATGCGTGCCGCTCGCGATTCCGCCACCTGGCGGGCCGGAGAAAAGAAAGCCAGCTTAGCTACTCGCACCCGCTGGGCCATCGCCGACCGGCTGGTCTATTCGAAAATCCGCGCCAACACTGGCGGAAGGCTCCGCATCGTTTCTTCCGGTGGAGCCCCACTCTCCAAAGACCTCGCCGAATTTTTTTGGGCCATAGGCATTCCCATTTACCAGGGATACGGCCTCACCGAAACCGCGCCAGTTCTGACTTCCAACTATCCGAAAAATCGCATGGGCAGTTCTGGCCGTCCCATCGCGCACGTCCAGCTGCGCATTGGCGACGACGGCGAAATCCTAGCCAAAGGCCCGTGCATTATGTTGGGCTACTACCGAGCCCCGGAAGCCACTCGAGAAGTGCTAAGCGACGACGGTTGGTTCAAGACCGGCGATATCGGCTACATCGATCGCGACAACTACCTCTTCATCACCGACCGCAAGAAAGATTTGCTAAAGACGGCGGCTGGAAAATTCGTGGCGCCCCAGCCGATTGAAAACGCACTCAAATCCAGCCCGTACATTCTGAATGCCATGGTCGTCGGTGATCAGCGCAAATTCATTGTGGCCCTCATCGTTCCCAATCCAGCCACTCTCTCGGCAAAACTCGCCGAAGAAAATCTGAAATGCTCGTCCAACGCCGAACTGGCTGCGCACCCTCGCGCCCATGCCATCATTCAGGACGAAGTCTCGCGCCTCACCACGCACCTCGCTCAGTACGAGAACATCAAGCGCTTCGCCCTGCTTCCCGAGGATTTCACCTTCGACAACGGCAGTCTCACCTTCACCATGAAGCTCAAGCGTCGCGTGGTCGAACAACAATGTTCCGGCATAATTGACGCTCTCTATGCTGACGTGGCCGAACCACGCCCGCTAGTCCGCGACTAGCTCCAACACTTCCCACCAACTCAATCTCCTGCTAATTTATCCATCCGGCCCGCCCGCGCATCTATAGCTAAGTCAAACGAACTTTCATCACAGGAGGATTCTCATGGCAAAAGCAGCAGCCGCCACAGCGGCCCGTACCTATCGCACCAGTGCCGCCGTTTCCGAGGAACATCGCCAGCCGTTGATCGCGCTCCTCAATCTCCGCCTTGCCGACAGCACCGACATCTACAGCCAGATCAAGTGGGCTCATTGGAACGTGAAGGGCAAGGATTTCTATCAACTTCATTTGCTTTTCGATTCCATTGCGGAACACATCGAAGATCACACCGACGAGATCGCTGAACGCATCACCGCGATAGGCGGCGTGGCCAACGGAACCATCCGCGAAGCCGCTGCGAAGTCCAGCATCAACGAAGCCGATCTCACTGCATCGGATGGACCTTCCATGATCAAATTCCTCGTGCACAACTTCGGCTATTACGCCAACGCTCTGCGCACCGCCATTGATGAAGCCGATAAGCTCGGAGACCCTCTTACTGTCGATCTTTTCACTCAACTAGGTCGCGAAGCCGACAAGGATCTCTGGTTCCTGGAAGCGCACATCCAAGCCTGACGAAACCCGGGCGTCGCGACCGAAGGCCGCGCCAAAGTGTACTCGCCGGTGCCCCACCCTTTGCTTCTTGTGCAAAGGGTGGGCTCTTACAATCCAGCGCCCTCCATCTGCTCTCTTATCTTTTCTCCCATTAATCCGTCTCCTTCATCTAATCCACGGTTACCTCAAGGTTCCGCTCGGAAAGGAGAAAGGCCCTCCATGTCGACCAAAAACGCCTCCGTCCTCATCACCGCCCTTGGCGGTCCCGAAGTCCTCAAATACGTGGAATCCGATCTTCCAGTTCCTGCGGCCGGCCAAGTCCGCGTTAGAAACATCGCCGCCGGCGTAGCCTACGCCGATATCCTGATGCGCCGCGGCTTGTATCCAAACACTCCGCCGATCCCCTTCGTGCCGGGCTACGATATTGTCGGCGTCATTGATGCTTTGGGCGAAAGCGTAAGCGATTTCTCCCTCGGCGAACAAGTTGCCGCGCTCACCATGATTGGCGGCTACAGCCGCTACACCATCGTTCCCGCAAAACATCTCGTCCCGGTGCCGCCGAATCTGGAACCCACGGAAGCGGTCAGCCTGATCCTCAACTACGTCACCGCGTACCAAATGCTGCACCGGGTCGCAGGTGCACGAAAAGGTCAGCGCATGCTGGTCCACAGCGCCGCCGGGGGCGTGGGCACCGCCGCGCTGCAACTTGGAAAGATTGCCGGCCTCGAAATGTACGGCACCGCATCCAAGGCCAAACACGGACTGGTGAAATCGCTAGGTGCAACACCGATTGATTACCGCACGGAAAATTTCCGCGAGCGCATCAAACAGCTTGTTTCTGAAGGCCTGGACATCGTCCTCGATCCCATCGGCGGCAGAAATTGGTGGGCTTCCTACAGTTGCCTCCGCCGAGGAGGGTCACTGGTGTGCTACGGCGTAAGTTCCGCCGTTACGAAAGGCAAAATGGAAGCGGGTCTGGGTTTCGCTTTGCTAGGGCTTATGAAAATCCTGCCGGATGGAAAGCACGCAGGCTGGTACAACATCAAGACGCTTCGCGACGCTCATCCTGAACAATTCCGTGAAGATCTTTCGAAACTCTTCGAACTGTTGGGCCAGCGCCAGATGCAGCCGGTTATTGCCGAACGGTTTGCGCTACGCGAGGCAGCCCGCGCCAACGAGCTACTCGAAAATTCCCAAGTCCAGGGCAAACTCGTTCTCCTCTGCCAGGAGTAAGTCTCTGAGGCTGTTTCACAACTGTGTGAAAATTTCTTACTTCCACATCGCGATCCAAAACCCGATCCCGGTGCTGACAAACCACGCGGCCAGGGTCACTTCAAAAGCCTGCGTGAACGCCCGCAGATACTCCACTTTTCTCTTGCAAATCAGCGATAGCTCAAAGACTTGGTCGGTAATATTCCGCAGCATTTCTTCCGGCGTGGCGTTGGTCATCGCCTCGTAATACGCACCGCTGTCCGGATAGCGCTGCACATGCTCGTAGTACAACAATTCCCGCCCGTTCACCGGTTTCTTGTGGTGCCTGGCGATTCGCGGCATCAGCACCTGCGAAATCAGGTACAGCGCCCAGATAAATCCGATCGCGAACACCAAATAACTCGATGTATACACCGCGCTAGCCGCAAGCTCCGTCATCGCGCCCCAATGTAGCCGCGGGATAACTTCCTTGCCCAGGGGTATCGTGCTGGCCCCGAAAAAAATCATGAATGTGACCAGGTACCCAGCCTTCAAATCCGCCGCGCGAATGGTGGCCTGTTGATCCTCGAAATTTTTCCACGCAAAATCAATCCGTTCTGCCAACGCGAACTGCCCGCTCACCGCCTCACTCATCCCCGCTCCCCGTGTTTTCTTGCGACGTTCGACTCTAGACCTTTGAACCTACGGTGCCCCTATACCACCTTGCCGCCCGACCTCCCGGTCTCCTCAAACAACAACAATAAGTTCGTCATGCTGAACAAATCGCGCACCGCCGGGTTCGCGTTCACCAACTCCAGCTTGCAACCCCGCGTGCGCGCCGAAACGTACAACCCCACAACGGCTCCCAACCCGGAGCTATCCATGCGTGGCACTTCTTTCAAATCGAGCATAATTCTCTTGTGAGTAGGAATTTTCGCGCGTAGCTCCTGCTTCAGCAGCGGCGAGTTCTCAAATGTCAGGTTTCCGTGGCATGCCACCACGAGTTTTCCTTCTGTTTCATAGACTTCCACCCGAAATCCCCGCGCCGAACTCCCCGGCTGCTCCTTGGCCATCGCACGCCTCCCAGCACCGCCCGGACCGCGCTAGTACCTGTACCCCAATTCCACCGCAAAAGCCAGACCGCTCCTCGTCTGGCTCCCGGGGGATAGGCTACCGACAAATAACACCCTGCCGATGTATCCAAAGCACCGATGGGTAGCATCCAATTTTCGAAGGATCTGGGTGATTGACAGGGAAAACGACCCTGCGTACCCTATTGAGAATGATGTCTAACTCTTGCCAGACACGGTGTTGCTGTTCCAGCTGCTGTTGTTGTCAGCTGTCCGTCTCTGGCCAGAGGTGCAATCGAATCTAACTTCTCCTGAAGATTAAGTTTCGAAGCCCGCATGCCAGAGTCTTTGGCCTGCGGGCTTTTTGTTTTTGTACGCGACGCTTTTGAAATCTAGGTTTTACCGGAAAAGGATCGGCCCCCGAATGACCGATACGAAGACCGAAGTAAAAGAAACGAAGGCCCAGCGCATCGAGCGTCTGAAACGCGAGAAAAACGCCTGGGATCATCTCGACGAAATCCGCGAGTTCGCTCGTAAGGGTTTCGATTCTGTCACGCCCGAATGGCGCACCACCTATTTCCGCACTTGGGGCGTGTACACCCAGGGCGACGGCGCAGGCGTCACCGGCGGCTCCGGCGGAGAAGGGAAGGCTGTCCCCTTCTTCATGGTTCGCATCCGCATTCCCAACGGTTTGCTCACTTCCCAGCAGGTTCGTACCATCGCCGATCTCTCTTCGCAGTACGGCAATGGCGTCGCCGACATCACCGTCCGCCAAAATATCCAGCTGCACTGGATCAAAATCGAAGCGCTTCCTGAACTCTTCGATCGTCTCGGCGCCGTCGGCCTCGGCACCATCGGTGCTTGCGGCGACGTCGCCCGCAACATCACCGGCTGCCCCCTAGCGGGGCTTCATGCCCATGAGCTCCTCGACATTCGCCCGCTGGTGCTCGCACTGGACAAAGAACTCGGCGGCAATTCCGAGTTCTACAATCTTCCGCGCAAATACAAAATCACTGTCACCGCCTGCCCCGATTGGTGCTCCTATCCCGAGATCAACGACGTCGGCCTCACCGCCACACGCCGCGTCCGCGACGGCAAAGAAGAAATCGGCTTCTCCCTTCGTGTCGGCGGCGGACTTTCGACGGAGCCGCACATCGCCGTGCGCCTCAACGCCTTCATCCAATACCACCAGGTAATCCCCGTTGTGCGCGCCGTCACGGAAGTCTTTCGCGATGCCGACGTCCTGCGCGTTTCGCGCGACAAGGCGCGGCTGAAGTTTCTATTTCTCCAACACGGCTGGACCGCCGACTCTTTCCTCGCCGCCATCCAGCAGCGTCTTAGCTTCACCCTGGATCCCGCTGAACCTGAAATCCTGCCGTCTGACTTTCACCGCGACCATCTCGGGGTCATTCCGCAAAAGCAGCCTGACCGTTTCTCGGTAGGCTCCAACGTTATCCGCGGCCGCATCACTCCGGAGCAGCTTCGCCTAGCCGCCGATCTCGCCGATCGCTACGCGGATGGCCACGTTCGTGCTACAGCGATGCAGAATCTCCTCGTCATTAACGTTCCCGGCGAGCACACTGCGAAAGTCGTCGCTGCCCTCAACGAAGGCGGCCTGCCGGTCCTGACGTCCGCTTTCGTCCGCGGCACGGTCTCCTGCACCGGCTCCGAATTCTGCAAACTTGCCCTCACTGAAACGAAATCGTTCGCCCGTTGGCTCACTGAAGAGCTGGAAGACCGCTTCCCGAACTATCAGCACCAACTGAAGCTGCACATCACCGGATGCCCCAATAGCTGCGGCCAGCATTGGACCGCCGACATCGGCCTGGAGGGCAAGAAAACTAAGGTGGACGGCAAGATGGTCGATGCCTACTACTTCTGCGTCGGTGGTGGAGTCGGTCACTACGCAGGGATCGCTCGCCCCGTAGGCTATCGCTGCGCCGCCACCGAAGTCCCCGACGCTATCGAGCGCCTCCTGGATCAGTTCGCCATCGACCGCCAACCCAACGAGCCGCTCCAAAAATATCTGGCGCGTCAATCAAACGAAGCCATTCGCAACATCCTGGCCGGCCAGTTGGTTGCAGCAGGCAACATTGCCGAGCGCGACGTCTACCTAGCCGCCACCCCGCATTCCGTGGAGGACCGCTAATGCCGCTCTTTCCCGCATTCCTGAAACTCGAAGGCCGCCTCATCCTCGTGGTCGGCGGCGGCGCCATCGCCACCGATAAAATCCCCGGCCTCCTGCATGCAGGCGCTCGCGTCCGTGTGGTCTCTCCGCAAATCACACCGCAAATCGCGGAATGGGTGCGCAACCAGCGTGTGGAGTGGCTTCCAAAACCTTTCGAGCCCACCGATCTTCAAGGCGCCTTCCTGGTCATTGCCGGCACTTCTCTGCGTGAACTCAACCGCTCCGTATTTCTCGCGGCCGAAGCGCAAGGCACCCTCTGCAACGCGGTCGACGATATCGACCACTGCCACTTCTATTACGGTTCCATTGTGCAGCGCGGCGACCTGCAAATCGCCATCTCCACTAATGGCAAAAGCCCGGCTCTCGCGCAGCGCCTGCGCAAGGAACTCTCCGACCAGTTCGGCCCTGAATACGAATCCTGGTTGGACTGGCTTGGCGCCGCTCGCGAAGTTCTGCGCGCGCAATCGAACGAACCGGAAGCGACCAAGCGGTGGCTGCATCTGCTAGCCAGCCGTCCATCCTTCGAACAATTCCTTCGCGAAACCAATCCCAGCGACAACGCCGAAGGAGCCTCGTAATGGGCAAGGTATTTCTTGTCGGCGCAGGTCCCGGTGACCCGGAGCTTCTCACCATCAAGGCGCATCGCGTCCTGCAGCATGCCGATGTTGTTTTGTACGATTCGCTGGTCGGTCCAGAAATCCTGAAAATGATCTCGCCTTCCGCGCAGCTCATCGACGTCGGCAAACGCGCGGGTAAAAAGCTTCTTTCGCAGGAGGAAATTAACGGTCTGCTCGTTTCCTACGGCAAGCAAAATGAAAACGTCGTTCGCTTGAAAGGCGGGGATCCACTTTTGTTCGGCCGCGCAGCCGAAGAAATTCGCGCGTTGCGTGAAGCAGGCCTCGATTTCGAGGTTGTTCCGGGCATTTCGGCAGCTTTCGGCGCAGCCGCGGCCGCGAAGGTGTCGCTCACCGACCGCCTACTTGCCTCGAATGTGCTGTTCACCACATTTTCACGCGCCCCGGAGGCGCCGCTGCTGCCGCCCATGGGCTTGTCGCCGGAAACTTCAATCGTTGTTTACATGCCGGGTACAGACTACGGCGAAGTGGGCCGCTGGCTCAGCGACTCCGGGCTGTCCCCGGAAACGCCGTGCTTGATCCTCTCGAAAGTCACGCTGCCGGATCAGTCGACGCTGTTCACCAACGTCGCGTCGCTTGAATTGCTGCAAACCTTGCCGGCTCCTTCGCTGCTGTTTGTGGGACGAGCCTTCGGCCATTCCGCCGGCGCAAATGCGCTAAATGCAACCGACCGCGGTGCCCTGGAGAATTTCTCAAGAACGCTAATCCCCGGAACACGAATTTCGTGACGAAGGAGAATGCTCATGAGCGAAACGAACGCTGGAGGAAAAAAAAGCCGGTGGTCACTGTCGCTGGATGTCTGGGCGGTTCTGGTAAGCCTACTGGCGGCCTTGCTCGTTCGCACCGGCATCATCCACCGCATCCCCTGGTGAGCGCTGGGTAGCACGGGCTTCAGGCTGTGCTCTTGGGTTTTCGCTCCTTTTTTTGGGGGAATTCGAGACTCAGTCTTTGCGGTGCCGAGAGGGGCCCGACTGCGGTCGTGCCGAAAGCGACGGATGAGACGGGGCTTCAGCCCCTTGGGTTTCCGAAGACTTGCATGACCGAGCCTAAACGCTTCAAAGAAGTCCTTAGTTAATCTGGAGAGGAAACAACATGGCAGACGCAATCCTACTACCCCAGACCCCTTCCTTATCCATCCGCACCCAATTCATCCGGCTCATTCCCGGTGTCGCTCTCCTCGCCGCGGTCGGCTACGGTGGAAAATTCCTCGAAAAGTTTGTGAACACCTACGCCAAATCCCACCACTGGATTTTCCCCAATATCGAATACGTGCTGTGGGCCATCCTGATCGGCCTGGCGATCTCCAATATCTTCGGCCTCGCCGAGATATTTAAGCCTGGTGTGGCCACCTACGAATTCTGGCTCAAGGCCGGGATCGTGCTGCTTGGCTCGCGGTTTCTTCTCGGGGACGTCTGGAAGCTTGGCGTCGTCAGCCTTGGGCTGGTGGTCATTGAAATCGTCGGAGCTATCGGCTTCATGACGCTACTCGGCCGCTTGTTCAACCTGCGGCCGAAACTCAGCACGTTGCTCGCGGTGGGCTCAGCCGTTTGCGGTGTCAGCGCCATCATCGCCACCAAGGGCGCCATCGATGCAGACGACGAAGACTCCTCCTTCGCTATTGCCGCAATCCTCGCGCTCGGCGCAATTTCTCTCTTCACGTTCCCGCTGATCGGTCACTCGCTGCATCTCAGCGATCACGCTTATGGCGTCTGGGCCGGTCTTGCGGTAGACAACACTGCCGAAGCTACGGCTGCGGGCGCGCTGTATTCGGACGCCGCCGCCAAGCTCGCGGTGCTCACCAAGACCACCCGCAACGCCCTGATCGGTTTCGTAGTCCTCGCTTACGCCATCTACTGGGCCAGCCGCGGCCAGGCACAAGCGGTCGGCAACAAAGCCAAATTCCTGTGGCAGAAATTTCCTAAATTTGTTTTGGGTTTCCTGCTGGTATCGCTGCTTGCGACAATCGGCTTTTTCACCAAGGATCAAAACGTCGCACTCGCCAATCTCTCCCGTTGGGCTTTCCTGCTGACCTTTGCAGGAGTCGGTCTCCGCACGAACTTTCGTGAAATGCGCAAGCAAGGGTTACGCCCCTTCGCGGTCGGCTTCATCGGGGAAGTCGTCATTGCCGCATTTACGCTGGTTCTGGTAATCGGAGCAGGGAAGCTGTTCGGCTTCTAAGCCGCCCAGCTTCCCTAAATCTTTCGGCTATACTCGCCTCCAATGTGCTCACCGGTCAATGCAAATCCCTTCACTGGCACATGGGCGTTTAATGCCGAGCGTTCGCGGTTGAATTTTCCTCCGCCGCTGCGCTGGATTCAATTTGTCGAATCGGATGGAATTACTCTGGACATTCGAGAGCAGATTACTGCTCCGAACGGTTCGGCGACGGATGTTTTGATCCGCGCAAAAGTGGACGGGCGGATTACCCTGTTGTCGGTTCCGGTGTAGCTGATTCGATGGTCTACCAACGCGTCGACGATTTCTCCATCTCAGGCGTTGGCAAGGTTCCGCGGAACCTACTCGTTGCGGGAAACCATTACGCTTGCGGAAGACTACCAGGCGTTATCGATCGTGTTCTTCCTCTACAAAGACGGCAAACCCGGCACCATGCAACTTGCGCTCTTCGATCGCGACGCCTGAGAATTTCCGCAACGCGTTTACAGCCCCAGCACCGTCACCAATTCCTTCACGCTCCCTGCACTCTTCTGCAGCGCCGCATTCTCTTCCGCCGTCAGCTTGATCTGAATGATCTCCTCCGCACCCTTTGCTCCCAGCTTCACAGGCACGCCGACAAACAGCCCCTTGATCCCGTACTCTCCATCGAGATACACCGCGCAGGGCAGAATCTTTTTCTTGTCCTTCAAAATCGCTTCCACCATCTCGACCGCTGCAGCCGAAGGCGCGTAATACGCCGAGCCTGTCTTCAGCAAATTGACGATTTCCGCCCCGCCCTTGCGGGTGCGCTCCACGATCGAATCGATACGCTCCTTAGGCAGCAAGTCGGGCAGTGGAATTCCCGCTACGGTCGAATAGCGTGGCAGCGGCACCATGTCGTCGCCATGCCCACCCAGCACGAACGAATGCACATTCTCGACACTGACCTTGCACTCCATCGCCACGAACGCGCTCATTCGCGCGGAATCCAGTACGCCAGCCATCCCCAGCACGCGGCTCTTGGGGAAGCCGCTCACTTTCCACGCTGCCTGTGCCATGGCGTCAAGCGGATTGGTGACCACGATAATCACGCAGTTCGGCGAATGCTTCACGATCTGCTCGACCACCGCTTTCACTACGTCGTAGTTGGCCTTCAACAAATCGTCGCGGCTCATGCCCGGCTTGCGCGGAAATCCCGCGGTAATCACCACCACATCGCTGCCTGCTGTGCCGCTGTAATCTCCGTTGGCGGTGGAAAGTCCGCTCGCAAACGAGTCCGTGCGCGTGATCGGTCCGCTCTCTACCATATCGAGCGCTTTTCCCGCCGGTGGTCCATCCAAAATATCAGTCAACACTACGTCCGCCAGCTCCAGATCAACGATCCGCTGCGCTGTAGTTGACCCCACAAATCCGCCACCCACCACAGTAACTTTCTTCCGGCTCATCTCGCTGTCCCCTCTTTCTCTACGCTTTCGGTGCTAAATCTTTTCTCGCTTGTTCTACATATTTTCGATAATTGCGGATGCAAATGCGCTGGTACCCAACTTCGTTGCGCCCGACATCAACCGCTCCAGATCGTAGGTCACTTTTTTCTGTTGAATGGTCTTTGCAATCCCATTTTCAATCAGCTTCGCCGCTTCTCCCCAACCCAAAAACTCAAACATCATCGCGCCGCTCAGCATCACCGAACTCGGATTGATAACGTCCTTGTCCGCATATTTCGGAGCAGTCCCATGCGTCGCCTCAAACACTCCATAGCCATCGCCGACGTTCGACCCCGGCGCGATGCCTAGGCCACCAACCTGTGCCGCGCAAGCATCGCTCAAATAATCGCCATTCAAGTTCGGCGTAGCCAGCACGCTGTATTCGTTCGGCCGCAGCAGCATCTGCTGAAACACGGAATCGGCAATGCGGTCGTTAATCATTAGTTTTTTCTTCCATTGTCCCTTGCCGTGGCTGGCGCCGATCGAGTCCAGACCGCGTTGCACCTCGGCATATATGGTTTTCTTGAACTCCTCGGTGGCCTGTTCAAGGCCCGGCTCGATCATGGCCGCATTCTGCTCCACACTCAGCCCAGCATTCTTGTCGAGGTTGTCCAAAATCCAGCTCTCTCGCTCCGTCACCGTCTGCGCTCGGAACTCTTCCACCGCCAGTTCATAGCCCCAGTCGCGAAACGCGCCTTCGGTAAATTTCTGAATGTTTCCCTTGTGGACCAGCGTAACGCTGGGCCGCTTGTGCTCCAGCGCGTACTGAATCGCACGCCGCACCAGTCGCTTCGTGCCAAACGGCGAAATCGGCTTGATTCCCACTCCGGAATCCATGCGAATCTGTTTCTTCCCGCCGCCCAGCATGTCCTTGTTCAAAAATTCCAGCAGTTTTTTCACTTCCGGCGTTCCGCTCTTCCACTCAATGCCGATGTACACGTCCTCGGTGTTTTCGCGGAAAATCACTACGTCCATTTTTTCCGGCTCGCGCACAGGGGAGGGAACTCCCTCGAAATAACGCACTGGTCGCACGCACGCATACAAATCCAGAATCTGCCGCAGCGCAACGTTCAGCGAACGAATCCCGCCGCCGACCGGCGTCGTCAGCGGCCCTTTAATGGACACCCGAAAGTCCCGCGCTGCGTCCACGGTCTCATCGGGCAACCACTGCTTGAAGCTGTTGTAGGCTTTTTCTCCCGCGAAGACTTCGAACCAAGACACGCGCCGCTTCCCGCCGTAAGCTCTCTGGACCGCCGCATCGAATACTCGCCGCGAAGCCTTCCAAATATCGCGCCCGGTGCCATCCCCTTCGATAAACGGAATAATCGGATTGTCCGGCACCTGCAGCGCGCCGCCACCATATCCGATGGCCTTCCCATCCGCTGGCACTCCTATTCCGTTGTACGTAGTTTTCATCTTCTCCCCATTCGCTTTTTGTAGTGGCCGATCTTTAGATCGGCCTCCTGGATTGCTGCCCTCTTTGTGGGGGTGCAACACCGATGCCGCCCCCGAATCCGCACCATCACTGCGTCTTGATGTCTTGCGCGGGTTTTCTCTCGCTCAGCGTGCTTGCCAGGGCGCGGCGAATCCAAAACTCTATCACATCGATTACCCAGCATCGAAATCCCGGGAGCCAATTTGGGCCGATTCCGTTAGCTCTCGGATTCCCTCGTCTCACCACCCTGCATGCTAAAATCGCCATCTATACGCGCGCAAATCACCCCTCTGTCGGAAAGGAACTCTCTCATGATGTTGGATTGGAACGAATACCAGAAGGAAATCGGTGCAAAACTCGCGGAATTTATGAAAGTCACGCCAGAATCCGTGCGCGGCTATCAAACGCTTTCGAATGCCAACAGCAAGACCACTCATCTTGGCGAAAAAACCCGCCAACTCATCTCGCTGGCGGTCGCCGTCACCACCCGTTGCGACGGCTGCATTACCGTCCACTCGGACCTCGCGCTGAAGGCCGGGGCCAGCAAGGAAGAAATCGGGGAAGCTCTCGGTGTTGCGATGGCTATGAATGCGGGCGCCGCACTGATCTATTCCCTCCGCGTCATGGACGCCGTGGACGCTAAAGCAAATCCCGCCACCGCATCCGCCAACGACTAGCGGAATTGGCTGTACGATTTCACGGAATAGTGCATTGCCTTCCCCTTGCTCGCCTATTGCGGGTGAGGGATTTTTTTCGAGGGTCGAAATCTCAGGATAAAATCAGGACGAACGTCGCCGCCGAGCTAAATTCGAGGTAATCAGAGTGAAGGCAAAAAGTCCTAGTACGGCTAATGTGAGAATTACAACAATCAAGGCTGGCCTCCAACTTCACCCAGTTAAGGTGCATGCCGGATGCCAATGACACGTGCGTATTTTCTGGGGGTTACGGGTATTAACCTGCCGATTGTGCCCAGCGTTTTCCACAGCGTGGGCAAATAGCGACAAATCCATTTCACGTCAAATGCAGGTGGTACCAGAGCTTCGGTTTGGTAACGCCGGCGTGTTGCTTTACCCATTTTTCGGCCGCCGGCCGCAGGCCAGCGCTACAGATAGCCTTACGTCTTGCTCAGATGAATCGAGCCATCTCCCGTATGTATGCTGACCTGCCCACCGCCACCATTCATCTTGCCCTGCACGCGCGACGAACTGAACGTCCCTTCCACCGTTACCGGAATCCCCAGGCTAATGTGACCGTCGTGGGTGCTAGCCTCTAGGTTGGCCTGCAACTCTCCGGGTATCTCCAAATCGACGCTTCCATCCCCGGTGTGGATCGTCCAGCTGGACTGCACCTTGGACCCCGTTGCCGCCCGCGCGGTAACGCTTCCGTCCCCAGCTCTCAGGTTCAACGAATCAAATCGGCCGGACACATTGATGTGCCCATCTCCAGTGGTCACTTCCAGCGTGCCATCCAGGTCGCGCCCTTCCACGTGCCCGTCTCCAGCCCGCAGGTGCATGTCTCCACGCGCTCCCTGCACATTGATGTGCCCGTCACCGGTATGCACATTCAAGCTGCCTTTAATCGAATCCACATCCACTCCACCATCGCCGGTAGTTACTTCCAGATCCGCGTCCTTGGGCATATGTACTTCCACCCGCAAATTCGTGTGATGCACTCCAAAGTGGATGCCCCAGCTACCGCTGGTCTTGGCGGAAATATCCACGCTATCGCCGTTCTGCGTGGTGCTGACGCGTAGGTCGCGATCGAGCTTGTAGCCTTCGTACTGAACCCGCACCTCGACCTGCTTGATATCGCCGGTCGAGACCCGCACGGCACCGTCATCCGTCTGGACCCGCACTTTTGCCCGCCCGGAAATCGGGAAGGTTTTGGTGACCTCTTCTGCTTGAGCCACCGTCACGGTCGCCAAAACGGCGCCAAAAGAGCCTGCAACTATCAGAAAGGGAACTACTGCCTTTGCCACCAAACTCCGTCGATCGAGCATGTCTGAGCGCCTCCAGCGACCGTCTATAACCATGAACGAGTCGCCCGGGTAAAAAGTTCCCTAACCGTTAGCCCTTTGCCGCTAGCTTGTTCTTCGTCACCGCCGGTTTCGGCCGTAGCGCCTTTAAAAACTCCTCGACCGGCAGCGTATTGATGACATCCTTTTTCTCCAGCCACCCGCGCCGCGCCATGGTTACGCCGTAGCGGATCTGGCTCAGATTCACGGTGTTGTGAGCATCGGTCGATATCACCACTTTCACGCCACGTTCTTTGCACGTCCGCAGGTACACCTCTTTCAAGTCCAGCCTGTCCGGGAACGAATTGCATTCCATCGCCACGCCATGCTCCGCACACGCCGCCAGCACCTTGTCCATGTCGTAATCGAGCGGATCGCGGCGAAGCAGCAGGCGTCCCGTAGGATGGCCGATGATCTGCGTGTAGGGATTCTCGATGGCTGCCAGCATGCGGTCGGTCATCGCCGTTCGGTCCAGGTTGAAATAGGAATGAATGGAACACACCACCACATCGATTTGCGCCAGAATGTCCGCCGAATAGTCCAGTTGGCCGTCCTTCAGAATGTCCACTTCCGATCCCACCAGCACCCGGATCCCTAGCTTCTTCGCATTCGCAGCACGTAGGTTCTTGATGTGCGTTCGCATGCGCTGCTCATTCAACCCGTTCGCAACAGACACTGCTTTCGAATGGTCGGTAATCGCAATGTACTGGTGTCCCAGGGCTCGCGCCGCAGCGGCCATCTCCTCAATGCTGTTTTTGCCGTCGCTGGCCGTGCTGTGCATCTGTAGGTCGCCCTTGATGTCGCCTAACTCAATCAAATGCGGCAGCGTGCCATTTTCCGCGGCTTGAATCTCGCCCGTGTTCTCCCGCAATTCGGGAGGAATAAACGCCAGCTTCAACTTTGCGTAAATCTCCTCCTCGGTCCGCCGCGCTACTGTCTTCCCGGCCTTGGTGGCGGCCGGATTTTGCGCCGGGCGATTTTTCTCTTTTTCTTTCTCCCTCGCACCCTCCACCAACATCGCCAGCTCATACTCATTCAACGTGTATCCCATATCATTCGCGCGTCCCCGCAACGCCACGTTGTGCTCTTTCGATCCCGTGAAATACAGCAACGCCGCCCCGAAATTCTCTTTCTCCAGTAGCCGCACATCCACTTGCAGACCGTTGGTCAGCGTAAAGCTGACTTTGTTCTCCCCGTGCGCCAGCACCTGATCGATGGCAGGGAATTTCAAAATGTGCTCGGCAAGCGCATCCACGTCCTTCTGCTTCGTGTAACCCGCGCCGAGTGTCAGCAGCAAATCCAGGTCGCCCACGGTTTCCTTGCCTCGACGCAACGACCCGGACGGCGTCACGCTCTCCACCGCTTTCCCAGCTTTCAAGATGTGTTCGGTAATCGCCGAAGCCGCCTGTTCCGCCACGTTGACCAGGAAACGCCCGGTGGACTTCCGGAAAACCTCGATGGCTTTCAGAATGTTCTGCTCGCTTTTCTCACCAAAACCCGGCAAATCTCGCAGTTTGCCTTCCGTTGCCAGCTTCTCTACCTCCGCAACGGTCCCGGCCTTGAACGTGCTCCACAGGAAGGACACCTTTTTTGCCCCCAGCGACTGCAGCTGCAAGACCTCCAGAATGGTTACGGGATATTTCTTCAGCAGCTTTGCGCGCAGGCTGTAATCCCCGGTCTTCACAATCTCCGTCAGGTGCTCCACCATGCGGTCGCCGATGCCTGGCAACTCCGTAAGCTTTTCGGGCGTTTCCACCAGTTGCGCAACGGATTCATGCAGGCTCTCGATCAGCTCGGCGGCTTTCTCGTAACTGCGGTAGCGCCCGATGATGGCCCCGTCAATTTCCAGAAGATTGGCAGTGTGCCGCAATATCGCGGCAATTTGTTTGTTTTGCATGCCCCGATTGTATCCAATGACGCCTAACAATTGAACGGCATAGGTACCCTACCCTCGTCTGTGACGATGCCGAACTGTCTTGGATTCTTCTCCACAAAAAGAAAGCGGCGGAAGCCCTCGCTTCCGCCGCTTTCCAACAACCCCCGAACCACTCTAACTGGCCTTTGCTACGTTTGCTGCTTGCGGCCCTTTCGGGCCTTGGACTATCTCAAACTCGACCGGATCACCCTCCTGCAACGTGCGGTAACCATCTCCGACGATCGCCGAATAGTGTACGAAGACATCCGGCCCGTCTTCCCGGCCTATGAATCCGTATCCTTTCGAGTTATTGAACCACTTTACTGTTCCTTGCACTTCGTGTCTCCTTTGGCCGGTGACTCAAATGTTTCTTACTCCTGGGGCGGATAGCACATGATCGCCGCCATGAGCACGAATTGCGCGGAGTCTATCAAATAGCTTGTCGGAGTCAATGGAAGAAAGCTGAAATTTTCTGGCGCCTGTGCGTAATTTTGTAGATATTAAACGATTAAATCGTATTTTTTGGTTGGAAAAGCTACCGCAGAAAAGTAAAGTAATACAAAAGGGAAGCGATGGTCTTAGCATCGCGAATTTTGTTGCTGCGCACCATTTGTTTCAGTTGGTTCACGGAATACGATTTGGTGACGATTTTCTCGTCCTCTTCGGGTTGCGCCTCCCCGGCGCTCAGTCCTTCCGCCAGCAAAACGCACATCTTCTCTTCCAGAAATCCCGGCGTAGGCCAGAATCGTAGGAACACCCGGAACTTTTTCGCGCGATAGCCGGTTTCCTCCAGCAATTCCCGAGCCGCTCCCTGCTTGGGCGTTTCGTTGCCGTCCATTCGCCCGGCTACGAGTTCCCAGAGGTATTGCCGCGTGGCGTGACGATATTGGCGGACCAGCACGATCTTTCCATCCGGAAGAACTGGCAACACCACCACCGAGCCTGAATGCGTAATCACTTCGCGCGTGGTGTGCACTCCACCTGGCTCCAGTACCTCGTCGCGCCGCACCCCGAACACCGGCCCTTGGTATACGATCGTGCTCTTCAGGATCTTCGCCTTCTTTCTCGCCGCTGCAGTTTTCTTAGCCACCATGATCTCCTCGTCCCGCCGCTTGCAATCATAACCAAACTGCCCGTGATGATGCACCCGTGCTTGCTCCGCAGGCGTCATCGCGACCGAAGCGCCGCGCCGTTTGCAGCACGGAGCAGAGGGATCGCGGCAAGATCTAATCCGCTCCTGCAAACCCACTCGTCTCCCTCCTTCCAACCGCGCTATACTCCTCCTTCTCCAATGCCCATCAACACCATCATCATCGACGACGAAAAGCCCGCTCGCGAGGAACTCGCCTTTCTCCTCAAAGCTTTCCCGGAAATCAATCTCCTCGCTCAGGGAAAAAACGGCGTCGAAGCCGTCAACCTCATCCGCGAACACACTCCCGATCTAGTCTTTCTCGACGTGCAAATGCCCGGCCTCGATGGCTTCGGCGTCCTGAAAAAGCTGGTCGAACGCAAGCTCAAGGTCCCGCACGTAGTCTTTGCCACCGCCTTCGATAACTACGCCGTCCAGGCTTTCGACGTGAACGCCGTCGATTACGTGCTAAAGCCTTTCGACAAGGCCCGCATCGCCAAGGCCATCCAGCGCGCCCGCAAGGAAATCGATGCCCACGTCAGTCCCGCCGAACGTCTCGAACAATTAGTGAACCAACTCGGCCAGATCGGCAGCAACAAAGCCAACTCGCAGCCATCCAAAGTCCTCGTCAAATCCCAGCAGCGGCTTCTCCTTGTCGATTCCGAAGACCTCATCTTCGCCTCCATCGAAGGCGGCCTCATCTCGGTCACCGCCCGCGAAGTGGAAGGCAGCGCCAATTACCGCACCCTCGAGGAACTCCACGCCGCGCTCGAATCCGAATCCTTCTGGCGCCCGCACCGCTCTTTCCTTGTCAATATCCACCACATCAAGGAAGTGGTGCCCTGGTTCAAGTCCAGCTTCATGATCAAAATGAACGACAAGAAACAAACCGAAATCCCCGTCTCCCGCCAACAAACCAAACGCCTGCGTGAGCTCTTTAAACTTTAGGGGCCTTAGACCAGCAGG
>Ga0210384_10001888_pt1 | contig 26920 bp, 22 predicted proteins | sample IncBWH2MmetaG_FD_160574 | JGI IMG/M metagenome (GOLD analysis project Ga0210384, IMG submission 160574) | Forest soil microbial communities from Barre Woods Harvard Forest LTER site, Petersham, Massachusetts, United States - Inc-BW-H-2-M | ecosystem: Environmental > Terrestrial > Soil >...
ATCCGGCCCCGCGTTTGCTTGCACGAATTTGGTGGCCGCGCCGCGCGCCTGGATTTGGTCGGGCATGGCCATCGACGAATTATCGAAAAACAGGATCAAATAATGTTTTTGCCCTTTGGCTTGTATAGAGATGTCCGCGCCGGAGGAAAAACTGGCCACCGGCTGCTCTTTATTGTCTTCGTAAATCTTGAAATCCTTGTCGGTCAGATCCTTTATGTAATTTCCTTTTTTGTCGGTGACCACCGCATCGACCAGCACAAGCCGTGATTCTTTCCTGATCACAGCTGGCGACACTTGCGGCTCGGCGGCTGCCGCCGCCGGCGCCGCTGGTGCGGCCGGCGCTTGCTCTTGCGGCTGTGCTTGCGCCGCCAAATGTGTTGCGCTCGCGCAAAGAGCGAGCAGCGTCGCGCCAAGTCCGAAATGAGTAAGGTTGCGAATATGGATCTTCATGTGTTCCCCCAAACGTGCAACTAGTACGGAATGCTTACGGCCCCATTGCGCGCAGCCATTTGCGCGCCTTCCGCGTCGCGGACTACCAAGCGCACCAGGTAAGTGCCCGGCTTTACGTCAAAACTCGATTTCAAGGTGAATCCGGAATGGCTGAGCCGGGCGAAAGTGGTGTCGAGCAATTTCATTTCGACGATTTTTTCTCCGCCGGTAACGAAATTGCCGTTCTCATCAAAAATCGCCGTGGCCACGGTCAGATCGTCGCGGTTGCGCCCCTCCGCTTTGCGAAAACGGATCCCTTTCACATCCACGTGGGTGAGGACGGCCAGCCGTGCCTCCGTCGCATCCTTTTTGAAAAATTGTGTCTGCAGTTCCACCGGTAAATCGTGAAGCTCATCCTGCGAGAACAGCGCTTCTTGAATTTCTTCCTTGGCGGCTTCGGCAGGATCAGCGATGGTGCGCGGCGCGTAGTAGCCACGGCGCGCCTGGACAGCAAATTTCTGCTTGCCGGCCAGCGAAACCTTCAGGGTGTGATACGAGCCGTTGAGCTTAAGGTTCTGCGGTGAAAATCCGAGCAGATAGGAAAGCGAGGGCGCGGCGGCAGCCTCGCGCAACCCCTCATCGATGTCGTTGCGATTGTGAAAGAAGGTGCCCCCGGTGCCGTCCGCCAATTGCGCCAAAATGTCCGATTGCGCCGACTGTGCCTGAAGGCGGTACGAACTCTTGAGGCCGGCGGTCTGCGCCGAGTCGTGGAACGGATCGGCGATGTCGCCCAGATCGGGGGTATAGAGGCCGCGCGCGTCAATGGTGTTAATGACCACGTTGCCGCGATTGGCGCGATCGATCAAAGATGATGATTCGAGGGTCAACATCGACGTGATGATGAAGCCGGGTGACACAAAGACCATTACGCGCTGGCCAGGCATTCCGGCCAGGCGTTTCAGGACGTCCTCGATGTGCCGGTAAACGTATCCGGTTTGTGCGTCGCCACTGGTCAATACGCGCTGGCTGGTGCTCTCGGCCAGCTGTTGTGCTTCCGCCGTCATGCGCGTGTCGCCCTGGAAGGCGCACTGGAGCGCCTCTTGGGTGGCCACCGAAAGAGCTTGGGTGTCATGTTTATTCTGGATCTCATCGGCCTGGTAGTAACCAATTTCCGGGCAGTCATGTGTTCCACTGCCATTACCGCTCAACGGCCGGGGAACCACGCCGAGCAGCGATTTTTCCAGGCGCTCATGTTCTTGCGTGAATTCCTGGGTGAGCTGGCCGGAGGTAGAGTAGATGCCTACACGGTCGGTCGGGGCCAATGACGCGAATAGCCGAGTGGCGGCTTTTCGCACCCATGCGGTGTCCTCCATAAGCATGTCCGTGTCATCGAACACCACCGCGACAAAGCGCTGCGGCAGCGCGGCGATGGCTGCAGAGGAATCTGCGTTTACTTCGGCGTCGGCTTCCGGCGTTTTTGTTGAGGACTCCACTTTGTGTGATTCGGGCGTTTCGGTGTTGAAAGAAGAAATTACTTGCGGCTTGCGGTTATCGGTAAGCTGGAAATCTTCCTTTTTAAGATTGGTGACTATTTTGCCGCTGCCGTCGCGGACCACGACGCGGACCAAAACCAGATTTACGCGTACTCGAAATGTTGGAGGAGTGTCGCGGGTGGAGACTTCTGAAGTTTCGGTGCTGGAACCCTGGGCGGGTGAGGCCTGCGGCGCAGGTTTAGCAGGCGCGTCCTGAGCCTGAGCCCGGAAAGCAAGGCAAGACGCGGTCAGGACTGACGCCGATATAAGTGTAGAGATGCGCCGAGTAAGCAGGAATCGCAATGGGTTCGCCGTCCTTCCCTTGTTGCATCTCCCTACTTTCTCGTCGAAAGCAGACACCTAGGAGAATGACTCGACAGCGGCCAGTAGCTCGACTATACGCTTCGGTCAATTTTAGTGTCAACGAATCGGCGGAGGGCGATCGAGGGGCAGCTTCCGAGTAGCTGACAATCCAGAAACTACTCCATTAATGGACGCAAGGGCGCTTGTCGGTAGTGATCCGACGAAGTGCCCGCAACTTCCGAGTGGCCGTGATTCGCTCAGAATCGCCGGACATAAGCTAATTTGACTGTAGGAATCGCCGAGCAGTCATTGTAGACGTTTCGCTGTCCAGCTCCGGACGAGACAATGTGCAAAAACGACAAAGATCGGCGGAACGCTCAAAGTCGGGCGGCTTGGTCTAGGAGCGTTCGACCTTGGGCGTCGACTGAGCTCCTAGCGGTTCGCGGAAAGGATCTATCGGAATCGGCGCGTACTCGACCTCGATGATCTCGAGATGCTCCGTCTTCGCTGGCGCGCGCAGTTCCACGCGGTCGCCGGGGCTCGCCTTCATCAGCGCATTGGCGAGAGGCGAGCGCCAGCTGATGTAGCCGCGGTCGAGGTCCACCTCGTCGATGCCGACGATCGAGACGACGTGTTCGAGGCCGGCGGCGTCCTTGTAGGTCACGGTCGCGCCGAAGAAGACGCGCGTAGCGGCTGACCCCTGCCGCGGAGCGGCGGGATCGGTGACCACGGCAGCGTCAATGCGTTTCGTGAGAAAGCGAATCCGCGAATCAATCTGGCCTAGCCGTCGCTTGCCGTAGAGGTAGTCGGCGTTTTCACTACGGTCCCCGTTACTGGCAGCCCACGCTACGACCTCCACCACCGCGGGCCGCTCGCGCCTCAGTAGGAACACGTGCTCGTCTTTCAGCCGCTGCAATCCGGCGGGCGTGATGTAGTTTTTGAGCGCCGGCCCCGCTGGCTCCGGCCGAGGTCCTCGGAGCGGCCGCTTTTCTCGCATTTGCCAATCTGCCATGGGATTTCGTGTATCTTTGGGTGACCCAATCTCGGAGGTCAGCGCCTCGGTCCCGATAATTCCTCGCACGGTGAACGTGACGGGCGCAGGCTAGATGTCGAATGATACATCGGTCTTTCCTGTGGCACTCCTATAAAATGCGGTGACCCGTCCGATTGCATAGCAGGCGAAGAAGTATCGTTCACCGGCGGACCATACATTCCGGGTGGCCGGCAATTCGGGAGCAACAGACACGACTCACGCCAAACGCTGTTCGCAGCGGCTAAACCCCGGAGGTTTCTTTACTTTCCACGGGGCCGATTTATGAGATGTCTTGTAGCGTCCGCTTTCCTCAGAGATGGTAATCACGGCACGATCGGCAACAAGATGTGCGAAGGCATCGCAGGCGAACAATAGACGCGCTGCGTCGCAGGGGTGAAATCGGAAGCCCCAGCTTTGTAAATGCTCGGCACAAACTTCTGCGGATTGCGATCGATCACCGGAAACCACGTGGACTGAATCTGCACCATAATCCGATGCCCGGCCAAAAACACGTGGTCGTGGTCGCGCAAAGAAATGCCCCATACCGCCGGTTGATTTGGAGTCAGCGCATGCGGCTGCTCGTTGCTGGTGAGGTAGCGCCCACGGCGCACCTCCATCGCGATCGGCAACTCGTAGCCGTTCAGTGATTGCGCATATTGCCCAGGTTTGGGTCCCGCGTCTGGGTCCCAATCATTTTTCTGCGCGTTCTGCGGATATACGTCGATCAGTTTCACCACAAAGTCGCTATCCGTCCCGGACGTGGACGCGAAAAGCTCGGCCGCCAGAGCCCCCGTCACCGTGAGGTCGTGGTCTAGCGGCGCACTCACAAAACTCAAAACATCGGGGCGATGATCGACGAAACGCTGATCCGCCGCTTCCCATGTCCGCCAGTCGCCTGCCGGATAGGTGGGCGAGATGGGCCGCTGGCGGTAAGGCACGGGATTCGCAGGATCGGAAACATACGCGCGGCTGGATTCCGCGCCTTCGGCTCCGGCAGGCGCGGTGAACGACAACGTGCCATCGGCATGCAAATAAAGATTCGTCACCCGCGCTTCTTTCGGAGGCCACTGCGCGTACGTGTGCCAGGTGTTGGAACCGGTCTGGAAAGTGCTCGCCTGCCACTTCGGTTTTTCACCTTGGCCATGCAAGTAGTAACGGAAGAAGGGTGCCTCGATGTTTTCCCGGAACTCGCGGGCCGTCTCGTGCCCTCCAAAGGGAATGATCCCGATGCTGTCGCCAGTTGGAGACCACCATTCGCCGTGATACCACGGACCTGCCACAATGAAATTGGTGCGATCGGGGTCGTGCTCCCCGGCGTGGCGGAAGATCTGCCACGGCCCCCAAGGGTCTTCCTGGTCCCAAAACCCCGCCACGTTCAGGTTGGGGACGGTAGAAGCATGAAGCTGCTCGACCCACGCCTCGCGCTTCCAGAAGTCGTCATAGTCGGGGTGCTGGATGGTGTCGTTCCAATACGGAATGGAACCGTGCAGATACTTCGCGTTGATATTGGACAGGGGACCAAGATCCAGATACCACTGATAGGTGTCGTAAGTCGCGAAATCAAAATAGGTGTTCTTGTTTTTATCCGCCTGTTCCATCACCGCGTATTCGAAGTCGTAGCTTTCACGCAGCGCTCCGTAGCGATGGTCGTCATCGTTCATCCACTGATCCACGGGGGAGGCTTGTTCGCTGACGGCCTTCAGCGCCGGGTGCGGGTGTAGCAGCGCGAGTGCCGTGGTCAGGCCGTCGTAGGACACCCCAAACATTCCCACCTTGCCGTTGTTTGGCACGTTTTTCACCAGCCACTCGATGCTGTCGTAGGCGTCCGTTGTTTCGTTTGTGGCTTTTGGATCGCTCAAGTCCACCTGCGAAGAAAGTTTGAAGACGCCCTCCGACCGGAAGCGCCCGCGCAAATTCTGGATCACGAAGATGTAGCCGTCCTGCGCGAGTTCTTTGAGGTACGCCGGCATGGGCGCCGGCGCTTTTTGTGGAACGCCATAGGGGGTGCGCCGGAACAGGATGGGCAGCGGCCCAGCCTTGTCAACCGGCGTGAGGATGACCGTTTGCAGGTGCACACCGTCGCGCACGGGAATCATCACTTCCTGGAGAGTGAAGATTGGTTTCGCGGCAGGTTCCTGGGCGCGGGCGGAAACTCCCGGCAGCACAAATAGAGCAAAACAAATAGCGTATCGGCGCACGCGTTTTTCTCCGTCACGTCGTATTGAAAAACGATAAAAATTCTGCGATGACAAGGGAGTATAGCAACTTGCCTTCGACATTCCAGTGCCACAGTGCCGCACGCCTTGACACTGGCGAGCACCCGTTGTTTACTCGCCCGTTGCCAGGAGGTCCCCGCACAATGAAGTGGAGAACATTTACGACCACCGTGGGCGTCACGGCGGCATTTTTCTTTGCGCTTCCCGGCGTCATCCATGCGCAGGGCGCGGCGCACAAACTCACCGCGATGGACGAGTTCCAGATCCAGCTGCCCACCGATCCACAAATCTCGCCCGACGGCAAAAAAATCGTCTACGTTCGCCGCTTCGCCGATCCTATGACCGACCGCCGCTATTCGAATCTCTGGATCATCAACGCGGACGGCACCGACCATCGGCCCATCACCACCGGCAACCGCAGCGACATGTCGCCGCGATGGTCGCCCGACGGCAACCGCGTCGCCTATCTCTCCGACGCCGACGGCAAACAACAAATTTACGTGCGCTGGATGGACAGCGGGCAGACCGCGCGCATCACCAATCTCGATCAGAGCCCTGACGGCATCGTGTGGTCGCCCGACGGCAAGATGCTGTCTTTCTCCGCTCTCGTTCTGGGCAAAGGTCCGCACGTGGCCGATCTGCCCTCACCGCCCGCCGGGGCAAAGTGGGCCGATCCGCCAACGGCTTACGACCGTCTGGTCTATCGTTTCAACGGCGCCGGCTATTTGAAGCCCGGCTATCAGCAGGTCTTCGTGGTTTCCGCGGACGGCGGCGCACCGCGCCAGGTCAGCAACGGTGATTTTCCCAATGGCGGCAGCGAACTAGCGGGGGTAAATCACGCGTCCTGGTCTCCGGACGGAAAATATCTCTTCGTGTCTGTAAATCGCCACGCCGAATCCGAGCACGAGTTTTTCGACACCGAGGTCTACGAATTCAGCGTTGCCGATGGCTCCGTGCGCCCGCTCACCAATCGTAAAGGCCCCGACGACTCTCCGGCGATTTCCCCCAATGGAAAATGGATCGCTTACACCGGCTTCGACGACCGCTACCAGGGTCACCAAAATACCAAGCTGTACCTTATGAACCGAGACGCCAGCGGCCAGCATTCGCTTTCCGACCAACTCGACCGCGACGTGCAGAACGTGCAATGGGCTGCCGACAATAGCGGCGTCTATTTTCAGTACGACGATCGAGGCGACGGCAAGATCGGTTTTTATTCCACGAACGGCGAGTTCAAGAAAGTCGCCGACCACGTTGCATCTACCACCGGTGCCGGAGGCGGTGGCTCGTTTTCTCTAGCCCACAACGGCGCCATCGCCTTCACCTCCGGCCGCCCAGATAATCCCGGCGACATCGCGGTGATGGATCACGGCTCGCAACGAATACTAACGGCGCTGAATCAAGAACTCCTCGAACAAAAAAAGCCCGGCCACGTCGAAGAACTCGTCTACGAATCGTCAAAAGACAAACGCAAGATCGAGGGCTGGATCGTCCAGCCGCCGGATTTTGACCCCGCGAAAAAATATCCGCTCATCCTGCAAATTCATGGCGGTCCTTTTGCCGACTACGGCGACCGCTTCGACTTCGAGATGCAGGTGTATGCCGCCATGGGCTACGTGGTCCTGTACACCAATCCCCGCGGCAGCACCAGCTACGGCGAAGAATTTTCCAATCTGATTCACCACGCCTATCCCGGCGACGATTTCGACGATCTCAACAGCGGCGTTGACGCGGTCATCGCCAAGGGCTACATCGACACCAACAATCTCTACGTAACTGGAGGCAGCGGCGGTGGCGTCCTCACCTGCTGGACTATCGAGCACACCGAGCGTTTTCGCGCCGCCGCTTCGCTCTATCCGGTCATCAACTGGTACAGCTTCGCGCTCACCTCGGACATTCCCTTCATCACGAAATATTGGTTCCCCGGCAATCCGTGGGACAACACCGATCAATACATGCAGCGGTCGCTGACCAATCTCGTCGCCAAAGTCAAAACGCCGACGCTGGTCATGACCGGCGAGGCCGACTATCGCACTCCGATCTCCGAAGCCGAACAATTCTACGAAGCCCTAAAGCTTCTAAACGTCGATGCCGTTCTCGTGCGCGTCCCCGAAGAGCCGCACGGCATCAGCCGCCGCCCCAGCCATCACATCGCCAAGATGCTGTACATTGCCGGCTGGTTCGACCAGCACAAGCCTAAGAGCTAGCTGCTTTGCTGCGCTCTGCGTGGCCATCGAGGGCGACGCGCACGCCGCAAAAGGGGGAACTGATCCGTGTACATCCATATGTTCGCTTTTCGCTTCAAGCCCGGCATAACCGACGCCCAGAAAGATCGCATCGTCGCCGAAATCCGCAAACTGCAGGGCCAAATTCCCGGCCTGCTGGAAACCTTCGTGGGCAGGAACTTCTCTCCTCGCGGGGAAGGATATGAACTCGGCGGCGCGATGAAGTTCGCCGACAAAGCCTCGTTGGATGCCTACGGTCCGCATCCCGTCCATCAGCAACTGGTCAGCTGGCTCATGCCGTTGATCGAGCCCATTGAAGTCGACTTCCTGGCCTGAATCCTCGTCCGCGTCCCCGGCTTTTGTCGCGGCACCAAAAACAAAAGCGTCCCGGAGGGATGGCCCTCGCCGGGACGCCTTTTTCTTTCGAATCGAAGAGCTACTTCACTAAGCCCATGTTGTGAGTTCCCGCCGCCAGCGATGCTCCGGATCCCGCTAGCTGTGGCACCCACCACATCTTCCGTACCAACGGGTGCCGGCTGATCATCATGCGCTTCCCGACGAAATCCATCACTGCCGGGCTGACCTGTGTCGCCACATACATCGCTCCGGAATGAGAGAAAGGCCGCAACAGCGGATTGCCCTCCGTGCCGTACCCTTGCGAAATCGCGCGTCGCGTCGACCAGGCATCGAACACCGCGGCGCTGTGTCCCGTCACCGCCAGCGCATACCACAGCCGGCGCTCGTTCGTGGATGCTTCGTATCGCTGGCTGCCGGCGGACTTCACCGGCACCGGGGACAGCACGTAGTGCGGGGGCTGAACCGCCTCGGCGGGAGTGGCCGTGGAAGAACTCACGTCCACCGCTGAATTTGCCCCGTCTGCCGCCACCTCGGCGTCGGTTTTCACCTTAGCCACAGGCATCGACAGTACGGGTTGTGAGAGAGAAGAACTCTTTGTGGAGTCGCTCGAGACGCTCGCCGGGGCCTCGCTTGCTATCTTCGCTGTATTCCCAGTCTGCGGAAGGGTCGACAGCACTAAAATCGTTGCCAACAACATCTTTCACCTCAGTTGCCGCGAGTCTTTCGAACTGTTCCCCACTCGCAACGATTGCAACTTTACCGGGCAGGGGTTCATACGGCGATGGACGCTTGGTTACATTTGAGTTGGTACTTCACTTTGGTTCTTCCGTTTCCCCGGCGTGGAACCGCCGTACTACCGTCGTACTATCGCTCCGCCTTGCAAATCTCTAACAATATTCTGAGGCCCCCTATGGAGTGCGGGAGCCGGGTCCCGCCTTGCGGATGACGACGCCCCAGCAACGGGAGCCAGCCCGCTGTCGCGCCGCCCGCAACGCCGTTCGTTCTCGCCGCTCTTTCTGTGCAGCCTCACGCATCGCACTCTAGAACGACTCTGCTATAATCGCGCGTCGGCACCAAAAACGGGCGCATGCTTCCCACGAAAAGCGCCGCCCCGCGCCGAAACTATGTCCCCCAACGAGTCCTCCTCCGCCAAACGCGCCCCGGCCCCGCAACGCGGCCCCCAAGCCCCGCGTTTTATCGTCATCGAAGGCCCGCTGCGCGTCGGCAAGACCACCCTGGCCAAGGTCCTCGCCGAGCGTCTGCACGCCCGTCGCGTCCCCGACTGCGACGACAACCCTTTCCTCGCTGACTTCTACAAGGAAAAGCCGGGCTCCGCCTTCCGCGCCCAAATGTATTTCCTCATGGAGCGCCAGAAGCGCCTCCGCGACGCTCTGGCCATCGAAGCCCCCGGCCCCATCCTCGCCGACTTCCTCATGGAAAAAGACCGCATCTTCGCCAATCTCAATCTCAACGACGAAGAGCTGAAGCTCTACGACCGCTACTACGAAACCTTGGCCGCCCAAATTCCCGCCCCCGACCTGGTTATCTATCTACAGGCCAAGCCCGAGATTCTGCGCGCCCGCATTGCTAAAAAAGCCTCCCGCGACGAAACCCAAATCTCCCTCGAATACATTGAAGAGGTCGCCCGGGCCTACGAACACTTCTTCTTTCGTTACGCCGCCTCCGACCTTCTGGTCATCAACACCTCGGACATCGATTTCGTCGAGCGCAGCGCCGACCTGCAGCAGCTCCTCCGCCGCCTGCAAGACCCTGTCAAAGGCACGCAATATTTCCTGCCCCTCGGCGCCTCCGAATAAAGGTCCCGTTGTTTTGAGTGGCGCAGAACGAATCGCCCTTCGGTCAAAAAACCACCCTGTTCCCTGGTACGGGACGCGTCCGAGCCGCGCCTACCAGTAACCCCTTCAACTAGCTGAAAATACGTATCTTGCCCGCAGAGTTTAGGACTGCTGGCCCGCCGTACCATTGTTGCCTTTTGTCCCTCCCCCTAACTTGGCTAAGACACGCGCGCCCGGCTGTTCGGGGGCGTCGGGAGAAGGGCAACAAATGGGTGGTTCGCACCAGGAATACGTCACCAACTGCGAAGTTCGGCCAAGGCTTCCCAGGCCGAATCGCCCTGGTCTAGTGCGTCGCTACGCTCTGCCGGTTGTCGCCCTGGCCGCAGTCTCCACACTCGCCGGCTTTGAAGCCGCCCACTTCCACGGCTCCGCAAAATGGGCCAGCACGGATTCCGTGCAAGCCGCGTCGCTCCCTGATTCCGTAGACACTGCGAAGACGAGTGAAGAAGAACTCAATCGCCTGGCCCCCCAACAACAAGCCGAGCGCCTGCTGGAACGCGCCATCCACCGGGATACAGCGTCTCTTGAGCTGATCGACAAAGGCGTAGATACCTGGCGCGGCCGGCTGCAAAATACCGACCACCTCTTTGACTTGGTGCACACGGCACTCAACGCGGACGATCTTAAAGTCCGCGGCGCCGCCGTAGAGATCGATCTGGCTGCCAACAATCTTAGCAAGTCCGCGGAAAGCGTAGATCGCCTGGTGCTCAAGCTTCGGGATGATCCGACTGCACGCCCGTGGGCGTTGTGGAGGCTCGGCGCTCTAGGCAATCGCGGCGTGGAACCACAAATCGCCCTGGCGCAACTGTTAACCTATGCCCGCGACCGCAACGAAGAAACTCGCTATTGGGCCGTCGAAGGCCTGGCCATCCTCGGCAGCGACGCCGCCATTGACCCGCTGCTCGATCGCTTCGCCCACGATCCCTCCGCGCGAGTCCGCCAACGCGCCGCCTGCAACCTGGCCCAAGCCGGCATGCTCACCAAAGAACAGCGCCTGGCCACCGTTCCGCAACTCCTCAATTTCTTCGACGACGATGCCCTGGACTCCACCACCCGCGGCTGGGTTTACGGCGCCCTGCGCCTGATCACCGGCCAAGCCCTGGGCAACGACTCCGACGCCTGGCGCAAGTGGTGGGCCACCCGCGACGCCCGCGGGAAGCAAGCTCACCGCCGCACCAATATCCTTCTTGCGTAGCGTAAGCTGCGCCTTTCCTTAAATTGACACTAGCGCCTGCAGACACTGCTAGCGGTACCAGCTTGCAGCCACCCTCTTACTTCGGTGCCTCTTAGGGAAGAATGGCGAGGCGCGTACGCCCGTGAAGTCGATATACGGCGAAGTCATTGCGGTCCACGGTGAAGACTTTTCGGATGCCCTCGCGTTCAGCGACTCGAACGAGTGCCGCGTCCGCAAGATCCATCGGACGGTCGTTATATTTGATCATTAACTCTCGTATGCGGGGTATGTCCTCTAAATCCAGCCGCAGGAGTTGCACGGCTCCGCGTCCCAGTATCTCCCAGAGAGCTTCCTGGCCTTGCGGAATGTCGCCCAGCAAATACAAGGCTTGGACGAGGGGAGGCCACACCGTTGCCAAGGGTTCTCGCAAGCCCTTCAAACAATCCACGCACTTTTCGTGATGCTGATCGTCGGCGTCAACCAGGGCCACGAGTGGCCCTGCGTCGATCAGAATCACTTGCGGCTCCGCCGGCTCTTCAGGACTTGCAAGAAGCGGCGGCCTGTCTCCGTGGACCGCCCCGGCGACCCGCCGCGCACCACGCCAATCAAATCGCTCATCGCTTCATAGGGCGCGGCGACCGGCTCCTGCCGCTCCACCCAAGCTTCGATCGCCTGCCGGATGAGCTCCGAGGTCGACATTTGTCTGCGGCTGGCGATGCGCGCGATGCGCTGCCGGGTCTTCTTATCGAGTCTCAAGGTCAACGGGGAAGCCACAATGCCCCTCTAACCGGAGTATAGTGTATTACAACACGTAATACAACGCCATTTGCGCCAAGGGATTGCCTGGGCCTCGCGCTTCTCCGCCGGGTACTTTCAACTTCTAAACACCGACTTTCGACGATATAGTTGCCGCCTCGCACCGAGGGGGTTCGTCGATGGAACCGTGGACACGCCGCAAGTTTTTCCTCGCTTCCCTGGCCGGTAGTGCCATTGCCAGCGCCGGCAAACTCTTTGCGGGCACTCCTTCTCTCAGCATTAACGCGCCGTCCCGCGGCGCTGCTGCACTGCCGGCGGTCCAAGGCAAGCGGCCGGTGATCATCTCCAGCACCAACGGTGTGCACGCACTCGACAAAGGCATGGATATTCTCAAGCGCGGCGGCGACACCCTGGATGCGGTCATCGCGGCAGTGACCGTCGTCGAAGACGATCCCAAGGATACTTCCGTCGGCTACGGCGGTCTGCCCAATGAGGAAGGCGAAGTCGAGTTGGACGCCAGCGTGATGCACGGCCCGACGGGGCGCGCCGGTTCGGTCGCTTCCGTGCGGCGCATCAAAAACGTGGCGCGTCTCGCGAAGACGGTCATGGAGCGCACCAATCACGTAATGATCGTTGGAGACGGCGCGCGGCGTTTCGGCGTCGCGCAAGGCTTCGAGGAAATGAATCTGCTCACCGACCAATCGCGCTTGGCGTGGCTGGCCTGGAAGGCGTCCTCTTCGTTGAACTGGCGTCCAGGCATCGACAGCCCGGAATGGAAAGAGCACATAGCGTCCTTGCTGGACACGCCGGAAAGGCAGGCGCTGCAGCCCTGGATCGAAAGCGTGATCGCCGATCCGCCGACGGGCACCATTCCGTGTATGGCCGTGGACGAAAAGGGGGACATTTCCGCGACCACGACAACTTCCGGACTGGCCTGGAAGATCGCTGGGCGCGTGGGAGACTCGCCGATCATCGGGGCGGGTTGTTGCGTGGACAATGAAGTGGGCGCGGCGGGCTCGACGGGCAAGGGCGAGGAAAACATCAAGGTCTGCGGCGGGCATACCATCATTGAAATGATGCGCAAGGGCATGTCGCCCACCGACGCATGCCTCGAAGCCCTGCACCGCATCGCACGCAACTACAAAAACGACAAAAAGAAACTACGGACGTTTCACATTTTCTTTTACGCTCTCAATAAAGACGGCGTCCACGGCGCGGCTTCGCTCTGGAACAACGCCTACGGCAAGCGCCCCGCGCAATACGCCGTGCACGACGGAACCGAAGCGCGCCTGCTGCCCTGCACACCGTTGTTCGATGAGACCTCCTTGCAGGATTGAGTTCGTTTTCTAAGGATTCACTCCGGCCTGGAACGAGCTTCTTTCCACGTTGGCGCAGGGCTGCGTCGCGTTTGTGTTGGACTCGCCGCCAAGCGGATATCCGCGCACCACATCAAAGCAAGTCTTTCTGGCGTGGCCTTTCTGCCTTATTCTTTTCCTCTATGGATCAGGCCAACATTCTTATTATTGGCGGGGGCATCGTAGGCTGCGCGATCGCTCATGCCGTTTCACGGCGGTGGCAGGACGTTTTTCTCGTCGAGCAAAATCCCAAGCTGGGCATGGCCACCAGCACGCGCAACAGCGGCGTGATTCATTCCGGCATCTACTACCCGAAAGGCTCGCTGAAGGCGCGGCACTGCGTCGAAGGCAACATCCTGTCGTACGAATTTTGCGCCAAGCATAACGTTCCGTACCGCCACACCGGCAAGCTGGTTGTCGCCGCCAACAGGCACGAGGAGCCCGAACTCGTCGTGCTGCAAAGGAAAGGCGAGGCCAATGGTGTCGAGGGACTGCGCATTGTGGGCCCGGCGGAGATTCGCGAGCGCGAGCCGCACATCGTGGGTACCGCCGCGCTGGAGGTGCCCTCGACGGGCATCGCCTCCGCCGAAGACCTGGTTCGCACGCACGCGCGCCTGGCGACCGACAACGGCGCCAGTATTGTGACCCACGCGAAAGTGACCTCGCTTACTCCGGGGCAAGGAACGGTGCGCGTCGGTTTGCAGATCGGCGACGCGGAAAACGCGCAGCAGGAAACCATCGACGCGCGCTGCGTGATCAATGCCGCGGGGCTTTTCGCGGATGAAGTTGCGTCGATGCTGGGCAATAATTCTTGGCGCATTTATCCGGTCCGCGGCGAATATTGCGAAATTCGCGGGCCGCGGTCGAACTTGATCAACGATTTGGTGTATCCGTTGCCGCACGCCGACGGTTTGAGCCTGGGCGTGCACTTCACCAAGACGCTTTGGGGCACGGTGTTGCTGGGGCCCACAGCCACCTACGTGGACGCCAAAGATAACTACGAGCGGGGGCGGCTGGCGATTCGCGAATTCGCCGAAAGCGCCAAAACGCTGCTACCAGAAGTCGAGGAGCGCGATCTACAGCTCGGATATTCCGGCCTGCGGCCGAAGCTGGTTCCGCCGGACCAGCATGGCATCGCCGATTTCGTGATCACCCGCGATCCGGCGGTGCCGCAGGCGATTCACCTTGTCGGCATCGAGTCGCCCGGCTTGACGGCTGCCCCCGCGATTGCCGAGCATGTCTTGCAGCTGGTCGCCGAAACCTTCGATTAACGATCCGAATCCCGTAGGGGCACGGCATCGCCGTGCCCGCTGCTGCTATACCACCAACCGATCCGCGACCGAAGGCCCACGACTCCGAACTTCCGCTCCGCACCCTGTATTCTCTGCGTGCCCGGTGGCGAATTTTGGTTTTTCGCGGCAGTCGCGCGGACCTGTACATTTGCCCCGCGCTTCGATCATTCGACGATGATCCTGATGAATTTTTTCTTACCTAGGCGGACGGCGTACACCGTCTTCTCGTTCAGATCGATACGAGCGGCGGGGTCGGACATGATTTGGCCATTGATTTCGACGGCGCCTTGCTTGATCAGGCGCTCAGCTTCGGCGGCCGAGGAGACCTGGCCGGAGAGAGCCAGGAATTTCGGCCAGCGCTCTTTGCCGATCGGCGAAATTTCGCAAGGTCCGGTCTGTTCCACTTTGCCCGCGCGCGTCTCGAGAAAACCGATGAGGCGGTCGGAGAGGCGACGCACTTTGATTTCCTGGACTTCCTCGGGCGCCTGGCGGTCGCTGAAAACGCGCTGGAAAGATTCGGCGGCTTTGGCCGCGGCTTCTTCGTTGTAAAAACCGGAGATGACTTCCTGCGCCAGGCGCGTCTTGGCCTTCATGGGATGCGTGGCGCCGCTTTCCGCTTCACTTTTGATCTTGGCGATCTCCTCCGGCGTGCGGTCGGTGACCAGTTCGTAGTACGACCACATCAGACTGTCCGGCATGGACATCATTTTCCCGAACATTTCGTTCGGTGGCTCGGTGATGCCGACGTAGTTGCCCAGGCTCTTGGACATTTTGCGCTGCCCGTCGAGGCCCACGAGGATGGGCATGGTCATGCACACCTGCGATTCCTGGCCGTATTCGCGCTGGATTTCCCGGCCCATCAGCAGATTGAATTTTTGCTCGGTGGCGCCCAGCTCGACGTCCGCTTCGAGCACGACCGAATCGTAGGCCATCAGCAGCGGGTACAACAGTTCGTGCATGGAGATGGGCGTCTGGTTGGTGAGCCGGTTGTGAAAGTCTTCGCGCTCCAGCATCCGGGCTACGCGATATTTCGCGCACAGGCGAACGATATCGTAGCTGGTCAGCTTGTCGAGCCATTCGCTGTTGTAGCGGATCTCGGTTTTTTCCGGGTCGAGAATTTTGAACACCTGCGCCAGATAGGTTTTCGCGTTGGCGTTGACCTGTTCGCGCGAAAGCGGCGGCCGCGTCTCGGATTGTCCCGAGGGATCGCCGACCAGCGCAGTGAAATCGCCGAGCAGAAAAACCGCGGTGTGACCCAAGTCCTGGAAATGTTTCAGCTTGCGAATCACGACCGTGTGACCGAGGTGGATGTCCGGGGCAGTCGGATCCAGGCCCAGCTTGGCGCGCAACGGCTTGCCGGTCTTGAGCGACTTGGCGAGCTTGGCCTTCAGCTCTTCTTCGCGGATGATCTCCGCCGTGCCTTTTTTCAGGTATGCGAGTTGCTCGTCGACGGATTTGAATTTGCTTTCGGTCATGGTCCTCAAAAAAGCGCCCGCCACGGTCGGCGGCCGCTACAGGTGGCGTTCGTTTGCGCCTGGGGTCTTCCGCTACAGACAGATAACGCGGCGGCCTAGGATTTTGTAGCGCCCTTCCAGGATGATTTTCACTGCTTCCGAGTAGATGCGGTGCTCTTCGGCCAGAATACGCTCCGACAGCGTAGCCTCGGTGTCGTCGTCGCGAACCGCGATGGCGGCTTGCAGCACGATGGGCCCGGCGTCCAGGTTTTCGTCCACAAAGTGGACCGTACAGCCGGCAAATTTCACGCCGTACTCCAGGGCCTGGCGCTGCGATTCCAGCCCGGGGAAGGACGGCAGCAAGGAGGGATGAATATTGAGGATGCGTTGCGGGAACGCAGCGACGAAATAAGGGGAAAGCAGGCGCATGTAGCCGGCGAGACAGATCAGATCGACTTTGTGCTCCTGGAGTACCGCTACGACTTGACGGTCGTACACTTCGCGCTCCAAGCCTTTGGAGGGTATGACTTTGGTGGGGATGCCGCGTTGCTGGGCTTTCTCGATGCCTGGGGCACCCTCTCGATTGCTGATGACGATCGAGATTTCCGAATTGGGAACCCGGCCTGCGGGAATGGAATCCGCCAGGGCCTCGAAGTTGGAGCCGCGACCGCTCAGCAGCACCCCTATGCGCTTGATCATAAACAGAAAACCTTAGCATCCGCATTCCCAAAAACAAAGTCTTGCGGCAAATCTCGATGATCGCCATACAATAGGCCGCATTGCCAGACCGCCCAGCTCCGAATAAAAAGGGTCCAGCCCAATGATTGCAACACTTTGCAGTGGCTCGATTCAGCTTCCACAACTGGCAGCGACACGGCTGTTGGAGTTTCTACCATTCTCGCCCGCGGTCTTGTCGGTTCTGCCTGCCTGGTTCTCCTGGAATCCGTTGTTGTCCTATTTCACCGCGGTTGTGCTTCTAGCAGTCGGCGTGCCCCTGGCGATCAAGAAGGCCCCGCCGCAGGCCAACTGGCTCGATAAAATCATCCTTTGTGGCCCGGTGTTCATCGCTATGCCCATGGTGGTGTTCGGCTTGGACCACTATTTCTTTCCCGCGGAGATCGGCCAGATCATACCTGCCTGGATTCCCGGCCATGCCTTCTGGGTTTATTTCGTGGGAACGTGTCTCCTGCTGGGCGGCTTGAGCATCGTGCTCCAGAAATACGCCTGGCTGGCGGCCGGACTTTTCGGAGTCATGCTTCTCTGTTTTGAGGCGCTCATGAATATCCCCGCGGTAGTGTCCGCCCCTCACGACCGCCTGATCTGGTCGCTGACCGTAAGGGAATTTTCCTTCAGTTGGGGTGCTTTGTCGTTTGCCGCCATGCAAACGCAGGGATGGAAGGCCAAAGGCACGCATTGGCTTATCTCTGTAGCGCGCCTCGTTCTCGGCATTGCCTTGACTTTCTTCGGCGTGGAGCACTTTCTTCACCCCGAACTCCTTCCGGGGGTTCCCCTGGAGCAGCTGACGCCCAATTTCATTCCCGCCCATTCGCTCTGGGGCTATATGACCGGTCTGGTCTACGTAGCTGCCGGCCTGTGCCTGCTCGTCAACAAGAAAGCACGCTTAGCGGCCGCCTATGCCGGGTCGTTTGTTCTTCTAGCCGTGATCTTGTTCTGCGTCCCGTACATGCTCCAATACCCTTCGGACATAGGAAAGGGCCTGAACGTCCCGGCGGATACTCTGGTCTTGAGCGGAGCGCTGTTGTGCCTGGCGGGAAGCCTGCAAAAAAAGTCGCCGAGTTCCAGCAAGAGCAACGCCGGCTGACCACGTAAGTCACAGTCTCGTCTTTAGGAGGTCGGGGCTTTCAGCCCCGACGTAAGGTGCGTGCTCTCAATGGGCTTCTAGCCCTTGAGCGATGCCTTGGGTATTTTTCCACAGCCTGCTCAGTCGTGCTGTAAGTGCTTGTGTCCCAATCCGGATTCACAGTCTGCGGAGAAACTCCGTGCCACCGCCATTCCTAAGAACGCCAATCTCCCGGATTGGCTCTTCGCTTCAGGCTTTCAGAATTTGCTTGGGAACGTAGATGCTAGGAGGGTGCCTTTCTGTGTTACGCGCATAAGCGGGCCTTAACTTACCTATAATCAACACTTACGAAGAACTGGGGAGGGGGTAAGCACGAGGCAAAATCCATCATCAGCGACCGATACGCCGAAGCACACCTCCGCCGCGTTATGTGTTTCTTGGGGTGTTCGGAGGCGGTGACCACCGTGCGGAAGGTCTCCGGCGGCACCTACGGCGAAAGTGTTAAGGGGGACAAGCGAACCGGCCCAGCCCTCAATCCCCTAAAGGGATCCTCGGCTCGCGTCCCCCGGTCCCCTACAGGTGCAAACCTTACGCCATTCCTAACACTCTTAGTTTCAACGCATTGCCACTCTAAACCGCGTAAAAACGTGGTACCCCCCGCGAAAATTTACGCGTCCCATTAGGACGTTGCAACCTTCGCCCCGCCTTCACGGGACGACGCCTTCCGTTATTCCCATCGGAAGGAACGGCGCAAATTGCGAGCCATCCAAGGCGGGTTGCTGAAACGATAGCTCTGGGCGCCTGCACCCGGCCTACGGGGCCGCCTGTAGAGCCGGCTCCCAGTAGAAAAACTCGACGCCAACTCCTGAACTTCCGCACGGCATATCTGGCAATTCGACGCGGGAAACCCGCCCGGTGAAGATTCTCTTGGCGGATAGAGCTCCCGCGATCCGCTTTGGCATCCGCAGAAGTACTTGAACCGCCAGCCCTACAAATACGGGATGGCTAGTCATGAAGTAAACCCCTCGCGACGATATATTTATAGATTTCGCCCGGTGGCCATCCGCCAACGGAGAGTGCATCGCACAAAACACTAGTGAGACCTTCAATCCGTTGCGGTGGGTATGGCGGCGCTCGCACACAGCCACGGCCGCCTCCTTCCTTGTGCGATGAATAGGAAGATTGGTCACGGACCCCTGTCTTTGCTCAGTCGCGTCCCGTCCTGGTCAAACGCGTTCTATTTTGCTCCAGGGTTAGTCTAGATTGGCGGCACCAAGTCCTAGCTCGATCCCGGTTGTCACTTCTTCCGCGTCCACCCTACCCGCACCTGGTCATACTTAACTTGCGGATAGAATGTCGCCGGAAGCGAGCTGTTTCTGTCCGTTTGTGCACACTAAGTACTCGATAGGTACTTAGAAAATGCGATCTCACGAGTGCCCCATTCTGAAACAATGGCGACGCACCCTTCGAGAAAGCAATGCTTTAGCCCAGCTGCCTCCCCTCGCAGGCGCGCCGGTAGAGGGTCAGTAGTGGGATGGTCCGCCGCTTCTACCTAGCCAGTGACCTGTGTATGCGAGGCTTGCGGAGGTGGCGTCCCACGGAAACTGCAGACGATCGGCATTGATCTTGGCACGACAGTTTTTCATCTGGTCGGGCTTAACCTGCGCGGCGAAATCGCGGTGCGCCAGAAGTTCTCGCGCACACAGCTGCAGCGCTTCACTGCGAACATACGCGGCGAGATGATTGGCATGGAAGCCTGTGGGGGCTGCGCATTTTCCGGTTAGCACGTTAACTGCTCACAACGCCTCGCGTCGCCTATCCAGCGTTGCGCTTATTGTTCGGAGTTCGGCGCGCAGCCATTGATGACGTGGATCTGTATTCACTCTGGGGTGCCAGGCCATCAGGAAGAAAAAGGGCCGCAATTCCTGTGGCGCCTTCACCAACCGCAATTTGCGGTTTGCTTTGACAGCGGGCATCAAACCACTGGTCGCAGTCAGCACAAGTTCTGTGCCCGGAAGGCAATGCAATGCCACTCCGAAATATGGTACGCGAATGCATGAATTGCGCTTCCCGCCAACCGCCGCCATCTGCTTGTCTGGAATCGTCTGCACGCCCGCATACGTTCCCACAACGATGTGGCTCGCGGCCAGGTACTCTTTCAGCGACATCCGGTCGCCAAAACGGCTCTCCTTGGCCACGGCGCAAATCCAATCCTCCCGGTAGAGTCTTTCTGAGTGAAAATGCGACGGCAGGAGCCCGTCGTCAATGTGCAGGACAAGATCGAGTTGCCCGCGTTCCACCAGCTCTGCGATGCCGCTTTGCCAGGGATGAAATTCAAACTGCACTTGATAGCCCCCGTTCGCATACCGCCGGCATAGGCGCGGGATTAGAACTGTACATACGTTATCCGGGCCTGAGATTCGGAAGAGGCTGCTCTCCTGCGTGGGATCGAACACATTTGGCGCGACCAGATTTTCCATTTTTGGAAGCAAGGCTTCCAGGTCTTGCAGGATTTCCCGGCCTCGCAAAGTCAGTTCAAAGCCGCGCGGCGACCGGACTAGAAGGTCATCCTGGAACATCGCCCGTGCGCGTTGCAGGGCACGGCTCACCGCAGGTTGGCTGAGCAAGAGCCGGGCTGCGGCTGCTGTGCCGCTTTTCTCCTCTGCAATGGCGGCAAATGCGACCAAGAGGTTCAAATCCACTTTCCGCAATTTCTCTAGACGCATACTCATGTTGCTCATTATGCATGATCCGGATAGCAGTTGGTCGGCATCTTTACCTGAGTAAGTCGAGCAAAAGAGGAAGGAAAACCCCATGCAACGACGGAGTGGTTTGGAGAATAAGAGGGTGGTGGTGGTGGGAGGCTCGTCGGGGATCGGGCTCGCGGTCGCCGAATTATCGGCGACGCACGGAGCTGAGGTGGTGATCGTATCGAGCCAAGAGGCCAGGATTCAGCAAGCCATAAGTGCCATCGGCGGAAAGACTCAAGGTGAGGTGGTGGACGTTTCCGACGAACGATCTGTCGAGACTTTCTTCACCAGGCTTGGCGCATTCGACCATCTGGTGTTCACAGCCGGCGACAGCTTGCAGCTGCACGAGTTGGCATCGACGAATCTCCAGCAGGCCAGGCACGCTTTTGAACTTCGCTATTGGGCGGCGCTCGCTTCCGTGAAATATGGGAGTCCGCATATTCGTAAGGGAGGCTCTATCGTTCTCACCACAGGGATTGCCAGCCAACGACCGCACAAAGGATGGGTGATCGCATCAAGCGTCTGCGGGACGATCGAAGCCGTAACGCGCGCCTTGGCAGTCGAATTGGCGCCCATTCGGGTTAATGCTGTGTCGCCCGGCGTGGTCCGAACGAACCTTTGGCAGACCATGGGTGCAGCAGAACAGGAACAGTTCTTTGAGAGCGTAGGCAGCCGCCTGCCTGTCGGCCGCGTGGGAGAGGCTCATGACATTGCCCAGGCATATGTGTTTCTGATGCAAGAAGGATTTGCAACCGGGCAGGTATTTGTCATCGATGGCGGCACGGTTCTCGTCTAATCCGAGAAGAGGTCTGGAAATGTAGGCGCGCAGTCCAGAACGTGCGCGGGTAGAGGTTCTGGTTCAGCTCAAGAAGTCTTACGAAAAACTGTCTCCGCGGGAGCGAGACACCGTTCGGAAGGTTCTAGCAGGAAATAATTGGAAGGAGAACAATCATGAGTAAGGCAGCAATCATTACAGGAGCATCTGGCGGACTCGCCGGATCGTAGGTAGTGCTCTGACCCTCGAAATTCACCCGTTGGAAGAAGCTGAAGCTATATTTCAGAATATGAGCAAAGCACAATTGAGTGCAACGCTCACGATCTAAGGTTGACGGGTCGGGGCCAGATGCTGAAAGGAACATGTAACACCGACGCGCTCACCAATCGCTTGAGGCATCGCTACTTTTTCCCGAGGATATCAACAGAGCCAGATAAGTTCTAATCTCCAGCGGGAGCTGTCGGTGAGAGCCGGAGGCGGGCCTGCAAACGCGCAGTGCGCCAAGCCCCAAAACCCTCTTTTACGAGACCGAAGATGGTGCCCCAATTTTGGGCGATGGTTTTCACCCAGGCGAAGCGGCCCATCTGCGGGAAATAAATGCCGCGGAAACAAAGACGCGCGATGAGAATGTTTATGCGGTATCCCAGCGGCTTGTGACGGATCGACTGCACCGCCTTGGCGATAGCCTCCGGGCTGTACGTCTTGGCCCAGCCGTATTTGACCTCCGCATGGGCTTCCGGGATGCTCATCTTCAGCGGCGTGTGCGCCATGGCAAAAGGGATGAACTCTTGCCAGTGCTTCGGCCGGGTCAGGCGCCCGGCGGTCTCCAGCCGTTTGTAAAGCGGCGTTCCCGGCAACGGCGTGAGTAAGCCAAAGATGGGCAGGCCTGGCGGCCACGTCCGCACTTCCTGGAGGGTGCGTTCCGCCACACCCGGACCATCATTGTCCATGCCGAAAATAAAAGAAGTAATCGCGTAAACGTTGCGCAGTGCCAGCCGCTCGAGCACCGCGGCGTACTCACCGGGCTTGTTGAAGCCCTTGTTCACGTCCTTCAGGTTGGCCGGATCGATGGACTCCATGCCAATGAAAATCCACTTGCCACCGGCGGCGGCAATCAGGTCAACAAGTTCTTCGTCGCGCAGCAGGTTCGCGCTGATCTGCGCGACCCAATTCACTTGGGCATCGGCAGCGATGATGTCGCGAAGCAGCGACTTGGTGCGCTTGACGTTGATGGCGAAATTGTCGTCGATGAAAAACACGGCGATCTGGCCGCGCTCGCTGCGTGCCCGCGCTTTCAGAAGCAGCAGTTCCTGCACGACACTTTCGTTGGTGCGAAAACGGATCTTGTCACCGAAGAAACCGGTGACGGTGCAGAACTCGCACCCGTAGGGACAGCCGCGTCCGGACTCGACGGGAATAATGCGGAAGGTGCCCCAGCCGGCGCCAAGTTTCTGGAGCAGCGGAGCCGCCATTTTTGGAACGACATTGAACTGGTTGAGATTGATGGTGTCCCAGGGAATCGAGGGATAGGGCTGAAGATTGGGTTTGCGCTCCTGTCCGAAAGCGTCCACGGGAGCGTAGACATCCTTGAGCTGTTTCCGCGCCGCGTCCGCAACAATCCTAGGCCAGGTCTCGTCGGCTTCGCCAAGCGCCACAGCATCCGCGTGGCGGGGACCACCCGAGCGGCCCAGGGCCTCGTCAGCCATTTCCGTGACGTGCGGTCCGCCCATCACTACGGGCACTCCGACGGAGCGAATGGCATCGGCCATGCGGTAGGCCTTGGCGATCATTCGGGTCATCGCGCCGATGCCTACGAGGTCAATCTTTTGTTCGAGGACAAACTGCCCGATGCTGTCTTCATCCATCGGCTGCGCGTTGCCGTCGATCAGCACCACCTCATGTCCAGGCGGAGTCAAGGCTTGCAGCAGAAACATCCAGAGATGTGGCATGAAGTTGCGCGTGACCCCGTTGTCGGGGTTGTACAGTAGAATTTTCATAAATCCTTGTGACTCGTGGGGAGGGGAGGTCCTATGAATTAGTCTGCGCCCCCAGAGCAGAGGGCGGCTGGAAAGTCCCGTTCGCTGTGCGCAACTGGAAACCCGTCGGTGTAATGTGCAACGAGGCGGCTATTTGGTTCTTGCTATAGTCAGCGGCGAAACAGCGGGGCAGAGGTAAGACTGTCAGCTGAAAGACCCACGTTGAGATTACGCGCTGTCACGAAGTATGTCAATCAATAAACTTCCAGTTACCGCGGTTTCTGGCCGCGTTCGGACCGCGTCGGGATAATTCCGCCTTTTCCTGCCTGACTTGAGCAATCGCTGTTTCAGCGGTCACGTGTTACCGCTTCCCTTACTTGGGGGCCGCGTTTTCTTTTTTTTCGAAGTCGAGGAAGGTGACATTGTCCATGCAGCTTTGCTCCATGATGTCCCACTTCGGCTTCAACTGGAAGATCAGAGTGGAGGTAATCGGCTTAGTGTAAGCCTTAGGGTCTTCGATGGTGAGGTCGATCTGCAAGGAGTTTTGGTCCACGCGCCGGATGCGCTCCACCAGGTGTAATTGATCGCTGTGCGGATGGCCCACGCGATCGAGCCAGCTCTTGTCATTGAAGCCGACGGTATCGACGATCAGCGTGTCGGCGTCCCAGTGACCGATCGAATGGCCCATCCAGGTGGGAATCAGTTCGTCGGGATGCGCGCGGCCATCGGTAAAAATGTGGCGGACCATATGGTCGTATTCGTAGAGCACGATCACCTGGCCAGGAAGCTGAACGATCTGCACGGGGAAGGGATGGAGATAGACGCGTGGCACACCAGGAGGAAAACACTTGTAAACCGGATCGTTGGTTTCTTCCATGGTGACGCTTTTCGGTCCAAAAGAGGGTTTGGCGGCCTTGTATTGCGCCTCGGCCCAGGGGGTCATGGCAGGCTCCCCGTTGCCGAAGGTGGAGTAGTAGGCGATGAGGACCGGCATGGGCACACCCTTGGGGGCTTTGGCACTCCAAACTCCCGACAAGTCGGGGGACGCAGCCGCGTTCGGAGGTTTCGCAGCCGGTGGCTGCTCGGTATTTTGAGCGAGCACCGCCGGCGTCGATGTAAGCGCCAACGCCGCGAGCATCCAACACCTGTAATTTCGCATTTGGAAATTCCTCCTCGCGGTCAGGAACCACACAGGATTGCGCTCAATTCCCAACGCTGGGATCGAGTGATGAGCCGTCGGCCAAAAGCACCTTGGTTATCCAGAGCGATGTCACGCCGCTCTTGGCCGGAAATCCGGCAAGAGTGACTTGGTCGCCCGGCTTCAGCGAACTCTTCGTCCAACCATTTCTCACCAGGTGATTCGGACTGGTTAGTTCGCCTTGCCATTTCTGCACGCTGCCTTTGTCGTCCTTGGCGTCCAAAAATACCAGCACATGGGGATTGACGAATTGAAAGTCGGTTACTGCGCCCTTGACGGTGGCGGTCTTGGACGTGTCGTAGGACGCCGTTCCGTGGTGCGCCGGTAACTGTCCAGCACCCACAAACAAGAGAAGGACCGTCACTGCAATCACAACTATCCATCTAGCTTTCACGCAACACCTCCGAATTAAGGAGCATTTGAGTTCGCGGGCCACGCATGGCAGGTCTGGCAAACTGTTGGGGCCTTATTTTGCGCGTGGCAGGTATTACAGACGGCCATGGCCGTCACACTGGTCGCCTCTGACATAGCATCCATCTGAGCGACCTGGCCGTGACACGTGTCGCATTTCACGCCCGCTTCAACATGCTTGCGATGAGTCCAGGTAACGCCCGGCGTGACGTTGTACACGCGGACCCACGGGATTGGTTTGCCGGACTTGGCGAAATCGGCGAGTTGCCGAATGGCAGGCTTATCCTTGGCGACGCTCGCGTGGCAGGTCATGCAGACGCTTCCCGCCGGGAATGTCATCAGCTTTCCGGGGTCGGGATTTGTGTGGCAAAGCTTGCATTGAAGACCCACTGCCAAGTGCGTTTTGTGACTGTACGGCAAGGGCTGCGCTGGCGCCGGATGGTCGCCAAGATTCGCGGGGACCAGTTGTTTTGCGGCCGCTGATGGCGCAGTTTGCTGAGCCGGAAGTTTGGAGGCGATCAAGAGCAGCACGACCGCTGCGGCTGCCGCTAGCAACATCGCATTCCCGCCGATTCGTTTCACAAAAACACCTCCCATCGCCCCTCAAATCCATCGTCAGACAACAAAAAGAGATCCGCCATCACGCTTTCTTGACAACTTCTTCCAGGCTGGTGCCGAACTCCTTGAGCAACACCGAAGCGGCATTGCGCCCGGGCACTCCGCTGATCGAGCCGCCGGGAGCCGTGCAGGCCCCGGTCTGATACAAGCCGGGAATGGGCATGCGGTACTGCGCCCATCCAGCGACCGGACGCACAGCGCCGGACTGCGCGGCGTTGTTCGCGCCGTGGTGGGCGCTCCCACGCCACATGGCCGGATTCATGCGCTCGATATCAAGCGGGCTTTCGATGAACTTGGCCAGAATTTTGTCGGGCGTGAGATTCGGCGCAAAGCGGCGGAGGTAGTTAAGCATGCCTTCGGCGACTTCTTCCTTGATGACGTCCCAGTGCTGAGGACCTTCTTTCAGCGCGTAGGGCAACTGGCCCTCCAGCTTGAGAGTGTGGTATCCGGCCGGCGCTCGCGTGGGATCGGCGACGCTGGGACAGACCACCTGCAACGGCGGATCATCCATGACGACTTCTCCGCGAGCGTCGTCATAGGCGAGGCGCAGAATGCGGTCGGGTTTCGGCAAGATGGCCGCTTCGGCGGGCGAAATCGTTCCGCCGCCGGCCAGAGCAAACTTGGGAGCTTCGGAGGTGGCATAGTGAAACTGGAACATCGCGATTTCCGGCTGAAAGAGCTGTACCCCCTCGAGGAACTCGTCGCCCCAAAGATCGCGGGGCGCCATGTCCACCAGATGTTTGATATGGATCGTGGAGACCACGGCCTTTTCGGCGCGATACGAACTTCCATCCGCGCAGTGCACCCCAACACACTTGCCGCCTTCAATGATTAGCTCGGTGACCGGCTTGTTGGTGAGAATGACCGCGTTGTACTTTTCCAGAACCCGCCCCAGCGCCACGGTCAACATGCCAGAACCACCTTTGGGGATCGGGCGCCCGCTGATCTGCATGGGGATGATGGAGAGCGCTTGGCCGCCGGTGCCCGGATCGCCTCCGGGAACTCCGCCGAAATGTCCAACCGCCATGTGGAAGCCCTGGATACGCTCATCCACAAAAAGTTCGCGGACGAGGCTGTAGCCAGACATCGCAAATCGCCGCTGCCAGACGCCGCTCTTGGGAATTTTTACGGGTTTGTCGGCCGCGGCTCCAGCGGAACGGCTGGCTGCCGTCGCCGCGGTATACGCTTTGTATTCGGCGTGCAATCGCCGGAAGGTCTCCGCATCTTTCTTGTTAATCCTGGCGTACTCCTCGCAGGTGCGGTCCAGATCCTGCCAAACGGTGAGAGAAGCCCCATCGGTGAACTGCGTGTGCATGATCGGATCGGGATCCATGTACTCGAGGCCGTAGTCGCGGAGATTCAGCTCGTTATCGCGGAGCAATGGATTCGATTGAAGGCCCGTGTGCACC
>Ga0210384_10001889_pt1 | contig 26905 bp, 44 predicted proteins | sample IncBWH2MmetaG_FD_160574 | JGI IMG/M metagenome (GOLD analysis project Ga0210384, IMG submission 160574) | Forest soil microbial communities from Barre Woods Harvard Forest LTER site, Petersham, Massachusetts, United States - Inc-BW-H-2-M | ecosystem: Environmental > Terrestrial > Soil >...
GTTCAATTCAATTTGATTATCCACGACTTTCTCCAGCAGCACGTTAGTTTGCGAAGTGTTTGCTTGAATCGTGGTCAGATGGTTCTCAGCCTGAACTTTTGCAGTTGATTCAATCCTACCGAGCGTTTCCTTAATGCCTCGCCATTCTTTAGCGATTCTACCGCCGATAAACTTCGCCAGCCAGCTGCCGCCACCCAGTATGACTGTTTCGATCATGTGTGGCACTTGATGTGTTAATCCGGGGACCATGTGAGCCTTCATTTCCACATCCACCCACAACGACACGGGACTGGGCCGTCATGATTTCGTGGTTTAGTTAGAATCATTCGGCAGATCGGACAAGTCCGCTGCCACATCAGCTTTCCTCGTAATTCTCGCCGTTAGATGCGCCGGAGATAATAACTACCTTCCAACGATCCTCTTCTTTGCCTTCGTCGCCATCTCGATAAAGCATCAGCAATCCACCTTCATCAAGGTCGGCATCATCGCGGTCGTCCATAAAGCGCTCGCCGATACGCCGACAATTTGATCCCGATAAAACATCCAGAACTGGTCCTTTAAGTTTGCCTGACTCGATTGCCTTCATCTGCCCGTCAAGAAAACTGTCGAACCGTTCCGTAAATTCGCCGTAACTCTCTCCGCCGCCCGGCGCGTGTTTCTCCGGATTGTCGAGCAAATCCTTCACCATAGCTTTCCGTTCTTTATCTTTCTTGTCGCCGCCGATTGTTCCAAGATTCCATGTTCTCGCGGTATCGTCGATAATTACTGGCGGAGCAGTTGGCAAACCTGTACTGATAATGTGTCCACTCTCTTCGATGCGCTTCAGAGACGTGACAAAAATCTTTTGGATACCAAAATCTTTCAGATGATCTGAAAGCGTGGTGACAACATCTTCGCGGCCTTCGTCGGAAAGTGGAAGATCGAGCCATGAATCGCAACGATGACTGATATCCAGTGCGGTCTGCCCATGCCGCATGACGAAGATGGCGTCTGTTGGGGTAGCTGCTACGTTCAACATAATCTCACCAATCCCAGAATCCGTAGTAAAGTCCGTCATCAAGCAACGGGTTCGCGGGCTGAAGTGTAACGTCTGTCTGCTCGTTATCGTCGTATCCGGCAGCTTTGCTGATTTCCAACTGGAGCTTTTTATACTCTGCGTCTGCGCGGGGACTGTTCAAATACCGATACATCCGATAGACAACAGCCTGCCGATACAGCGGCGCAAAGTGATCCGGAAAAGGAGCCCATGTCGCTGTCAAATTAACAGCAACGGGAGACGCCATCTGATAAGAGAGCTTCGCGCCCCATGAAATATTTCCGGGGCAGCGATAAAACCGAACGACAAGCGTGCCATCTCCATTATCGTGTTGCACTGAGATCAGTGAAGGATTCTCGACAATGCGATCAAGGGGAAGTTGTCGCTTGGCGTAAAGAAGTCTGTTGTAGTACGGCGCACTGGTATCCGTCATCATGTACATATAGGATTCTTGCATCCAGCCGTAATCGAAGATGCCCGGCGCGCCAAGAATGTCACCGTTATTTTGTCCGGCGACCGCATTGAAAGTAAACGAAAGCGGTGTGACCGAAGTGATTTGATAGCTACCGCTCCACGAAGTCCCAGTGCTGTTAGTCGTGAGCACGCTGTTATACGCGGCAGCATTCGCAGGATTTCCCGGCTTCGCAACCACAGCATTCAAAAAGACACTGTCACCGACAGAAAAACCGTGTGGTTCGATTGTGTTGACCGTGACAACTCCCGCAGTAACTGTGATTCCGGAAGCCGAGGCTAACGCAATAGCCCAGCCTTGATTAGTGCTTCCAAGCGTAAACGCACTCGATCCTCCCCAGATATAGTCCTGCTTAAAGGGCGCAGTTACTAGAAAGGCCGCAAGGTCTTTTCGGTTAACCTTCCAGTTGTTTTCGGAGGTGAGTAAATCGGCGAGAGCATCGTTGCAGATACTTAAAGCGGGTTCAAAAGCAAAGCCACCCACACCCGTCATCGGAAGCAAGTCGATCTGGGTGCTACAGAAATTGACAACCGATTGATAGGTATTGGTGAATGACACAAATCGCTCCAAGAAGAATGGAAGGGGCCGGTGCGCTTACACGCCTTCAGGATTCCGGATACCATCCGTCTCCAAACGGCCCCCACAAGCTTTTTACTGGAACAGTTCCTGACTCGGCAACGACTGGAACAGCCGATTGAACTGCGCGGTGTCGTAAATATCGTCACCGGTATATCCTGCCGGAGCGGGCTCAGGCCGGATAATGCACTGGTTCTTTTGGCAAAGGATGTAGCCGTAAACGTCGAACTTCGTCGGCATAATGTACACGCAATGCGTATTGCCGTTCGGATGTTGATGGTTACAGGTACGCTTCGTGTTGCGATCCGCTTCTCGCTTCGCCGTCATACCCGCTGCGTTGTCCTTGCGCTCCTGATTCCTAGCAAGAACCTCAGCAGCTTCTTTATCCAGCTGCTTCTGCTCCATCACGGTCGGTTTCTTCATCGCCGCGACAAGCTCAGCAGTCTGCTTAGCAAACATCTCTTGCTGAGCAGCTAAAATCTCTTTCAACTGATCTATTGTGATTGACGTTCCGTTCTCAGCCATTTCCGTTCTCCTTTATTTCATATACTTCTGCAACTGTTCGAACCAGCGTCCTGATCGTTGATCGTTCGCCGGATCACCAAACTCTTGTATCGCGCCGCGATACGTTATCGCTCTCGACTCGATGCATGGAATCAAGATCGACCGCCAACCTCGAACCTCTTTCGTCGCCAGTCGAGAACTGTCCAACAAAAGATGTGAATACTCCGGCAAGTAGCCTTTCTCCATGCCAGTCACGTATTCAAAATCCCAGCGCCATTTCGTGGGTGCCATCGGGTCCCACTGCTCCCAGTCGTATTCATCACGACGTTTCGGTCGATAGATCGCAACGGAACCGTCCTTGCCATCCTCAACACGAAACTCGGGATTCAATTTCCAGAGTCGCCGAAGAATCTCGGTGTAATAGAGCCGGGGACCTGCGCTACGATCCGGGTCCTCAAGCTCTTCTTGCCCTTGAATCTTTTTCTTTGATGCCTTCTCAAGCAATTCCTCCCGCTCACGAGCAACAGCCTCGGCGGGACTAAGACGCTTATCGCCCAGTTCCTGAGAATCTGGTTGAATCAACATACGAGTGCCTCCCGTGTTCCATCTTCCTTAACTTCGTCTAGCCTAACTGCATCTCCGATAATCAGCACGGCCATCTCTGACTTGTCGGCATACTCGCGGGCCGTCTTCAATACGAAGTCGTCACCGCCAGTGACTTGAAGAATTTCATCAAGCTCCGCAAATTGATGCGCCAGCTGCATGTCGTAAATGCTGGACACCAGAACACAATAGAGCGGAGTATATTGCAACACTGCTTTAACATCGCCGAGATCGCTGATCGGATCAATGTTGCGATTCACTACATAAACGACATTCATTAGATTTCGAGATAGAAAGCGTTGATGTGATAAGTCTGAGTGCCGGAACCAGCCGAACACGTCGCGGTCCAGTTATTCGCCGGGGCCGCTTGATACAACCAACGATCAAATGGCAAAAACATTATGAACGGAGCGCTCGGAGCCGCAGAGCTACTCGGGTAATCAAATACCATACGAGTCGTGCCGCCCGTGCTATCCTTGATAGTCACAGTGCCCACAGCAAAAGTTCCCGTGGCTGTGATCACCAACCCGACTAACGCATTATTCACCCCAGCGGTACCTGCGGTGATTATCGTTGTCTCGGTGTTAACTGCAATCGACGTGACTTGGCAAGCCATTTGACGACTCCTAAAAGTTCGGGGATTCTTTCGGAAGAACCCCCTGAAAAAGACCGTTAGAATTCGGTTTAGAGCGGATCGATGTCGAACCCATCGAGGGTAACGAGGTTCCCGGCGTTCGTCGCCGAAAACAAAGCGTCAACACCGAAGGACACACCGTTAGCAGCAAACTGAGCCGCCGTCAAACTAAACGGTGTAACTACAGCTTGAGTGATCGCGGTGTTCGTGGAGCCTTGAATCCAGCCCCAGAAGATACCGGCAATCTTGAGCCCGGTAACGTCCCAGATCAGTTCGGATTCGAGCAGCCAATTACCGGACACCGAATTGACAGCCACAGCGCCAGAACTGAACAACGCGGTATTGGAACCGTCAGTTGCACTGATCTGCGTCGCGCTAGTCATAACCCGGAGCGTCAGGTTAGTGGTGGTGCCCCCCGTGAACCGTCCCCAACACTTCACATCGAAAGGCTTGTTCTGATACACCTTCGGCAACGCCATCGAGTCGCTATCAATCGGGATAACTGGTCCCGTGAGATTAGTGACGACAGCGCTTCCGCCTGCATCAGTGAACATTGTTGCCGAAGTGGGGTTAGTCAGAGAGACCGGCAAAATGCCGCGTTCTGGACGAGCCGCATCGGCAATAGATACTGGTGAACTCATTTTGTTCTCCTTTTCGTCTGTAGACGCGGGGCTCCCAGTTTAGTGAGAGCCCCAGTCTCAAACTTTATCCGATTGTCGATTCGGCAGTGATCCTGCGGAACTTGTCCGAAGAAGCATGCGTCGGGGCAACGGTCAACCCAAAGAAGAAGTTGTAAACCGATGCCGCCTTGATCAGAGCAGCCGGATCGAGAGAATTCGAACCTTCTTGGAAGTTCACGGTCTTCACCGTAAAGTTCTTCTGGTTCAAGTTCGTCTTGCCCAGCGAAGAGGCGATGAACGCCTGATGGCCCACAACGTAGGAGTGATACGCGGTGTGAGCAGAGCCCTGCCAGTTCGCAGCCGTGGTGACAGCATTCGATTCATACCATTCGACGCCGCCAACGTTTCCGATGTATGCGCCCTTGATCCCGACCAACGCCGGGTTCGAGGAAGCCAGCTTCTCGCTGTACTTCATCAAATCAGCCATGCCGGAAGCACTGGCGTCATTGACAAGGTCGTAAGCCGCGAGAGAGTGGATGACGCCGAAGAAAAGACCGTTCGCCTTCGGCTTCGCATCAAACGAGCGCAACTGCCACACAGCCTTACGGGCGATGGCCGCGTTCATGTAGTTGCCGTCGTTCACGTCGATCCTGTCCAACGTGGTGCCAGCAGCCTGCGTGTCAACAGCAGTCCAGATGACAGTGTCAACAGACAGCGCGCCACGATAGGCCAGAAGCGAAGAACCTTCTGCAACCGTGTTGGAAATTGCCGTCAGAACAACCTTGTTCGAATAGCTGATGTAATCAGCGTAGTTGGCAAGGTTGATGGTCGCCGTGTTCTGAGTCAGAGCCTGACCAGAAGCAGGCGTGCCTTCAGTGACCGCCGAGGTGTTCGAGCCCATTTTCGTGTAGTCGAAAATCTGCATCGCCACGCCGGACATATCAGGCATGATCTTCAAATCGCACGCTGCGTATCCGAACAAGTTCGAATACAGAGTGTCGAGGGCCACACGATCATAATAGACCGTGGGGTAAGCAGCCAGTCCGCTAGAGATAACGGAGGCTGACGTAGGTAGAGCCATGATGAATCACCTTTGAAGTGAGATACTTGTTTACTGCCGATTAAGTTCAGCTAGTTGCTTGTTCGACAAGTCCTTGAGCTTATCCATCGGCATTGCGTACAAGTCGTCCTCAGTTAGCTCAGTCTTTACGACTGGCGCAGCACTTCGAGTTGTCGAAACACTGCTTGCCTTCCGAGAGCTTCGTACCGGCGTAACGTCTTTCACAACTTCCGTCGCGGGCGTCTCAATCCGAGCAGCCTCTTTGACTTTCGTCGTGGTTTCAGTTTTCGTGGGTGCGCTCGCTTCATCAGTCTTGAGCTTCAGCAATCCGCGTCCGCTCAGGTCCTCAAAAGCCTTCTCAAGATTCTCTTGAGTAAACTCGTTGTAGTTGTGATCTCGAACCCAATCACGTATCAAATCTCCGTTTTCTACGGACGTGATGTATTCGGGATGACTCGAAACCCATTCGCGTTGAATCCGCAAACTTTCGTCCTGCTTGGCGCGAGCATCATCTGCGGCTCGCTGTGCGGATTGCCACGTCTTAAACTCCGTGACATCCATGCCGGTCAGTTCCTTGAACATGGCCTTGAATGCTTCGGAGGGTTTCTTCTCGAACTGTTGTTTGAAGACATATTCCAAGTCTTCACTAATCTCTGGGGCCTTGGGCGGCTCTGGCTCTTTCGGATGCTTCCTCTGAATTTCTCGTACTTCTCGTGAGGCATGCTGCTTGGCTACAACAAGCCTGTCATTCAGGTCCTTGATAGCGTCAAGCTCTGTCGCGCCGCGCCCTTCATAAATCTCGATGCCTGCGCCGTCTCCGAGATCGATCTCCCGACGAATGACCCACTCGTCCGGCTGACCTTCGTCCTCGGGGACAACGATATCGTCGGTCTGCTCTTTCTTAGCAAATCGGCCCTGAGAATCGCGCTCTTGCTCTGCCTTTTCGACAGCCTCTTTCTCAGCGGCTTCTCGCTCAGCGGCCTGACGTTCGGCAATCTCTTCAGGCGTCTCCTGAGCCTCAGCCAGCGCTTGCTCGCGGGCGGCTTTATCCGCCGCTAGAGTATCAGCTGCCTCTTGCTCAGCGGCGGCTTTCGCAGCATCCGCCTCAATCTCTGCGGCCTCTTGAATTGCCAACTCACGCAATTGATCAAGAGACATCGCGTCCAATTCTGCTTCCGATTTCTTAGGCATTGCCATTTTCGTTCTCCTTTGCTTCTACAAATGCATCTAATTCACTAAACCAGTCTGCCTGAGCCTCGGTACCGAAATCTAACGCCGTCTCGATCACCGTAAACATTTGGCCGAAAATCTTTTGAGCGACGCGAGCTTCGATTCGAAACTGTTCGCTCTCTTTCTCGTCTTCGACGTTCAAGGAATGTTGCAAAGAACTTTGAACAATGTTCGCTGCAATTTTCTTGATATATGACCAACCAAGTGTATTGGTTGTCTGGGTTAAAACCATTTTAACTGCCAACAGTCTTGCCCGTTCTGCCTCAAGTCGCGCTTGCTCCTGTTTTTCCAAGTCACTCATATTGTCTCCTACGGAACTTTCACAACTACTATTTGTCTCTCCGGCTTCGCATGCACCGATGCGGTTGGTTTCGGAGCGTCAAGTATAAAACTTCGGCTTGCGCTCGGATCGGAAGCTCGATCAAAAATAGGTTTCGAAGCTTTCTCGGGCGGTACATACGGATCACTAAAGAACGGGTCCCAGTCAGGACGATACGTTTCGTAGCCCATCAAATCCTCACTGTGCTGGCTGACCTTCCGGCGAAACCAATTGACTCAGCGCGTCTTGAGCAGTATCCAAATGACTCTCGGCAGCTTTCTTCACGAGCGCAACACCCGCTTGAACGGTGCCTTTCTCATTGATGTTCTCAAGATCGTTCTGATGCTTAGTAGCTTCCAGATTCTGATCGGCCTGACCTTTCGCCAGAGCTTGATTCTGCTCCTGCATTCTCTTGATATCATCAGGAGTCATATTCTGGAAGTAGTGATCAACGTCAAATCCTTGAACGTCGAGCATATCCGCTGCCCAGTTCGCGTAATCAAACTTCTTAGCCTGAATCTGCAATGAAGTCTGAACTGCCGGAGCGCTCAGCATCTGAATAATCATCGGAGCAAGCTGAGCAGACGCAGCGCGAGCAGTAAGATCGGCACCGGCCAGAACGTCGATATCAATCTTCGCATTGTAAACTTCTTGGATATCGCGGTCCCACTCTTTGCCTTCTTCTTCAGTTAGAATCCGGTTGATATCTTCGGGCTGCAAATTCTCCATGCACAGCAGCATGAATTTCTCCAACGTCGGGAGATAAATCATGTTGATAAAAATCTCTAGGAAATATTGCAGACGCTGAATAACATCGCCCGTCAAAGCCTGAACGCCGGAGCCAGTCCGCAAAGCCTGAGTCGGAAGATTCGTTCCCCCCTCAGCACCGATGCGCTTCGAAGCTCGGGATTCGGAATTCGCCATCGCAGTCGTAGCTGCGTTGCTAACATCCGGAGTCACCAGCGGCTTCAGTTCTGAAGTCTCGGTAATAACTCGACCGGGAGCCAGCGGAATGTTCTGCGTGCCCGGCCCGACGCCTTTAAGCGCCTGAAATACCGGGTTCAAAACTAGAGCCAGCGAATCGATCCAGCTATTCGCTACGCCAGCTTGAAACCGTTGTTCCCCAGCAAGTAACCGAGCAACGCCGAAACCCCATGCACTTCCGAGCACGTCGATAAACGCGCACGTCAGCGCAGGAGCCTGATTCCACTCATTCTCACCAAGGCGAATAACAAGCTTGCGCTGCAAAATACCTATGACGTGGTCTTCAGTCCAATATTCGATGTATTCCAGCGGCTTCATCAGCGGGTCAGCCGATGATCCTTCGGAATCTAGCTGCGCCTGAAACTCTCGCCACACGGCGCGCTTCTGACTGGCAAACGTGTCCTCAGTCTGCTCACGATCAGTTGCAAGAACTTTACGCAGGGTTTCCCGATCTGGAATGCGACTAACTCGTTTCCCTGTTTTCTTAGCGACCTTCTTACCGTCTTCATCGATAGAAAATTCGACTTCGTCGCGGCCATACGTATCGAGATCGCCGCGCATATCATCAAGGGTGTTAGCAGTGATCATCACCTGCTTAGCAACCCAACGTGCGCCTTTCTGAACATCTTGCCGTTTGCACTGCGGATCAAAAGAGAAATTCTTTAGATCAATGTTCTCGTACTTCGGCAGGTTCAGTAAAATATCTTCCCACTTACCTTTAACCCGGCCAGCCGCGTTCTTTGAATAAACGCGCTCGCGGACGTTCTTCTGCTCCCAGCCCCACCATCCGGCACAGAACCCGTAGCTCAGACACTGCTTAAGCGTTAGCCGCATCTCTTCTTTGAGACCGGCTTGCTTAATGGCCCACGCCAGCACAGACGCCTTAGCACGAGCCGCTTCCGGCGTAGTCTTTCCAACAGGCGTGACCACGAATGGCCGACGCTTGCCGGTGCCGAACAGGCTCATGTAAAAAACTGGCATCAGTTTCTCGATGCCTTCCAGCACAGCGTAGATCGGCAGATTCGCCCGAGGCTTACCATCGGCCCAGACCCGAGGCTTCTGCAATCCGAAAATCAAGTCGTTCGAGGTATCAACGAGAGCGGGCAGTAAAGCTTTCGACTGAAGGAACGCAATGCCCGCAGCAACGTCTGTTAAAACAAGACCAAGTGCGGTGTCATCGTCATACTGCTCATCCCGAAATGCTGTCTGTTCTTCGGTAAAATTTGCCGCAGCAGACAATGCAGCGCCCTGATCAACTGCTCCTTCAACTGCGGAGAACCCACCACCAGAACTCGCGCCACCAAGACCCGGCGAGTTGTCTATTGTTCCGCCTGCCACATTACCCTCGATCAGTCAGGAATGACGCCTATCGGTCCCTGTGCCGACGACCAACCAGAATTAAAAGCATCGAACCCATCGCTAGGATCGGATGGTATCTTCTGGCGTTCAAGAATCTGGTCAGATAAAGTCTGTTGCTCTTGCTGACGAATCATTTCGAAGATCGGATTCACTTTCGGTTTAACCGGCTGTGAGATCATCTTTCCGATCATGTGCGTGGCGAAGAGCGCGATGGTGTCAATGTAATCATCGTGCTTATGCTTACCACCGGGAAATATCTCAAACTGATGAACAATCTTGTCCCATGCCGTCACGCTTTCGAAAAACCGAAGTCGCTTGCTCTTCATTAAACCTTGAAGGCTACCGATGCGCGTGTATTTCGCGTCCTTGCGAACATCCAGCTTTAGAAAATCGAGCGGGAGAAAAATCTTTTTTTCAAAAGCCACAAGGCGAAGATAATCCATAAAAAAGATAGCACTACTGGACTTCTCAAAATAGATCGTGACTGGCCGGTATTCAAGCGCCGCAAGGATTATCTGCTCGGCAAGCATTGATGACGCCCACTGCCCGCCGCGAGCCTCCACAACATACTGTGTCATCTTCAGATCATTCTTGCCGACAATGATACAAGAATCATCTGCCGTATCTGAATTTGTGCTCGCAATGTCGATAAAGAAAATCGCCGGGCTCAGCGCCGGAGCGTCAGCCTTTTGAATCTTGCATGACTCCAGTAATTGCTTTGGAAACCGCTGGCCTCCCTTGACCATCGGTTGGTTCAGATACTGAGATGCGAACATCTCAGGATCGCCGTCCCGCATGAAGTCTAGTTGCTCTTTCGTGAAGCCAACTAGCTTGCCGCCGCTATGGCCGATACCTTGCTCATCAGTCCAAGGTCTATCGATAGCTGGCTGCTGGGGGAACAGAGGAATTATTTGATCATCATCGGCCCAACAAGTCCGGAAACTTACACGCCACTCGCCCTTCACATTGGCGCGCATGATATTCTCATACACGTCGCCGAAGGAATAGCGCGTCCCTGTCACGACCGCGAAGAACGGCGGATCGATCAAAGGCATACAAGCGAAGAAGTCCTGCTGAACTTTCTTCAACAGAACCGCTGAACGATAGTTTTGGTCGTTCACCAAGTCATCAAAGAACCCAATGTCATAGTGCGTGCCGGTCTTAACAGACTTCGGCGATGCAACAGTCACAGTCGCCTGCGCCAAGCCTTTTTGGCGGCGAGCGGCAACTGTAAATGACATCTGATTGTCAAGATCGAGCGGCGCACAAAACTCTGGAAAATAATCCGCAAGGCGAGAATTCGGATTGGTTCCGGTAAAATGCGCTTTGATTTCCGCCAGCCATGCCTTCGTAATCCCAATACTGCCGCGCATGATTAGAATGCGGATGTCTGGGAAATTTAGAATGGCCTGAATGATATCGACAACAACAGCAGTTGTCTTAAAATGGCCGCGAGGCCACAGAATCAAAACCTTAGCGATATCTGACTGCTTCGCCCACGGCTTGCGAGTGTCGTACTGGAAGAACTGATTCCACAGTGGCTCATGAACCGCAGGAACAAAGTCATAGCCGAGAACCTCGGCCAGCTTTTGTTTATCCTTTTTCAGTAGATCGCGTTGTTGGTACTTCTCTATTTCCTCTGCTGTTTTTAATGCCATACTTCCGCCGATGCGCCGAAACCCTCGGGATCAATTTCTTCACCTGCATAAACTTTTGAAAGTTGTCTATGGGCTCGATACCAACACCAATCTGAGCCGGAACGCCTATCTCTGCTTCGATCTCAGTCTCCGAAGGAGGCCCATAGATCAAAATGCCGATAACTTTGTGAGTCTTAGCCGAAATGATCGGTGAGCCCGAAGAACCACCCGCGCCGTCAACTTCGACTGGATATACCGGAACGGAATCCGTGGCGGGCACCAGAGGCCCGGAGATTCGGCCAAGACTAAGAAATTTTGTGATACCCATCGCACAATTCGGATTGATAATCACATCACCGATATGTGCGTCGTTCGCCGAGCCGAGATCAAGCGTCGGATATTTCTTCGTCGTCTTCAGTTCCCAAAGAGATAAATCAAGTCCCTCGTCTGCGTTCTCAGCCCACTTAATGAGAGTCACTGGAGTCCGAGGACCGTCAATCGTGTCAGAAACTGAATACGAGTCCGCGTTAACTTCGCCGACGCAATGACCGGCTGAAATTAAATCGTAGCCATCCGGAACTTGTTTGAACGCCCAAGCGGTACAAATAAATTCTGTGTCCGTTCCTTTCGTGCCGTACAAAGCCATCGTGGCATCATACGCCTTACCCGCGAAACCTGTGGGGTTCTGGGGAGTAGCAGCTGGCGTCGAAACTGGTAGTGCCAGCAGAACAGAAAGAAATAGGGCGATCAGAAACCGCTTCATTGTCGTCTCCAAGCCGCCCGGCTATTTTAGTGCTGCTGATTGTTCGGGTCCGGCTGATCAGGATACTTCTGATATGTATAAGCGTGTCCGAGAAGGAATGCATAGAACGTGCCACTGAAGGCGACGAGCCCCATGCCGATGTCCTTGCCGGTAATACAGAAGTAGGTCAGAACCGCCGCCGCATAGATCGAACCGATGACCGTATGAAGCTTATTGATCAGAGCATCCAGAACTGGCCCGAGATTGATTTTCATAAATTCGAGCCCCGGCTATGACGGGGCATGCTTTGATTTCAAAGATTCGTTCGAGAGCGTTGCAGATTTACATTAAGCAGACGGCAGAACTCGAACAGAAATTTATTTCCCGTGCTTCATCGACATCAACCCAATCGCTGCACGGGATTGACGAGCGGTCTCGGAATTACCTTTCGAATGGCTGTGAGCAAAAGCAGAAGTGGATTCCCCAGCCGACTTAGCTTTCTTTCGGAGCGCGCCCGGCTTCGTGATCTTGAAGCTGCCGTGCTTCCCAAGGTTGACCACCTTAACTTTCTTAGGCGACTTAGACTTCCCAGTCAGCCCATCATTGTTCAGTGCCATGATCGTTTTCCTTATTCGTAGCAAGCGCCCGTTTATCTGCGGCTTCTTGCTGCCAAACTTTTTTGAACACCGGAGCCATTCCTCGCGGAACAGGAGCACGTTTCTTCGGCTTCTCTAATCCCCAGCCGCGTAGCTGGATCAGTTTCTCAACCGCCCACTGAAACTCGCGGGAGGATCGTGCAATGCGAAGACGTTTACAGATAAGTCGAATTAGCTCATCTTTGCCAATCGGAGTATCCGGAACATCCGCGACTGCCGTCCGGCTAGTCCACGAGGGACGACCGCGAGGGCGCTTCGGAGGCTCTACCACTCCGACGACAGTTTCTGTGGATTCTTCCATACCTCACTCCGACCTACAAAATTCATCAACGAAACAAATCTGCAATCCGGGTCATGCATCATAACAGGCTCGCCCCACGTCGGCCACTTCGTTTCGGCTTTCGCGGTACAGCCCCAGCATTCCCAATATTTTGTCTGCGTCGCTTCGTCGAACATCATCTCGTGGTACCCGAATTCATAACCGAGCATATCGACGAAAGTGTTAGCGAACCACTGAGCGACTTTCTCGTCCATCAGAGTTTCGCCCTGATGTGATCGACGACAGACTTAAGCTCAGCGGAGATCGTCTTGCCGTCCGCGTTCGCCGACGCCTCGATCTTATCAACCTCGGCTCGAAGCTCTTGGACGTGGCCGGTGATCCATGTTCTCAGACGCTCGACTTCATTCGAAAGAAATTCATTGCTGACTGACAGCACCCCGATCTTCTGATACAGGTTGTCCGTTGTCAGTGGCTTTGCCGGTTCTGGTGTGCTCATTGCTGTTCTCCTCGACTGCCTTTTCTTCGACGCCGAGCATTGCCAACAATTTCTTGGTGGCCGCTTCAGCGATGACTTTCTTCACTTCAGGATTGTGCCTCAAATCTTTGATTGCCTGAGCCCGAATTGTTTTCTCAATTTCATCGGACAAGGAGGATAACATCACCTTGTCGAGAAACATCACGATTGTTTGAGAAACAACAAACTTGTCGGGGTTTGCCCCGTCTTTCGTTATTGTAATCATCTGACTGGTCCTGCGAGAACTGTCTTAAGATACGTTACTGTCGGCCAAACTGCATTGCCGTTATCTTTGAGCGCCTGACGAATCATTGCATCCGACACGATCTGCTGCATTAGAACAGGATGCGCGCTCAAAAGCATTCGGACGCGGTCGATACGTTGCTGCTCAGCGACCACATCAGGAAACTCAAAAGTCTCTGGATGAATCGTGTAACACGTAAGCAAGCCATTAACTTCTCGCGTGAGAACAATCTCTTTCTCTGTTGCAATTGCTACCGTGTCGCCATACTGCCTACTGAATTGTATTGCCATCACTCATTCCTTCCCCACGAAACCTTCACAAGCGTAAAGCATTTGTCTCCCCAGATGGAGTCAATGCCCATCAGTCGTGGGTCCGCAATTTCTTTCCATTCGACATACTCAACTTCAGGATACCGCTTCGCGTCAACCTCAGAAGATTTATTTTCCATTTATCCCCTCATCGGAACCTTTGGCTGAGGTGGCGCAACCGGCCCCGGAACTTCATCCGTAAGATTGATCACAAGCGGATTCGCCGGATCAGACTTCGGCCCAAAAATTCGTAGCTCAGTCGCCTTGGGGTCTGTCTCCCAACGAAGACCGCCGAACTCGACAACGATGTTCGCCGGACTATCCAGACGTTTGAACCCCGCGTTAACCGCGTCGGCCTCGCTGAACGCGCCCATAAACTCTCGGAACGATGCGATGCTCAAAGAGATGTGATACATCCCATCGTTAAATCTCGACACGTTGTTATCCATCAAATAGGAAACACCTTGACGGATCACAGCCAAATTCCATTTCCCACGGATCACTACCATTGTTGACGCCATGACTGCTCCTTATTTCTTTTCGGGAATCTTCGCTCCGGCCTGACGCGCCTTGCTGAGCCCGATAGCAACCATCTGCTTTCTCTGGCCCTCCGCCGACTTGCTCTTATCGACGGTCGAAGGCTTGTTGTGGAACACCTCAGACATCGCGCTATGAACTTTGCTCTTGTCGCCAGTGCTCAGCTTCTTGCCTTTCTTGACGTTGACGACTTTCGTTTTCTTCGCGCCGGGTGCCTGCTTCGGCGCTTTGCCTGTCAGTACATCAGGCGACGGAAGGACGATCTCGTTCTCATGCATTTTGTAAAGGCCGGTCTTTTTAATTAGACCACCTTTCTTCATGCTGCCGAGAACAGTAAGCTCGTTGCGCTTATTAAAATCCTGCTGTTTCAGTTCAGGAGTCTTATCCATGCCTTTCGATTCCGCTTTGCCCTGAGCCGCGATATAATCGCGCTTCTCAGCAGCATCCGGAATATGCGCGGCAGTTACGCCACGACTGCGAGAGACATCCGCTTTTTCTTGTTCGGTAGCTGGCATGTGAGTTTCCTTTATAAATTCCAGAATGCAGCCCACGTTATGGTGTGATTACCAACGGTAGGAGCCACATCGAAATGAAGCTTAAGCACAAATTTCGTGAAAGAGATAACCGTAACGCCATTCGGTGCATTCCCGTCGTACGCCTGAACGACTACGTTATCCCAGACTCTCGTGCCTAACGCAATACCTGTAGCGAAAGGCGGTAGTCCAAAAAATCGACTGACAAATCCTGTGTCAGTCCGTCACCAGTAAAATTAAAGTTATTACCGGTGGAAAACATATTCGACATAAATCATCTCACGGCTGAGGTACTTCTTCCCACATCAGACGGGCCGAAACGCTATGCGCGGTAGTCGAAGCCGTATTTAGTAAAGCCAGTACACCACCCGGAGGAACGATCAAACTTCCGTCAAAATTCTCGGTGCCCACAACCGAGGGAAAAAACTGCGTGGCCGTGCTGGTCAGAGTTGTCGATTGTGTGGTGACAGTCGAAAAATCCGCTGGCTCAAATACCACAAGATTATTTGTCAGCCCAGTTAAAAGACTGGCCGTCGAAAGTGCAAAAGCCTTTGCTTGTGAACCGTTATTCTGCATCGTTTTGCGATTAAACGGCGCGAGTCCAGCTGTCAGCGATGCGTTACTCTGGGACGAGGCCCACACAAAAGAACCAAGAGCAGTCGGCGTAGTTACGGTGTTAATCTCATCTTGCAACACTGCCTGAAGAATCACAAGGTTGTTCAAAGAAGTCGGAGGGTTCCAAACACCAACAATTGGCTGCGCCGAAGATGTCAGCAAAATCGTCGCGGCAGACAACGCCGTCAACAAGCAACCGATAGAGAATACGTTGCCGTTATACGTCTGCTCGTAAAATCGACCGTGAACTTCGCTTACGCCAAGTTCTCCGGTCTTGATAGTCCGAACAATGTTCTGCGAACCGGCAGCGTTAATTTGCTGTCCGACTTGTCCCGCCAAAGCTATGCCAGCCATCACACACCCTGAGCCGTCTGCAAATCGAAACGGTCTGTATAATCCCCGATGATTTTCCCGAGGTTAAAGTTTACGGCATCGAGCGCCGCCAAAATCTGCATCAAAACATCTGTCGTCGCCTGACGGCCTGTATTAGCAGCAATCGTTGCTAAGTTGCCAGTTTCTTGCGCGGCATTTGTCGGCAACGTCGAAAAGAGCGAGGTATTCGGCGACAACGCCACAACAAGAGCCGGGTCCGTTGCTATCGCTGCTGTCGAAGCTTGCTTCACAGCAACTTGCGTTCCACTTGTAAAATCGATAATCGGAATACCCGGTGAAGGTAATGATTGCCCTTGAATCTTCATCAGGTTCGTGTCAACAGCATTACCGATGCCGCCGCTCGAATTCGCGGTAATGATCTGCCCACCTAGAGATGCAATCTGCGAGACAAACGAGTGCGCCGCGCTATACCCGATCTGCACGCCGTTGTTATCGACAACTGCAACGTGACCGGGATTTACTCCGGCGAGATTCAGACCCGTCCATGCGACAGGAACGCCCGCTGCCTCAACAAAAGTCTGCTGCTCTATAATTCCTGTACCTGTGACAACTTGAAGACGACGCCAAACGGAATTTGTTGAATCCCAGCCGAGATTATTTGCCCCGACAAACTCAGCAGTCGGGTTCGGAAGATTATCAGCTAACGCTGCCGCCGCCGTAACACCTACGTCGTGAACTGAGAGAATGTTCACATCTAACGCCGTACGTGCGAATACCGGCTGTGACGAAGTCAGTTGCCCGGTTGAATTCGTGATGTTGACGTAAAGATTGTCATTCGGATCAGTACGAAGGCCGACGATCTGCGAATTATTTGTATTCCATCCCATCGCCAACGTGCCGGTAGGATGTGTCCCTGAAGCAGCCGCGTCAACGAACTGAACATCGGGATTCGAAACCGCAACTGTGCCGGATACCGTGACGGCACCGGAATCGACAATTACATGCCCAAGAATTCTTGCGGTACGATCACTTACATCGACAACATCAGCAGATGTCAACGCTCGAATCTGGCGCGCATCATAAAGAGTTCCCCCAGCCGCAAGCTCGACTTGGAGGTTGAAATTCGTCGCGGTCTGTTTCAGTTGCTGAGCCTGCGATCCGTAGACCACACCCAACAAACGAGCCGCTCGATCTGAAACATCGATTGTCGTGCCGAAGCTATCAACAACAACGTGGCCGATTACATTCGTGCCAGCAGGAAGCGCCGCGTTTAGCGCGACCAGAAGATTCTGGCTCGCGTCAACCTTCAACGCACGAACTTTCGAGTTTACGCTGTCCCATCCGCTGGCGAGTGTACCTGTCGGGGTTGCCCCGCTGGCCGCATTGTCGGCGTACTGAACACCGCCACCTCCGCCGCTATCTACAATGACATGCTGAGGCGCGTTGAAGCTGACAACCCACGGAACCGTTCCCTGTGTAACACTTCCGCCTCCACCACCTCCGCCCGAGCCTTGCGGCATCGAGGAAGCGATTGAGGCATAAACGTTAAAGGAAGTTCCGCCGACGAACGATGTAACGTTCAGTCGATACGTGCCCGTTGCAGAGCACGGAAAGAAAACTACTGGACTAACTAACGGCGTCCATGTGCCGACTGTTTGAAACTGTGGCGTGCCAGTCGCAGTGATCGGAGACCACTCAAGATTGACAGCCAGTCCAGAAAAAACTCCGACAATATCTGTGATCGCAAATTCAAATACAGACGGAAATAGTTGGCCGGGATAATTATTCTCGGCAGCTGAGTCGTGAACGAAAGTCGTCGCACTCGCGCCGGTGCCAGTCGCAGACAGAACCAAGATCGGGTCTGTATTCCCGGTCACGACTGATAGATTCGACATTTTACTTCCCCGCTATCAGATTTCGAAAAACCTGCGCGTCATGTCGAATCATGATTTCACTCTTACTCACCATTGCATCGATGTGGGCCAGCACAGCGGCCCGAAGAGCATCCAGTTCAGTTCGCACTGCCTTCGCATCAGCCGATAACGGCAGAAACTTCGACTGAATAAAGTGGCGAGCAACAACACCGCCAACAAACGAGACAGCGGCGACAATTTCATATGAGGTCATATCATCCAACAATATCTTTCGTATTCACTGGGCCGGATTCAAGGATTGGATGGTACTCATCCAGCACGTCGAGAATAAACTTCACGGCGTCTTCTCGATTCGCTATTGCCACGCGAACCAGTCGTGCGATTGTCTTTCTGACTTCGGCCTCGGATGGAAACACAACATCCAGCCGGTGGTTCTCGAAACGCATGCCGTCTACCAGCAACGCGATGTTCGGACCCAAAAACTTGTTCAGCTTGATTGCACCTGCCGGATATGTGATGATGCCATCAGTTGCCATGTTATTCCTCACTTCAAAAGTTCTGCGAGCTTCGCCTTGCAATCTGTAAAGGCGTCCAGCCTCGACGACACTTCGGTTTCCGCCGCCGTGACTTCTTTCTGCGCCGCATCAAGCCGGGCTCGTGCATTCAGTAAATCCTGCTCAGCCGTGGCGTATTCATTTGAAGCCGCGATAACCGGATGAACCCTGATGCCCGCGATCTCCTGAACGGCGTCAGGAACCATTACTCGAAATCCTTCCAACAACTCACTCACTGATGTCGATGCTGTTCCTGCCATGACACTCTCCTTCAATTGGACCATGAGGCTGTGAGAATATCCGCCGAGCCGGACAAGCAGCCCCACGGACTCGGAACGCTGAAGGGATTTCACCTTCAATCTTTTTCGAGACAGGGATTACAACCTGCCTACGATTTTGACCTCTGGCCGACACTCATTTAGGCAGACGGCCAGTACAAATCTCAAAATTTTCTCAGTCGGAGGTCTTCCTCCGTGATAACAAAATCCGTTGTGATTCCATCCGTGTTCGACGGATGAATGTAGAACGTGAAAGAGCCGTCAAGCTCTTTGTGAATCCGGATAGAATGATCAATCACAGGATACGGCGAGCGCGCCCAGTTCTGTTGAAAGTAATCGAAGAGTTCTTTCATCGAATTATACGTACGAGATGATCACCGGTATGCTCGATCCGGAAGTTCCGCTCGTGCCGCCCGTGGTCACAGCTGCCGCTGAAAGCGCGGTGCTAAACGTTTTCCCAATCACAGCGCCGGTGAAGAAAATGTGCGTGATCTTTGCGTTGGCCGGAACATAAACAATCTCGTCAGGTGCCGTGGTGCCGAGCACAACAGAACCCTGCGCCAAATTGAAGAGCTTCACATATGCCGGAACACCGTTCGCTGAGTTATCGGCGAAGAGATAAAATGCAAGACACGAAGACGCTTTGACCGCGTCAACCGTTCCGCCCATTACGGAATCAGTGAAGATCGTTTGATTCGCCGGAGTTTGAACTACAACTTGTGTGATCGCCATGTTTAACCCACTTGAGGTGTATCGTTCGGCGCGTAGTGAGTGTGGTTGAGCTTATCGATGTGCTCACCAACCATTCGCGTGTGACTTCTGTTCGGCCTATTATCCGGCAGGAGATGAGATATCTCTGACTGCGGCATCTGATGATCAGTCGGATCAACCGGCAATTGATTCGGTTTCGTTCCGCTATAAAAACTCATTGTCCTCGGTATCCTGCGCCGAAAGTAATTCGCACCGGAGGCCGGGGATGCGCGCCCAACGGACACTTCTTAACGTGGCGCTTACACGCTGACCAGTGCGGAAAATCGGTGCGCCCGCAATGCGGACATTTCGGCGTCAAGGGGGACCCGCACGGGGATATCGGTTCAAAATCGTTTGTCAACTTTAAGCTCCGAGATTGTCAACCTTAGAGCGTCGGATTGACAACCTTACGCGATGGCAAGATTGAAACGGAACGTGGCGCTGTTGACGGCTTGCAACTGATAGAAGGCCACAATCGACTGCAACGCGGTCACAAGTCGTTCAGCCATCGCAAACGAACCGGCATCCGTGCCAGTCATAACGTTCTGGATGTCCTGAATCAGCCGACCGGGATTGTCAAACACGTCGAGCATGTTATAGGTCGTCGCGTTGACGGTGCCCTTCGTAAAGCTCGCGTTCGATATCGTGCTGCCAGCCGGGTTCGTGCTCCAAGTCACCGTGATGGTGATCGCGGCGTCGCCGGTGATCGTAAAGGACGCGGGTGCGTTAATTGACATTGTAAATCTCCTAAAATTAAACTCGTGAGTACAGCGGAAGATTGTATTTCACTTCCAACTGTTCGTTCGCCAATTTCTTCACTTCGATCAGCGGCAACTCGTATGCTTCATCAGTCGCTGAATTCTCTGGTTGGAACGTAAAAACTTTTTTCAGCCACTCAGGCCGTTTGTCGATTGTCTTCAGCAGCGACTTAAAATTCGGATTTGATTCTTTTATTCTGGCTTGGCATTGCTGACACAAAAGATATCGAAATCTTTTCGGTGCGTCTTGCTCAATCAGAACAAGATGTGTCATGCCGTCGAGATGCGCGTGCTTGTGTGTCAAACATTCGCGCTGGCGTCGCCGTTCAGCTGCCTGAAGGGCACGGAGTCCTTTCTCATTCTCGCGGCGCTCTTCTTGCCGCTTGCGCTTTATGGCACGCTCAATTCGCTTTGTAGCCTCAATTGCTTCGGCCTGCGCCTTAGAAATTCTTTTCTTTTTGTTTTTCATTTGATGCTCGATACTGCGAAATTCAAAATTGCTCGAAAGCCCGATTGTTCAAAATTTTGGGCTAGCTCAGCCGGGCGGCGAGGCGTCATGGGGGCTCCCCCACCCCCTCATAAGTTCCTGAAAGAATGCTTCTTAAAGCCGCACAGAATCAGCAGCTTGCGCAAGTCATTGATAACACACGAGAAAACAACTTGGGATTCGGTCCTCGACTTGCTATGGGGCCAGCGGAACATGCGAGGCGCGGCGGCAACCGCTGCAATCGCAAAGACTTGCACGGACCGTGACGGACCGCGCTGAAATTAAACTCTTTGGAATCAATTGGTGCAATCAGCCGGTCGCTGATTGTACTTTTGCAAGTGCTTTATTTGCCGGCACTTACCATTTCTCATATCGCGTAACGAAAACTCACATCGAAATCGTCACGGTGATTGATCGAGCTAGACCTTCGAATGCAGAACTAATCGCGCCCGATGATCGTCTTCGTCTTCAGGAGGCAGATCAGCAACCGGAATAATCTTGTCGTATTGTTTCCCATCACACTCGACAACACCACAATAGAAATACACCGTGTCAGCAATTCGAACCAATTCACCGCGCTCTAAATTCAAATCTTCGAGCAACACATCGCCAGTGAGTCGCTTCATTTTGTTTCTGCTTCCCAGACGCCATTCTTGAGAACTTCAAAGCGTCGCTGGTCGATATTCCATCGCCGCGATCCACTCGTGCGCGCCGGAGCCATTCCGATACGCGAGCTTGAATCAGTCGAAGCAATTGCGCTCGCTTCAGACTCAGCTGCTAACGTATCCAACGTGAATGACCTTGGCTCTTTCGAAACCTGACTGCGATCTCCCCATATATCTGTGCTGCGTGGATCAACTGAACTTGGCATACTTTCCTCGCTTCACTTCTTATTCTTTCTCTTCAAAATCTCTTGAGCTTCGCGCCACTCGATAGACTCGCCTTTGTGCGCGTCACAACAGTCATCCCAATCCACTTTGTTGTCTGACTTCTCCATCACATTACAGACGCCGTCAACACCTTTGCCATCGGTCACAACGAAATGTTCACAAGGCGCGCCGCCATCGTAGCCGCCACAATTTGTGCCCGGCCCTTTCGCCCATTCGAGTCCTGCTTGATCTGCTTTGTCTGGACCTTGCAGCGTTGAATTATAGATCGCTTCATCATCAGCAACAACGCGAGGCAATCCACCATTCTGATAAATACAAACTGGTGTGTAACGCTCGCCGCCTTTCGTCACGCTATCGATGATGATATCCGGCCCGATAATCTGACAACGCTTTTGATTGATATAAAAGTTCGGGCAGTTGAAACAACTCTTCGGTTGATTCTTCGTGTCCTTGCCACCAACCCAACCAAGAGCCCAGCGCTCAATGCCGCTTTCTATCTTCACAAGCCGCGCTGCGCGACTCGTTCGAATCTCTTCGAGTGTCTTAGACATTGTCATTCCAGAGGCTTGAAGATAGGCCGATCAATTCCTGTCATCGCGTGAGCTAGTGAATCAGCTTTCAATTCTGATTTGCATTCGCATATCATGTGCCCGGCCTCATGGCCTAACACAAAGCGAACCTGCGCGTCAGATGCCCACACGAGAAAATACTCGTTGATGTACGTGTGATCTGAATCGAGAAACGTAAACGCAATTGACGTTTGAACTTTGTTATCGCGGACGTATTTCTCGAACTGATCCTGCGGCCAGATCGTGACTTCCCAATTGTCTACCATCGCTTGCTTGGTGAAGTCTAACGATTGCTCTGCGTGAATAACCCGCAGCTGTTCATAAGTCGTTGAGCCATTCACTGTGAATCGTGTCGGCGCTGCGGCACCTAATACAATTGCCAGCGTCAGAATCAGAACACCAAGTATGCCAGCCAGTGCCCACGAATTCAGTTTCATGACCAGAACGCCCTTCGCCGAAGCTCATCGTCAAGCTCAGCCTTGAACATTCGCACATGACGCCGCATTGTGATGTAACGCGCAACGCGCCACGACACAATTACCAACGCAGCGAACAATAGGCCGATGATTTTCAAAACTTGCGCTCGCTTTAGAAGCTGTCTTTCTTGTCGGTTTCCATCGATTCGCTAGGCCCAACCGGTCCACCCGTAGGCTTACGAACCTGCTTGGAACCACCGCGATTCAACACGTCAGCATCCATCGGATTCAAAGACGTGTAGCTCGCCCAGTCACGGGCCACGCTGGGATCACTCGAAAGTTCCTCAGTCGGATAACCCTCGGCGAGAATTTTAGGCTCGACCGGAGTAAAATCCCGTGCGCCCTGATCATGTGACTTGTGCATTGTATTTCTCCTCAATCAGAACCAACTCAAATCGTAAACTGGCGGCTCATCGCTGCCCTGTCCGTTTTGTGCATCGACGCCATGAGATTCAACACCTTGCTCATCGCCATTCTGCTCAACCGGAACAATCTCGTTTGCCAGAGCATCGAGGTGATTAAACTCGTCCTCGATATCCAGCACTGTGTCAACTGCGTCTGCGAAATCTTCTTTGAGATCGCTGATCACATTCACAACATCTTCGGATAACTCAACGTCCGATTCAATCGTCACTGCCCACGTGTAAGTGAACATTAGAAAAATCTCCTTCCGAATTTCGTTTCTGCGGCCTTGAAATATACTGCATAAAATCTGTCATTGTGCTTGCTCTGGCGGCTCACGACATGCGCGATTTCGTGAATCAAACACTGAGCCACAAGTGCATTGCTGAATCGAAGCTTTTTCAGAACCTTGATTCGTAATCCCGAGATGCCTTCACCACTTGGCCCTTGCCAATAGTCTGCACTCGCCAAAAGCTTCTTCAATTTCTTGAATCTGACTCGCGCTTTAATCGGCGAAATGTTAAACGCTTTCCGACACAAATTCTTGTAAAGCTTTTCGATATTCATGGCGTCACGGGAGCATCATCGTCAGACATGCAAAGCCGATCATGAAAAACGCAAAATCTAGAATCCCATCGGATAAACTTTGAATGCCTTCGGTCTCCCAAGGTGCCAGTGACTTCCCGTGATACGGAACACACTCAATCGCTTCTTTCACAAGCGGAATTAAAATGCTCAGCGCGCCAATCTGTCGAACCGATGTAATGTGAAAAATTCTGTGCTCTAAAAGCAGAGTCGTCGGGATGAATGCGCCCCACCCAAAATGTGCAAGCTGGGCGACTGATGTTTCCCGAATTCTTTTCAGCACACTCATCGGCTGTTCCAAAGGCCATTGGCCTGTCTTCCAGCGGCACATCAAAGCAAGCCAGCTGTAGGTCAAACCTGCGTACGCCAGCACTGCCGCGAAAAGAGTCATGTGGCTGCTCGGTTTACCACTGGGGTTTCGAGACACCGGCCACAGCGATGTTTTGATCCTTACGCTTCCGCGCCGGATCGCTCTAGTATTGCCGAGATATCTTGAGAGGTCTGCTCTCTCCATTAAAGGCGAAGCTTACACCCCGAATTTCGTAACATGGCGTCTGCGATGTGGTGACACAATGTGGTGGCATTATAAGGTGACAGCTTCGGGTGTCATGTAAGAACTTCTAATCCCTTTATATAATAGGGAGCGTTACGAAAATGACCTCGGATTGTGTCACCCGCAGCCAGTGGGTGTTTATGTCTATTAAGAAAACTACTCAGTATGCTATGTAAATAATATACAGTAAAGGACTTAAAGGTAGATTTCTGGATTTTTCTCTCCCTTCACCTCCGCCCGCTGGTGACACAATCCGGGGGTATTTTCGTAACGCTCCCATTATTCAATGAGGACATTGTATAGCACCTTTATGTTGTTTCAAAGCATCTCATCATATAGGGACGTGCCACGGTACACGGTACACGTAGGCCGGAGGATAGAATGAAACTCGGAACGCTTAAAGTGCAGGCAGCGAAATTTCGATTACCTTGTGTCTACGAATATATTGACGCAAAAGGAGAACGGTTGTATGTGGGATACTCACGCACGGGAATGCGTCGAGCTTTCACGCCGGGGATATCCCGCGAGCAGCCGGGCCGCTATGCCTCGTTTTTCGAAGTGGAGACCATTCGTGTGACTGTTTACGACGATGCCCGTGAAGCTGCCCAAGAAGAATCTCGGTTAATTGCTTTGTATAAACCAAGATACAATAGGGCTCCGGCTGTCACTCTGACTTAGCCTTTGGCACGCCCGCCTCCGGCAATCCTGCCGATCTATATCTCGATCAGGAGCGCCTCAGACCGGCCTGCGCAATCTCACCGTATTCGTCCCAACAATCTCACCAGACTACCCTATCTATCGTGCATTCTGCCCCGGATCGCTGCCGTTGCCTATTATACGATGCGCTGGCGGTGTCGTCGGTCGCCGTCATCCGCGAGGTGTCCGCGTTCGCTGACATATGAGATTTCATATATTTGGGTATATTCTACCCAATCTATGAGATTCGGGAGTCCGCAGGCTGCGGAGATTACCGGGCTCATTCTCCGCAAATTCTGATGCGCAGGGCTTGACATTCACCTCAAATTCCTTTAGACTCTTCTGCATGGAGGCAACAATGACAATCGAACAGCAGGCCGAAATTACGGAGAATCGAATCAAAGAAATTCTCTACAACTGGCACGAAGCTGGCCGGGCAGAATTCGAAAAGTCTTATCCGAATCTGAATTTCGATTCCCCGGATTACTCCACACACTTTCACGTCGGCGCGAAATACATTCGTCTGGACATCGGAAGCTCCGGCGCATTTCTGCTCGATTCTACAACCGGCCTGATCTACGGAATCAAAGGGTACGGGCAAGTGGATAAGAAAAAGATCGCGGGCGATGCCTCTGACCCGAATTTCACCGGTGCCTCGCTCTACAATCTCCGCTTCAAGCGCGGAGCATTCAATTTCGCAGGGAGGAGCTAATGAAGACGAAAATTTTCGACACTGCCACGCTGGCCGGAATCCGCCGCGCTGAGGCATTCAAGCGAAAAATGGAAAACGAATTTGACAAGGTCGCCGTCATCCCGATAGGTCTGGACCGGGTTCAAATCACGGGGAGGAACCGATGAAGGCTAAAGCCACTGCTGCCGGGTCCTGCCAAGCCTGCGGTCGTGTTCAGAAGCTCCCGAACGATCTGCTGGCGCTACATGGCTACTCAGTGCGATGGAACACGTTTATCGGCCAGTGCCCCGGCTCGAAGCATGAACCTTACGAACAATCGTGCGCGCTGATCAAGCGATTCATCGCCAGCGCGAAGGAAAGCCGCAAAACCATTCAGGCGCGCATCGATGAACTCAACAAGCCTGCCACGGAACCCAAGGCATGGTTCGCTGAATACGTTCCGGCGACATGGCAGAATCGGCACGCACGTTACGAGGATCGGGAAGTCTCACTGTTCACCGAAGCCGCGCAACCTGTAACACTAGAAGAGGCGGATCGGAATGCACGCTGGGTTGCACTGATGAATGAGGGCATCGCGGTTAAGAAGCACGACGATTACGTTCCCCAGCCAACGATCTTTTGGTTCGATCTACAGGGCAAGCGGGTCAATGCATTCACACACAGCGTAAACTCTAACAGCGCACTCGAAACGGCTACAAAAATGAATCAGAAGTTCGCCGAGCATCAACTGGTGCCTCGCGTCAAACAACTCGATGAGTATATCCGCTGGCAACAGCAGCGCGTCACAGATTGGAAACTTGCGCCACTGCGCGATCTCAAGGAGGTTCGCTAAAATGGATAACTTCGAAATCGGTCAGCAGGTTCGGGCTCGATTCACCAACAGCCACCGCGTATTTGAATTCACTGGCAAGATCGTCGGCAAGACGAAAAACTATTGGAAGGTTGAGGCGATCACGTCTCCATACCCGCAGGAACAGCCGGGTCGCGTCTTCCACATTGCGACACTTGGATCGCGCACTTACAGCCCGAACAATCAAATCGTCGGGATAGATCGCGTCTGGGCGCAGCAGAATGGATGCAGCGGCGATATGGAGATAAACGGATCGGAGGAAATGGCATTCCACGTGCAGGGGAATAGCTGGAATCGAAAGCTCTGGCTACGAAATTAAGTGTTGACACTGCCGGGGCAATTTTGTAACATCTAGCTATGGAGGGCAACTGATGCCGATCTACCAAATTCCTGAAGAGAACCTTGACAAGCTCACCGCGCAGATTGCGAAATTGCAGAAGCGCGCCTCGAAGCTGAACGTCGGTGCAATCACTTTCACGCTGCTCGACTACAAAGAAGTGGAGTACATGAAGAATGGTTTTCCGCGCATCCGGAGGATACACAATGTCGAAATCAACGGTCCTGCTCCAAAGATTGGCGGATGGACTTTTGTTGCTACGCTTGAACCAGTGGAGGATGAAGAAGGTAATCGCCTTGGCAATATTCTGCGGAATGTCCCTGCAACAAACTTTTCAGTTCCCGAGAAGTTTCGTGGCG
>Ga0210384_10001890_pt1 | contig 26905 bp, 23 predicted proteins | sample IncBWH2MmetaG_FD_160574 | JGI IMG/M metagenome (GOLD analysis project Ga0210384, IMG submission 160574) | Forest soil microbial communities from Barre Woods Harvard Forest LTER site, Petersham, Massachusetts, United States - Inc-BW-H-2-M | ecosystem: Environmental > Terrestrial > Soil >...
ATTGCGCTCAGTATTGCCTTCGTCGCCGCAGAAATCGTGCACCGCGACAGGGGCCACGCGGGATTTACGACGCGAAAGCCGTGGACGATTGCGTTTGTGTTCGGACTGTTGCACGGGCTGGGATTTGCCGGCGCACTGAGCGATGTCGGCTTGCCCGTGAACTCAATCCCTGCAGCGCTCTTGTTCTTCAATTGCGGCGTCGAAGCAGGCCAGCTCTTATTTGTTGGTTTAGTTGCATCCGCAGTATGGCTGTTGCGGCGGTATTCGGTTGCAATGCCGGAGTGGTCGCTGCGGTTGCCCGTTTACGGCATTGGAACGATCGCGACTTTCTGGGTCATCGAAAGCATAACGAAGTTCTAGCCTCCAGATGTTGTAAACACGAATGCACGTCATTCCGCGACTGAGTCTATGGGAACCAGCCCGAAGACCCAACTAGCAGGCATGCCATGCGAACAAACAAATACTCACTGCTAGTGGCAAGACGCCCAAAGGCGAACTCGCACCGTGGAAACGATGTCGCTGCGGTTGCTCTCCTCGCTGAGCTTGCCCCGTTGGATCCACTAATTGCGACTTCGAATCGGCAAAATATTCTGTGCTTCACTGCCTTTCAGCGTAATGGTCCCAGGCAGAGCATCCCAGTTCCCGCTCCATGAATACGGACTGGGCCGAGCTGCGCGCGAGCAATTTGCGAACAGGCCGTCCACGGAGTTCCTGCCGCCGTTCGGAATCGCGGCCGGACTTTGCTGAGATCAAAAGTGGAAGTGGCTCGGGGTTGCAAGCTGCCGTATCTGGAGTCTCCGACCAACGGATTCTGCTGAGACTTCATTGCGCTCAAGGCGCAGCCAAGCTCGGCTGCGTCGAAACGGTCGTCGGACCCCCGTTGGTCACCAGTCATGTCGAGTGCACGGCCGAGGAACGCTGTGCCGCGGGCATTCCGCAAGGCCTCGTACGATATTCCGCCGGTATCGAAGACGTAGCAGATCTCATTGACGACCTGAAACAGGCACTCACAGCCGGTACGGGATCACCGCAAGGATCCGCCCCGAAGGGCCTAATGTGGGCCCTGAATTTGCGGCGACGAGTGCGTCCAGCGGGACTCGGCACCGGGTCAGCATCCACGGAGCGTCCCTCAAAGCGACAAGGCCCATGTCCGTCACTAGTTCCCCAGGGTCGAAGCGAGTGGCGCCACGACAATCGACGCAGTGCTTAACCTCCCTTCCTCAAGTCGTGGCGTCTCAGGATCAGTGTCTGTCCGATCCAGGGACCCGCCAAAATACTTGCGAGTTCAACGACCTACAAACCCTGCAGGGGAGGAATTCGGTCTTGGCCGCCCAGAACACCCTCGACTCATCTCTGCTCCCTCTCTCCGCGATATTCGAGAGCCCGACTTGTACGTGCGCCTGGTCCGAGGGCCGACGAACATGACCGAGTCCTCATGGCAGGCTTGCTGTAAATCGATCAATGCGCTGGAGCGCGGTGCGCAACGACTCGACCTCTCCGCCGATACCCAAGCGCACGTGCTGATCGATTCCGAACCAACTCCCTGCAACCACAAATACACTCTGTTGCTCACGCAGGCGCGTGCTAAATTCCTCCGACGATAGCTGATACGAATACCGCAGGAACGCAATCGCGCCCGCCTGCGGACGACGACAGGACATCGTTGCGGCATTGTCTACGAGCCAAGCGTCGAGCACACGCACATTTCGGCTCAGTATGAGGCGAGTACGTTCAAGTATTTTGTGCCGAGTATTCGCCTCGAGTGCTCTTTCAGCAATGCATTGACTCAGTAAGCCAGTGCCAATCGACGTGTAGTCTTGCCGGCGCTTGATCTCACCTACGAGTGGCGCCGGGCCCACTACCCAACCCAGACGCAGACCTGGTAATGCGAAGGCCTTTGACAAGCTCGACGTAACGACTACGCGGTCAGTGAAACCGTAAAAACTCGGAGTCTCGGGTCGGTCAATTTCCGCACCGCGATAAATTTCGTCCGCGAGCAGGTATAACCCGTACGTGTCCACGATTTGCGCCACTGCCCGCATGCTCTGGCTGCTTAAGACCTGCCCAGTCGGGTTGTTCGGGTTGGCCAGAGCAATCATCCGCGTCCGTTCCCCTACAAGGGCGCGCAACGCGGCCGGGTCCGGTTGCCAATCATTACTTTCCTCAAGCGTATACGTAACCACGCGCACGTTGAGTGCGCGCAGCAAACCAGGAAGCTGCATGAAATTCGGCAGCACGACGATGATCTCGTCACCGGGTGACAGGACTGAAAGTGCGCACAAAAGATTCGCTTCCGACGCACCGTGGGTAACGGCAACATTTTCAGCACTCGCATCGCAGTACCAGCCGGCGATTGCCGCACGCAATGCGGGTCGCCCATCCGTGTACGCGTATCCAAGAGGTAGATTGGCAAGCGAGCTGATCTCTTCTTCGGTCAGGATTTCACGCATTGAGCACGGATGCACGCCACTCTCCGTCAAATTAAACTCGACATCGTTTTCGTAGAGCGTCTGATTGCGCTCAAGTAGGAATGTCTCGATGTCCACGTTAGATCCTCGAATGGGGCGCAATCAGTGTAGCCACTGCTACTACCTCGGTACAGTGATCGCAACAATGGTTATTTGCACTGGACGCGAGGGCAAAAACCGCCGTCGATCGGAGAGCGTGCTGAGCCGGACGCACTGCGAGAGTCCAAGTCGGTAACGGGACGCGTTGGGCCCCGTTGCAAGTGCTGTGGGCAGGACAACCTACTGGAGATGTCTCTACGGTCCGCAGGAATTACCTCCGAGACAGGGCGGGGAAGCGCGCGAAGCTGCGCGGCTCCCTGCACGGAGTGAAGCGACTCTTGGTGGCTTCTCCGCTGGTGCCAACTTCGCGGTTGCTGCAGAACGCCTGCACGGCCCTCAATTGCCCGACCGAACGTCACAGATAGGAACTTCTCAACAGCTCACGTGTGTAGGGGTGTCGCGCGTGGCCGCACACTTGCTTCGCCTCGCCGAGTTCCACGATGCGGCCTCCTCGCATGACTGCGATTCGGTGGCTTACGTGACGGACGATCGGGAGGTTATGACTGATGAACAACATCGCCATATTCAGTTCAGTCTGGAGCTCGAGCAGCAGATTGACGATTTGCGCCTGTACCGACACGTCTAGGGCACTAACGGCTTCGTCGCATATTACAAGACGAGGTCGGATTATTGTCGCGCGTGCGATGCCGACGCGCTGACACTGGCCGCCGCTGCACTCATGGGGGTACTTGATCGCGAAGGCACGAGGGAGACCCACCTGATCAAGACTTCGAAACACGGCAGATTGAATCGCAACCGCATGCATGCCGCCCCTGAGCAGTCGGAGAGGCTCGCTTATGATATCCGCAAGCCGCATCCTCGGATCGAGGGAACCGCGCGGATCCTGGAATACGACTTGAAGGTGGCGGCGGAACTCGCGCAGCTCCCCTCCCTGCGCATTGAGAACGTCGATCTCCCCTAACGTGATCTTCCCCGCTGTAGGGACAAGAAGCCGCGCAAGCGCCCGCACCAGCGTAGTCTTCCCACAACCTGACTCCCCAACGATACCGAGCGTTTCGCCACTGTGAATCTCAAACGTGATGCCGTTCAGCGCAGCCACGCTACGCCCCGCTCGTTCGCGTTTTCTGTAGGTGACACTCAAGTCAGAGACACGCATGGTCACCGGTGCCTCGCGCGACCCTCCGACGATGTTCACGGGACGTTCTATGTCTGTGGGGTCCATTCTGCGATCAGATGACACGCGACATGCGAAGTCGAATCGGCCCTGCGAAGCTGCGGCCGTTCGACGGTACATCTGCCCTGCACGCGACCGCATCGGCTCCAGAACGCGCAGCCTACAGAAGGTGCACCGCCGAGTATCGGCTCACCGGGTATCGCCTCAAGCCTGGAACGGTGGCTTAACGCAACAGAGGGTGTCCCGCGAATCAGGCCCACTGTGTATGGGTGCTTTGGGGCGGTGAGAACTGCCGAAGTTGGCCCGTATTCTGCAATCCGTCCTGCGTACATAACGACCACCTGATCCGCAACGGCCTGGACCGCTTTCAAATCGTGACTGATCAAGACAAGTCCCATGTTCTTCGTCCGGCGCAGTTCGCTTAGCAGCTGGAGAATTCCCAACTGCGTGGTCGCATCCAACGACGCAGTCGGTTCATCCGCAATCAGGATTCGTGGCTCATTGAGCAACGCCATTGCCACAAGCACCCGCTGTAACGTACCCCCCGACAACTCATGCGGATACTGTCGCAATATATCGGATGCCCTGCTGACCAGCACCCCATCCAGCATGCGCAGCACCTCGGTCCGCGCCTCACTACCACGTAGACGTCGGCGATACCAAAGTACCTCAGTCAGTTGTGTCTCGATGCGCAAATGCGGCGTGAAGCAAGACATGGCATCTTGAAATACAGTTGCGACATTGCGCCCGCGCGTTGCTCGCCACGCTCTCGCATCAAGCAGCAATAGATTGCACCCGTTAAACTCAATCCTTCCGCTTACGACAGCGGAACGCGGCAGAAGGCCACTTGCCGCAAGCAACAGGTGCGTTTTTCCGGATCCGGATTCCCCAACAATTCCAACGCAGGATCCAGTGTTGACCTCAAAGGACACGCCGTCTACAGCATGCGTCACGCCGCATGGCGTCGAATACTGCACCCGTAGATCAACATAGCGGAGAGTATCCATGGTGCTACGACACCCTGACGTCCAGCGCATCCCGAATGCCATCTGCAATCGCGTTCAAGCTAAGCAGCGTAAGTGTCAGCACCGATCCAGGGAATAGGAGAATCCACGGCGCCGTCTCCATCACTCCAGCACCTTCAGCGACGAGGGTACCCCAGCTAGCTTGCGGCTCCTGCACGCCAAGTCCAAGGAAGCTCAAAAAGCTCTCGACTAGAATCATGTTAGGAACTGTCAACGCAGCATAGACAACCACGGGGCCTATTAGATTTGGGGCAATATGCGCTGCGATGATTCGTGAGCGGGAAGCGCCTGCCACCCGCGCCGCGCTAATGAATTCCTCACTTCTCAACGACATCGCTTGAGCCCTGACAATCCTGGCCATCGTGAGCCATCCGACTGCGCCAATCGCGACAAAGATGAGCACGAGATTTCGACCAAAGACCAGTGTGAGAATGATGGCGAAAAACATGAATGGGAGGCAGTAGAGGACGTCCACGAAACGCATCATCACACCGTCAACCCGGCCGCCCACAAACCCCGCCACCGCCCCGTAAATCAGACCGATGATGACGCTGACCGCGGCGGCGACCACACCTACCGCGAGCGATACGCGCCCCCCTTCGAGCGTTCGGCTAAGTAAGTCGCGGCCGTGAGTGTCGGTTCCGAAGAAATGACGCGTAAGGAAACTGGGGCCATCACCAATTGCGTCCCAGAATACCTGCTCTGAATCAAACGGAACGAGTGCGGGTCCTGCTAGGATGCAAACAGCAATAACAGTCAGGCACGCAGCGCCGGCCGTAGCAGTCCGATTTGCAACAAAGCGCGCTGCTATCGAGTGCACCCGGGTCCTCCTGCCCAGTCTTCCGGTACCTGCTCGGTTATCATAATCTCGTCTCTCACATTTGCCCTGACGGAATTCGAATGCGAGGATCAAGAATCGCGCACAGGACGTCAACCACGATATTCATGGTGAGAAGAATGGCGGCATAGACGATCACAATGCCCATGACCAACGGATAATCTCGATTCAAGGCTCCGTCTACGAAGTATGAACCGATCCCGGGAACCGCAAACACCTGCTCAATTACCACAGATTCCACGACGAGTCCTGCCATCGCGGGCCCAAGAAAGTTAGCGACGGGAATAAGCGTCGGTGGGAGTACGTGCCGATAGAGCACCGCGGTCATCGGGAGCCCTTTGGCGACAGCGGTGCGAACGTAGGACGTGTCGAGAACCTCGGCTGCGCGGGTTCTAACCAAACGGAGGACAACCCCAAGATAGGGCAGTGCGAGACAGAATGCTGGGAGGAGCGTGTAACGCAGTTCGCCGTGGTTCCACCCGGTTACGGGTAACCAGCCCAAGTAAACTCCAAGGACTAGCCCTAACACGGGACCCGAAACAAATGTTGGGAGAACGACGACGAACGCGGCGCCAGCGGAGACGAATTTGTCGCACCAGGACGCTCGGCCGAGCGCCCCCCACAGTCCGAGCGGTGCGCCGATACCAATCACCAGCACCAACGCCATCAGGCCGAGCTGCGCACTTACGGGCAGCCCCGTGCGGATCAGCTCGGCAACCGTAAATGCTCGGCTCCGTAGAGATGGACCCAGGTCGCCGCGCAGCAATCCGGACACATAGCGTTGATATTGCCGCCAGAGGGGCTGATCCAGGCCGTACGCCCTCTCCAGGTGAGCCCGGGCTTCTGGGGTCATCGGGGTGGCTAGATCAAAGGGACTACCCGGTGCGCTGCGCATCAAAAAAAAAGCTGCTGTCACAATAACTATGAATGTAGGGATTGCTGAGGCGACGCGCCGAACAATCAGTGGAAGCATCGGTGCCTACTTATCGCCCAATACGCAGGACACGAATGGAGGTACCACCGCGCAGGCTGTGAACCGAGCGAGAGGCCTTGCAAAGTAATCGGCGCAGGTGAAACCAGGCCTCACCTCGCGTCCCTCTCGCGGAAACGGCAAGTCATGGTAACCCGCACAATTCGAGTCCCGAATAGAACTCGAACGCATGCGTGAAGGGTGCGTCTCAGCCGCAACAGCGTCCGCCTAGGTTCGAGAGGTTTAATATGCCATCGAGCACTTGCTCGTCTACGGCGCTCCACTCGACCCCGCTACGACCTCGCCGACCCGTGCCAAAAGGCGAGTGGTCTACGCCATCCCGGAGGGTGCGACCAAATTTGTACTCTGCTCACTTCAGTTCAGGAAGGACCTCTCACTAGTGACGTGTGACGAGTATCGGCCATGCGACGAATACTCTCGCTCCGCCTCTCGGCTTTGGTCTGGTGTCCCCTGGACGTGCCAGAGCGCGATGGCAGCAGCCCAAGTGTGCCTTACTCGAGAAGTCGCCCATGCCAAATTGAGGGGGCGCCGCAGAAGGCTATGCGGTTTCCTGTGTCCGCAACCGCCGGATCGCCGCGTTTTTGCACGACGATTGCTCAATGCGAGCCACTGAGTATACGCTGAAGCCGCTGTGAGTGAACCACTACACGCGCGTAAGAGAACGCGACGCTGTTTCCTCAGGCTCCTAGGTGGTGCGACAGTCGCATCACGGCTAGGTTGGTGTGCCGCGGATGCCATATCTTCGCGCGTGCTGCATAGGGGAAACGGCGCCGAACCGACCTCTCTTGACCCGGCATTGGCGGCGTTCACCTCAGAAGTGACGATTCTCCGCGACATGTTCGTTGGACTGACGACCCTTGACGCAAAGGGAAATGTCACGTTTGGTGTCGCCGCCGACCACAGCATCTCTGATGACGGTTTGCGGCATACGTTCGCTCTCAGGAGGGATGCCACCTGGTCAGATGGCATGCCTCTCACGGCCGAAGACTTCGTGTACGCGTTGCGCCGCCTGTTCACCCCCACAACGGGCGCTGCATATCCGCACCAATTATTCGTTATTCGCAATGCGCGCGAAGCGGCGGCCGGGACCCGATCTCCCACTGACATTGGCGTGAGCTCTGACGGGCCTGGCACGCTCCACCTGGATCTGGAGCACCCCTCGCCTTTACTGCTTCGACTTCTTCAGTTGCAAATCGCGTTACCCGTGCCGCGGCACGTCATCGAGCGCCATCGTTCGGCCTGGACGCGTCCTGAAAACATCGCGGTGAATGGCCCGTACACGCTCGCCGATTGGCAACCGCAATCGTTCGTGCGACTTCGCGCGAACCCCCGATACTGGGGGTCTAGCACACCGGACTTCGTTCAGGTGATTTACTACCCAACCGCAAACTCTTCGCTGGAAGTTCGTCGGTTCAGGGCAGCCGAACTTGACATCGCGATCAATCTGTCTTCAGAAGACATTCCGTGGCTCCACGAGCATCTTCCCCAAGCGTTGCGCAGCTCCCCAGGCCTTAACGTGTCCTATATCGTGTTCAATCTAAGTAAGCCTCCATTTGACTCCCCATTGATCCGCGAAGCGCTGTCGTTAGCAATAGATCGTGACACCATCGTGAGTAAGGTATTGCGGACCGGCGAACTGGCAGCATACAGTCTCGTCCCCCCTGGAACGACCGGATTCCACGTGAGCCGCGGCGTACCGGAGCTCGAGTTGCCATGGTCTGCACGGCTTGAGCACGCCCGACACCTGTTGGCCCAAGCTGGCTACACTGTGGCACGGCCGCTGGAGTTCGAAATGCGCTTTTCCTCAACTGGTAGTTATGGCAGAAAGGGATGTATTGCGGCCGCCGCTATGTGGCACATGATAGGCGTGCGCACGCGGCTGTTGACAACCGAGGGCCGCGTTCACTTCTCACAACTCAGAGAAGGATCTTTTCAAGTCGCTTGGGCGGATTGGGGTTCAACGATAGACGACCCTTCCGCGTTCTTAGACCTGCTCGACTCCAATTCCGGTCTCGCCAATTACGGTCATTTCACCGATTCGCAGTTCGATGGCTTGTTTTCCGAGGCACTGCGTGTTGCCAGCGTGGAGCGTAGCGCGGCATTGTTATCGGTGGCCGAAGCCCGTGCGATGTCGGCGAACCCGGTTATCCCTATCTTCTCTATACCCAACCGCGCTCTTGTGTCTCCGCGATTACAAGGATGGGCTGACAACCCTATGGACGTTCACCCCACTCGCTTCCTGCGTCTAGCTTTTTAAGTACGTGCCCAAGTGGTAACAACACCACTCCCGCCACCCCCGTTTCCGCGCGAATCAGTGTATGCACCGCCGATACCTCGCTTCTCATCCGCTATTCGCGGCCGGAGCCCTGCTCTACCGAGCTCGTACTCCCTCGGGAACTCTGGCCTCGGCTGTCAGGGAATCGTCATCGGCTGTAGGGGAGATGATCTGCGCGCCCGGGTCCCCTTGGCTGGATGGCGTTGTGCACCAAGAGGGCTATGCAGCGCCTGTGGGACGTGGAACAAAAGCTCCCTGAGGCCCGAGGCCGAGGGCGCTTGCCCCGCCTTCAAGCCGGCGAGTTTCCGACTACAAAGCGAGATCGCGCGCGCCCCAACGTGCGAAATGACCCGAGAGGGTGCCGAAGGCCGCACGCGCTCAGAGTATCGGCACGCTCCACGACAGCAGCGGGAAGCCGGCGGTTTGCATGCTGTTGAGCATTTGGACCGGGCGGCGTAAAGATGTGCGCACATCGCTCGAGGGGTTGCTGCGTTCCGCGCTGCACCCGAGTGACCCGCCACTGAGCCCACATCGATCCCCAGACTCGTGCTGTCCTTGGGCCCGCGCTCGGTATTTTCTTTGGTTCCCCAGTAAAAAAGCAGCATTGGGTGCCCGACGTTCGTGCACATAATTCGTTTGGATTCGCTATCCGGGCAGGTTTCTTAAAGTGCGGTCATCGCATAGGGTGTCGTGGAAGGTAGGCAAGATACAACGCACGCGCGACGACTATGTACTGATTTGAGTCGGCCGATGCCCTACAACCCTACCCCGCGCCCCAGCGCGAGAGGCCTTTCCAACCCGGCGCCGCCCCTCCGCAGCGCTGCTCCCTTATGCGCCAAATGACGAGCAATCCACTCAATGCCGGGGTCGATGCGTGCGATGTGTTCCAGACTTTCAACATCCGCCGTGTCATCAACTGCTGTGGCATCTACACCGACCTCGGAGGCTCCGTCCTTAGCCCCTCTGTTTGGCAAGCCATTGAGCAACTCAATACCGCATACGTCCGGATGACGGATCTGCTCGACGCCGCGAGCGCGCTAGTTGCTAAGTTGACTGGTGCGGAAGCCGCACGCATTACTCCAGGCGCCAGCGCGGCCATTACATTGGCCGTTGGCGCAACCATTACAAGAGGGAGCCGTCCGCACAGTGAGCAGCTCCCGGATACTCGTGGACTGAAGAGCGAAGTCATTATCGCTTCCTCCCACCTCGCTAGTTATAAATACAGTGTCTGCATTCGTATGTGCGGAGCACATCTAACTCCGGTAGGTAGCCGCGCCCGATTTGATCTCGGTGCGCTCACTGAGCGAATCACCGACCAAACCGCTTGTGTATTCGTACCGGCACACTTGCTCGACGGGTTCTCTGGCACCGACCTGCTACGAGAAGTAGTCAAGAGCGCGCATGCACGCGATGTACCTGTCGTTGTCGACGCGGCCTACATGTGTGATCCAACTAACCTTATTGCGCAATTTCCCGCCTCTGGGGCTGACCTTACCTGCTTCAGCGCCAAGTATTTTTTCGGCCCGAACTCAGGGGGCTTCGTCATTGGACGCAAGGGGCTAATCAAGGCGGTTGAAGGGCTCGACTTCACGCGCTTTGAGAGTGGGCCGTATCGCAAATTTGGGCGCCCCTTCAAGATGAGCCGCTACGACGTTGCAAGTACCGCGCTCGCACTGCGGGAATGGATGACAGCGGATCACGAGCGCCGCTGGGCCACATATCGGCGCCGCGTGCAGGTGCTGCTCTCGGCTGCAACGGGAAAACGAGCTGTCAGCATAGTCCCTCTACTCTTCACCATGACCGAGGATCTGACTAAGAGCGACAAAGTGAACTGCATCGCCATTACGTTCACGAGCCTAGCGCACGCCGCGGCGGTATCAGAGCAACTCGAGGGGGGCGATACCATCATCGCGACGATCCTCATGGGCAATCGCCTCGTGATTAGCGTTGATGCACTGCAGGACGGTGAGGAGCACATCGTAGCCGAGCGTCTCCGGGCCGCCCTCGACTCGACCTTGTAGATGGTCTCGGCGACTTGTGATTTCGAGTTGGGTGTGCCGACCACCAATGCCGGCGGCGATGTACTGGGCGAGCGCAGAGCTAGTTTGTTAGGTACTGGGCACGCATGTACCCGTGCAGGCTTACTGATGAAACACCGTAACCATCTACTGAACCGCACGTCTAGCGGTCACACTTCTCTCAAGCAGCCGTGACAGCCCGCTGCATTGGCGCAATGCAGCAGGAGTGACGCCTAGTAGTTCCACACTATCCGGCAGTGTACGAAGGGTGCCCTCGGTCACGTGGGTCCACTCGTTATCAGGGATTTCGCCTCATGACTACGGTCTGGACCCTTGCAGAAATTGAGAGGGCGGTAAAGGGTGTGGACCTTATCCCCGCCATGGAACGCGCGTTCGTCGCATACAGCGAAGGTCGCACGTTCGTGCCGCCCGTGGGAGAACTGATCTTCACCAATCCGCCCGGTGAGGCCCACATAAAATACGGTTACATCGCGCAAGATTCGGTATTTGTTATCAAGGTCGCAACAGGATTCTACGACAACGCTTCCTTGGGGCTGCCGCCAAACTCGGGCGTGATGGTGATCTTCTCGGCCAGCACCGGCATGCTAGAGGCTGTGCTATTGGACGAAGGCCATCTTACCAACCTGCGCACCGCTGCTGCCGGTGCGGTTGCCGCGAAGTACTTGGCCCCGCCAAGCGTTTCACGCATTGGCATCTGTGGGACGGGCGTGCAAGCGCGACTCCAGCTCGAGTTTCTCGGCCAGGTGACTTCGTGCCGGAACGTTGTTGTCTGGGGCCGCTCGGCTCGAAACTCGGAGCGCTACGTGTCTGAGATGGAAGCAAGAGGGTTCCAGGTAGAAATCGCCGTTAGTCCTGCAGAAGTGGCGGCCAAGGCAAATTTGATCGTGACGGCTACGCCCTCCACGATCCCGCTTCTGACGGCCGGCGACGTTCGTCCTGGCACACATATCACTGCAGTTGGTTCGGACACGCCCGTCAAGAATGAGCTTCACCCGACTCTTCTGGGCGTGGCAGACCTCTGCGTTGTCGATAGTGTCTCGCAATGCAAGGAGCGCGGAGAACTACACCATGCCCTTGACGTAGGTGCTTGCACTGCCTCCGAAGTGGTGGAACTAGGTGAGATAGTTGCAGCGAAAAGACGTGGACGGATAGACCCGCGTCAGATCACCATTTGCGACCTCACCGGCGTAGCGGTACAGGACATCGAGATCAGCAAGGCCGTTCTGGACGTGCTTGAGAGGACCAATCAGACAGAGGTTCAGTGATCTAGACGTTCCAACTCGAAAACTCAACGTCCTGACGTTCCTTATCCGAGAGGATGAAATTCTCGTCCTCCCGGTGAAGGCCGCAGCGAAGGAGCTCCCTTGCGATTTCTGAGCGACAAAACTTGGCTCTTGCGACCCCTGAGCCCGCCGTGTGGAGCGATTTCTGCGCACGAGCAGGCCCACATCTTGAACGATGAGTGCGGCGCGCCCGGGCTCTTTGTCCGGCGCCGCGGAACTCACCCTCTTGCCCAGGGAGCATGCCCGGCTGACCCCCGAAACACCGGGCGCAGCGCTGGGAACCTGCGGCGTGTACGGGCGGCGGCTCTCTACCACCCACGCCACCGAGTTTTGCACGACGTACCACCCGGAGAACGTTGCGCGCCTCGCGGCGCTGCCGCACGAGCCTATACCTTCAGGTGCACATGCACGGCGCGCGCCTCGCCCATGCGCTCGCCTTTCTCGGATGTCACCCGGGCGATGTCGCCTGGCGCGCCGGGTTGACCCGCTGTCCTTCGGGGTTACCAAGATCGGGGCGCTCGGCGCCGATGCGGTGGTGTTCTCCGATCACTCTCTGGTTCGCGACTTCGAGCTGGGTCGCAAGCGCACTGGCCATCTCCCTCCAAGTCGCGTTAGGTGGCAGCCCAACTAAACTGCTCCCTTACGCGCAGACCGATGTGTGGAAGCGAGGTAAACGCGGCGCCGGCTCACTGCTCGCGCTGGCTCCCCGTCACGTGCGCGCCTGCGTCACGCAGTGGAGCCCTTAGCGCGCAGCTCCCGTTGTCGACGCGTCCAAGATTGGCAGTTCGAGAAATGGCACTCTGGACATTGTTACATGCACAGAGTTTCGCGCCACACGTGTCACCACTTCCGTTACGCTATCTCCGCCAGTGTTGAGGTTGCGCACGTAGTCTGGAAAATCGCTGCTGGTAACATCGACGCGAATACTGTGCCCCTGGGGAAACAAATTGGCAGTGTCTTTCAAATCCACCACGAGCTCATAGACTTCGCCGGGTTGTGCCTTTACCTGATGGTCCAATCCGTCGCGATATCGGAGTTGCGCGACCCCTTGCGCGACGTTTAGTGCGCTACCGTCTGGATACACATCAATAAGACGCGCAAAGAAATCCGTATCCGGGGCGCTTGACGATACGTACAACCGGAGCAGAACGTGCCCCACAACCGCGACACTGTGACTGAGCACCGGCGATGTGTAAACAAGAACGTCGTCTCGCACTTCTCTATCGCGCTGATCGTACGCGACGGCGTGCGTAGGCGTTTCAGAGGGGACGGGAGTCGTTGGGTCGTAGACAATTGTGTCCGTGTGCGAGACTGTGGGACGGGTCGTATCGAGCGTGCCGTCGCCATGTAGGCTATTGGCGCCACGCCGACTTGACAGATAATACCTTCGAAGTGTTGTTCCGGGAGGGGGCCAATCGGCTGCACCATGCCACTTGTTGTCGCCCATTAGATAGTATTGAACATGCGGCATGCGGGCAATAACAGCGGAGTGCTCGCTCGTAAGCCAGTTTCTCAGCCACTCCATGTAGATCTCGAGTATATGGATCCGGGCGTCACCGAGATCCCTGCTCCCTACTTTCGACTCCGATGTTAGTTCCTCGGTCTGGCAGTGTTCCGCCGGGGAAATAACGAGATATTGGTTGTCTCTGGAAGCCTCCGTTATTCCGTGCTTCCTGAAATAGTGAAAGCTTTCGATAGCGTTATATGCGTCGTCGTACCAGGAATTAATCCATAGCACTGGTGTATCTACCTTCGCATCTGCGGGAAAACCCTCGATCCCGTCCCACCACGGGTCTTCTACCGGATGTGTCACTATCTTCTCGAAGTCCGTCGGCGGGCCGCCTTGATTCTTTAGGATGTTGACGACCGGGAGGGTCCACAGTGCGGCTGGCGGTAGGGCCCCTTCACGATGCGGCGAAGGGTCGTAAAAATCTGAGAGGCGCGCGTACTCTTGATCCGCAAGCTCCCGCGGTGCCTTGAACGTCACTTTGCTGCCCCATTGGTAAAACCACCTTGCAGGCTGTTTTAAAGCCAGAACGCCGTCCTCGCGCCATCGCACTCCTCCTCTCATTCCCACCCCTCCGCCACCAATAATCATGGCGCTCACGTTCGGCTGTCGCAGCGGGGCCATAATGAGCTGGGCGTGCCCGTGAGCTGAACAACCCATGGTGCCGACCTTTTTGTTTGACCACGGTTGAGCCGCGATCCAACTCGCTGTGTCATATCCATCCTGTGCGTTTATATTGTCCTCTATGGTAAGCGTCCCCTCCGAGTGGAATGTCCCTCTCCAATCCTCCACGATTGCTACGAAGCCCTGTTCGGCGAGCCTCCGCGCCGAAGTGGGCTCTTCGCGCCAGTCCCGTTTGTTGTAAGGGGTCCGCTGAAGAACTGCTGGCAACGGCAGAGGGGCGCCGTCTGGAAAGTACAGATCTGCGGCAAGACGTGTTCCATCGCGCATCGTAATTCTTACATTCGGCTCTAGCCGGACCCGGAATTTTGGTTGCAACGGTGGATCGGGCTGACCGCCTGCTGAAGTTTCGTGCGCATTCCAGGTCGCGATCACCGCCGCAACGAGTAACAACGATCTCTTGCAAGGCATCATGACCATTCTCCACCAATCTCTTTCGCTTGCGCTGCGTCACTCGCGAACTTGATAGTAGATGATTTCGGCCGCATTTTTTACCGCAAGCCGCTTGCCTGCCGGGTGATTTACCTGCTCCTGTCCGAAGCTTCGTCGGGAGACGTAAAGGATGAGTTTGACGTCTCAGGCGTTCTTCCGCTTCTCACTTTACAGTGGTACCACGCTTCGCGATGAAATGATCCACGATGCCACCGCTTCGCAGGAGCGATCAGCTACAGGCGCGGGCGATCGCTGCTCCACTCCCTGCTCCGGACGCCTTGAATTCGATCAGCGCCCGCGCGCGAGAAGCGCACAGGTGCCCTTGCGGCTTACGTTCGGGAGCACGGGCGCCGCCTCTATGCAAAGCTCGATGTGCAGCGGGCGGATTTCGTGTAGCAGTGGATCTAGTGTGCTACATCCGTGGCCGGTTGCTGGTCCAGCCTTTGCCACCGAACGTCAGTTGGGTGACCTCGTTTGTGTTGAGGGAAATCTTCCATATCTCCATCGCGCCGGTGCGATCGGATTCGAAAACGATCGTCTTGCCATCGCGAGAGAACCAAGGATGGCCATCATAGCCCGGCGAGTTGGTGATGTTGCGGGCGTTCGATCCGTCTATATTCGCAAGGAAGATCTCGTCATTGTTCGCTTCCTGATTCGTTTGCCACGCTATCAGGCGACCATCCGGCGAAACTGCCGGACGTCGGTTCAGATGTCGATCGTCCGTGAGGAAAACAATCTTCGATCCACGACCATGACCCCACAGGCGAACGATTGATGACTCGCGTGCGGCGTCGGCGCCGTCCTCCGTCCAGTTTTTCTCATGCTGGAAAATGATGCCGCCCGGGACGGCCACCCCATGCACTGCCCACGTGTTCACCTCATACGCTCCCGGCCCCCATCCCACCCACTCCGAAAAGCGTTGGCCGCAATTGCGACTGTATACGAGCAGGTCGCCGATCGGCGAAATTTGCGCGTGGTGTAGCGTGCAACCAGCCACTTCGCCGACCACTTCGCGGGTGCCGGTGTACACGTCCAGCTTGATCAGCCTCGACCCCGCGGATACATCGAAGTCCTTCGAGGCGAACTCGGCGTACAAAATGTGCCGCAGATCGGAATACAACGATGGATGATCGTCATACGACTCGCCCACCGTCAGCTGCCGCAGCGCGGATCCGTCGTCCTCCATGATCCAAATCTTGGAATCGACATGCTCCGCGGCGCGCCCGCGGCAGAAGACCACCGGGTGGCGATAGTGGGGCACGGGATCCGCCGGACCAATGCTATAGCCGAGAAGCGGAGTAAAGGCGAGATACAAAGCAATAAGTCGCGACGCGTATTGGCGAGTGTGGTTTGTGTTGACAGTGCTGCGCATGACGCACCCGCTCAACGTGGGCCGCTGCCAATCGGGGAGTGACCATGTTGTGTTGAGGCCGAGTGCTTGCGCAATGGTTGCGTATGGGTTGCAAGCAGCAAGGCCGAGCTGCGCGAGCGAACAGTGATTCCTATGTAGCGCGTCACGATCGTGATATCAAATCGTTCATCGGGCAGCTGCCTTCCCTGCTCTACGCGCACAGAGACTGACCTCATTGTACGCGAGGCAAGGAAGCCGGGTGAAGGTCCTATCCGCTTTTCTCACTATCCCCTCTTCTCACTCGCTCCGTCCCGCTGAGCTGCCCGCCCAGCCTGCTGCGTGCAAATTTAATTGCGGGACCGCGAAACTCCAACAGAAAATTCGGCTCTTGGTGGAAAATCCGGGATACCGCGCCTTTATCCTCGGCTATCCTTGCGGTTCAATTCTGCGATTCGTCCGCGAGGGGCGGTTCCGGCCGCGTCGGGCGGGGTGTCAACAATTGCATGAGTCGATGCCGACTGGCCGCACATCTCGGTTGCGCAATAGATCGACTTTTCGAAGGACCGTTACGCGGAAGCTGGGCGGCCTCTCGCGCGGTGAGTGCGAGGCTGTGCTTGTCGCGCCTTGTGGCGCAGTGACACCGAAGATGAAAGCGATCGTTGAAACTCTCGGTTGGGGTGGCGGTGTGCTGACTCTCACAGCCTACTGGCTATTGTCGGTGGGCAAACTCAACGCGCGATCCGCTCCCTATCACCTTATGAATGTCCTGGGCGCTGCCGCGTTCATCGCAAATTGTGGCTGGAACGGTGCGCTTCCCTCAGTAGCAGCGAACGCAGTGTGGATGGGAATCGGAATACGTGCACTGTTGAGGCCGTCCCGTGATATGTCAATCTGACTACGAGAGGTCCCGGTCGCGCGAGCGCGACGACCCCACTCCGACCGGGGATGGACGCGGTGCGTTACGAGTGACCCCGTTGAACTTACGCGAGCAGCGTGGTGTCGGCTTCCTGACCTACCCCATGGTCCTAAGGGAGGTGCACGGAATTTGGAACTGTCCGCCCGAGGTGGATACATTCTGCTCCCCAAAGAATGAGGCAACAGCGTAGCAATGCCCACAATTACGAAGACGACTAGTACCACCGCCTCCCTCGAAGTCGAGGTTGACGGGAGAGCCCTCTCGTTCACGTGGCTTTGGCTACTCGATCATTGCCAATCACCTAAACGCTTCCATCCGGCAGCGAAACAGCGTCTCTTCGGGATCTTTGGAACCCCCCCCATTCAGCCCGCCCGGTCAGTGGCCGTGATTCGGGACGGTGAGGCTGTTCAAATTACTTGGCGTGATGATGAGCGAACGTTTTTTACCGCGGACTTTCTTGCTGCCGTTGGCGAGCCGGCGACGATGTACGATGTGATCAACGGAGGCCAGTCTCTTTGGAGTGCAGCGAGCGCCGCGAACGCGATGCGCATCTTCGAGCACAATGCACTGATGCAGAGCGATTCCGTCCTGTCTGACTTGCTACAAGCGATCCGCGTAAATGGCCTCGCCCTCGTTCATGACGTTCCGTGCGACCTCTCAGACACCCGGAAATTAGTTGAACGGATCTCTTACATCCGCTCCAGCATTTTCGGAGACATCTGGCAGCTGCGCGCCGACGGTGCACTTGCGGACACCGGGTCGACTTCCTTGGAAATTAAGCCACATACCGACGGGACGTATAATCATGATGCTCCGGGCATCATGGCACTGCACTGTCTTCGCCAGGCGGCGTCCGGTGGGGAAAACGTGTTCGTTGACGGCTTTCAAGTCGCAGCGCGGATCCAAGCGGAACAGCCAGAAGTGTTTACACTTCTCACCACGGTGGAGATTCCGGGTCAATATATTGGCGACGGCGCTTATCTCGCGGCGAGGCGCCCGGTAATTCGCCTGGATGAACGAGGACGGACGCTTCAGGTGAGCTATAACAATCACGACCGGGCTCCCTTCAGCCTTCCCGAGCCCCAAATGTCGGCTCTTTATGCCGCGCTCGGGGCGTTTGATGGCATGGTCCAGAGCCTCGACAACCAGGTGCTGATCGGCGTCCGTGCTGGAGATTTGATAGTCGTCGATAACTGGCGCGTTCTTCACGGCCGACGAGCCTTCGTTGGCGAACGCCACATGGCTGGGTGCTACCTGAACCGGGAGGATTTCGAGAGCCGGCTACGAATGCTGGCCCGCCAACCACTTATCATGTCCCGCCGCGACGCTGGACGCGGTATAGAAACTATCCCCGCCCCCGGTGCTCGTAGCTTGGAATGCCGGTAGCCGTAGGCGGCGTAAAATACCATACCGATGGCCAGCCAGATCGCGAGCTGAAGCCACGTATCAGACGGCAGGCTGAACATCAACGCCACGCAGCTCATCACTCCCGCGGCCGGAACGAGCGGGACGCAGGGTGTACGAAACATTCTTGGAGCATCCGGATGTGTATAACGCAACACCAACACACCCGCGCATACCACGGCGAATGGTATGAGCGTGCCCATTGATATGAGTTCGCTGAGAACATCCAGGGGAACGAGTCCGGCAGCGACCGTGGCAATCAAACCTGTCACAAGCGTCCCAACCACGGGCGTATGCCTATCCTTATCTATCCGACCCAGGGCCGGCGGCAATAGACCATCGCGGGCCATCGCCATAAAGATGCGCGCCTGACCAAGAATCGAGAAGAACACCACGGAAATCAACCCGACGATCGCGCCAATGATGACTGCAACCTTCAACCATGCGGCGCCCGGTGTTGCGACCTGCAACGCGAAATAAAGCGGATCTGGGACGTCCAGCTGACGGTAGTTCGCAATTCCGGTAATGACAATGCCAACACCAACGTATAGCGCGCTACAGATCGTTAGCGACGCAAGAATGCTAGCTGGAATCGTACTAAGCGGGTCTCGCGCCTCCTCAGAGAGGGTTGAGACTCCTTCAAACCCCAGGTAGGCAAAGAACACGACGCTCGCCCCGAGCGCAACACCGGACCAGCCGAACTCGCCGAACACACCTGTGTTTGGCGGGATGAACGGACGCCAATTATCTGGGTTCACATATATGGCGCCGAAGCAGATCACAGCTAAAATCGTAGCTATCTTTGCTGCCACAACGACAGTGTTGACGGTCGAGGAAACTTTCGTCTCCAGCATCGCCATCGCCGTACAAGCCAGAGTCACGAGCATGGCGGGCAAGTCCACGCTCCAATCAATCCACGCAATGTGTCCGTCCGACTGGTGAATCTTTGCAGCGCCTGTGATCGCGCGAGGCAACTCGAGCCCCAGGTCGTGCAGCGCCGCAGTGAAATATCCCGACCACCCAATCGCCACCAGGGCCGCAGAGAACATGTACTCCAGCATCAGACACCATCCGATGACCCATGCAACGCCCTCCCCCAGCGTGTGGTAAGCATAGGAGTATGCGCTGCCGGCGACCGGTGTCAGTCCGGCGAGTTCTGCGTAACAAAGACCGGCAAGTAGACAGACGCCCGCGGCGAAGACAAATGAAAGCGCAACCGCAGGGCCAGCGTGATGCGCGGCCGTCGTCCCGGTCAACACGAATATCCCTGCCCCTATCGTGTTGCCGATCCCGAAGGCAGTGAGGCTCACAACACCAAGAGAACGACGCAGCCTCGGACCTTGTGCGTAGTCGCTCTCGTCTGGCGACGACAACAGGGGCTTTCTCGAGAACATGACGCGCAATGACGTCATTCAATCTCGGTGGTGGCGTGGACTAATGCTCTTGCAGGCGCATACGGTTCGAACAGCGCCGCACGGCGCGCGGTTTCACTCAACCTTAGCCTCCCCGGACGCGTCCAAAACCACAACGCGAGCCCCACTGCCAGCCACGCAACTATAACTATGACCTCCGTCTTTAGCTCACTGCGCGTCCCCCGTAGGAGATCGCGAAGTGCGATCGCGACGAACCCCGAAGCGCCGCTTGCACCGGCGAGCGGAAGGACGAGACCACTATGCCTGTGTCGATGCGGTCGCTCCCGCGCACTACGCAATCGCAATCGAAGCACACCGATCGCAACCAGCAGGAAGAGAATGGCCAGCACGAGTCCGGACATGTTGATAATCGGTCCGACCGCAGCTCGCCCAAGCAGTGACGCCGCGAACGCGAACGTCCCGGCGAACGCTATGCCGAACCAGGGAGTACGGAACGTCTTGTGCGTGCGGGCGAAGACCGCAGGAATCATTCGCGCGCGCGCAAGCGATAGCAGAATGCGAGCAATCGCAAAGAACAGTGCATTGCACGTCCCCAATACGCCGAGGAGTCCCGCCAGGAGCACGGTCTTGCTGACTACTCTAGATCCCAAGGCTGCTTCAAACGCATGTACGGCTGGCAATGGCGCTGACAGCAGTACCTCTCGGGGCGCGACCACGGCTATGGTGACAATGATGAGCGCGTAGAACAGAAATGCCGCTGCGATCGAGAGTAGGATTGCCCTTGCAGCAGCTCGAGACGAGAGCGCCGTGGCTCGCTCGGACATCCCCTGGGTGATAACACCAAAGCCGGCATACCAGTACGGTGTCGCGATGTAGACTATAAGCACAGCTTCGATCGGACTCTCCGCCGCATGGCCCGATCCGAACAACGGATACAGATTCTCCACCCGCCCACAGACAAGGCCGATGACGATAAAGACGAGAGTAACGATAACCTTTATGAGAACGATGCGAGACTGCAGCGCGCCGGAACTACGTACACCGCGGTGGTTCGCCACCGCAAATGCACCCAAGGCGGCGCATCCCGCAATGACCACTCCAAGGTGAACCTCCTCTCCAAAGACTCGATATAAGGATGGGCCTTCGATTGCCGGAATGAGCGCCGTGAGGAGCCAACCGAACGTGATCGCCAGGAACGCCATCGTCCCGAGGTAGACCAACGTTAGGAGCCATCCGACCGTAAAAGCGGCTCGCTCGCCGAAGACCTCGTAGGCGTAGATCGCGTCGCCACCGGCGATCGGATACCGTGCCGCCATATCCGCGTAGCACAGTCCTACCAGCGAAGTGACTGCCGCTCCGCAAGCGAACGCAACTAAGGAGCCGGCTGGACCGGCTGTGCCGAGCCACTGTCCGACGCCAACGATCCAGCCCGAACCTACGATCGCGCCAAAGCCAAGCGCAAAGAGTTCGTTGAAGCTCAGTCCGCCACTTACCTCCGTGCGTTCTCTCACTGCGCGTCTTACCTTTCCTGCTGCAGCCTTGAATTGCTGCGAACCATCGCCGGCAATCTGGCTCTTCCAAGCAAACCGATTGACGCCAAATGGAACCGTCAGGCGTGACGACACAAGGTTCGTGCCCGAGCGGAATGTATCTTCCGCCGCGGGGCCCAGGAGGAAAGACGGATCTCCCGACGACATTCAGCTCATCCGCTTGCAATCGTCGCCATCTCCCAAATGAAATCCCGGCCCCGCGTTCCCTCAGACGGCATGAGACGGAGGGATCACATGTTGTGCATGGGATGCACGGTGGGTTGGATGCGGCTCTGATGACGCCTTTGCACAGTTCCGTGCGTTGGTAGGGCGGTGTCTTAGAGCTACAATATTCGGTCTAAAATTTGCAGTTCTTTCAGATGATGCTCCTTATTCGGGACGACACTTCCGTAGTACTTTTGGAAGGAACGTCGTACCGTTCCCTCATGAGGCATTTTCTCGGGTGGGAGCGGGGACACTTCGGTCCTCGTACCCTGCCCTGACCAGCCTGGCTTGCCCGGAAGTCGCCGGAGGATGGGGAGCACCGCCGATATGACCACCGAAGGCTCGGACGTGCAGCTGAGCAGTCCTGATCTTGTCGTCGAGCTCGGCGAGCAGCCTGTCGTGCGTGGAACGCGCGCAGCGGTCAGTACAGCAGGTGCCTTCAGCACTCGCGCGGCACTTCGCATACTCCAACGCGGCGGGAACGCGATGGACGCGGCGATTGCCGCATCGTTGGTTGATGGCGTTACCAACTGTCTGCTGACCAGCCACGCGGGCAGCGTCGTTGGACTCTTCTGGCACGCCGCATCAAAGACACTTGTCGAGCTAAACAGCACCGGTGTCTTTCCCGCGGGAGTGCCCATCTGCACGCCACTTCCAGACGTCGGTCATCCGCTCACCGGACCGACTCTCCTTGCATGCTGCATACCGGGTTTCATGCCGGGTCTCGCCGCGATTCACGATAGATTTGGCACGCAGCCGTGGCGCGAGCTATGTGAGGAGGCGATCGAATGGGCGGACGCCGGCTTTCCGATGTCATCCTTCGGCTACGGCCTGCACTATCGCTCTTTGCCGTACACTACCTATTTTCCTGAATCCCGCGAGTTATTCCTTCAGAACGGATTCGTACCGCCGGTCGGAAAGCGATTCCGCAATCCCGATTTGGCGGCGACATTGCGCCGGGTCGCTGCCAATGGGCCTCAGGAATTCGTCACTGGAAATTGGGCGAGTCAATTTGTCGCCAGAGCCAATGCGCTGGGATGGCAGATCCAGAAACGTCACCTAACCGAGGCTGTGCCGCGTTGGTGCGAACCGTTTCGCTACGCTCGAAATGACTTGGAGATCGTTCAACTTGCGCCACCACAATCGCATGGGATCATTTCGTCGTTGCTATTGAGCGTGCTGCACGAGGCAGGAGTAGACGCAGACTCTCCACTGTCTGCGGAGCGCTTGTACTACATGGCGCACGCATTGCGGTGGGCCAATCGCGACGGTGATTACGTGAACGATCCCGCACTTTTCATGATGGACTCAACTCCATGGGTCGGAGCGAAGTACGCGCAGCTCATCGCGCAGATCCTTCGGGGCGCACATGCACGGAGAGATCTTTCTGAGCATGCACATCTCTTGTTGACTCGCAGTGAGATCGCGGCGAGCGGCATCAGTGCGAAATCATCGGTGGACCCAGCGAGCGCACCCTGCGGTAGCTGCGAAATCAGCATAATAGATCCGTACGGAAATTGGGTCCAAATGCTGAATACGATGCAGACCGGGGGAATTCCAGGCGCAGTCGTGGGCGGAGTGCCGATGTTCGGTTCGGGCGCGACATTCGGCACCTTATCGGGGAGGTTTGCCAGCTGGGTGGTTCCCGGAGCACGGCCGCGCTTCATCGTTGGCAACACCCTCGTGTTCAAGAACGGGCAACCGATCATTGGACTCGGCGCAGCCGGCCAACCTGTGTTCCACGTCCCGCAAGCACTGGCAAATATCGTCGGTGGGATGAATCCGGCCGACGCAGTTCGCGCACCCCGAATTATCGCGCCGCTTAGCGACGAGAACATATTGAGGTTGGAGGCGCGAGTTCCAGCAGATACGCTTGAAGCGTTGGTTGCCCTTGGGCTGCGACCGCAGGTGTCGAAACCCTTCGACCTCGATGCCGGCTGGTTTCAGTGCGCCTGGCGCGACTCCGACACCGGGGCGCTTTGTGCGTATACGGACCCGCGCGGCAACGGCGTCGCCGGAGCGCTCGGATAGCTGCGATGATCCGGCCGCGCCGCTTGGCGAACTGGCAAGGGGAGTCGTGCATTCGCGCTCCGCCACGCAGCCAACCGACCGCTCCGACGGCGTGGCTTTTGACACTGCTGATCGCAAGCGTCTTCTGCCCGACTAGTGCGCAAACGCGGCGTGTCGACTCTCGCGCGCCGCTCGGACGGCTGTCGCGACTCGTCATTCCACTGCACTACGATGTGCAGTGGCGCATCGACCCTGATGCGCAACACTTCTCCGGATCCGTGGGCATCGACGTTTCGCTGGCCGAACGCACGCGCACCATATGGCTCCACGCAAAAGGACTCACCGTCACCGATTCTCGCGTGCTCCGTCACGACCGCAGTATTCACGGCACTTTCGAGCAGATCTCTGGTGACGGTGTAGCACGCATCACGTTTTCGGAAGTCATTCCTGCCCAGGAGCTGCGACTGGAAATCGATTACTCCGGGGAATTGAACTCCCACCTGCAGGGCCTGTATCGGGCTCGCTACCGTGATCACAACTATGTGTTGAGTCAATTCGAACCCACGTCCGCACGGCTCGCAATGCCGTGCTTCGATGAGCCGTCCTTCAAGACACCGTTCGATATCAGGGTCACAATTCCAGTAGCCCTCCGAGCGATCTCCAACAGTCGTGAGGTAGCAAGCGATCCTTTTGGAAACGGTATGAAGACGATTCGATTCGCTCCTACGGAGCCTCTCCCTACCTATCTCCTCGCCCTGGCGGTCGGCGACCTGCAATTTCAATCTTGGAGTCCTATACGTCTGAATGATGCATTCTCCTCGACGCCGCTTCGAGCGGTGAGCATCGATGCAGACAAGTCGACCCTCCTTTCGCTTCTTGCGACAACGAATGAGCTAACTACAAGTCTCGCTAACTACCTTGGGATGCCGTTTCCGTTCTCCAAGCTCGATATCGTCGTTTTACGTGATCTCTCAGGAAGTGGGATGGAAAATGCCGGGGCAGTCTTCTACAGAGACTCCGATGTCAGCACTTCCGAGAACTCTCCTCTCAGCAAGCGACGATTCTCGCGGGTGTTGCAAGCCCATGAGCTTGCTCATCAATGGTTTGGCGATCTGGTGACACCGGACTGGTGGAATGATCTCTGGCTCAAGGAGGGTTTTGCCACCTTCTTGTCTTACCGCGTTGCCGACGGTTCGAGTGGGCGCGATCTATTCGACCGCGACTACCGAGTGACTACAATGGCCGGCATGCAGCTTGATTCGCTGACCAGCACGCACGCTGTGCGAAATCGGATTTCGACGACCGGCGATATCGACAGCGCTTATGATGCAGTCTCATATAACAAAAGCGCCGCCCTGCTGGGCATGTTGGAGAGCTACCTTGGCGAGAAGCGCTTTCGAGACATGCTACAGCAGTTCCTGCGCGATCACGCTTATGGTGCTGCGTCGTCCGAGGACTTTATCCAAGCTCTTGTACGTGCCGGCGACGATGTCGCACTGGGGCAATCCTTTCGCGACTTCTTGGATACGCCGGGCATACCCGAAGTCCTGGTTGATTGGAACTGTGCCACCGATGGAACCACCACGATACGTTTGCGGCAGCGTCGGTATCTGCCGCTGGGATCGAGCGGCAATCGAAATGTTAAATGGCATCTACCGATCTGTGTGGCCCTCACCGCCGCTGGCAATTCGGAGGCCAAATGTACGTTGCTCAACAGGCAACGAGGCTCGCTTACTGTCCCCGGCACGGTTTGCAAGACCATATTCCCAAATTTTAAGGGAACTGGCTACTATAGATGGCTCGTCCCACCGGCAAAGTTGGAAACCCTGTTAAAGGGCGTTTCTTCGCTTGAATTCGGAGAAGCTCTTTCGCTTGCGGACAGCGTAGCCGCGGCGTTTCATCGCGGCGCGATGGGACCTGCGCAATACCTGCGCGCTGCCAATTTGCTTGCGGCGTCGAGGTTCCCACAGGTGGCGTTCGCAGCGGTTACAGACGAGCTATTCATTCGCGACTTCGTTGAGCCTGCCGAGCGCCGCAACGAGATAAATGCCGCGCTAGAGGCAACTTACCTGCGAGCCGCGGAAGAAGCGCTGACACCAGACGCGCGATGGCAGCCTGATCAGCTCGCATGGCGACAGTCTGCCGCCCGTCTGCTGGTGCTCGAAGTGGGTACTCCAACCCTTCGGCAGCACTTCGCTTCTGCTGGCGCCACCATGTTGCACTTCGGCGCCAACGATCGTGTGCCGGACATGTGGGTACCCGCGGAGATGCGGGACCTTGCGCTTGCCTCCGCTGTGCAAGTATACGGTTCGAAGCTGATTGGACACCTCGAGCGTCTTCTGCGGGAGACGGATCAGACCTCACAGCGAGCTGAAATTCTCGAGGCGCTCGCCTGGGCGCTTCCCGAGAACGGGCTAAACGACGTCGTTGACCTATTGACGCAGAGTTCCATATCTGACAGTGAGGCTTATCTACTGCTCTACGCTCTGGGTCGGCGAGCCGAAGCTCGCCGACCCCTACTGCGCTTCTTATTGAATCAGCTGCCGGCCTTGATCAGGCGAATGCCCACCGATCGACAGGGGCAAATTCCATACATGATTACTGGAGGATACCAAGCAAAGAGAGAGCCATTTGTGAGGGCCGGACCGTGTTCCGCGGACGACGGACGCGAGTTCGGCCGGGTATTCAAAGCCTATATTCCTAATCTAAGCGGTGGCGCTCGATATTTCGCGAATGCCAGCGAACAGATCAGCCTCTGTACGAAATTGGCCGATGCGCAGAGACAGTTGGCCAAAGCAGCTTCGGTGGCACGGAGCAATGAATCGCGGCCGAGCGACTTGGGCGTCCTCCAAGAGCGCGAAAGCGCCACCTGGACGATTTCGCGATAAGCCGGTTCCTTGTGCGGGGAGTCCGGCCGCATCGCGTGGTGACCGCATGACTGTCCTTGCACAGGCGCGCGCAGAGGGCCGTGCCGGTCGGCTCTTTGTAACGCTCGCCCCTGGGCCGACAGTGTTGAGGTAATTCCTGCGGAAGGTGCAAACATCTTCAGTAGGTTGTCCTGTCCATAGCGCTCGCAACATTCACAACCCGATAATCCCTCTTGCACAATGTGCTATCCACGATCGGCAGGCGCGAAATCAATGTCTAGAAAAGCCGCGGTATCGAGGGCACTGCGCTCGTACGACAATCGATTGTTTCATCAGCAGTTGGCACGCCGCATTGCTATCCCAACGGAGAGCCAGAACCCCCTGAGCCAAGGGGAAATGTACCGATACTTGGAGGGAGAGATTGGTCCCGAATTTAGTGAGCTTGGCTATACCTGGC
>Ga0210384_10001892_pt1 | contig 26895 bp, 15 predicted proteins | sample IncBWH2MmetaG_FD_160574 | JGI IMG/M metagenome (GOLD analysis project Ga0210384, IMG submission 160574) | Forest soil microbial communities from Barre Woods Harvard Forest LTER site, Petersham, Massachusetts, United States - Inc-BW-H-2-M | ecosystem: Environmental > Terrestrial > Soil >...
CCATTCATTATCCAATTGCGATGGACGGCGCGCTCAAATTGAAGGAGGTCTCCTACATCCACGCCGAAGGTTATCCCACCGGCGAGACTAAGCATGGGCCGAATGCCTTGATTGATGAGAACCTGCCCGTAGTCATTATTGCGACCTGCGATCGCAACGATCCCGGCTCGGTGCTGCGTTATGAGAAAAGCGTGGCCAATATCAGAGGTTTCAAGCAGCAGTCCGCCCGCGTGATCGCAATTGCTTCGGAAGGGGACAAAGACATGCCCGGACTGGCCGACCATACTATTTTCGTTCCGCAAGCGCCGGAGTTGCTGTCGCCAATTTTGGAGATCGTGCCGCTGCAACTCTTCGCTTACTACATGACCGTCAGGAAAGGACTTGATGTAGATCGTCCACGGAATCTGGTGAAGTCGGTGACGCTGGAGTAGTTGCCTTCGAGGCGGAGTTAGTTGGGTTTGCGGTTCTTGCCGTCCGAAAGATATCGCAACATGGCTGTGTCAGCCGCGTATTTGAATTTTTCCAGCATTGATGCTCGTGGGTTGGAGACGGCATCTTCAGCAGGTTTTTGGCGGAGACTTTGCCGCAGTCTTTCTCCGCTCTCGGACTCGTTGGTCATAACCTGCATGTAGAACCACAGGAAGTGACGCATCTGGTCTAGAGCTGACTTCAGGACCTGAAGCGCGTCCATTTCTGGTAGCTGGCTCAGAGCTTCCATCAACTCCGGATCTCCAGGCGCCTCCATGGCGGCGCAATTGAGTTCACGCTGGATGGCACGCAGGTCTTCCGTTACACGCAGAATGCGAATGTGAACGTCGTCCAGGTACTCGCTTTTTGCCATGGGTCGTGTGTTCCCAGCAGCGAAAGACAACTCAACATCTCATTCGCAGAGCGAAGAGAACAGATGTCCCATGTGCATGCGCTTTCGTAATTCGTGCCGTTACTTTCGTATGCGTTCCATCAACCAATGAACCGCCAGCATCGCCTAGGGGCATCCTGTGATACAAACGCGCAGTGACTCAAACCGGCCATACCGGATTGGTGCGCGCCATCGGGCGCTGGAGCCTGACTGCGCTCATAATTAATTCCATCGTGGGCAGCGGAATTTTCAAGCTGCCTTCTGAGATTGCAGGTTTGATAGGCACAGCGAGCACCTGGGCCGTCCTCGCTGTGGGGGCCATGGTGGGTGTCATCATGGCCTGCTTTGCCGAAGTCGCGTCACAATTTACTGAGGCGGGTGGACCGTATCTCTATACGGAGGTTGCTTTCGGCCGCTTTTGGGGAATCCAAGTCGGCTGGATGCTTTGGCTGGTACGGTTGACGGCGCCGGCCGCCAATGCCAACTTATTCGTCATTTATCTGGGACAGTTTTGGCCTGCAGCCACGCAACCTCTTCCGCGTTTGTTCATTCTCACACTGCTGATCGGCGTGCTTGCCGTGATCAATGTGCGCGGGGTTCGCAGCGCGGCCCGAGTCAGCAACATTTTCACCGCGGCCAAGCTCGCTCCGCTGGTTTTTATCGCCATTGCGGGTATTGCATACCTGATGGCGGGCCACCCGCTGGTTCAGCCTGTTCCTTTCTCAGCCGGCGCAAGCGCCTGGCTCAAAGCAATTCTCCTGCTCATGTTTTCCTATGGGGGTTTCGAGGGTGGCATCGCTCCAATGAGCGAGGCTAAGAATCCTCGTCGGGATGCAGCCTTGGCTCTTTTCGCCGCTCTGATCACATGCACATTGCTTTATGCGGCGATCCAGTTGGTAGTGGTGAGGACTTTAGTCGATCCCGTACATAGCGAACGTCCACTGGCCGATGTCGCGAGACTTGTTATCGGCCGTGCGGGTCCACCTCTGATTGCTATCGGAGCGTTGATTTCAGTTTATGGATATCTCAGCGCCAACATGCTCGCGGTTCCCCGCATTACATTTGCCCTGGGCGAACGTGGGGATTTCCCTTCCCTCTTTGCCTCGGTCCACTCTCGTTTCCATACGCCATACTTTTCCATTCTTGTTTTTGCCTCGCTCACCTGGCTACTGGCGCTCTTGGGCAGCTTTTCGTGGAATGTCTTGCTGTCTGCCGTGGCCAGATTGTTTTGCTATGGTTTGGTGTGCGCGGCGGTCCCTGTCTTGCGACGGAAACAACCTGGCGCAGCTTGGTTTCGGCTGCCCTGGGGAATCTTCTTCTCCGTTTTGGGCACCAGCTTCTGCGTGGTGCTGATCATCGGATATTCTTTGCAATCTGGCCGTCAGGTGAACCGGATCGGATCGCTGATTCTGGTGGCCACGATTCTCGCCGCTTTTCTCAATTGGATGTGGGTACGCCGACGGTCCAGCCCTGAAGTTTCCACGGCTTGATTCTTGTCTTGCCTTCGGCAAAGCTGCTAGGCTACGCCGTCGATGAAACAACAATCCCTTCTCCTTATAGTTCTATTTGGTGGAATCGGTCTGTCCTCTCTCGCTCAGCAATCCTCTCCGCAGACCACCGGTTTCCTCACCGAGAATGATGTTGCCGTTCCCATGCGAGACGGCGTCGTACTGAGGGCGGATGTTCTGCGTCCGAAAGGTCAAGGCCGTTTCCCTGTACTCGTCTACAGAACACCGTATGGAAAAGAGTTTGCGCTGAAGGACTACCCGACGTTCCGGCACGCGCTCGAGCGTGGATACGCGCTGGTTGTAGAAGACGTGCGCGGGCGGTTCGCCTCGGGTGGTGAGTTCCGGCCTTACCAGAACGAAGGCCGCGATGGTTATGACACCATCGAATGGGCCGCACGCCAGGCCTGGTCGAATGGAGTCGTTGGAACTTTTGGCCTTTCCTATCCTGGGGCCGCGCAGTGGTTGGCCGCGGTTGAGAATCCGCCGCATCTCAAGGCGATGGTACCGGCGATGACCTTCTCCACTCCCCAGAATTTCTTCTATGCCGGCGGGGTCTGGGACATGTCGTGGATGGAATGGATCTGGGACAACATGGCCCCGGATGTGCGAGTGAAGAACAATCTATTCGGGCCGAAAACTTACGACGAGGCGATCGCGGCCTGGGCTAAAGTCGGACCGAGGATGCAAAACACGTTGCCGTTGAATCAGCTGGAAGAATTGCGTGGCCTCGCTCCTTATTATTACGACTGGCTCAGTCATCCGGCCGATGATCCTTGGTGGGACTGGTGCGAGTTGCGCAAACGCTATGACCGAGTGCATGCCGCCGTGTTGAATCTGTCCGCTTGGTATGACGACAACTACGGCCCTGAAGGCGCGGCCACAAATTTCGCAGGACTGCTCAAAACGCGCGCCGGGGAAGCTGATCCTCAGACCCATCTTCTCCTCGGACCTTGGACCCACGGCTCGGAGGAAACTGGAATTACGAAGTCGGGGGAACGCGACTTCGGTTCGGCGGCCGCGATCAATTATGACGAAGTAATCCTGAACTGGTTAGACCACTATCTGCGTGGCACCGAGAATGGCGTGCAGAAACAAAAACCGGTCCGGTATTTCGTCATGGGAGACAATCAGTGGCGTGACAGTGATGTGTGGCCGCCGGCTTCCACGCCGACCTTCTACTATTTTGAAAATAACCATGTCCTGTCGACAGAAGCTCCGCCAACCGCTACTCCGCCCAGCTCATTTGTTTCCGACCCAGCCCATCCGGTGACCAATCGGTATGACACTTCGGGAGCGCATGATTACCAATACCTCGCGAAACGCGACGATGTTCTAGTTTTCGACTCAGCTCCAATTGAGCGAGATACGGAAGTGACTGGCCTCATCCGCGCCCAGATTTATCTCTCTTGCGATTGTCGTGACACCGATCTCTGGGTGCGCCTGCTCGATGTCGCCCCAGACGGAACCGCCCTTAATCTGATGAGTCCCGGGTTGGATGTCCTACGCGCCAGCTATCGCGATCTGCAGCGAGGGCGACAACTGCTCACTCCCGGACAGATTTACGAGCTCAATTTGACCAATTTGATTACCAGCAATGTTTTTCAGAAGGGTCATCGCATTCGGGCGCAGATTTCAGCAACGTTCTTTCCCAACTTCTCACGCAATCTGCAGACCGGAGAACTGGAAAGCGTTTCGGCAAAGATGCAGAAGGCCAATATCCGCATCTACCACGACGCAGAGCATCCCTCCCGGATCATCTTGCCGATTGTGCCGCGTTAAACTCGCCCGAGGCCGCCTGTGTCACACGATATAATCCCGCCGTTCGGTCGAAAATAAGGAGGAGGAGCTTTGTTCCCTCAAACCTGGAGTCGTCTGCTGGTCGTTCTTATAGCGAGTCCTCTCTTTCTATTGGCGCAGCGCGAACCGGTGCTAAAGCAGATCGACTTACCTCATTCTTATTACTACCGCGAAATGTACCTGCCCCAACTCACGACGGGCCCAAGCTCGGTGGCTTGGACAACGGACTCCCGCTCGTTGGTCTATTCGATGGCGGGCTCATTGTGGCGCCAGAAAGTGGAGTCAACTGCGGCCGAGCAACTGACTGCTGGTCCAGGCTATGACTATCAACCCGATTGTTCATCCGATGGGCGCTGGGTGGTTTATGCATCGTATGCCAAAGATGCGATTGAACTATGGGCCGTCGACCTCGAGAGTAAGCGAACGCGGGAGCTTACCTGGGGCGGAGCGGCTAACGTGGAACCTCGATTTTCGCCCGACGGAAAGCGCATCGCCTTCGTTTCCACATCGTATAAGGGCCATTTCCACATCTTTGTGGGGCAATTTAGCGCCGGCGAGCTCAAGAATGTACAGCGCCTGACGGGCGAAACCCGCACTGATCTGCCGCGTTATTACTACAGCCCGTTTGACCACGAGATCAGTCCAGCGTGGTCGCCGGATGGATCTGAAATCCTTTTTGTTTCCAACCGCGGTCACGTTTACGGTACCGGTGGTTTCTGGCGGATGAAAGCCCAGCCTGGGGCCGAAGCCCACGAGATCCACTACGAAGAGACGGCTTGGAAGGCGCGACCGGATTTCTCGCCGGACGGAAAGCGGATCCTGTACGCATCTTACCTGGGACAGCAATGGCACCAATTGTGGGTGATGCCTGCTCAGGGCGGCGATGCTTTCCCTCTTTCTTACGGTGACTTCGACAATGTGACTCCACGCTGGTCCCCGGATGGAAAGCGGATCGCCTTCACTTCTAACCGCAGTGGGAACACTTCGCTTTGGACGCAGGAAGTTCTTGGCGGAGCACAGACCGAGGTCGCAGCCAGAGAAAGACACTATCTGAAAGCGATCGGTCAACTCACCATCTCCGTGCTGAATACCGCCGGACACCCGACGCCCGCCAGGATCTTCGTTACTGGGGAAGACGGTCGCGCCTACGCCCCCGATTCCGCATGGATGCACGCTGATGACAAGTTTGTCCGCGCCGAGCGTCCCTTCGAGGCTCATTACTTTCATTCTGCCGGCGTCAATGAGCTAACCGTTCCCGCGGGGCAAATAAACGTGGAAGTCACGAAAGGCTTCGAATACCGCTTTGAAAAGAAAAGTGTGCTGATCGCCGCGGGCCGACATTCAACCCTGACGGTATATCTGCAGCCACTGAATCTCCCGCGGGACGCGCGCGCTCAGTGGGTAAGTGGAGACGTGCACGTCCACATGAACTACGGCGGCTCCTACCGCAATACGCCCAAGAACCTTGTGGCCCAAGCGATAGCCGAGAATCTTCCTATCGTGGAGGACCTGATCGTCAACAAAGAACAGCGCATTCCCGACATTGCATATTTCAGCAACAAACCAGATGTAGCATCGACTGCCACCAACCTGCTGCTTCACGGCCAGGAATTTCACACTAGCTACTGGGGACACTTAGGACTGCTCAACCTCACACGAACGTTCCTGATTCCTGGGTACGCCGGTTATCCCAATACTGCCGCCGCAAGTCTTTTCCCCGCAAATGCCATCGTGGCGGACCTGGCGCATGAGCAGCAGGCATTGGTGGGATACGCCCATCCGTTCGAAACCCTAAACGATCCCTTCGCCGACGCGCGCGAACTGCCAATCGACGTCGCTCTGGGGAAGGTGGACTACATGGAAGTGATGGGATTCTCCGATCATAAATTGACGGCCGAAATCTGGTACCGGCTGCTGAATTGCGGGTTTCATCTGCCCGCCGCGGCGGGTACGGATGCAATGGCCAATTACGCCTCCCTGCGCGGGCCAGTGGGTCTGAATCGCGTTTACGCCAGTGTTCCCGCCGGAGCTCTCAACATCAACTTGTGGTTGGATTCTCTGAAACACGGTCGCACCTTCGCCAGCAACGGTCCGTTGCTCGGTTTCACACTCGGCGGCCACCAGATCGGCGACGAAGTGCGGCTACCCGCGGGCGAGAACAAAGTAAAGTTCACCGCCTGGATGCGCTCATTTGTTCCCGTTGATCATCTGCAAATTGTCTGTAACGGGCAGGTGGTGCGCGATCTGAAAGGAGATCGTGCGAGCATGAACGTGGAAGACACTGTTCCAATTTCCCGCAGCGGGTGGTGTCTTCTGCGAGCCTGGAGCGAAAAAGCCGAATACCCAATACTGGAGGCGTATCCCTATGCGACCACCAGCCCTATTTACATTACGGTCGCAGGTTCTACGGCGAAGCCAACTGAAGATGCAGCTTACTTCATCGCCTGGATTGACCGGCTGATCAAAGAGGTCAAAACCAACAAGGATTGGAATACTGAAGCCGAGAAGAACTCGGCGCTGGATATACTGGCTTATGGGCGGGCGATTTACGCGCAGATGTAATGAGGAGGCCGCGGCACACCCCAGCGGCTAAAGCCGGAAGTTTCTGGAATCCCGACGGCACCCTTCGACTTCGCTCAAGGCAGGCTTCTGGAAGCGGTGCCCTTCCACGACGACCCCAGACGACATTTGCTTTGTCATGCTGAGCGGATCTGGCCTCCCGCTTGCGGGAGGCCAGATAAGTCGAAGCATCCCTACCTTCTTAATTTCTTGCTAGGAATAGGGATTCCTCGCTCCGCTCGGAATGACAAGCTTTATATTTGTGAGACAGGTCGATCGACTTCGCCAACCGGCATGCAGCCGTCACTCTAAAATACGTTACTTCAGTCCTTCGACCAAATAGAGGTCGGCGAGCATGCGGTGATATCCGAAGACGCACGTCTTGGCGTCGGGAGTCATCAGTATGGGACCAATGGTCTCAACCCCAGCAGGATCGGAAGGCATAAGCTGCTTCCAGACGGTGCGTTGCCCAGTTTGCACATCGAGACGATCGACCCGTGCCGGTAACTCGCCCGGTTGGTAAACGTAGAGTGAGCTGCTATCCGTGCTGAAGGTAATCGGCTGCTCTCCAGGATTGAGGCCGGCAATGATCCGCGGCTCTCCGCCGGCGACCGGATAGAGATATCCCTTCTGGTCTGGACCGATCCCGGCCACCCACTGCGAGTCGGGAGAGATAACAAACGCAGTTCCGTTCACCCCTTCCGGCGTGATGGGCTGGCTTTTTCCCGAGGCCAGCTCGTAGACGTAAAGCTTCACACCCTTGTCTGGCTCATTGCCCGAAAACAGGATACGCTTCCCGTCGGGAAACCAGTGGGCCCACGAATGGTTGATATTGCCCTTGGTCAGGTCCTTGGCTTCGCCGGCGCCCGTGGTCAACAGCTTGAGCTGGGACGGCGAATCCTGGGTCGAGGCAATCACCGATTTTCCGTTGGGCGACAAGGCCACCGCTCCACCTTCACCCAGCAGGACAGCCGGCGCGCCATCGGTCTTGCGAACGTAGACGGCATAGGACAGCCCTCCGGACTTCGAGTAGTCCAAAGAGCCACCACCGCCCTCCTCGTCGAAGAGCAGAGTTTTGCCATCTCCAGATAAGTCTGCGGGATAGGTGTAGTCCAGCCAAGAGAGATCGTGCTGTTTGGCGTCGTCAGCGGTCATGCCGATCAATTCACGCCGCCAACTGGCGCGCATCAACAGTACCCGGCCGTCCTTGAAGATATCGAAGATCATGACCGCGCCCGGCAGGCGCAATACCATGCGCTCCTTGCCATCCAATGTGACCGCGTACAGTGTCCGGTCGACACCTGATTTGCTGGCGGTGAACCAGATCTCCTTGCCGTCAGGCGACCAGGCGAGACCTTGAATGGTGAACCATTCGCCAGACAGTGATTTCTTATTTCCCGCGAGATCGACCAGCGCCAACGAACCGCTGTCGTCACCCTGCACTGGGTGGTCAATGAATGCGATCTGGTCTCCCTTCGGAGAAACACGCGGGTGGCCGATCCAGCCACCACTCTCGTACAACGGTTTTCCAATCGGGTATTCGAGCCGATTGCGGCCACCTAGATCGCGCACCACGGCAAGGCCGCTGCCGTCCGCGGACCAGTCGGCCCACTGCACTTGCTCCAGCACTTCTCGCGGGGCGCCTCCAACCAACGGCGCTCGCGCCAGTGTGCCCATATTCACCCAGGTACCAATAGCTTTGCTGTTCAGCAGGACGGCCATCTCGGACGCAGAAGACACCGACACAAGCTGGGTCCGGGTGAGGCCCATGGATCGCGCCTCGGGAGCCTCAGGCCGCGCGGTGAACACATCCACTGGACTGCCTTGCCAGGCCGCGCTGTAGAGGATCGTTTGTCCATCCGGAGCAAACCGCGCGGACCGGATACTCCCGCGGCGAAAAGTCAGTTGCCGATAAACCGGCGGTGGCAAGGGCGACTTTGTGAAAAGTAGCTTGCCCACAGAGATGCCCGCCGCCAACGCCACCAGCGTGCAGACTCCCACCACAGCCAAGAACGGACGACCCTTGGACTTTGTTGTTTTGGTAGCCGCACTGACTGCGCCTCCAGACCCAGACTCTTCGGAAACTACCGAGGTGTGCGACGAATCAATGGAGCGCTTCAGGCGTTTCAGGTCAGCCCGCATCTCGGCTGCAGTTTGGCAGCGCAGTTCGGCATCTTTTTCCAGCGCCTTGCTGATCGTCTCTTCCAGTTTCACCGGAACCTGCGAGTTCAAACGCGCGGGAGGAGTCGGAGTCCGGTTAAGAATGGCTTCCGTGATGACCGCGGAGGTCTCTCCACGAAATGGCACAACCCCGGTAGCCATTTCGTAAAGCACAACGCCGAATGAAAAGAGATCAGTTCGGCCATCGAGTTCTTTCCCTCGCAATTGCTCCGGTGACATGTAGGCCACGGTGCCTACGGCGGTTCCAGGGCTGGTGAGATCGAGATTGGTTACATCCGCCCGGGTCTGCGACTCGCCACTACTAGCCTTGCTGGCACGCGCTACCTTAGCCAGACCAAAGTCGAGGACCTTGGCATGTCCGCGATCAGTCACAAAAATATTCGCGGGCTTGATGTCCCGATGGACAATGCCCTTGGCGTGGGCGGCATCCAGTGCATCGGCCGTTTCGATGCCAAGATTAAGCAACAGCTCCAACTCCAGCGGACTGCCATTGATGAGGTGCTTTAGCGTCTGCCCGCTGAGGCATTCCATGACAAGGAAGAGCTTTCCGTCGTGCTGGCCAATTTCATGGATCGTGCAAATATTGGGATGGTTAAGTGCGGAGGCAGCGCGCGCCTCGCGGCGAAAGCGCTCCAGCGCCTGGGAATCCTGCGAGGCCTCGTCGGGAAGGAACTTCAGCGCTACAAAACGTCCCAGAGTAGTGTCTTCAGCCTTGTAGACAACTCCCATTCCCCCGCCGCCGAGCTTTTCAAGAATCCGGTAGTGAGAAATTGTCTGCCCAATCATGGCGTCGAAGGGAACGTTGGTCGGGCCATCTTAGGGTGAATTCTCGTTGGCGTCAAACGGATAGCGGGGTGAGAACATGATGGGATGAAGTTGCGATGGTCGAGATGGTAACCCAACTTAACCAAACATTAAACAGCCGGGTGCCCCAGGTCTCGCCGCTTTTGCGAGACCTGGGAGCAAAAGCCGGCTCAAGCTAATGAACTACGCCGTGCTCATCTTCAGCAAGAAATCCATATAGTTTGGGATGAAGAGCCCTCGCCTGATGGTGGCTTCACGAATCCTCGCGGAAATCCAGAAAAGCATGATAATTTCTTGGCGCGGATTCTCCGCAATACGAGGGTCGGGATGAGATATGCCGGGATCGCACTGATGTTTGCCTGCGCCGCTGCGTTATTTCTGGCAGAAGAACAAAGGGAGGGTCCGACAAATGAAAAGGCGCAGAAGACGTATAAGGAGGCCCTGGAGTATCAGCACAAACGCATGACGGGCTCGGCGCTCGAGAGTTTCAAAAAAGCGGACAAGCAAGACGACGGCCACTGTGTAGCATGCCAAAAGAAAATGATCGAATACGGGGTGGATCTGCGGGACTGGAAAACTGCTGAAGCCGCGGCCGGAGAACTTGTAGCGGAAGCGCATGGCGAGACTGAGGCAGCACTCGCGCACTACCAGTTCGCCACAGTGCTGTTACGTGAGGGGGTCGACAAGCATAAGGATGACCTGTTCACTCGTGCTCACGAGGAACTGCGCAAGGCGCTGGCGATGACGCCGAAGTTCCCGGTTGCGATATATGCCGATGGTCTTGCCCTCGCACAACTCAAGCAGGACGACGCCGCAAAAGCGCAGTTCGAGCAATTTGTGAAGATGAGGCCGGCGGATGATCCGGATCGGCAGCGCGCGCTGCGATATATCAGCCAGCCCGAGTTAGCGCGGGCCAGGATGGCGCCCGCATTTGCCGTCACGACGACGGATGGACAGCGGGTTTCGCTCGACGATTTGAAGGGAAAGGTGGTGCTGATTGACTTCTGGGCAACGTGGTGCACGGCTTGCCGGGAGGCGATGCCGCATATGCGAGATATTGCGAGGAAATTCGAGGGGCAGCCGCTGATTGTCCTAAGCGTTAGCCTGGACAGCGACGAGCAGAAGTGGAAGGATTTTGTCGCGAAAAACGGGATGACCTGGCTGCAATATCGCGACGGCGGATTTACAGGGTCATTATCAAAACTGTTTGCAGTAGGAGCGATTCCGCACACTTTCACTATCGATGCGGATGGCGTGCTGCAGGACGAGCACATCGGCGACGCATCGATCGAGGGCAAACTCAAGAAACTGGTGGGCCACGCACGGGAACTGCAAGTGGCGGAAAAGCAGGTGCAGTAGGCACGTTCGGAGTTCTTCGATCCGCCTAAAATCCAATCCACGAGAAAGGGTCGATTCTAGCTTCGGGAGTGGGCCACCCACCCGTTCATCCACCCGTTGGCAGTGGGGAAGGTATGGAATGTCAGCAGCCCTGCCGAACGGCAATCATTCAAAAGTGGCCCCGAACGCGCAGAAGGGGGATATAATCCTTCGCGCCTCAGGATCAAAAGGAGATCCCGCATAAGCATTATCTACGTACTAATTCTGGTTTCTTGCCTGACTATCAGTGGCGCAGCTGGGCAGGGAGCCTCCAAGCCTGCGAACACCAAGCCTGACTATTCCAAAGAAGCATTCGTTGACGAAGACGATTCCACCAAGATCGTCTTCGAAAACGACGGAACTGGTACGCGGGAGACGTCAGTTCGTATTCGCATCCAATCCGACGCTGGTGTGCAGCGCTATGGTGTGCTTACGTTCCCATACCAGAGTGCCGCAGAGAACGTAGAGATCGATTACGTGCGGGTGCAAAAGCCGGAGGGCGCCGTGATCACGACGCCCCCGGAAAACATTCAGGATATGGCAGCCGACATAACCCGCCAGGCACCGTTCTACAGCGATCACCGGGAGAAGCAGGTGGCGGTCAAGGGACTGGGCGTGGGGGATGTGCTGGAATCACGTGCCCGCTGGCACGTAACCAAGCCCCTGGCCTCTGGACAATTCTGGTTTGCCTTCAACTTTTCTCATGACTTCATCATGTTGCACGAAGAGATCCAGATCAGCGTTCCCCGCGAGCGCGTGGTGAAGTGGAAAAGTCGCGATCCCAAGCCGGTGATCACGGAAGAAGGATCGCGTCGCATCTTCACCTGGACGAACTTCCAACTGGAGCATAAGTCCTCCGAACAAGACAAGAAAGATCAGCAGGAGAAAATCCACCAAGCAGCCCGTGGCATGTTGCCACCTGCGGATGTGCAGATCTCCACGTTCCAAAGCTGGGAAGACGTCGGCGCCTGGTACAACGGCCTGCAGCAAGAGCGCGTGAAGCCGAGCGCGGAAGTTCGGGTTAAGGCGGCTGACCTTACAAAGAACGCAAGTGACGAGAATGCCAAACTACATGCCATCTACGACTACGTCAGCACACAATTCCGCTATATTGGGGTCGCCTTTGGCATTGGGCGTTACCAGCCGCATTCCGCGGCTGAGGTGTTAAGCAATCAGTATGGTGATTGCAAAGATAAACACACGCTGCTGGCGTCCTTGCTTGACGCAGCGGGTATAACGGCTTATCCCGCACTGATCAGCACCGCGCGCGATATTGACGTAGACGTGCCCTCGCCGGGCCAGTTTGATCACGTAATCACAGCCGTGCCACAAGGCGGCGGCTTCACCTGGCTCGATACCACGCCGGAGGTCGCGCCATTTGCTTATCTCATCAGCCCATTGCGCGACAAACGCGCCTTAGTGATTCCAGTAGGTAAGCCAGCAACCTTGGTGACCACCGCCGCAGATCCACCTGCCCCTGGGTTGCAGACGTTCCGAATTGAAGCCAAGCTCAGCGATACAGGGACTCTGGACGGTTAGATTGAGCGATCAGTGAGCGGCGATGATAGTGAGGTCTTACTTCGCACCGCCTTTCGCCGCGTGCCCATGCCGCAATGGAAAGATCTAATCCAGCAGATCTCCTGTGGTTCGGGATTTGCTGGCGACGTGAGCGAGGTCACGGCAAGCTCGCCGGAAAAAACCAGGGAACCGTTATCCTGGACGTATAACTATGCGCGCAAAGATTTTCCGGACTGGTCTAATCACCGGCTCAGCTCCCCGCTTCCACCTATTGCATTGCCGCACGAAGACACACAGCCGTCTTATCCCATCTGGTTGGGATCGCCCGAAGAGTTACATTTCGAATCTTCGGTGGAACTGCCCAAAGGCTCTGCCCCCCAGCTTCCCGCAAAACTGGACCTTAGGGAAGATTTCGCCGAATACCACGCTTTCTATGGGGTCAAGAACGGCGTGCTGAAGAGTGATCGCAGGTTGGTAGTAAAGCTCCGCGAAGTGCCGGTCGGCGAGTACGACGTATACAAGAGGTTTGTGAAGATGATCGAAGACGATCAAAATGTTTACATCGCTCTCTCTGAACCCCGACGGGTCACCCCCTCTTCCTACCAGGATGCGATTTGGATGCTGCCTTTTAGTAACAATCTCGAGGCAACTCGAGCCTATGACGATGCGAGGGACGAATACCAAAAGCGCGACCCGGAAGGCGAAATCGCCTCGCTCAAGCGTGCAGTCGAGGTAGATCCCAAGTTCACACGCGCCTGGTTGTGGATGGGAGAAATCTACAAGTTTGAGCGCAAACCGGAACTGGCGCTGCAGACATACCAATCCGCCATAAGGAATGACCCTCAACAGCCGCTCAGCTACAAGGTGCTGGCCTACACTCTTATGGGCATGCAGAGATTCGACGATGCTGTCTCGGCTTGGCGGCAATTGCTCGCCGTGGATCCCGCAGACTCCGACGCCTCGGGATCCCTAGCCTACGCATTATCCGCCTTGAAGCGCTATAAGGAGGCGGCTTCGGCCCTCGAGTCCGCTATCAAGTTGGATCCTAATCGTGCGGACCTGTACGTGCAGCTTGGGACAACTTACGTCCGCGCTGAGAATGAAGAGAAAGCACTGGCCGCATACAAGAAAGCCCTAGAAATGGAGCCGCAGCCTGTGTGGTTCAACAATGCAGGATATGAATTGGCGGACGCGAACAAACAATTGCCTCTGGCGCTGCAATATGCCGAAAAGGCCGTGCGCGAAGAGGAACAAGCTTCCTCGAAAGTGAAGCTCTCTGACTTGAAGAACGAGGACTTGGGATATACGCATAGCCTGGCAGCTTACTGGGACACACTGGGATGGGTCTATTTCCGCATCGGAAATCTACAGCAAGCGGAAAAGTATCTGAACGCAGCCTGGGCTCTCTCCCTGGGGGCAACCGAAGGAGATCATCTTGGCAAGGTGTATGAGCAAGAGCACAAAAAGGAACAGGCAGTTCGCATCTATCACTTGGCTCTGGCATCATCTCGAGCACCTGATCGGATGAAAGAAACGCAAGCACGGCTCGAGCATCTTGATGCTGGCACAAAGACTGGCGGGTTTGATGGCGCTGAGGAACTCAGTAAGCTCCGTACCTTCAAGCTGCCGAGCATTACGCCGGAAACCGCCAGTGCTGAGTTCTTCCTTCTTCTCGGCCAAGGGTCAAAGGTGGAGGACGTCAGATTTGTCAGCGGTTCAGAAAAATTGAAATCGGCCGGTAACGTGTTGAGTTCGATAGAGTTCAAAATGCCTTTCCCCGACGATGGCCCGACGCGGCTTGTGCGCCGAGGCATACTAAGCTGCTCTTCAATCACGGGATGCAGTTTTGTACTGTACACGCCTAACCTGGTCCGCTCAGTAAATTAGGGTCAAAGTTTGTGCTTCAAGCGCTTGAAGCATTCGGTCGCATTCGCAGTCAGAACAAATGCAAAATCCTCTAGTTTCAACGCAGCTCCATCAAGAATAAATGCAGGTCGGGCCCGCTGAGCTGGCGCTTCGAATCAAAGTTCATCCCACTAAACTCGAGAGCCCGCTGCCTCTTGTTCCATCTCCAGCAGGGCCTTCTTCCGTTCTACGCCCCAGCGATAGCCTCCCCCGTCTCCGTTTTTGCGGACTACGCGATGACACGGAATCGCAACGGCCACTGGGTTGGTCGCACAGGCACGTGCTACCGCCCGCGTTGCGTTGGGCTGGCCGATGGCCTTAGCCACCTGGCCATAGGAGCGGGTCGCGCCGAACGGAATGGCCTGCAGACACGACCAGACGCGGCGCTGGAAAGCGGTTGCCTGAATATCGAGCGGCAGTGACGAATTCAGTTTCTGTCCCCGCATCTGGCCGAGCAAGTCTTCTTTCCAACCTCGCATGGCTGCGTCATCGCGGCGCCGAATCGCAAAGGGGAACTCATGCTTCAGACCGTGTTCCAGTTCGTCGTCGGAGTTGGCAAACTGGATCGCACAAATACCTTTGTCAGTGGCGGCGATCAACATGCGTCCCAGGGGCGAATCTGTGAAGGTGTACCGGATGGGAGCGGCGATCGCTCCTCGGCGGTACTTGTCAGGCGTCATGCCGAGCTGCGATGCCGTGCGCTCGTACAAGCGGCTGCTGGAGCTGTAACCGGCGTCGTACATCGCGCGAGTTACGGAATGGCCGGCCCGTAGATTGTGCTTGAGCTGGTTCACGCGGCAGGAATCGGCGTAAGCCCGCGGCGTGACACCCAGCACCCCCTTGAAGGTCCGCTGGAGATGAAACGGACTCTGGTGAAACGCTGATCCCAGACGAGCCAGCGTTATCGGCTCATCCAGGTGCTGCTCGATGTAGCGACAGACGGCTTTGACCATTTCCATCTGAGCATTGCCACCGGTCGCTTTGGGCCGGCAGCGCAGGCAGGCGCGATAGCCGGCCTTTTCGGCGTCATCCGGCTTGCGGAAGAACGTTACATTTTCGCGGCGAGGGCGCCGCGAAGGACACGACGGCCGGCAGTAGACCCCGGTCGAGGAAACGGCAAACACAAACGTGCCGTCGCGACTGGCATCACGATCCAGGACCGCTTGCCATTGATCTTCGCCGCTCTGCATGGCATTCCTCAGCGGGTCGGTATTCTGCGCCATAGCGTCCTGCGCCACGTCAGTAGCATCTGTCGAGTTGAGTATCGCATTGGTTGTCATAGTGGTCCAAGATTAGGACGCGACGAACTCGTGGGCTATCCGGATCTTGTGGTCAAAGCGACTTTGCAGCCTACGAGAGCAAATGTGCCGTTTCTCAGCTACCATCTTGTTTCTTTCGTCTAGACGATGATTCCGCACAGCATACCGTCGCAAAATCTACCAGCATCCTCTGAGGTCATCGCTGCCCATGTCTCCGGGGAGATTCGGCTTGATGCATCCCGTCCCGCAGACGAATGGCGCAATGCCACAGCAATCGCATTCTGTTCGGACTGGCAAGGCAAGAATGCAGACCCGCGGCGTGAAACTCGAGTGCAAGCGTTGTGGTCGCCGCAAACACTGTACTTGCGTTTTGAGTGCCGCTACCGGGAGCTTTACGTGTTTGCCGATTCCGATCCCGATGGACGCCGCGATCATTTGTGGGACCGCGACGTAGCGGAAACTTTTCTCCAGCCTGATCCTTCGCGTGAACGCTACTATCGGGAATTCGAAGTCAGTCCCAACGGGATGTGGGTCGATCTCGACATTTTTCCCGGAGGACGTGCAGACCTTAGGAGCGGAATGCAGCGATCGGTCGTGTTGGACGAGAAATCACATATCTGGACCGCGGAACTTGCGATCCCGATGAAGTCGCTGACACTGCAGTTCGATCCCGCAGCAGTTTGGCGCGCCAATTTTTATCGTGTTGAAGGGAAGAAGGAACCGCGCGCCTATTTGGCGTGGCAACCGACAGGAACACCGCAACCGAATTTTCACGTACCCAGCGCGTTCGGAAAGCTGAGGTTTTGCTAAGGACTAGGAGCAGTGATTTGCGGACGCTCCTCAGTGTGGCAACGGCTGGAGTGGTCCCAGCACGGTTGCGATACCGGCACGTTTTCGCAACACGGTCAGGAGGGCCTGCGCCGCGTTTAGGTAAGTCTTGTTTGGATCCGAAGGATCGGACCACACTGCGTCATAGACCACTTGCGCGGCTTCCTTTAGATCCATGTGCAGTCCCGCTTCCATCAGGTCCACCCGCTCCTGCAGATGGTCATAGCAGGCCTGGCAAACAGCCGCAGGCTCAAACGCGCCCTGATGATTTTCTTCTTTACTGCAACGGAAGCTGGCCGCGGCATTGATCTGCATGTGTGAGGCGTAGACCTGCGACTTGAACTCCCGCAAAAAGCGCTCCCGCTCCGCCTCCAGTGCAGCTTCATCAGGTCCAAGAGCAGTCGCTTCCGCCAGACTGGATGGCGCTGTCGTCACCGCCACTCCGGCCGTGGGCGACACTCTTTCCGTGTCTTTGCAAACAGGGCAGGCGGTCAATCCGGCAGCATAATACGTCTTGCACTTTGCGCAAGGCAGGCCGTAACCCGATCGAGTGGAGGGCAGCAGCGCGTCAGGAAGCCTTTCCGCGACTGTCCGTTCTCCGCGCCGGATCTCGCTACTCGGTTGAAAAACCGCTTGGGTGGTCGCTTTGCTGCCTGTGGAATGTGGCGGTTGGACCGAATTCATGTGCGCTACTCCCCGGAGTTGTACCGATGCTGGCTATAACGAATTGCCTCGACGCTGGAATCCCGTGCTCATTCTAGGCTCCGACATTCCTGTCGCCGAGGGCACAGTAGTTCATGCTGGCACTGCCCCTTAGTACAGTGCAGTTGGCGAACCAAACGGTGTTGCCTTAAAACCAATAACTTAGCTAAGGCAATGCGTCCCAGCCTCAAATCATGCCGTTCGGTCGGCAGTCAAAATGAGACAGATTGCCGAAACTCAAGGTGTGTTCCTCGCAGTTTCCTTCATTAGTCTCAGCAGCTCTTCCTTCCGGGCGCGATAGAGGTCTTGTCCCGGGGCCATGCGAGACGCCGTTTCGAGCTCGCCCATCGCGTCATCGTAACGGCCCATGCTCATCAGGCAGGCCGCGAGGTAGTAATGGTTGTTGGCGGTCGGTTCCAGGCGGACGGTCTGCCGGAACTCGGGTTCTGCTGCTTCGAACTCCTGCGCATTAAAAAGCGCGGTCGCCAAATAGTGGTGTGCCATAGCAGAATCGGGATCTAACTGAACTGCGATGCGCAACTGACGTAGCGCCTCTTGTTCCTGGTGAAGCAAGAGCAGAGCCTGCCCCAGAACGCGGTGTTCGGCAGCGCCCGTGGGATTCTGCACGATGGCAAGTTTCAGCTCCGCGATCGCTGATTGATAATCCCGCTTGGCCATGAAGGCTTTGGCAAGGCAGTCGTGTCCACGTTCCCAGCCAGAATCCATTTTGAAGAGTCCGCGAAACTCAGTAATCGCCGCGTCGTATTCGCCTTTGTCGCAATACGTGTTGCCAAGATTGTTTCGGATTGAGGCTTCATGCGGGGCCAGGCGTTTGGCCTCGCGATACTCCGCGATAGCGACATCATAGTTCTTGAGGTCATGCAGCATCATGGCCAGATTGTTGTGCGACTCCCAAGACTGCGGATCCAAGGCGATCGCTTTGCGATAGGCAGCTTCCGCCGCCTTGGTGTCCCCCCGCGCACGAAGCGTGATTCCCATGTCATAGTAGACATCGGCGTTGTTGGACTGGCGTACCAGCGATTCCTGGAAAGCGTGCATGGCAGCGGAATACTGGGTATTAGCGTACAAACCCAGGCCAAGATAGCGATATGCCTCAGCGTTTTTAGGATCGATGCTGAGCGCCGTACGCGCTTCAGCGATGGCGTTGTCCCCGTCGTCAAAACGATAGAAGACGTAGGCTAGCCGGGCATGAATCTCGGAAGAGCCCGGCATCAAGTCGCGGGCGTCAGAATAGTTATCGAAGGCCTCGTTCCACTCTGCTTGCTGCTGCCGCACATAGCCCAGAGCGAAATGCAGGGCCGCATTTCCCGGGTCCGCTGAAATCAGCCTTTGCAAAATGGGTTCAGCGTCCTCGAATTTTTTCTGGCGAATCAACTCGTTGGCATGGACAAACGCTGCTGGACAGATCGCATCAGCCCCACCGGAGAGAACTTTGCTGTCGCGTAGCACCTGAATCAGTTCCGGCTGTACGCCTGCCGTGAGTAAGGCTTTGGCGGCTGTGCCGTCGGTGACGAATGCGACCCCGTTCTCGACGATCCGCTTTTCCAGTTGCTGGGGGGAAACGCCACCGGCCACCCACGCCATCAGCTGCGCGCAGTCCAGGCGATTTGCGCCATTCTGCTCACAAAAAGAAGGAAGCGCAAAGACAACAAGTGAAAGAAAAATGAGGCCCTTACGACGCACGACAACTCCTCAGGCCAAGGATCAGAATCGACCCTGCGGCCATGGCTCTCTGCAAGATAGAACGGCTCACCCCTGCGCCAGTAGGTCACCGAAGTACCTTGGCCTTTGGCTTCCGCAACTTATGGGTGGTTCTAGGGTTATTAGGTGATTGCAGAGCCTTTTTGCCCCGTAACGTGACCACATCGGCAGTTGACTCCCGCAGGCCGGTTCAGTAACGTTGAGCCTTGGCCTGTCGCAGGCACTCGGAGGAAAATCATGCTTGAAGGCCTTTTTCAGCCGATGCACCTGTTGGTGATTTTTTTCATCGCCTTGCTGGTGTTCGGCCCCAAGAAACTGCCAGAACTCGGCAAGGGGATCGGCGAGGGCATTCGTGCCCTGAAAGAGGGTATGAAAGATGCCCAGGCGGACCCCCCTAAGAATTCGGGCCCGGACGTGAAGAGCTAGAACACCGGGTTGCTGCTTTGCCGTTTTTTGTTTCCTTGCATTTCTTGGTCGCGCTCACCCCAGCCGCAATTTTGTCGTCCGGCCCCAGATTTTCTTGCGGTCTGAGTCAGTCGGCCTCTCTAGAAAACTATCAGGTTGGTTCTGAATTAGTTTCGGCCAGCCGAGTACCCGTACAATCGCGGAATTTCTAATCTCAGTTCCAATCGTAATTCTCCAAAGAGATTATCCAATCATTGAAGGAGGCAACGTCGTGGGCAATCTGCGGCTGGTGGTGGTTTTTCTCGTGCTTGCGTTCTCTTCGAGGTTATTCGCGGATCAGGTGGTCCTGAAGAATGGAGATCGCCTCACAGGAACGATAGTGAAATCAGACGGCAAGGCCCTGATAATCAAGACCGAATTTGCTGGCGACGTCACCGTGCAGTGGCCCGCAATCCAGGAAATTAATTCCACCCAGTCACTGCATGTAGGCCTCAACAACGGCCAGACCGTGGTGGGTCGGCGGTCTTGGCTTTCACGTCATCAACGACAATCGCACCACTCTGGATTTGCTTGGTGGACTGAATTACACCCGAGAGAATTACACCACGTTCAACCGCAATTTTGCCGCACTCACACTGGGAGAGGAGCTCTCTCAGAAGCTGGGTGCATCCACTGTGCTTACGCAGAAGTTGTACTTCTACCCCGACCTCAGCGACACCAGCCAGTATCGCGGAGTGTTTAATTTTGGGACCGTGACCAAGATCAACAAATGGTTCGGATGGCAGAATGCCTTCGGAGACATTTATGTCACCAATCCGCCCGCCGGGAAGAAACAGAACGATATCATCCTGACCACGGGCTTGAACGTGTCGTTTACCCACTAACCTGGTGCGGGAACCGACGAACGGGTTGAGGCTGAAAGCCTCTGTTGCCCTTTGTAAAGTATTGTAAAGAATAAAGATAAATCGCAACCGCGCCTAACGACTACACGTCCAATATTTGTTGGCAGCATCAGTGTGCCAACCGGGAACACTGTGAGGACGGGGTCGATATGCGCCATAATGCGAGTGCTGAGGACAAAGTGTCTCCCGATCCCCAAGTTGCTCAATTGAGATTGATTGCAGTGACAGAGCGAGTTTCTGCAGGCTATAGGCCGTGCGGCATCCTTGCAGTTGCCCTCCTTTTCTTACTTCTGTCGTGCTTGGCCTGGGTCGGTTGCACCAGCGCGGATCCCAAGCCGACGACGGCCAGGGCCGCAGCCGCGGCGCAAGGTGTCCCTGTGGGCGTTGCCACGGCTGCGCAGCGTGATATGCCCGTGTATCTTACGGGCCTGGGATCGGTAACGGCCTACAACACGGTCAGCCTGAAGAGTCGGGTTGACGGCCAGATCGTGCAGATTAATTTCAAGGAAGGACAGCATGTAAACCAGGGTGAGCTCCTGATCGTCATCGATCCTCGTCCCTACCAAGTCGCATTGAGTCAGGCGCAAGCTCAACTGTTCAAGGATCAAGCTTCGCTGCGCGACGCCAAACTAAACTATGAACGTTTCAAAGGGCTGCTGCAGGATTCGGGATCCATGTCGCAACAGCAAGTGGACACGCAGCAGGCCACCGTCGATCAACTTGAAGGAACGGTGCGCACCGATCAAGCGCAAGTCGAGAACGCCAAACTGAACCTTGTTTACACCCGCATTACCGCCCCGGTAAGCGGGCGGATCGGCCTGCGGTTGGTGGATATCGGAAACATGGTCCATGCCGCGGATACTAATCCCATGCTGGTGATCACCCAGCTACAGCCCATTGCCGTGATTTTCACACTTCCCGAGGACAGCCTTCCCACCGTCGCTCAACACATGCAACACGGCACACTACCGGTGGAAGCTTACAGCCGGGATGATCAAACTAAGTTGGCCACGGGCACGCTTCTCACGATTGATAATGAGATTGACGCGACCACCGGTACTGGCAAGCTGAAAGCGATATTCGATAACAAAGATAACGTCCTGTGGCCGAATCAATTTGTAAATACACGACTGCTGCTTGAAATCCGGAAGAACAGCATCGTGATTCCTTCCGCCGCCATTCTCCGCGGCCCGCAGGGGACCTACGTATTCGCGGTGAAGCCGGACAAAACGGTCGAGGTGCGAACCGTGGCAGTCGCGCTTACGCAGAACAATGCAGCCGTGATTGGCAGTGGCATTACGGCCGGCGACATGGTCGTCATCGATGGCCAGGACAAGCTTCAGGCAGGTAGCAAGGTCGAGCCACGCGCCGGCAGCACAGGAGGAAATCAAGGCGCCCAGTCCTCCACCACGGGAACTCCATGAGTCCGTCGCGGTTATTTATTCTTCGCCCGGTGGCGACCACCTTGTTGATGGCGGGTCTGCTCCTGGTAGGTTTGGTGGCGTACCGGCAACTGCCGGTTTCAGCTTTGCCCGAAGTCGATTACCCCACAATCCAGGTCGTGACGTTCTATCCCGGTGCAGATCCAGAGGTGATGGCGTCGTCTGTGACTTCTCCCTTGGAGCGCCAGTTTGGCCAAGTACCGGGCTTGAGCCAGATGACTTCGACCAGTTCTCTCGGCAGTTCGATTATCACCCTGCAATTCAATCTGGATCAGAACATTGACGTTGAGGAGCAGCAGGTCCAGGCCGCGATCAACGCAGGCTCGACCTATCTTCCCGCAGATCTGCCGAATCCGCCTATCTACAGCAAAGTGAATCCGGCGGACGCGCCTATCCTCACCCTGGCGCTCACCTCCGACACTTTGCCTCTTTCCAAAGTAGAAGACCTTGCAGATACAGCGCTGGCACAAAAGATTTCTCAGCTCCCGGGAGTCGGACTGGTTTCCATCAGCGGAGGACAGAAGCCGGCCGTGCGGATTCAAGCCAACCCAACGGCGCTGGCTTCTTACGGGTTGAGTCTGGAAGACGTGCGCACTGCGCTGGCGGCGGCCAATGTGGACCAGGCCAAGGGCGTGCTCGATGGTCCGCGCCAGTCCTTCACCATTGGCGCTAACGATCAACTGCTCTCCAGCGCCCAATACAGTCAGATCGTGGTGGCCTACCGGAACGGAGCTCCGGTGCGGCTCTCCGATGTGGCGACGGCAGTGGACAGCGCAGAGAATCTGAAGCAGGCCGCCTGGGTGAATACCACTCCAGCCGTCATCATGAATATTCAGCGCCAGCCTGGCGCGAATATCATTAGCGTTGCTGACCGCATCAAGCTGCTCCTGCCGCAGCTACAGTCGTCCCTGCCCTCGGCCATCAAAGTCCAAATTTTGACGGACCGCACACAGACCATCCGGGCCTCGGTGAAAGATGTTCAATTCGAGCTGATGCTCACCGTGGCCCTGGTCGTGATGGTGATTTTTCTCTTCTTACGAAACCTGTCTGCCACCGTGATTCCCAGCATCGCCGTGCCGCTGTCACTTGTAGGCACCTTTGGCGTGATGTATCTGCTGGGCTATAGCCTGAACAACCTGACCTTGATGGCGCTGACCATCTCCACCGGGTTTGTGGTCGATGACGCTATTGTGATGATCGAGAACATCGATCGTTTCCTGGAGGAGGGTGATTCTCCTCTGGAAGCGGCATTGAAGGGCTCGAGCCAGATTGGGTTCACGATTATCTCGCTGACCGTTTCCCTGATTGCGGTGCTGATTCCGCTGCTATTTATGGCCGATATCGTCGGCCGGCTGTTTCGCGAGTTCGCCGTAACTTTGGCGGTGACCATTCTGGTCTCTGCCATAGTCTCTTTGACCTTGACGCCGATGATGTGCGCCAAGCTCCTCAAGAAACAGGACCTCACAAAACGAAGCCGCTTCTATCAAGCCTCCGAAGATTTCTACAATGGTGTGATCGCGTTTTACGGCCGCACCCTGAAGTTTGTTTTGCAATACCAGAAAACTACTCTGCTGGTTACGGTGAGCACGCTCATCCTGACCTTACTTCTCTATGTGTACGTGCCGAAAGGCTTTTTCCCGGTGCAGGACACCGGAGTGGTTATGGGGATTTCGGAGGCACCGCAGAACATTTCATTCGATGCTATGGCGCAACGCCAGCAGAGTCTGGCCCGGGCCATACTTCAGAATCCCAACGTGGAAAGTCTTTCTTCGTTCATCGGAATTGACGGCACCAATACAACCATGAACAGCGGACGCATCCAGATCAATTTAAAGTCGCGAGACCAGCGCAAGGAAAGTGCGTCCGAGATCATTCGTGACTTGCAGCCAGAGCTAGCAAAGGTCGAGGGAATCACCCTCTACATGCAGCCAGTGCAGGATCTTACGGTGGAAGACCGCGTGAGCCGCACCCAATTCCAATACTCCATCGAAGACGCCGACGCTCAGGAGCTCGCAGTGTGGGCGCCACGGCTGGTGGCCAAACTACAAAGCCTGCCACAGCTGCGCGATGTAGCCAGCGACCAGCAGAACGATGGACTAAAAGCTGATCTGGTGATTGACCGGGATACAGCTTCGCGGCTGGGCATTCTTCCCCAGGCGATCGACAGCACGCTTTACGACGCCTTCGGACAACGTCAAGTTTCCACCATGTTCACGCAGTTGAATCAATATCACGTGGTACTGGAAGTGGACCCCAGCTTCCGGCAGAACCCGGACGCGCTGAAGAATATTTACGTCAAGTCCAGCACCGGTGTGCCGCCTTCCACTACGGGAGCGCAAACATCCAGCAATGGAGCCGCGACGTCCGGGAGCCAGGCATCGGGGACCCAGACATCCCCGACCCAAGCGTCCGGCAACGGCGCTCAAGTGCCCTTGTCGGCGTTCAGTCACTTCGAGACCAAGAACACCGCTTTAGCCATCAATCACCAAGGCCAGTTTCCGGTCGTGACACTTTCCTTCAACCTGGCGCCGGGATCTTCTTTGGGTGACGCCACTAAAGCGATTGACCAGGCGGAGCGCGACATCAGCCTGCCCATCAGCATCCATTCCAGCTTCCAGGGAACCGCCGCAGCCTTTCAAAATTCGCTTGCCTCCGAACCTTGGCTGATTGTGGCCGCGATTGTCACCGTGTACATCGTGTTGGGCGTTCTTTATGAAAGTTACATCCATCCCATCACAATTCTTTCCACCCTGCCGTCGGCGGGCGTCGGCGCCATTCTTGCCCTGCTCCTGACCGGCAATGATTTAGGCGTCGTGGGACTGATTGGCATCATCCTTCTAATCGGAATCGTCAAAAAGAATGCCATCATGATGATCGATTTTGCGCTGGAAGCGGAGCGCGTGGAGCACAAGCCTCCCGAGGAAGCAATCTTTCAGGCCTGCCTGCTGCGCTTCCGTCCCATCATGATGACCACCATGGCGGCGCTGCTGGGAGGTTTGCCTCTGGCACTCGGCAGAGGAACGGGTTCGGAACTTCGGCATCCTCTTGGAATTACGATTGTCGGCGGTCTGCTACTGAGCCAGCTGCTGACCCTATATACCACGCCTGTCGTCTATCTGTGGTTTGACCGGCTGGCACATCGCTTTGAGCGCTTCCAGATCGGCAATCCTATCGAGGAGCCGGCAGCGGGCGATTAGGCCATGAATATTTCAGCGCCATTTATCAAGCGTCCCATTGGCACGTCATTGCTGGCGCTGGCGCTTCTCCTGGCGGGAATTCTGGCGTTCACCAAGCTGCCGGTGGCCCCGCTGCCGCAAGTTGAGTTCCCCGTCATTCAGGTCGGCGCCGGACTGCCGGGCGCGAGTCCCGAGACTATGGCCTCGGCAGTAGCCACCCCGCTGGAACGTCAGTTTGGACGGATCGCCGGCATCAACCAGATGACTTCAACGAGTCAGCTGGGTTCGACCAGCATCGTTCTGCAGTTCGATCTCAATCGCAATATTGACGCTGCAGGACGTGATGTGCAGGCCGCGATCAATGCGGCCCGCAGCCAGCTTCCCGCCAATCTGCCAGGCAATCCCACCTACCGGAAGGTCAATCCGGCAGACGCCCCAATCTTGATTCTGGCCCTGACTTCGGACACCATCACACTGCCCCAAATGTATGACGCGGCCGACTCTATCCTGGCGCAGAAGCTTTCCCAGGTGAACGGCGTCGGCCAAGTGTTTGTGGGTGGCGGCGCGAAACCGGCAATTCGTGCCGAGGTAAATCCGACTGTGTTGAACAAGCTGGGCGTGGGACTGGACACGGTGCGAGCTGCTCTGGGAGCGGCCAACGCAAACCGTCCCAAAGGCAGTGTCGCCGATGCGGTCAACGCATGGGCCATCGATGACAACGATCAGATTTTTCGCGCCCGAGATTATCGTAGCCTTATCGTCTCCTACAACAACGGCGCTCCGGTTCGTTTGGGCGATGTCGCCGACGTGCAGGATTCAGTCGAAGATGCCCATGTCGTGGGCCTGGCGAATGGAAAGCCCGGGGTTCTGATCATCATCTCCCGGCAGCCGGGCGCAAATATTATCGCCACCGTGGATCGTGTGCGCGCCACGTTGCCCTATCTCAGGTCGTCGATTTCGCCTCGCATCGGCCTGGACGTTGTACTCGACCGGACCACAACGGTTCGCGCCTCCGTGGCCGACATCGAGTTCACTCTAGTTATCTCAGTCATTCTCGTCATCCTGGTGGTATTTGCCTTCTTGCGCACAGTTCGCGCCACCATGATTCCCAGCGTGGCCGTGCCGCTTTCGCTGATCGGAACGTTCGGCGTCATGTACCTGCTGGGATACAGCCTGGACAATCTCTCGCTGATGGCGCTCGCCATTTCGACTGGATTTGTGGTGGATGACGCCATCGTGGTTTTGGAGAACATCACGCGCTTTCTCGAACAAGGGATGCGCCCGATGGAAGCGGCGTTTCGAGGGGCTCGTGAAATTGGTTTCACCGTGCTCTCCATGAGCACGTCACTGGTTGCAGTCTTCATTCCTATTTTGATGATGGGTGGCATCGTTGGCCGCCTGTTCCGCGAATTTGCCATCACGCTCAGCGCGGCCATCGCGGTCTCGCTGGTCGTGTCGCTCACGGTTACACCTACCATGTGCGCCAAATTCCTGCGGCCGGCACACAAGGAAAAGCACAATCCAATTTACCGGGCCAGCGAATGGGCCTTCGACAAGACGCTGGCCATCTATACGCATAGTCTGGAGTGGGTCTTACGGCATCAGCCTCTGACGTTGCTGGTCACCGTTGCCACCGCGGCCCTGAGCATTTATCTCTACGTGATTGTTCCCAAGGGTTTCTTCCCACAGCAGGACACAGGTCGAATCATGGGCTCGGTGCAAGCCTCGCAGGACATTTCATTCGAATCGATGAAAGGCAAGATGTCGCAGTTCGTAAACATCGTGATGCAGGACCCTGCCGTGCAAACCATCGTCGGATTCGCCGGAGGCAACACTACCTACAACACGGGCCGCATGTTCATCACTCTGAAGCCTCTAGCAGAACGAAAGATAACCGCAGACCAGATCATCGCCCGATTGCGAAGAAAATTGGCAGTGGTACCAGGTGCGA
>Ga0210384_10001893_pt1 | contig 26883 bp, 26 predicted proteins | sample IncBWH2MmetaG_FD_160574 | JGI IMG/M metagenome (GOLD analysis project Ga0210384, IMG submission 160574) | Forest soil microbial communities from Barre Woods Harvard Forest LTER site, Petersham, Massachusetts, United States - Inc-BW-H-2-M | ecosystem: Environmental > Terrestrial > Soil >...
ACTGCTGCGCGAGACCGGACGCGAGATCACGAGCACAGACGCAAAGAATCTGCAAAAGTGGCATGCCGAGGCGTATGCAAAGCTGGTGCCGCAAGTGCATCCCCTGCCAGGAGCGGTTGAAATACTCTCGCATCTAGCGGCGGCCAAAGTACCATTTGCCATCGCCACCAGTGGAATGTTGGAAAGCGCTCGCCCATCCTTGGAGGCACTTCAGATCCAGTCTGGAGTACCAGTGATAACGCGAGACCAGGTGCGGCATGCCAAACCAGACCCGGATCTGTTCCTGGCGGCCGCAGCGCAACTGGGCGCTTCAATTCATGATTCCATCGTGGTTGGTGACAGCGTTTGGGATCTGCTTGCCGCACGGCGCGCCAAAGCGCTTGGCGTAGGCCTTCTTTCCGGTGGTTATGGGCAGGAGGAACTCGAGCAAGCGGGGGCTTACCGCGTTTACCAAGATCCTCTGGATCTAATGAACCACTTGGATGAAGTCGGTATTCGCATCAAGCTGGACAGCAAACGGTCACAGGGATGAATGTCAGCCACGAAATCGCTCGACGTTCTTCGTGCGCCGTCGTGTCCTTGGTGGTTAAAGCCCTTAATCCTCAATCTATAATCGCTTCGTGCTCTCCCACCGCCTGGAGTTCGTCCCTGCCCGTGACGGCGAAATCTTCGCTGCTGTCCCGCCCGCTCCAGCCGTGTTTCTGGTTCGCGCTGACGATCCGCAATCGGAACCATACGTCAGCAAGACTGCCAATCTGCGCCGCCGCCTGCAGCGACTTCTTGGCCCGTCGACCGAACACAGCAAAAAGCTGAACCTGCGCGATCGTGTCCGCTGGATCGAATTTACTTCCACCGGCTCCGACTTCGAGTCCGGGTTTTTGCTCTACCGCCTGCTGCGTTCTATTTATCCTAAGAAGTATTCCGATCGCCTCCGCCTGCGCTTCGCCCCGCTAGTCAAGCTTCACCTGGAAAACGAATATCCACGCGCGTCGATCACCAGGCATATCGGCCGACTGAATGGACGCTCGCTCTATTACGGCCCATTCCCCTCCCGTGCCGCCGCAGAAAAGTTTGCCAACGACTCGCTCGACTTCTTCAAAATGCGCCGCTGCGTTGACGATCTGCACCCTGACCCGAAGTTTCCTGGCTGCATCTATTCCGAGATGAAGATGTGCCTCGCCCCCTGTTTCAAGGGCTGCAGCGACGAGGAGTACCACGCCGAAGTTGCTCGCGTGCAGGCTTACTTCGCTACCGGTGGTCACTCGTTGCTACGCGAGATTTCCGCTCAGCGCGATCAGGCCTCGACCAGCCTGGACTTCGAGAACGCTGCGGCCCTGCATGCGCGAATCGAAAAACTCAAGCCAGTGGTCAGCCAACTTCCCGAAATTGCCCGTCGCCTCGACCGCCTTGCCGGCGTGATAGTGCAACCTAGCGCAGCGCCAGGATCCGTCGCCTTCTTCCGAATTGAAGCCGGCTGCCTATCCGGTCCGGTCACCTTCCCCATCCAATGCGCTGAACACACTAAATCGCAATCGATGGAATCGCGGGTTCAGGAAGCACTGGCGACACTGCTGCCCGCGGCTGTAAAAACTGCGATTGAAGCCATGGAGCATTTGGCGATTCTGAGGCGCTGGTACTATCGCGGCAGCCGGATGGGAGAGATTTTCCTCGCCGATGAAAAAGGCACGCTTCCGTTGCGCCGCCTCGTGCGCGGAATCTCACGTGTGTATCGTGGGGAAAAGCCCGAAGCGGAGCTCGAACCTCGATCGTCATCGTAGCGCCAGCACGAGCCCACGTTCGCGAGCCTCGCGTGAAGTCGGAGGATCCTAGCCCCATCGAGCCGACCGCGTCTACGGGTATGCTCCAATCAATCTCCGGAGGAAAATTATGAAAGACACAAAAGCTCTGCGCGACCACCTCCTCTATCTCCTTAGCGATGGCGGCGCCCACGCGAAGTTCGACGATGTTGTCGCCAGCTTCCCGGCTAATCTTCGTAGCCGGAAGCCTGCCGGCCTGCCTCACTCCCCCTGGATGCTGCTCGAGCACATGCGCATCGCTCAGTGGGACATCCTGGAGTTCAGCCGCAACCCTAAACACGTCTCACCTGAATGGCCGGCAGGCCATTGGCCGCGTACCGAAGCCCCACCCAGTGCAGCAGCGTGGAACAAAAGCGTCGCTACTTTTCGCAAAGATCTGAAAGCCATGCAATCTCTGATCGCGAATCCCAAGACCGACCTCTTCGCCCGCATCCCCTGGGGCGACGGGCAGACCATCCTGCGAGAAGCCCTGTTGGTGGCCGACCACAACGCCTACCACCTCGGCCAATTAGTAGACGTGCGACGCCTGCTGGGCGCATGGCCGGAATCATAAAGCAATAATCAAAATGTTTTCGAGCATGCCTAGTAAAATGCACCGATTACCACAAACCCAATGATCACTCTCGAAAACGTTAATGCGGCCTTGGAGCGCATTCGCCAGTCCATCTACCTTTCGCCTTGTACTCTTTCCGATACTTTCTCCCAGCTTACCGGCAATTCCATCTATCTGAAGCTAGAGAACCTGCAGAGAACCGGCGCTTTCAAGGAGCGGGGCGCGCTGAACAAGTTGCTGACTCTCACTCCGGAGGAGCACGCCCGCGGTGTGATTGCGGCGTCCGCCGGAAACCACGCCCAGGGATTGGCCTATCACGCCGGGCGGCGTGGCATCCGTGCCCAGATTTGCATGCCCCTCACCACCCCTTTGATCAAGGTGTCGGCGACTAAAGCCTACGGTGCAGAGGTCGTTCTTTACGGTACGAATTACGATGAGGCCTGTGAAGAAGCCGTCCGGCGCGGTGAGCAGCAGCACATGACCTTCATCCACCCGTTTGATGACGACGCCGTGATCGCAGGCCAGGGAACTTTGGGACTTGAACTGCTCCAGCAACATCCCGAAATTGAGGCCGTTGTCGTTCCCATTGGCGGAGGGGGCTTGATCGGCGGCGTTGGGTGCGCCATCAAGGAAACAAATCCTAAGGTTCAGGTCGTCGGCGTGCAAACGTCCCGCCTGCCCTCCATGAAGGTTGCCGTGGCGGAGGGTAAGCCCGTGACTCTCGCTCCGGCTGCGACCATCGCCGACGGCATCGCCGTCCGCCGCGCCGGTGACCGGACGTTGCCTTTGGTCCAGAAATATGTGGACGAAATTGTCACTGTCAACGAAGAAGAAATCGCGAACGCAGTGCTCTTGTTGCTGGAACGCGAAAAAATGTTGGCCGAAGGCGCCGGTGCTGCCGCTATCGCTGCGGTAATCAATCACAAGATAAAGATGTCCGGGAAGAAGGTTGCCGTCCTGGTCTGCGGTGGCAATATGGACGTCACCTTGCTATCGCGAATCATCGAGCGCGGCCTCGTCAAAGATGGCCGCCTTGTGCGCCTGAGGGTCCATCTTCCCGATTACCCAGGCGCTCTGCACAAGGTCACGGGAATTCTGGCCAATCATAGAGCGAACATTGTGGAAACCTCGTACGACCGCGCCTACTATGGCGTGAACCTGGGGGATACGGCCATTGACATCACCATGGAGACTCGAGGTCCGGATCACATTGCAGAATTGCTCTCTGCCCTCGAGGCCGGGGGTTATGCGCACGAAAGAGTGCTGTAATATTTATTTCTAGCCTGCTTTCGCGAAGGATTCTTTCTTGTCTCCGTCTCGGTGGCTGTGGAGCAAGTTCGCTCTTTGAGCACGCTTCTTGAGTACTGCCCTCACTCCCTCCCGCCAACGCTCGTCAATCCCTACCAGCACCCACTCAATCTCCGGCGACATGTACCGCAGCAGCGTGTCGGTTGCGGGATGCACGTGCAACGCGGGCGCCACCAGAAACAACAAAGGCTGGCTAGCTGAGAGCTCTCGTCCCGGAAAATACCCAAAGCGCTGAAACTCTCCTCGCGCCTGGTGCCATCCCACGCGCGACCAGTAGTCAAGACCCTGCAGAGGCAAGTGGATGTCCTCATCGGCCTTTAGCTCAACCATAGCTAGCCGTCCCTCCCGCGTGACCGTAAGAACGTCGATCATGGCGCGATCAGAAGCCGAAAACGCCGGCACTTGGGAATACAAACAAGCGGGATCGAGCCGTTCATCGATGGCCCCGACATTTTTTACCACCAGCGATTCCAGCCAGCGCTCCGGATGCAATCGCCACAGCAGATGGTCTCGCGGTCCCTCGGGGTGACGCACTTCGCCGACACTCCTTACCAGTTGCGCAAGCGATGCAGTATTGCCATCGTCCAGCAATCGCTCTTCCGCTCCTACCCCAAACACAATTTCCGGTGCGCTGCGAAAAGAGCCAGGCTCGTGCGCCAGACGACCCCGCGCAAACTCCAGCCCGTGACAACGAAAAGCGATCTCCGCCGCCGACCGTACCGTGACCTCGGCTTCTCTCATCAATCGGCGGACGTATCCAATCGCGTCGGCAAACCGCTCCCGCGCCCCAGTCTCATCGGCACAGTGCACCAACCGCGTCCTGACGTTGCCTCGGTCCGAGACATCCATCTCTTTCAACGCGTTTTCGCGCTCGTCCAGTTCATACAATTCCCACTTGGCCGCCTCACGATTCAAATGTGCCATACGCTCACGCGTCAGGGTTGCGGTCCCGACCGGCAGAAACACCTTCAAGCCTTCGACCACCAACTTCCCTGCCTGCGCGTGCCGGCAGGTATCGAGCCACAAAATGCCAAATGTCAGCGCCGCATCAATCGAACCTTGCGTCTCCTGCCCATTCACACCTAGCACCGCAAACGCGGATTGCGCATGCCGCAAAAGCCCTCGCGCATAGATGGGACCAAACGAGTGTTCCAAATCGACGGAAGTAGTGAGCTGCGCCACGCTGAATCCTGGGAAGCGTCGCTCCAGCGTCCGCCGCAACTCTCCCTGGTAAGCTAACCGTGCCGCCCGCTTTGCTGTTGGCGTGCGCCGATCACGCTCACGGCAGATTTCCAGTTTTGTCGGCTTTGCTTGTCCCAACCGCTGTACCGCCAGCCGAAGCACTTCGTGTTTGATTTCGGCTTCCAGCACTCGCCGGACAACATTTTTCTCTGCTGACCACAAGTGCAGCAGGCATTTATTGTGCTCCCCCGAAATGGAATACTTCGCCTGCGCCAGATCAAACGCGATTGCTCCGTCTTCCAGCACCACGGCGTCGCGCGCCTGGGCCAGAAAATCCTCCACCAGGCGAATGAGGGCTTCAGGAGTCACAGCATGAAGTATTTCAATTCGCAAACCTGCAGTCTGTGACGAGTGAACATTTGCCAGCTGCACTTCTCACGCAGAGACCGGCGTCCTCGCCTATCCGATCGAGTAAAGCTGGACGGCTCCTATCGGTGTGGGATAATGACAATAACCGCTGGGAGCTTTTCCCGACCCGGCGTCATCTAATCAACGTGGATAAAAATAGATTTTTCTTCGATCATTACGGCCTGACTGAACGCGATCTCGAACATTATCTGGCAGCCGCGCTTTCCGCCGGCGGAGACTACGCCGATCTCTATTTTGAGTACCTCTCATCCACCTCGCTCATGGTGGATGAGTCCATGGTCAAGTCCGCCTCGCAGGGCATTTCTGCCGGGTGCGGCATCCGGGTAATTTCGGGAGAACGGACTGGTTACGCCTACACCGATGATCTCGCTCCTCACCGCATTCTGCACGCGGCTCGGACCGCTGCTCTGATTGCCAGCGGCCCAGCCAAGACTCCGACAGTTGGCTTCCAGGAAAGGGCGGCGCGAAGCCTCTATCCGGTCACGCTGCCGTCGGTGGATGCCGAGATCACTGCGAAGGTCGAGCTGGTTATGCGCGCCGATCAATCTGCCCGCGCTTACGATCCGCGCATCAAAGAAGTTCGGGCCAGCTACGCCGATGAACTCCGCAGTATCCTAGTGGCTGGTTCGGATGGCACCTTCGCCGAAGATTCGCAGCCTCTGGCTCGCATGAATGTCTCCTGCATCGCCAAGACCGAGGGCAACTCCGCCCGCGGCAGCTCCGGCGGCGGCGGTCGCGTCGCCCTGGATTTCTTTTTCGGCGAGAAGACTCCAGAATACTTCGCCAAAGAGTCCGCTCGCCAAGCCATTCTGCAGCTCGATGCCCGCGAAGCCCCCGCCGGTGAAATGGAAGTCGTGCTCGGCCCCGGCTGGCCCGGCGTGCTGCTGCATGAAGCGGTTGGCCATGGCCTGGAAGCTGACTTCAATCGCAAGCAGACTTCCGCCTTCGCTGGCCTCATCGGCAAGCGTGTGGCAAGTGAAAAGTGCACGGTCGTCGATAACGGCACCATGCCCTGGCGCCGCGGCTCGCTGAACGTGGACGATGAAGGCCAACCCACCCAGGAAACTGTGCTCATCGAAAACGGAGTCCTGAAGGGATACCTCAGCGACAAGCTTTCTGCCCGCCTAATGGGCGTCTCTGATACCGGCAATGGCCGTCGTGAGAGCTACGAACACATTCCCATGCCGCGCATGACCAACACCTACATGCTGCCTGGCGACGATGCCCCTGAGGACATCATTCATTCCGTGAAGCGGGGTGTCTACGCCGTGAATTTCGGCGGTGGCCAGGTTGACATCACCAATGGCAAGTTCGTATTTTCCGCCTCCGAAGCTTACCTGATCGAAGATGGCCAGATCACCGCGCCGATTAAAGGCGCCACACTGATTGGCAACGGCCCCGACGTTCTGACGCGCGTTTCCATGGTGGGCAACGATTTGAAGCTGGATGAAGGCGTCGGCACCTGTGGTAAAGATGGTCAAGCGGTCCCAGTCGGCGTCGGAATACCAACCATCAAAGTCGATCGCCTCACCGTAGGTGGGACCGCAAAGAAAGATGTCGGCCGCTTCATGCAATAGACAGAGCCGCAAAAGTCTCCGGATGTGCATGGATCAGCTGGGAACTCGCTATATGGAATGCACCCCCACATATTGTCATCCTGAGCGAAGTAATTGCTTTCGCTTGCGAGAGCAATTACGCAGTCGAAGGACCTGCTTTGGTTTTTCTTGTGTGATTCCGTGCTCCCGTGGTGAATGAATTTCTTATGTCTTCAACCCAACTCGAAACTCGAAGCCAGCAACTAGAAACTGACCTTCGCGATCTCGCTCAAGACATCGTCCGCAGGGCCATGGCCGGAGGCGCAACCGCCGCCGAGTGCGTCGTCCGCGAAGGTGATGAATTCTCCACTCTCGTCCGTCTTGGCCAGGTGGAAACCCTGAAAGAATCCGGCTCCAAAGCCATCGGCTTGCGCGTTTTCCATGGCCAGCGCGCTGCCAGCACATATTCCAGCGACTTTTCGCGCGACAGCCTGGATCGCATGGTGAAATCTGCGCTCGAGCTCGCCAAGCTTACTTCCGAAGATCCATTCTCCGGAATTCCCGAGCCATCGCAACTCGGCTCGCTCTCCGGCGATCTTGATCTTTACTCCGCCGACGTCTACTCGCTCCCAGGAGAAGAGCGTATCAGCTATGCGCGCCGCACGGAGAAGGCCGCGCTCGACTACGATATCCGCATCAAGAACTCCGAGGGTGGTTCGTTCGACGCTGCCACCGGTCACAAGGTCCTGGCAAACTCGCACGGCTTTGTCGGCGAATACCGCCGCTCTTATTGCTCCATCGCCGCGGTGCCCATCGCGCAATCCGACAGCGGCGCCATGCAGCGCGACTACTGGTTTTCCGTCGCCCGCAGCCTCAACCGCCTCGAGTCTCCTGAACATGTCGGAAAAGTCGCTGCTCAGCGGACTCTACGCCGTCTCGGCGCGCGCAAGGTGAAGACTGCGCAGGTTCCAATTGTCCTCGATCCCATGGTCGCCAACTCTATACTCGACCACATTTTCGAAGGCGTGAATGGAGACTCCGTATATCGCGGTGCTTCCTTCCTCGCTGGTAAGGTGGGACAAAAGATTGCCGCAGACAAAGTAAACGTGATCGACGATGGCACCATGCCTGGCGGTTTTGGCACCAGCCCCTTCGACGGTGAAGGCATTCCCACCCGGCGCACCGTCGTCATCGAGAACGGTGTGCTCAAGTCTTATTTGCTGAACACCTACACTGCGAAAAAGCTCGGCCTGCACACCACTGCTAATGCTTCCCGGGGACTGGCCGGAACTCCGGGCATTGGTCCCGGCAATTACTTTCTGCAGCCGGGCACGAAGACGCCCCAAGAAATCATCGCTGCAATTCCACAAGGCCTATACGTCACGGAATTTCTCGGTCACGGAGCGAATCTGGTCACGGGTGATTATTCACGCGGCGCTTCTGGCCTCTGGATTTCGGGTGGAGAACTCGCCTACCCCGTAGAAGAAATCACCGTCGCCGGAAACCTGAAAGAAATCTTCCTCAATATCTCCGAGATCGGAAACGACCTGGAATTTCGTGGCTCGGTGGCCTGCCCGACGATCCGTATCGACGGTCTGACGGTGGGCGGCGAGTGATGAGATTTCAGATTTCTGATTCTAGATTTCAGATTGAAACCCAGTGCAGACTTGAAATCTGCAATCTGAAATCTTCAATCTGAAATCGGCGAGAGTACAATCCTCGCATGGGCGGCATGCTCGAGCCTTCTCCTCCTACTGAAGCATCCGACTCCAAGTGGCGCCCCATCCTACTGGGTGTTGGGCTGGTAGTGGTGCTGGTTGGCATCCTCGCTCTACTGTCACGCGGTCATCCTAAAAGTCTGAGCGAGCCGCACCCCTACGCTGGCAATCTGAAGCTCTCAAACCTGAAGATGAGTGCCGCTGAAAACTTTGTCGGAGCGACCGTTACTTATCTGGATGGGACCGTTACCAACGCTGGTGATAAGACCGTGACCCATGCGATGGTTCACGTCAATTTCAAGGACTCTCTCGGCCAGGTCGCACAGTCTGAAGACGTACCGCTTAATGTTCTTCAAACTGGCGGACCTTACCCCGATACGGTCGATCTCAGCGCATCGCCGCTGGCGCCCGGCCAGAGCAAGCAATTCCGCCTGACTTTCGAACACGTCAGCAATGACTGGAACCACGAATATCCCGACTTGCAGGTAACAGACGTCTCAGTGAAGTGAGACGCCGATTGACAAATTTTGGAAATTGGCGAATTTAACAGCTTCAATTCATAAATCCGTCAATTCGACAATCCGAAATCCCTCAATCAATCCCTTACAATGGCTGCATGCCCGAAGTGAAGCCATTCCGGCTGACGGAGTCGGTCAAAGCCGCGGGTTGAGCATCCAAGCTGAGTCCGGCGGCGCTGGACACAGTGCTTGGGAAATTAGCCCGGCAACATGACCCCAACGTTTTAGTCGGCTTCGACCACGCCGACGACGCCGGCGTGTATCAAATCGGCCCTGACACCGCGCTGGTGCAAACCGCCGACTTCTTCACGCCAATCGTGGACGACCCTTACACTTTCGGCCAAATCGCCGCCGCCAATGCGCTCAGTGACGTCTACGCCATGGGCGGACGCCCGCTCACTGCACTCGCTCTGGTCTGCTTCCCGGAAAAAGGTGATCTCGCTATTTTGGAGCGCATCCTCGCCGGTGGACTTTCCAAGATGATGGAAGCCGGTTGCACGATTGTTGGCGGACACAGCATCCGCGACGATGAAACCAAGTTCGGATATTCCGTCACAGGCCTGATTGATCCCAAGAGAGTTCTCACGAACGGCGGCTCCCAGCTGGGAGATCACCTGGTGTTCACCAAAGCTCTCGGCACGGGGGTTATCTCTACTGCCATCAAGAAAGAAGCAGCCAGGCAATCCTGGATCGACGCGGCGGTCGCTTCCATGACAACGCTGAACAAGACGGCGGCTGAAGTAATCACCGCCCAGGAGGGGACTGCCGTCCACGCCTTGACCGACGTCACGGGCTTTGGTCTCATCGGCCACGCCCGCGAAATGGCCATGGCCTCGAATGTCTCTCTGCGACTTTACGCCAGCCGGATTCCGGTTCTCGAAGGCGCGCTGGATTGTGTTCGCGCCGACCACATTCCTGGCGGTTTGAAAGCAAATCGCGAGTTTGCCGAGTGCGTAGTGGGTTACGACGAACAAATTCCCGAGGACATTAAAACCATCCTCTTTGATCCGCAGACTGCAGGTGGGCTGTTGGTCTCAGTTACGAACGGGAAGTCCGCTGACCTCATACGATCTTTGGTTAAAGCAGGAGTGGCCGCGGTGGAAATCGGCGAGGTCGTGGCCCGAACCAAGCCCCTCATTAGCGTGAGTCTGTGACGCTAGTCCGGTCCCGCGTTCAGCAGTTCCCATATTCGCGCCAGATGGTGATCGTCGTGTTCCGCGACAAAGTACAGGTGGTCGACCAGCCGCATCGGCTTCTGCAAACGTGGATGAAGAATGGTTCGCGCGGAGAGCGCGGCGTCTGCTGTTTCTACGCGCTGCAGCAGCGCGGACCGCGCCCTTCGGAACCCGGCTAGAATCTGTTCAAGAGGCTGCGCATTGTGGTTGGCCTCGCGAGTTTTTTGGTTTGTCAGGTCGGCAACAGTAAGCTGTTGGGCGCCGCCCGCGATGAACTCGCCCGCTCGCGCCGTCCATAAGGGCTCAAGGTCCAGCAGGTGCCCAGCGTGCTCCTGCGCCGACCATTTCTGTTGCGGCTTTCGTAGTAGGACTTCTTGAGAACGGCCGCGGACAATCTCCTCCAGCCTCGCCGGAGTACCCCGCAGTCGCGTGCACAAGTTGGGATGCAATTCGACCGGGAAAGAAAAGTCGAAACTTCGTTCAAACCAGGCAGCGACTTGGCTCACAGGTTCCACGGGTAAAAGGCATCACTTGTCCCTCCAAGATGCGCAAGGCTCTCGGAACGACTCACGAAGTGCATCACTCCATCTCGCAAAAATTTGGGCGGCTCGCAAGCCGCCCCACTGAGAACTGACAATTGGAAATCCGAAAACTGGGTTTCTACGCTGGCGCCGGCCGCTCACCGCCCTTTGGCGCGCGCCCAGGCTGAAGATCGGGCTTGATCACCTGCTGCACTCCATCATCTCCTTTCGGAGGAGGAGTCAGCTTGGGCAATTCCTTGCCGTCGATGATCATTTTGATCTCGTTGGCGTCGAGCACTTCACGCTCAATCAGCGCATTCGCGATCTTGACCAGCAAATCCTGATTCTGCGACAAGACTTGCTTGGCCGTGTTGTAGCCCTGGCCAACCAGCCGCCGCACTTCTTCGTCGATCTTTACCGCCGTGGCTTCGCTGTAGTCACGGTGCTGTGCGATCTCGCGGCCCAGGAAGATCTGCTCTTCTTTCTTACCGAAAGTCAGCGGACCCAGATCACTCATGCCCCACTCGCAGACCATCTTGCGTGCCAATTCCGTGGCCCGCTCAATGTCATTGCCGGCGCCAGTGCTCATCTGGCTCAGGAAAATTTCCTCCGCCAGACGCCCACCCATCAGGATAGCGATTTCTGTCTCCAGATAATTTCTGTAGTAGTTGTGCCGGTCGTCGATGGGCAATTGCATAGTGACGCCCAACGCCATCCCGCGCGGGATAATCGTGACTTTATGCAAAGGATCGGAATATGGCAGCTTCGCGGCTACCAACGCGTGTCCAGCTTCATGGAAGGCCGTGTTCTTCTTTTCTTCATCGGTGAGCAGCAGCGACTTGCGCTCCACTCCCATCAGGACTTTGTCCTTGGCGAGTTCAAAGTCATACATCAACACGGCTTTGCGATTTTGTCGTGCCGCCGCCAGCGCCGCTTCGTTCACCATGTTAGCCAGGTCAGCTCCTGAGAACCCAGGGGTGCCTCGAGCCAGGACCGAGAGATCCACGTCATCCGCCAAAGGAATCTTGCGTGTGTGCACCCTCAGAATCTCCTCGCGGCCGCGCACATCAGGGCGGCTCACTACCACCCGCCGGTCAAACCTCCCGGGACGAAGCAGCGCAGGATCGAGCACGTCCGGCCGATTGGTCGCGGCCATCAAGATGACGCCCTCGTTCGACTCGAACCCATCCATCTCTACTAGCAGTTGGTTCAGCGTCTGTTCACGCTCGTCGTGACCACCGCCCAAACCGGCGCCGCGATGGCGCCCGACCGCGTCAATTTCATCTATAAAGATGATGCAGGGAGCATTCTTCTTCCCCTGCTCAAACAGATCACGCACCCGGCTCGCACCCACGCCTACAAACATTTCTACAAAGTCAGAGCCCGAAATCGAGAAGAAAGGCACATTGGCTTCACCGGCAACTGCCCTAGCCAACAAGGTCTTACCCGTTCCCGGAGGCCCTACCAGCAGTACACCTTTCGGAATCCGACCGCCTAGTTTCTGGAACTTTTGCGCTTCGCGCAGGAACTCAATGATCTCTTTCAGCTCTTCCTTGGCCTCATCAACCCCGGCGACATCCTTAAACGTCACCTTCTTTTGCTGCATGGAGAGCAGGCGTGCCCGGCTCTTGCCAAACGACAGAGCCTTGTTTCCGCCCGTTTGCATTTGCCGGATCATGAAGAACCACAGGGCGGCGAGTAAAGCCAAAGGAGCTAGGTTAATCAGCCAGGTCCAACTTCCGCTGTTGATGTCCCGAATACTGATGTTCACGCTCTTATCCCTCAGCATTTTGATCATGTCGGGATAATTGGCCGGAGCAGTCAGGTGAAAGCCTGAGTTATCATTGCGGTACTTACCACGGACCTCCTGGCCGGTGATAGTGACCTCTTTGACCTGTCCCTGATCCACATCATTGAGGAATTGGGAGAAGTTAACCTCCTTCTCCTTTTGGCCGGAGTTGCTGGCGCGCACGACCTCCCATAGAAGGAAGGCGGAAAGTACGATGACCAGCCAGAAAACAATAGTCTTAACTGTCGAATTCACCTAAGGGCTCCTGAAAAGTGCGCCCTGCTGCCAGGACGAAAACTGGGGACAACCAGCCAATAGTTAGATGCCAGCCACTGGGTTTGGATTGGACAAATTGCCCATCCGCCATTTTAACTGTTCCCCTGGAAAAAAGAAGTGAGTTCTTCGAATGACTTAAGTCACGAAGCTGGATTAGCTTGCGGCCGCCAGATAAGGCAGATTGCGATTCGTCTGCTCGGGCGCTCCCAGGCCATAACCGACAAGGAAAGCCTCGTCCACCAAAAATCCGAAATAATCCGGCTGCAGTTGCACCCGCCGGGCAGATTGCCGGTCCAATAAGGTGGCCAGTTTTACCGAGGCCGCCCCCCGCAGTCGCAGATCGTTCATTAGGAACTCAGCGGTTACTCCGGAATGAACCAGCCCTTCAATGAGCAAAAGGTGCTGGCCACGGATGTCTAGCTCATGACTGAAAAAGATCTCCAGAATCTCTCCCGGCCCCTTGTCATCCTGGGTGGAGTATTTGGGCTTGATGAACTGGCAGATGACCGGAACTTCGATCGCCCGCACCAGATCGGTCATAAACATAAATCCGTTTTCTAATAGCGCCAAGGCATGGATGGTCCGCCCCCGGTAGTCGTCGGAAATCTGCCGCGCCATTTCCCGAACCCGTTTCTGAATCTGTTCGGCCGGAATCACCGTACGCAACTGCTCCGCCTTGAGCGTCTGAGTCATGCCCTACAAATCCTCGAGTCTGGAAAACTCCCGAATGAGCACCGCTTCCTTAGTTCGACCTCGTGGCTGCAATCGCGCCGGAGCCGGAAACCCGCGCAGCCAGACTACATCGGTTCCGCTTACCACCACTGGCCAAAGCTTTTTCTTTGGTCCGGTCACATGCTGCTCCTGCAACAGTTCTTTGATCTTCTTGGGCGACTTGCAATGGGCGGGCCAGAATCGGTCTCCTGGGCGCCAGTTGCGAACGACTAGCTCCTTCGCCAGTAACGCTCGATCGAGCAGGTGCTCAGGATTATACCCCGGCTCTGAGCTCGTCGGAACTAACGCCGCCTCGAAGCGTGTACCCACTTCCGGAACGTCGATCCGCCCCGGTATCGGAAGGCGGTAGTCGTAGTCGGGATTGTTTGGTGGCTCGGTAGGTTCGAACCGTAGCGCGTTCCGATTTCGCGATGCCACCCAGCCATCCGGCAACGTCGCCGATTTCGAATTTCCCGAACTTACCTGCAGAATCTCTTCCACCTGGCGAAACTCCAACCGAAACCCCAGAGACTCCGCCGCTGCCCTGACGACGCGCCGTCGGACGGCCAAAGGAAACTCCGCGAGCACCGCTGTCGTTAACTGACCGTCTTCCCAAACCAGCGGCAGCACTCGCGCAATTTCATTCTTCCAGTATTCCTCTTCCGCCCTTGCAATCTCGGCTGTCTCCGCTAGGGCCTCGCGCACAGCCGGATTTAAGTTCCGCTCCAGCCTCGGCAGGATTCCATGCCGCACTCGGTTTCGTGCATGGCGCAAATCGCGATTCGTCGAATCCTCTCGCCACTCTTGCCCAACTTCCCCCAGATAAGCTTCCAGCTCCTTCCTCCTGATACCTAGCAAAGGCCGAACAATAGAACCTTCTGAGAACTGAGAACCGTGAACTGCCAACTGGGGATAAATCCCCGCCAAGCCACGTGTTCCTGCTCCTCGTACCACCCGCATCAGCACCGTCTCCGCCTGATCGTCCAAAGTATGCGCCGTAGCAATTCGGTGGAGGCCCCCCGTGCGCAGCAGGCACTCGAAGGATTCGTATCGCACCTTTCGCGCCGCCGCCTCAATGCTTAGGTGCTTTCCGGTTGCATAAGCCCCCACATCCCCACAGTCGCATTGGAAATCCAGCCTGTAGCTCCGAGCCAACGCCGCTACAAACTGTTCGTCCGCGTCCGATTCCCGCCCCCGTAGCTTGTGATTGAAGTGAACCACCGAGAGGACAATTCCGAGTTCCTTGCGCGACTCCAGCAGCAATCGCAGCAGTCCCACCGAATCTAATCCGCCCGAGACCGCAACGCCTACACGCTCTCCGGCCTTCATCAGCTCATGCCGTCGGATGTAGCCGGCCAGGCGCTGACCCAGCGTCTTCACAGCAACATGGTACATCGCGTGGGCACGGGCGCCCTCGCCCGTGCTGGCCGGGCGAGGCTCGGCAGGGTCGTTGTCAGAAACCAGCGACCACCAAACCACCCACTAACGATTTCCCTTCTTCACCCTCTCCAGAAATTTCCCCACGCTCACCACCGTTCTTGTCACCGTGCCGCGCCCAATCTCCTGAACGTCATCGCGCGCTGTCACCCGCACCGCATAAAACCGCCCATCGAAGGACTCCAGAACCGCCTCCGCCCGGACCCTTGCACCAATGCCGCTGGCCGCGCGATGTTCGACGTTGATCGACGTTCCCACAGTGATCTCGTCGCCTTCACAGTACGGTTGCAGCGCATGGAACGCTGCCGTCTCCATCAGCCGGATCATGTCTGGTGTTGAATACACCGGCGGTAGCTCTGGATGATGGGCCGTCAGCGTGTCCTTGAACTCCACCGTTTCCTCAGCCTCACCACGCACCCCAATCGGAATCGCCTTCGCCATAAAAATCTTTCCAAAAAGTAAGAGCCAATGATTCTACCGAATCATTGGCCCCAATCGTCCGTAATCGCTCCGCTCTAAGCTGCCTTCGCCATCCGCCGCGCCTCAATTCCATCCAGCGCGTGCCACAGCGCCTTGGCCGCGTCTTCTCCTGCCGCCAGCGCCTTCTCCGCCATCCGCGGATTCGCCTCCAACCGCTTGCCTAACTGTTGACGCCAGACCTGCGAGTGCTGCACGTCGGCCGTGGCATGCAGCCCAAAATATCCGCGGGTCTTTTCGTCCGCTCCGTAAATTTCCCGCAACCCCCGCTCTTTCTCCTTAGCCACCCTCGGCACCTGCGATTCATAGGCATAAAATGCCGCCAGTGCCTCTTCCGGAGTCCCCTGGCTCGCGATGCGATGAAAAAAAGACGTAAGTTCGGTAATCTCCGGCAGCGGCTTGTGCCCTAGCATAGGACGGCGCGCTCCCATGCCCTCGGCGAAGTCCAGCCACAACTCCGAGTGCTCGGCCCCAGGCTCGCCAAAGGCATCTTTGGCGCCCTTTTCATCGCACATGTTGGCCAGCACGGCACGACGCAGTTCGCCTTCCTCCAAGCGAACTCCCAACTCCGCCAGGTACTCTGGGAAAGCCGCAACATGGTAGTAGTAGTCCTGGGCATAGTCCCTCAAGTCATCGCGGCTCAATTCACCCGCGCTCCACGCTTTATAAAATGGATGGCAAAGCAAGTCATACTTGGCGATCCGCGTGTCTAATTCTTCAAAGAATTCCTTCGCAGCCATGATTGCAGTCTCCTTAGCGAACCAATATACGGGTGGCAGCGGCAGCGCGCAACTCGGCTTGTAGGGCGCGGGCGTAACCGCCCGTCCGAGTCCAATCTGGGAATTCGCCCGCGGGAAAACGATGTTTCCAGCGACCGGAGAGCATATCCCGTCTGATAATCACTGATCATGTAGGCGCGGGCGTCCCGCCCGTGCAAAGTGGGTGTATTGTGGGGATCCTGAATCGCGTTGCGATTGCTGCGGTCGGTTACGTCTTGCTGATTTCAGCTCTGCCAATTCTGGCCGCCCAATCCGATTCACCTAAGATCATCCGCATCTCTCCCACCAGCGGCCCCGAAGGCTCGCGGATAGAAATCACTGGCAGGAATCTGCAAAATGCTTCTGCCGTCCTCTTCGGAAGCACGATTTCTGTCTTCAAAGTTCAATCCGCGGACGACCTAATCGTCCTCGTCCCCCACAAAGTCTCAACGGCAACGATCACCGTGGTTACTCCTCAAGGACGTGCCGCCTCTCCGGTCGCATTCGTCGTTGCGAATGACCCACGTATCCCCGATGAAGTGAGCTACAAGGCTGGCTACGTCAGTCCGACGCCTCCCCCGACGGATTTTCATTCCGCTCTACTGTGGGGCATAGCCATCGCTGACCCTCGCGTCCCAGGCTACGAATTCGCGCAGGTGGAAATTACCTGGACCCAGCTATCCTGCCGCATTGACGGCAAAGACGTCATCCTCAACGATGACAGTGGCAACGTTCGCGGTGGTCTCTACCGTCGCGAGCCGTGGTTTGGCACCGATCAGCATGAGCCGATGCCCCTCGCCTACTATCGTCCAAAATACGATCGTCCCAAAAATGATCAGCCGAACCCTGCCGTTGTACTCCGCGTTGGACAGCGTCCCGACCGGGTCTGGCATTTCTGGAGCGCTTCGCCCCGCGCCGCGCTGCCGCCTGGCCAACTCGAGGGCTGCACAGTCAGGGCTCGCGTGAGAATTTTGCCAGGGGCTCTTCTGCAGATGGGAATGGACTACTGGCGCTCTCCGACCGTGCTCTACGGCCCGGGCGGAAATAATCACGAAGCCGGCGCCAGCAACTGGTACTTCCCCTCGGGAGAATGGCAGGAAGCGATCTTCACGGATGTCGGTGGCCCGCAGTTCTAGCTCAAAGTTTGACCTGGATTTCCTTTGTGAACCTTCGTGTCCGGAGCCTGCCCTGAGCGGAGTCGAACGGGTGTTTAACGCTCTTTGCCGAGTCCCGCAAAATCCTGCCAGTTGCTAGAATAGAACTCGAATGCCGCAGTTCACCGAGCAATTCGACGTAGTTGTCGTGGGCGCCGGTCACGCTGGATGCGAGGCTGCTATGGCCGCGTCTCGCATGGACTTGAAGACCGCGCTCTACACGCTTAACGTCGACCTCATCGCGCAGATGTCCTGCAATCCGGCGGTCGGCGGCATTGCGAAAGGACATCTCGTCCGCGAAGTCGATGCCCTCGGCGGCATCATGGGTGAAGTCACCGACGCGGTCGGAATCCAATTCCGCCTGCTCAACACTTCGCGCGGTCCGGCAGTCTGGTCTCCCCGCGCCCAGTGCGACAAACAGGCTTACCGTCTGAAGATGCGAGAGGTCCTCGAATCGCAGCCTAATCTCAAGATCAAGCAAGCCGAAGTCGCCGATCTGATCATTGAAGAACGCATTCAGCCCTCAGCCGTCAGCCCTCAGCCAAACGATTGTCATACTGACCGAGATGCTTTTGCGAGCGAAGGACCTGGGCGAGACGCCGCGCCGTTCGAGCCGCCCAGCGGCTCGAACAATGGAGCGCGAGGCGAGCTTCCTTATTCCGCCAGCCCCCGCATCGTCCGCGGAATCCGCCTCCGCGATGGCCGCACTGTCGGTGCCTTCGCCGTGATTATCACCACGGGCACGTTCCTGAACGGCCTCATCCATTGCGGAGAGCAACAATATCCTGCTGGCCGCTCTGGTGAGCCAAATGCCGTCCTCCTCGGCGAAGCCCTCAAGAATCTTGGCTTGCGCGGCTGCCGCCTCAAGACTGGTACGCCCCCGCGCCTCGATGGACGCACCATCGACTGGTCGCGCTTCCAAATTCAGCCCGGCGATCCCGATCCCACGCCATTCAGCTTCCGCACCAAGCGCGTCGCCCATCACGATTCACAAGTCCCCTGCTACATCGCATGGACCACGCCCGAGACCCAGCGCATCATTCGCGAAAATGTGCATCGTTCTCCGATGTACAGCGGCCAGATCAAATCGATCGGCCCGCGCTACTGTCCATCAATCGAAGATAAGATCGTCAAGTTTCCCGACAAGACCACGCATCAGCTCTTCCTCGAACCTGAGGGCCTGAACACGCACGAAATCTATGTCAATGGGATGAGTACGTCGCTGCCGGTTGAAGTGCAGCTCGAAATCTTGAAATCGGTTCCCGGTCTCGAAACCGCGGAGATGCTCCGTCCCGGCTACGCTATTGAGTACGACTCCATCGATCCTACGGAGCTCGAGCGCACGCTCGAAACCAAGAAGATCGCGGGACTATTCCTCGCCGGTCAAATCAACGGAACCAGTGGCTACGAGGAGGCCGCTTGCCAAGGCCTGATGGCGGGCATCAACGCCGCTCTGAAAGTAAAGAAGGAGCCGCCGCTTGTCCTCGATCGCACCGAGGCCTACACCGCGATTCTTATCGATGACCTGATCTCGAAAGGCACCAACGAGCCTTACCGTATGTTCACCTCGCGCGCCGAATTCCGCCTGCATCTGCGCATCGACAACGCGGATCGCCGCCTCACTCCCCACGGCCGCCGCGTCGGCCTGATCTCCGACGCCGCCTGGGCCGACTTCCAGGCCAAACAGCAGCGCTTGGAAGCGTTGAAGCAGTTACTGGAGAGAACGAAGCTGACTCCGACAATGATCGAAAAGGTTAGCGCGACAACGCATTCAACTGACTGTCATCCTGAGGTGCCTATTTTTGGCGCCGAAGGATCTGGGCGAGACACCGCGCCCTTCGAGTCGCTATGCGACACGAAGAATGAAGCGCGAGGCGAGCATCCTTATCCTGCCAACGGCCAGCCAATGGCTACCGGCCTCTCTTCCGCCCTCGGCCAATCCCTCGCCCAACTTCTCAAGCGCCCCGAGATAACCGTCGAACACCTGGTCCCTGCTCTTCGCGAACTCGACCCTGGCTTTTTCGATAGAGAAGAAATCCGGCAGCACGGATCCGCAGCGGCTCTTCCCTCCGTAATCCGCAACGAACTCAAATCGGTTGAAACCGAAATCAAGTATGAGGGCTACCTGCTACAACAGCAGCGCGCCATCGAGCGCATGAAAAAAGCGGAGCAACGGACCATCCCCGCCTGGTTCGACTATCGCTCCGTCAGCGGGCTCTCCCGCGAGATGCAGGAGAAGCTGGTCAAAGTGCGCCCGCGCACTCTAGCGCAAGCCTCGAATATTCCCGGCGTAACCCCCGCAGCCGTGTCGCTGGTAAACGTCTACATCGAGATCCAGGGGAAACGCCGCGAGCAAGCTGCAGTGCTCTAAATCCCCAATTGTGGTCCTGAGCGAAGAGTTTTCTTTCGTTTGCGAAAGAAAACTCGCAGTCGAAGGACCCCTACTCGCTCCATAGACTTCGGGGGTTGTCCAAATCACGTCCGAAAACGGCCAGCCTTCTTCGGTCAGATGAGCTATCTTGAAATGTGCTGCCTCAATCGGCATCCTCAAACGTCTTTAGGTCGAGGACTCTCGCAATCATGAGCGCCGCTACGTATTTCACGCGAATCGAAAGCCCGGTCGGCTCTTTGCTGCTGGCCGCTGACGACGTAGGTTTGCGACGGATTGAATTCGCCAACGGAAGAAGCGCATCTCTTCCCGATCCCGCTTGGAAAGAAGACTCCAGTCCGCTCGAAGAAGTCATTCGCCAGCTTCGCGCCTACTTCGCCGGCGACCTGGATTCCTTCGATCTCCCTCTCGCGCCCGAGGGAACTGCATTCCAGCTCAAAGTCTGGAATCTGCTCTGCGACATTCCTTACGGTGAGACCATTTCCTACGGCGAACTGGCCCGCCGTATCGGCAATCCCAAGGCTTCGCGCGCTGTTGGCTTGGCGAATGGTTCTAACCCGATTCCCATCGTGATTCCGTGCCACCGCGTCATCGGTAGCAACGGCAAACTGACCGGATACGGCGGCGGCTTGCCCATCAAAGAAAAACTGCTCGCCTTGGAGCGACGCCAACTCCGCCTGCTTTGATTTCCTCTTGCTCTCACCGCGCAACGCGGTTGGCAAGATCATTCAAGATGTATTGATGCTCTGATGCAACACCAAGCCGTTCGAAATACCGCCAATACCAAACCGGGTAGAGGTGTGAGGTAATGGTCGTAGTGCGAGTCAAGACAGTTGTCCGTCCGTCTTGTCGAAGTTCGTAGGCCGCGGTTTGGAACCCCAGCCAGTGACGACCCGGCATATTTGTGCGATCAATTGTGAGTCGCATGGAATACGGCGGTGCCCATTCGGTGACAATCTCCTCAATGAATCCATTTTCGAAGTAGCATATCCGCTTCGCTCCCACGCCTTTTCTCTCCAAGGTGCAGCGCAGAGGAACCGGAAGGCCGAAGTGCATAAGCAAAGGCCTCGTGGCGGCAATGCTGTCAATCGATTGTATGTTGGCCCAGACCTCTTCCGGTTGAGCCTGAAGTCGCACGCTGGTCGACACGGTCTCGCGACGTGCACTATCAGGACTCCGGCTCTCAACCTGGTGGCCGGCGGAAATCAACAGCGGCGTGAACAGCAGAAGGCACAACGTGGTAACGCTCGGATGGCGAAGGCGCCCAAGAACATGCCGCCGGAACAGATGTCCTAGAACCGAGCCTACTGCCAGTCCAAAGCCCAACCAAGGTACTGCAAGGAGGGCGCAGAGTATACCCTCGCGCCCCAACGCGACCAGTATCGTCAGCGAGGCGAGAGCCGCAAGCAGCATCGCGGCCCAGCCGGTGTTGGGTTGACGGGTCACTAGTGCGATGGCGAATCCAGCGCAGGCCGGAACCAAGATGAACATAACGCTTCCCATCCCAAGTGTCCGCGGTATCGTTGCGAGGAAGAACCCGCCAAGTCCGACCGCAATTCCGGTGAGTGTTCCGGTCAAGAGTCCTACAGCTACGCTGCGCCAGTTCTTCAAAGGTATTCCTTCACGAGTAGGATGGTGCGAACAGTACCATTACCTATTAACTTGAAACAACTAGGTCGAGATAACGCCTGACACCTCCCGCCCCCTTCGGTTACCATAGATGTCAGGAGAGAAGAGCGTCCCGCCGCATCTAAACAACTATGACTAAGCGTTACGCCGCCGTTGCCGCCATAACTTTGCTTTTTGTTTCTCTCGCTTCCGCCGACGATTTCAGCACCGTCCTCAAACCGCCCAAGGGCGCTCAACTAGCCATCGTCGTGTTCGAAGACCTGCAGTGTCCGCAATGTCGTCTCTCCGCCCCTGTCCTCAGGGATGCAGGCAAGGCTTATAAGATTCCTGTTGTCCGTCACGACTTCCCTTTGCCCATGCACAATTGGTCCTTCGATGCAGCCGTCATCGCCCATTACTTCGACGCGCTTTCTCCGCAGCTGGGCTACGATTTCCGTGACTACATCTTCCAACACCAACTGGAGATCATCCCCACCAACCTGCGCAGCTTTGCTGAGAAGTTTGCCGCCGAGCACAAAGTCGACTTGCCTTTTGTCGTTGACCCACAAGGCAAGCTGGCAGCCGAGGTCAACGCCGAGCGCAATCTTGGAAACCGCATCGGTGTTCATCAGACTCCCACCATTTACGTGGTTAGCAGTAAGCCGGGAGGGAAGCCCTACGTCGAAGTTACCGACCGGACGCAGCTCTACCAGATCATTGACGCCATGAGGAATCAGTAGCAGAAATAATGTGGGGACGAGCGTCCTCGCTCGTCCAGCCGAGCGCAGCTCGGCAATCGTTCTCAGAAAGCTCGTCACCCTCTCTCGAACGCGTGTTTCTTCTCCAACTCCTCCCGAGCTGTCCGCATGTCCGCCTCAAACCTGGCGGCCTGTGCCATCAGAGATCCGTCTGCAGCCGCCCGATCACTCTCGAGCTTAATCAGCCCCTCGCCGGCGAGTTTCTGCGCTATCTCCATCACGTGCTCCACTGAAGTCTCCACATAGAGCGCTTCCGTCGGATCACCAATCCACACCAGCCCTCCCACCAACCGCGTCTGCCAGTAGATCTTGCGCGCGACCAACTTCGTGATCTCCTCGTCGGTAGCCTTCCCGAACATCCACTTACTTCGCTTAAAATCATAGTGACGACTGGAAAAGTGCACCGGCACTCGCTTACCCGATTTCAAGAATTCGATCTGCCGCCGATCCACTTCTTTGCGCAATGCATTGATCACCGGCCCCTCGGCGTCCCTCGGATCCAGCGAGGGCATCACCTCGCGCACCGTGGCCGACAAGTTCACCGCCACCGGCGCGTGCAAACCGTCAGAGTTCTCCAGCCGAATGTCAGCGTGCAACACCGAAAAATCCGCTCCTGAAGTCGATGTATGAAAAGGCCAGTCCAGCTCAAACGAGAGCGGCAACCCACTCAGACTTATGTAGACTCTCTTTTCTTCCATTTCTTATTAGTAACTCCACTTCAATGCGACGAACAGCCGTTTCAGAGGCATAGAATACTGCAAACCCAGCCCTTCATCCCACCTGTTTACTCACTGGATGCGGCCCAGCCCAATAAACCAGCTCAACAAAAAAGACGGCCATTTGGCCGTCTGTAACTGAAAACTAACAACTCAGAGCCGCAAACCCTTTACTGGGTCACTGCTTCTTTGTCCTGCGCCTGCATCACTGCGATCTTTGCCACCAGGTCATCAATACTTCTTCCCGTCTCCAGGTTTGCGTCCACCTGTGGGTGTCGCTCCCCGTCGGTATGCATAACCAGAACCCGCGTTCCCGGATATGCCTTCTTAACCATATAAGGCAAGTGATGCCGGTCATTTCTCGTCAGCGTCGGCCCTAGCACTCCCAAGTCAAAAGCACCCCGCTGCAGCGCTTCTTGCACCCCTTCGCGCCCGATCGCCTGAACCACCTGATGACCCGCCTTTTGAATCGAAACTGCCTGTGCCGCAAGCACTTCCGCGTCGCCCTCGCCATACAGGATGTTCAGCTTAGATGTCGACTTCCCCGTGTTTGCCATGCCAGCCTTTCTCTGCTCTGCTGGCCTGTCACGGTAGCAATGTCGGCAGGATTAGAGAACGTCACCGAAGACCAAGGCCGAATGGGCCGCGATGTCGCCGCACCCCCAGAGGTGGCTTTGCCATTAAATCTTTAGGTTTTGCGACAGCACAATCCAAGGCTATAATTCGCCCCGCGGAGGATAACGAATGCGCCTTCCATCTATCTGCGTCGTTATTCCATTCGTCTGCTGCCTGCTTGCCATCGGAGCAGTCGCGCAACAAAGCGATTCTGGCCCAGAGTCTGCGAGCGCCTATTGCACCCTATCCGACGGCAACGAGATCAGCATCCAATACCAAAACTCCGCCGACGTCGCAAAAGAGGAGCCCCACCCCGGCAAGATTTGGCTGCCAGGCGGCACTCCGATCACGTTGTTCACGCAAGTCCCTCTCACCATCGCCAACGCTGTAATTCCGGTGGGCGCCTACAGCCTGTACGTGCTTCCAACTAAGAAAGACTGGACTTTGATCGTGAACCGGAACGTCACCGCTGGCAGCTCATACGACGAAAAGCGAGATCTGGTCCGCGCCCGCATGGAAATGGGACAAATCAGCGCGCCCACGAAACAGCTTCAAATCTCCTTTGCCCACATGGCGCCCAAATTGTGCGGCCTACGTCTCTATGCCGGAAAGACCGGTGCCTTCGTCGACTTTCAGGAAAAATAGAAAGCCGATCTGAGAACTGGGAACTGACAACCGAGAACTGTCTTCCGCTTGTCATCGCGGCGCGTCTCTACATCAATTCGGGAATTCCAAAGCTTGTAACAAGACTCGCCATCGCTGTTATAATCCGCTCGTCTTTCCGGCCACGACCTACAGCACCTCTATCAAAATCTAAAATCAGGAGCGCACCATGAAAAGCATTTGCACCTTGCTGCTCTTTCTTCTTTCGGTCTTCTCCATTGCCCTTGCGCAAACCGCGCCTCCCGCACGCACCGACGTTTACCACGTCAACTTCTCGAAAGCTGCGCTCGGTAAGGCTGGCGCCCTTGGCGATTTTCTCAAAACCCCGAATCCCAACTCACCCATGCCCCAGCACTTCTTAGTACTGCGTCATCAGGACGGCGCGGAGTGGGACTACCTAACCATCGCTCATCTCGGAACCAGTGCCACTCTGACCGCTGCTGGCAATCCGCCTCCCGCCGCTTTCCGCGATCTCAGCGAGTGGCATGGCGATACTTATGTCAACGGTCCGTCGTGGGCCGATTTTAGCCGCGCTATGGGCCTCGGTGACCAGACCGCTAAAACTGCTGGTTCCGTTTATGTAGCCTCCGTCTATCGCGCCGCTCCCGGACATCGCGCCGAAGTGGAAAAAATGCTCGGTCCTTCCGGCGTAAACGCCAATACTGCCGGCAACGTCCTGATGATGCATCTGGAAGGAGCACCCTGGCAGTATCTCGTCATCGCTCGCTACAATTCCTGGAGCGACTTCGCCACCGATGAGACCAGCGCTGTGGCGGACATGAGTAAAGGCAAGGGCCCCTGGTTCGAATTGAGGGACCACGTCGCCTTCCACAACGACACCATCACCGACCGCATCGCTCCCTAATCGAGAGAGCAGCGAGTGGAACTTGGCGGAGCAGTCGGAGCGAAGCGCCACAAAATCAGCTCCCGGTAGGAGCGGAATATCTTAGCCCCGGACGTTAGTCCGGGGTTCTACGCGGAATAAGATGGGGCGACCGAAGGTCGCAACTGCGCGAGCCAACCCTGACCTAGTACAACCTCTTACCGCCCATATTCCGTAATCTCGCCGTCCACTGACACCGCTACATACTTACGCGTCTCCACGTCTCTGAACTGGACCACTTGATGCTTCTCGCGCGCCAGCTGTCCCCATCGACTCGGCTTGTCCCGATTCTGCTCGATGGCCTCAAACACCCGGCCGTTCAACGTAAACTGCACCATGCGCAAGCGGCCACTCCCCACGCGCTTCACTCGCAGCTTCTGGTAGCCCAGCGTGACTGAGTCCCCATTCATTAGCTGCGCCGCCACTGATTGCAGTACTTTTTGGGTGTCAGTCGTGAACATTCGAATCTTCCTGCGTCACCGTCGGCGAGCTGCTTTTCCGCCGCGCGCAATTTTCCTCAGTGTCCGGGTGTAGGCGGCGACGGTTTCGGGGACGGCCTGGCTGTAGACGAACTGCCCTTCGCGACGGCAAGCGATCAGCCCGGCCTCGCTCAGAATCTTGAGATGGTGAGAGACAGTTGCGCGGGTCACGCCGCGCATCGAGACGATCTCACCACAATTCATGTGTTTGCTTGCCGAGATGGCCTCAAAGATCTTGAGGCGGGTGGCGTCGGCCAAGGCTTTCGATATTTTCTCCACCTCAGAACGGTCCATAGGTCCGTCTAAAGTGTAACGAAGCGTTGAACTTACCGCCAGAAAGAACCACATCCCATACAAAACTCTACATAAAAAGTGCGCCATGGTTAGTTTTATGATCATCTAACTGTCTAATTGTTGAGCATACCAGCAGAAACGTTGGGCACGGATGTGCCCCCCGAATCAGGGCAGAGAATCCCGCAATAATTAAGGAGATTGGCATGAAGAGGCTCGAAGGAAAGGTAGCAGTAGTGACCGGCGGAAACAGCGGCATCGGACTAGCGACGGCCAAGCGCTTTCAGGAAGAAGGTGCGCGGGTAGCCATCTCGGGTCGAGACAGGAAAACGCTCGATGTGGCGGTGAAGACGATCGGAAATGGCCTGGTGGCGGTGCAGGCGGACGTGTCCAAACTCACGGACGTGGACAAGCTGTATGCCGAGGTTTCGAAGAAGCTGGGAAAGATTGATGTGTTGTTCGTAAACGCGGGTATCGTGAGGGTTGTGCCACTTGCCGAGACATCCGAAAGCGCCTACGACGAGCAGTTTGACATCAATATCAAGGGAGCGTACTTCACAATCCAGAAAGCGTTGCCCTTCCTCAACGACGGCGCGTCGATCATCTTGAACACGAGCGTGGCAGACATCAAGGGCACCGTCGGCGTCAGTGTGTATTCTGCAACCAAAGCGGCACTGCGATCTTTGGCGCGAACCGCAGCTGCGGAACTGGCAGAGCGCGGCATTCGCGTGAATACGGTTGCGCCAGGTCCGATTGTTACGCCGATCTTTGGCAGGGCCGGGTTGCCCAAGGAAGCCATCGATGAATTCGCGAAGGAGATCGTTGCGAAGGTTCCGATGAAGCGCTTTGGGCAGCCCGAGGAAGTGGCTGCGGCTGTCGCGTTCTTGGCTTCACAAGACGCCTCGTACATCACCGGCGTGGAAATCAATGTAGATGGCGGGATGGGACAAATCTAACCGCGTGGGTCCATGCGAGGTACAGGTCGGCAGGAGACCTAGTTGTCCTAGCCACGACTTGATCTGACATTTCCGATAGAATGCGCCGGCTGGCGCAGAGAGGAGATGTCAGAATGAGCACCGATCAGAAAATCATCAAGCACAAAGTGGGACTGTTGAAGCTGGCT
>Ga0210384_10001894_pt1 | contig 26870 bp, 23 predicted proteins | sample IncBWH2MmetaG_FD_160574 | JGI IMG/M metagenome (GOLD analysis project Ga0210384, IMG submission 160574) | Forest soil microbial communities from Barre Woods Harvard Forest LTER site, Petersham, Massachusetts, United States - Inc-BW-H-2-M | ecosystem: Environmental > Terrestrial > Soil >...
GCTGTTTTTGAAAATAGACCTGTCGCAGCGGAATCTGTTGGAACTCAGCGTGCTTTGCTTCTTGATTTGCGTGGCCTCGGAACTGCGGGCCCTTGTTCCCGCTGGAAATGAAATGCCCAGCATCGTGAAGAGGCCAATGGCTGCGTAGAGTTGCCCGGACCTTGAAGTCAAAGTGCTCTACAGTCACACAGGAGGGGCTGTCCGTTCCGGCCAGCCCATCCATCGTGTTTGAGGTGTACCCAGCAATCTCATCTATCCTGCAGCGGCGTTCTGGTCGATGAGGTGCCGATCCATCCATTCGACGATGAGTTTCCTCATCGCCGGTAGCTCCACGTGGGCCGCATCGAACAATTCAATGTGACAATCCTGCTCCCTACCGTACTTCCGATAGAGTGGAAGCAGGTGATCTCGAATCTTCTCGACACCGAGCGGTGGGGTCAAAGGGTCGTGTCGCCCATTCACGCTCAATCGAGGCCGGGGGACGATCAGTTCGTTGATGTCTGCCGCCTGGAAGTGCTTCAACAAAGAAGGCACGTAGTAGTAAATCCCGTGCGCGCTCAGCGCCCGAGTTCTTATGAGCTCTTCGTAATCCGTGAGACAGCAAACGTCCAGGCACAAGTGAACCCGCGGATCGAGAGCCGCAAGCCACCACGCCTTGGTTGCGCCCATCGACATTCCGAGCGCACCCAGACGTTGAGAATCGACTTCGGGGCGACCGGCAAGATAGTCCAGGGCGCGGAGCTCGTCGAACATCATCATTCCGTAGAGTACCTGCCCCTTCCATAGCATCAGCTTGAACGCATCTTCTTCACCCGTTTTCCCATCGTCTTCATGTTTGCGCTCTCCGAAGCACCAGCTATCAATGGCAAGTGTCACCAGGCCCTTTTCCACGCAGACGGGGGCGTAGGCAGGCTGAGCGTCCACACCCCGAAGAAGTTCTTCCTTTCCCAGACCGTACATCCCGGCGTGCCAATGGATGTACAGAAGGCCAGGCGCAGGTGACTGGCGTTTGTCAGGAATCAGCAGCAGCGCCGGAACCGGCTCGATGCCGTTCAGATCAAGTTCGAGGCGTTCGAGAGCGTAGCCCTCGTGTCTTTCAGTCTTCAACAACTTTGGAGGCGCTACATTGTGCTGCCATGGGAGATCTCCAAGCAAGCTCCAAAGTTCTTTTCGTCGGCGCTCCTGATACGAAGCGAATCCCTCATCGTAAGCTCTGGAGGTTTCCGAGTAGGTGAAAGAACCTGCTCCTGATTTTGTCAAAGCCACAGCAGCGGCACAGCTTTGCACGAACTCCCGTCTGGTTGGCGGTGCCATCGTTGTCTCCCTGGATTCTCGATTTACTCCTCGCGGGAGTATACCTTTGCGCGGGGAGCGCAATCTCGGCCGCCCCGAATTCTACGTAAACGCGGAGTCGTGAGAGAATTCACTGCGGTCACCCGTTGAGCCGTCGGCTCGCGACGCAGCATCATTTCCGATTCGTGACACCACCTTTGTTCGAGAGTCTAAACATGATCATTCCCACGCGCTTGCGGCAAACGCTGTCAAAAGTGGTCGCGTTCGGAGTTGTAGTCGTCATCGTTTGTCCGATGTCTTCGGGACAGCAAGCACCGCCGGCGAATTGGACGGCGGAAGAGGACCATCAAAACATGATGGAACAGCTCGGGATCAAAGCGCTCCGTCCCGGGCCAAGCGGGAATGAAAAGGACCCCAGTCACGCCAATTACGATGAGGCGAAAGCCAATTCATACGGCGATCTGCCCGATGCGCTCACGTTCAAGAACGGCCAAAAGGTCACGTCGGCGGAACAGTGGTGGAACAAGCGACGCCCAGAGATTGTCGAAGACTTCGAGCGCGAGGTCGTCGGCCGCATCCCATTGAATGTGCCCAAAGTGACCTGGACCGCGAAGAGCACGAGCGATTCGAAGGCCGGAGTTTTCGCTGTCATTGAGAAGCAATTGATTGGTCACGTGGACAACTCAGCGTGTCCCTCGATCAACGTGGACATTGAGATGACCCTGGTCACACCGGGGAATGCGAAAGCTCCCGTGCCCGTGATGATCATGTTCAGCAGCGCGTTCATCCGCCAATTCATCGCGAGCCACCCGGAATTTAAGAAAATGATGGGGAGCGATCCGCCCTCGACGGAACAGCTCATTGCCAACGGCTGGGGTTATGCTCTCCTCGACACCAGTACCATACAAGCGGACAACGGCGCAGGCCTCACCAAAGGGATCATCGGCCTTACGAATAAAGGCGAGCCTCGAAAGCCGGACGATTGGGGCGCGTTACGGGCGTGGGCGTGGGGCGCCTCTCGTGCTCTCGACTATCTGGAGACGGACAAGCGCGTTGATGAGAAGCGCGTTGGCATCGAAGGCGTCTCTCGCTATGGAAAAGCCGCGCTGGTGACGATGGCGTTCGATACTCGCTTTGCCGTGGCGCTGGTGGGCTCCTCTGGGGAAGGTGGAGCGAAACCGCACCGGCGCAATTTCGGAGAAGAGGTGGAGAATCTTACGGGGCCCGGCGAGTACCACTGGATGGCCGGGAATTTTCTGAAATACGGTGCGGCTGAGGCTTCGTTCGGAAGCAAGAATGCCAGCGGCTTGCCGGTGGACGCGAACGAACTGATTGCCCTGTGCGCACCGCGGCTCACGTTCATCAGCTATGGGATTCCTGAGAAGGGGGATGCAAAATGGCTGGACCACCAGGGCAGCTTTATGGCGACCGTAGCCGCAGGTGCTGTCTTCCGCCTGTTGGGTGCGAAGGATCTGGGCGTGAACGCGGACTATCACAACGCGAAGATGCCGCCAGTGAATACGGGGCTTCTCGATGGCGAACTCGCATGGCGCCAACATGACGAGGGCCACACCGATGCCCCCAACTGGAAGTACTTCATTCCCTGGGCGGATCGGTTCTTCAACTATCACCCGACCCCGTGGGAACTTCCCGCCGATCAGCCAGTATTTCGGACGGACGCTAACTCACTGGTGGCTCATTCACAGCTGCTTGCGAAGGCGAAGCAAGCCGGAATCGACGTTTACTTCGAAGGCGACTCAATCACAAGAAGGTGGGGCGCCCTAGACTACCCTGATCTGCTGTCCAATTGGAAACAGAACTTCTTCGGCTGGAACGCGACTGATTTCGGATGGGGCGGTGATCGAACGCAGAACATCCTCTGGCGTTTAGAGAATGGCGAGTTGGATGCCGTCAACCCCAAAGTCGTCATCGTGCTCGCCGGCACAAACAACGTCAGCGATCTGAGGGCTCCAGGCGGCACCGAGGAACGAGCTTCCGACGTGACGCGAGGTGTTCAGGCGATTGTGCATGTGACTCAAGAGAAGGCGCCCGCCGCGACAATCATAGTGATGGGAATCTTTCCGAGAAACGACGATGCGGCGTTCACTCCTATCATCGACAGGATCAACCGCAATCTGTCGAAGTTGTTTGGCGGCGACGGCCATAAAATTCGATATCTGAATATTAACGACAAACTGGCCGGCAGCGATGGGATGCTGCGCGATGGAATGATGAATGCAAAGGACAAACTCCATCCCACCGTGAAGACGTATCAAGTCTGGGCAGATGTACTGAAGCCAGTCCTTACGGAGTTGCTGGGGCCGCCGGCAGTTGAGGATCACGCCCCACCAGCTACGGGCGATCCCGCCGCTCGGCACTGACGATGTCCGTCGGCAGATTGACTATGATATGAGCCGAAACACATGAGTGCAGCGGGCAACAGATTAAGGCACGCAGGAAGTGACGACTATGAAAACCGCAAGAGTGCGAAACATGAATAAGAAGGACTTGCCGCCAGAACAAGGTCAACAACTCCTCAGAGCATTGCAAGCCCGTTTTGAGAAAAACACAAACCGCCATAAAGGTCTTGATTGGGCTCAAGTACAAGCAAAGCTGGAAGCTAATGCTGAAAAACTGCGGTCACTCCATGAAATGGAAAGAACTGGCGGTGAGCCGGACGTAGTTGGCCACGATAAAAAGACCAGCGAATTCATTTTTTACGATTGTTCGGCGGAAAGTCCCAAGGGCCGCAGAAGTATTTGCTACGACCGTGAAGCGCTGGAGTCCAGGAAAGAGAACAAACCAAAAGACAGCGCGATTGGCATGGCGGCTGCCATGGGCATCGAGCTTTTAACGGAAGAACAATATCGAGAGTTGCAGAAACTTGGAAATTTCGACACGAAAACGTCGAGTTGGGTGAAAACTCCTTCTGCTGTCAGAAAACTCGGCGGCGCCCTCTTTTGTGATCGCCGCTTCGATACTGTTTTCGTGTATCACAACGGTGCGGAATCTTACTACGCCGCCAGGGCGTTCCGTGGTTCGCTACGGGTCTAAACTCTGCATGCCAGCACAGCCAACAGTCGATGCCCGCTACTGCCTTTCTTGGCGGCGCTAAGGTGCGCTTGCTGTAGAATCCGGAGCATCGGGGGATAGGGTCCACTTTATGAATGCGAGTCTGCCGATCGCTGATCCCGGTGCGCGCGAATTTTCTTCTTCCGGCAACCTTAGTTCCGCAGTGTCGGCTGCGCGCGGGAAGCGCCACTCCGCGCTCGTGCGCGTGACCCATTGGATTACTACGATCGCCTTTCTCGCGCTGCTGGTCAGCGGTGGCGAGATCGTGCTTTCGCATCCACGGTTTTACTGGGGTGAGACCGGCAACGTAAACATGCGTCCGTGGCTCAATCTGCATCTGCCATCCTCCCGGGACACCGTCCCCACCGGCTATGGGTACGTGCTCCCCGACCAGAACGGCTGGAGCCGCTATCTCCATTTTCAGGCGGCATGGCTGGCGGTCGGAACGGGTTTGCTCTACGTGCTGTTCGGGGTCTTCTCAGGACATTTCCGCCGCAATCTGTTTCCCGCGGCTTCTGACCTTTCCGTCAAGGAGCTAGGCGGTTCGCTGGTCCGACATTTGCGCTTTGAGCGGCCGGGCAAGGAAGAAGCTTGGTCGTATAACGTGCTGCAGCGCCTCGCGTATCTGCTCGTCATCTTCGTGCTGTTCCCCTTGATGATCTGGACGGGGCTGGCCATGTCGTTCGGATTCAACTCGGAATTCCCTCTGGCCGTTCGGCTCCTGGGAGGCCACCAGACGGCGCGCAGCCTGCACTTCCTGGTGACGATATTATTGGTGCTGTTCCTGTTGATTCACGTGCTGATGGTCTTTGTTGCGGGATTTCGAAATCGTATGCGCGCCATGATCACCGGCCGCGCTAGCCCACCGACGGAGTGAAATTATGAGCAATTTCTCTCGACGAAAATTCATCACCACAGGGCTGGCTGTGGCGGCTGGTGCCTCTGGGATTGCTGTCGCTGCCAAAGTCGCGCGGCTTCATGGGCTCATCCCGCCCGACGCGGGAGGATTTTACGGCCCGGGAGAAACGCTGACCTACGCGGCGCAGCGACTCTTGACCCGCCATTCCCTGGCCCGCGAATTTTCCCGCACCCAGATCTCGAAGAACCCGTTCGCCAATGAAGTCGATCCCTTGGGCGATGAATTCAAACGACTCCAGGCAGCCAGTTTCGTGGACTGGCGAGTAACTGTGGACGGAATGGCGGGGAAACCGGCTTCGTTCTCGCTGGCAGAGATCAGAAGCTTTCCCTCCAGTTCGCAGATCACTATGATCGGCTGTGAAGAAGGATGGACCTACATCGCCGAATGGACCGGTGTGCCGCTGTCTTACATCCTGGACCGTGTGGGCGCGCTGCCCCAGGCGCGTTACGTTGTATACCGCTCGATCCAACCTGACTGGTGGGAGAGCATCGACATGGCGGACGCGTTGCACCCGCAAACGCTTCTCGCCCACCGCATGAACGGAAACGAACTTCCGGTCCCGTTCGGAGGCCCGGTCCGCGTGCGCGTCCCGCGCCAGCTCGGTTATAAGAATGTGAAGTACATCAATCGCTTGACTCTGACAGACAACCTCAAACCATTCGGCAAGGGTGGGGGCGGGGCTGCCGGAGATGGGGGCTACGCGTGGTATGCGGGCATCTAGAGCAAGCGTCCGATGAAAGGCCGGCGCGCGGCGGCGTTCTCAATTGACAACTTCTGACGCCGTCGCAGATACTGCCATCTGCGCATGTAGGATGCAACGGCACGTCGCCGAAGGGCAATGCCCACCTACGATCTCATCGTGGAGGCCTGCATGCCCAATCTAGAGAACCTCAAGAAGCAAGCCAAGCTCATATTGCGGTGGCATCGCGAACGCCACTATCCCGTCGCCGCACAAATCCGCGAGCATTTGCCTCGTTTCCTGAATATGCCCGACTCCGAGATTCTTGCCGCGAGCTTTAAGCTCAGCGATGCCCAAGAAATGGTAGCAAGACAGCAAGGCTTCGATGGTTGGCAGGCCCTGAAAGCTGGCTTTCGACCACGTCGCTCAAGGTGAAGCCGTCGCCATCCAAATCATCGCCATCCACAGCAACGATTGTCAGTGCAGAACCGCAACTGTTCGTCACCGACATCAAGAGATCCTGCGAATTTTTCCGCGAGAAGTTAGGCTTTACGCTTGTATTCACTTACGGCAAACCTCCCTACTATGCACAGGTGGGTCGCGACGCGGCGCGCCTCAATCTACGATGTGTCGAGCAAAGAATAATCGACTCGACGATCCGCGATCGGGAGGAACTGTTGTCGGCATCGATGACCGTCGCTACCTCGAACGAGATCAAGCTGCTGTTTCTTGAGTTTCAGTCCGCTGGTGTTACTTTTCACCAGACGCTGAAAAGGCAGGCATGGGGCGCCAGGAATTTCATCGTCAAGGATCCTGACGGGAATCTGCTGCTGTTTGCTGGGCCGGCGAACTGAACCTCGCAAACTGGCAGCGACCAAGCCGAGGTGTGCTGATCGAGCATGTATAGTCGGCGACAATGGAAACATCGCGCCAGTGCGTCCAAATAGTTTCTATGTTCGCCCGAGGCTTGTTTGGAGAGACGACACTGGCTCGGCAGGATATGATGCACCGGTAGGTTTATCCCGTTCTTGTATGAGGAGCTTTTGCATGGAATCGCGCCGCGTCCGCTCAATGGTATTTCTCGCCTCCGTCCTGGCGCTGGCCGCTTCCGCCGGGCTCGCCGAAGAAGCAATCTCGGTCACCGTAGACGCAACGAAAACCCAGCAGAAGCTGCTGCACATCACGTTGGTCGTGCCGGTCAAGCCCGGACCTCTCACTCTCTACTATCCGAAATGGATTCCCGGCGAGCATGGTCCTGATGGACCCATCGCCAATCTCACCGGCCTCAAATTCGAGGCCGACGGCAAGATCATTCCATGGCAGCGTGATTTGCTGGATGTTTTCACCTTCCATGTGGAAATTCCCCGCGGTGTCAGCCATCTCAACGCCAGCTATGACTATCTTGAGCCCGACGGCGTCTCAGCCACGGACAAACTCCTGGTCCTCGAATGGAATGAAGTCGCACTCTATCCGGCAGACATCCCCGCCGAGAAGCTCACTTACGAAGCCAAACTGGTGATGCCGGACGGCTGGAAATTCGGCACCGCGCTTCCCGTCGAGAATGCATCAGGAAATCGAGTCTCATTCAAACCGATTTCACTGGATTTGCTCGTGGACTCGCGCGTAATCACCGGAGAGTTCTATCGCACGATTGACCTCACGCCGCCGGGCGAACCCATCCACCATGAAATCGACATCGTCGCCGACAGCGAAGCTGCTCTGAACATGAGCCCCGAAAATCAGAAGCAGATGACGAATCTGGTGGCCGAATCTGGCAAACTTTTTGGTGCTCGCCACTATCGCGACTATCATTTCCTGCTCACGCTCAGTGATCATGTCGCGCATTTCGGTCTCGAACATCACGAGTCGAACAACAGCCGGTTGCCCGAGCGAACTCTACTTTTGCCCAGTTCCGGCATGTCGCTGGGCGGACTGCTCGCCCACGAGTTCGCTCACTCCTGGAACGGCAAGTTTCGCCGCCCCGCTGATTTGACCGTCCCGTACTACGAACAACCGATGAAAACGGATCTCTTGTGGGGCTACGAAGGACTCACGGACTATCTCGGACCCATGTTGGCCGCGCGCAGCGGCTTGTGGACTCCGGATCAATACCACGAGTCCATAGCCAGCATTGCGGCCCAGCTTGGCCCCGGACGTCCCGGCCGCACCTGGCGCCCATTGCTTGACACCGCCGTTGGAGAACCCGGCCTTGGCTTCGGAAGAGGCGGCTGGCTGAACTGGCGCCGTGGCACCGACTACTACGACGAGGGCGATCTGCTCTGGCTCGAAGTCGCGACCGTCATTCATCGCGAGTCCGGCGGCAAGAAATCGATTGATGATTTCTGCCAGACATTCCACGGCGGTCCCAATAATGGTCCGGAGGTGAAGACCTACACCTTCGACGACTTGGTGAAGCTGCTGAATTCTTTAGCGCCCTTTGATTGGGCCGCCTTCTTCCACACCAGATTGAACTCCACTTCCGCGGAAGCCCCGATGGGAGGAATCGAAAACGGCGGCTGGAAAGTTGCTTTTAGCAGCGAGCCTCCGAAGTCCGAGGGTCGCCGCAGCGGTCCCACCGATCTCTATTCAATCGGCCTCCAGGTCAGCAGCGATGGCGTTGTCAGCGACTCCGTTGTCGGCAGTCCAGCGTTTGAGGCAGGCATCTCTTCGCAGATGAAAATAATTGGCGTGAACGGCCGCGTCTTCACTCAGGATTTGCTCTCGGAGGCGATCAAGTCTGCGAAGGACCCATCCAAACCGATCACGCTCCTCGTCGTCGTGGACGACTATTTTCGGACCTGCACCATCAACTACCACGGCGGGGCCCGTTACCCGCACCTGGTGCGTGATGGCGACAAGCCGGATTATCTCGACGACTTGATCAAGCCCCGCGCCGCGAGCCAGTAGAAGTCACGTTTGGATTCTGAGAACGTTCAGTTCGCGAGGTCCACAATGTCGAACGCCAAAATGTCGAATGCCAAGAAGCGGTACTTTGCAGGTGATCGCGTGAAGACAATAATTCGCATTGTTTGTTTGTTTTCCTGCGTAATTCCGCAGATGCCAGCGTTCGCCCAGAATGAGAACCCTGCCCAACTGGAGAGCCGGAAGAATATCAAGCTGAATCCTCTGCCTTTGAACCATGTGAGGCTAACGGCAGGTCCGCTCAAAGCGGCCCAGGACGCGGACGCGAAGTATCTTCTCGAACTTCAGCCCGATCGCATGCTCGCCTTCCTGCGTCAGCACGCCGGATTGAAACCGAAAGCCGAAGGTTACGGCGGATGGGATGGGCCCAAGCGCAATTTGACCGGACACATTGCGGGTCATTATCTATCGGCGGTGAGCCTGATGTGGGCGGCCACGGGCGACGATCGCTTCAAGGATCGTGCTAATTACATTGTCGACCAACTGAAAGAGATACAGGATGCGCAGGGCGACGGCTACATCGGAGCGTTGGAGGATGGGCAGGGCGTCGATGGAAAACAGCGTTTCGTCGATCTGAGCAACGGGGTGATTAAGTCTGGAGGCTTCGATCTCAATGGCCTCTGGTCCCCCTGGTATGTCGAGCACAAACTCTTTGCCGGACTCAGAGACGCCTACCGGTACGCGGATAACACCACGGCATTGCAGGTAGAGATCAAATTTGCCGGCTGGGCGGAGAAGATTCTCTCCCGGCTGGACGATGATCAAGTGCAACGCATGCTGAGAACAGAGTTTGGCGGTATGAACGAGGTCCTCGCCGAATTGTACGCGGACACCGGAAACCCGCGCTGGCTCGCCCTCGCCGATAAATTCCACCAGAAGGCAATCGTCGATCCTCTCTCCGAAGACAAAGATGTTATTTCTCACACGCACGGGAACACGCAGGTCCCCAAGCTTTATGGGGTGCTGATGCGCTATGTATACACGGGCAATCCGGCGGACGAGGAGGCTGCGAAGTTTTTCTGGGACCGCGTGGTCAACCACTACAGCTTCGCCACCGGCGGAGATGGCAAGAACGAGTATTTCGGCGAGCCTGACAAGCTCGACAACATGGTTGACGGCCGGACCGCGGAGACTTGCAACGTCTACAACATGCTGAAGATGACGCGCACGCTGTTCTCCGTGGAGCCCGATATTCGTTACGCCGATTTTCACGAGCGGGCGCTGTTCAACCACATTCTTGCGTCGCAGGATCCCGCGGATGGAACCGTGAGCTACATGTTGCCCGTAGGCCGTGGCGTGCAACACGAATACCAGGGTATGTTCGAAGACTTCACCTGCTGCGTCGGCAGCAGTATGGAAAGCCATGCTCTCCATGGCGCGGGTATTTACTACTACAAAGGTTCTGAAGAATTCTGGATCAGCCTCTACGCTCCTTCCACCGCGCGCTGGGATTCAGCTGGAGTAGAGCTGGAGATGAAGACTGATTTTCCGATCGGTCCATCGGCAGCAGTGAAAATTCAAACCAAGGCGCCAAGAGAATTCACGCTTGCTCTGCGCCGGCCGTATTGGGCGGGAGACGGCTTCAGCGTCAAGGTGAATGGCAAGTTGCTCAAGGACCTTCCACCGGCGGATTCGTACGTCAAGATCAGTCGCGTCTGGCGTCAAGGCGACACGGTTGAACTCAATCTCCCGAAGAAGTTGCGCACGGAACCCTTGCCGGACAATCCCAGCCGCATGGCGCTGCTGTGGGGACCGCTGGTGCTCGCAGGGGATCTTGGGCCGGAAGTACATCGACCCGACGAAGAACACATGCCCGCGCCCTCGGCCCCGCCAATCGTCACGGCCAAAGAACCGATCGAGCAGTGGCTCAAGCCGGAAGCCGCGAAGCCGGGATGGTTTAAGACGAGTGGCGTTGGCCTGGCCCAGGACATCGAGTTCGCGCCCTTCTATGAACTCCCTCGCCGGAAATACGCCGTTTATTGGGATGTCTTTACGCCGGAAGAGTGGAGCAAGCGTTCCGCCGAATACAAAGCGGAGCAGGACAAGCAACAGCGCCTTCAGGCGGCGACCGTCGCCTTTGCGCAACCGGGCGAGATGCAATCGGAGCGCGACTTTAACGAGCAGGGAGAAGACTCCGCGCCACTTCTCTGGCGAGGTCGGCACGGACGGGGTGGCAAAGGCTGGTTTTCTTTTGACATGCCGGTAGCGAATGCCCGGCCCATCACGCTGTGGGTGACGTACGGCGGTGACCGATGGCGAAAATCCACGCTCGATGTCCTGGTTGATGGGAAGCAGATCGGCGACCACGTTGAGTCGCCACGCAGCCCGGACCAGGACAAGCAATTCGTTGACGTCGGCTATACGATCCCGGCTGAACTCACCACCGGCAAGAGCAAAGTGACGGTGCGTTTCCAGGCGACCGATGGGAACGACTTGGGAGGAATTTTTGGGGTGCGCACGGTCCGTGCCGACGAAACGCACTAGCTCGCTCACGTCGTCATTGTGGAATTGATCTTCAGGAGTTGTGGTAGCGTAGTTCCGGCCAAATGTCGCCATCATGCGACCCAGAACGGGGCGCATTGGAAAATGGGAATCCAAATGAGAACAGTCCTGCGCGGAGCACGCCTCCGGCTCTTTGTCGCATTCATAGCCTCCATCGTCGTTTTGCCGGTCAATCTCTCGAGTCAGCTTTCGAACCAGCTTTCGAGCCAGGAACCGATCGACAGCAAACTACTCTCCGGCATGCAGTGGAGGTTGATTGGCCCATTTCGCGCCGGGCGAGTTACGGCCGTCGCCGGCGCGGCCGACCCGAACACGTATTATTTCGGGACCCCAGGTGGTGGAGTCTGGAAAACTACCGACGGCGGACAAGTCTGGCACCCGATCTTCGACAAAGAGCGGGTCGCATCCATCGGCGCGCTTGCGGTGGCGCCGTCCGATTCTAACGTTCTATATGTCGGAACCGGAGAACAGACGCGGGGCAATGGTGTCTATCGCTCGACGGACGCTGGCGTCACATGGAAGAACGTCGGATTGCAGGACGTGCCCTTTATACAGGCGATCATCGTCGATCCAAAAAATCCCGACGTCGTCGTGGTCGGCGGAAACTCGGTCGGCTTCGGGCTGCTCTGGCGGCCACTTCCGGCAACGGCCAAAACCGCGAATCGCGGAATCTTTAGAACCGTCGACGGCGGCAAGAACTGGACGAGAGTATTCTCCGCTGAAGGTTCTATCGGCGTTGTCGACCTATGCTCCGATCCTGACGATCCACTCACGTTGTACGGCGTGATCTATCGTCCCGCATCCGGCGCTGGCGATTCCGCGACGGAAGCCACCTCAGACATCGTGAAGTCCGCAGATGGTGGTTCCACCTGGACTCCTCTTGCCAGTACCGGTCTACCTGAAAAGGCTCGCGGCAGGGTTGGCATCGCGGTCGCGCCGGGAACCGGTGGACGCCGCTTGTACGCAATCATGGAGCAAGGATTCTTCCGCTCGGATGACTGCGGCAAGACTTGGCAACAGTCCACCAAAGACCCGCGGGTGACTGGCAATGAATATTTTAGTCGCGTCTTCGTCGACACCCGGAATCCCGACGTGCTCTACGTATCACAGACCTCGATGTATCGCTCCACCGACGGTGGCAAGACGTTCGAAGCTTTCGCTGGAGCCCCCAGCGGCGACGATTTCCACGTGGCCTGGATCGACCCCCACGATCCGGCGCGCATGATTTTCGGTGTGGATCAGGGAGCGATCGTCACTGTGGACGCCGGCAAGACATGGAGTTCGTGGTACAACCAACCGACCGGGCAGTTCTACCACATCTCCACCGACAACTTGTTTCCCTATCGCGCCTATGGAGCGCAGCAGGACAGTGGTACAGCCGGCGTGCTCAGTCGCAGCGACTATGGCGAGATCCTTCTGCAGGATTGGTTTTCCATGGGAGGCTTCGAGTACGCGTTCATCACTCCCGACCCGGCGCATCCCAACTTCGTTTATGCGGGAGGCTGGTACGGCTCGGTGGTTCGTTACGACAAATCGACCGGCCAAATCGCAACCGTCTTCGAGCGCGGTAAAAAGTATCGCGCTTCGCAAATGCCGCCTCTGGTCTTCTCGCCGCAGGACGCGTCCACGCTCTTCTTAGGCATGCAGTTTGTGCTCAAGACGGCCGATGGAGGAAAGAGCTGGCGGGAGATCAGCCCTGACCTCACCGGCTATGGTGAGCAGGAGGAGCCGGAGAAGCCCGATCCGGACAAGCCGCGTCCGCCGGCCATCACCGCCCTGTCGCCGCCAACCGTGAAATCCGGCGTAATCTGGGCGGGCACGAGCAACCGGCTGGTTCAACTCACCCGCGACGGTGGAAAGAACTGGCAAAACGTCTCTCCACCCGGATTGACCGAGCCTACCGAGATTCTCTACGTCGAAGCCTCGCGTCACGACCCGGCCACCGCCTACCTGACGGTGGGCGCGACGCGAGAATCCACTCCCCCTTATGTCGCTCGCACCCATGACTACGGCCAGACCTGGCAGAAGATCGTCAACGGATTTCCGGAACACGAAATGGTCCGCGTGGTGCGCGAGGATTCCAAGCGCAAAGGCCTGCTCTTTGCCGGCACCGATACCAGCGTATACGTCTCGTGGGACGACGGCGACCACTGGCAGCCGTTGTCCCTGAATCTCCCTGCAACACCGATCACCGATCTTCAGGTGCATGACAGCGACTTGGTAATCTCGACCTTCGGACGGAGCCTCTGGGTTCTCGACGACATCGCTCCCTTGCGCGAAATCAATCCCCAAATCACTGCCGCTGACGCCCACCTCTTCGCGCCTGCAACTGCCATGCGTGTGCGCTGGGAGAACTATCAGGACACGCCCTTCCCCATCGAAACTCCGGCCGGCCAGAACTCGCCCGACGGAGCGATCCTCGACTACTACTTGAAGACGCCGCCAGCAGGTGACGTGACGCTGACGATCTACGACGGGAAGGGCGCCGAGTTGGCGCGATTTTCCAGCGAAGCAAAGCCGGCTGCGTATCTTCCCGCCAATGCTCCCAACTACTGGTTTGCTCCGGAAGGCACTTTGCCTAAGGCGGCGGGCGTTAATCGCTTTGTGTGGGATCTGCGGTATCCGCCCCCGCTTTCGCTCCCCTACGGGTACTACGGCAAACTGCTGGAGTACACCGAATACACGCTGGCCGATCACGCCGTACCCGGCCTCACACCGCGCCTGCAACCTCGCGGACCGCTGGTCTTGCCCGGCACGTACACCATCGAATTACGCGTCGGCGGTCAAACCTTGCGACAGCCGCTGACGGTGGAGCTTGATCCACGGGTTCATGCTTCTCCATCTGACCTGGCAGACCAACTCGATTTAGCGCAGCGAATCAGCCGCGGCATGAAGGTGAGTTCGGATGCTTTTTACCAGGTCGCAGGCTTGCGCAAAGCTTTCACCGAACGGACCGACGCCTTGAAGCAGTCTGAAACCAAAGAGACCAAGGACGCGGTGGCCGACCTCGAAAAGAAGATCGATGCTATCGACAAGGGGACCAGGCCCGCACCGGGATTCGGACCCGTGAACCGCGACCTGGCTCGGCTCATCTTTAGCGTGGAGAGCGCCGACATGCGTCCGGCAGATACCGTTCAGTCCGCCGCGCAACAAAGTTGCGATGCCCTCGACAAGGATCTCGCGAACTGGCGGCAGTTGAACGAACACGATCTCGCTGCCTTCAACGCCGTCCTTGCCGCCAACAAACAGGCACCGCTGCCCGTCCTCACAGGAATCGCCAACATGGGTTGCAAGCCTTAGACCCGCGAGCTCACTCTCCAGAACCCGCTACCGCCGTTGCCGGCGTTATGGTTTTTAACTGCTCTAACGCCGTCAGCACATTTTGCCAGCGAGCCTGGTCTTTTTTCGTTTCGATCGCGGCCGAGGGGTCGGAATAGAACTGCAAGATGTTGGCGCGCAGTTCCGGCGATGTCAGATCGAACTTCCGCTCCGACAATTGAGCCAGCAGCTTTGCGTACGCATCGTCGCTGAGCGAGTATTCGGCAGCCGTGGTGGGCTGCCCGCTATCCAGATCGCGATTGGGAAGCACCAGCGAATCGGTGCGCACTTCTTCGAGAAAGGCCCGGTACTGATCGACGGTTGTGTTGATGCTCTTGAAATACAGATCTTCCGTCTGTGGAGTCGGGTTATTGAACGCGAGGCCTTTGAAGGGGCCGATTTTCGGCATGTATCGCAACAGCGTCGACAAGATCCTGGTGCCCACCCCCGGCTTAACGTAGTCCTTTCCCCACTGCTTTTCGTAATCGGAGCGCGAAAGACGGTAGAGAAATTTCTTCTTTGCGAAATCCGGCGTCTCGCGCATCAGTTCCTTCTTGTGGGTTTGCAGCGCCACTTGCGTCATTTCCGGAATCATCCGGCTCACCGCGAAACGGTACGAACCCACCGCCATATCCTCGTGGGTAAGCACGTCTTTCAGCTGCATTCCATAAACCACGGGAAAGACCCGCTCCAGCAGGCCCTTGGACACCTGGAATCCGATGAAGTCGTGGTATTGGTGCGACGCATAACGATTCTTTGCGACCTGCACGGTGTCGAACCCAAATTCTGTTTTCAAATGTGCCGTTTTGTCCTGGGCATAGCGCACGGACTCGCCATATTTCGCTCGCAGCTTCGGGTATTCGATCGCGACCGACTGGTTGACCGCCGGGTGCCCGGCGATATCCGATGCGTAGTGCGAGAGCGCGCCCAGCGCGAAGGCGTATTCATTCGCATCCTGGCTTTCGAGCAGCAACTCGCGGACAAAGTCTCCGCTCCGGACGTAGTGCACCAGATCGCTGAACTCCCTGCTGCCGAACGGATAGTAGCCGAGATCCTGGATCACGGCGCCTCCGTAGGCGTAGGCATGCGCCTCTTTTAGTTGGTCTTCCGAGAGGTCTGGAAACCGCTTGAGCAGCAGAGGCTGGATCTCAGCAGTCCAGAGCAAGTCTACGATCTCTTCGTGCGTAAGAACCGAGTACGCCGGCGAAACGGTGCTGCACATCAAAACAATTAGGAGAAGCGCCGTCGCACGAACAGAAAACAGGCGCCACCTCTTCCACGAGATGGCGCCTGTCGATATGCGATGGTTGCGCATGGCTCAAATCCTGCCGAGAACCAGCAGAACGACGACAATAAACAGGACAACCCCCACTCCGCCGGTTGGTGCGTAACCCCAATCCCGACTATGCGACCATCGGGGCAGCGCTCCAAGAAGTGCAAGAATCAGAATCACAATCAATATGGTTCCAAGCATGTTTTGCTCCTTTGCTCATAAGCGGTGCAGCTTCGACAACTGCACCGGTTTGACCGACTACATCGAGATGCTGATAGCAATTCCGACATCGGGATATCTGCGGTTGTACAGGTAGTAGCCGTTATCCACATAGGTGACGTAAACGTCGTCGTTGTCGTACCAGTCATCGCCCCAATATTCCGGCCAAGGGTCAACGGCACTGAGCCAATAGCCGTGGTATTGGAAGCGAGGGTATCCGCCGACAACCAGAAAGGGGAGGCCGTAGATGCGGAACCCGTGGTCCTGACCAAAATATCCGCGGAAGCGGTCGTCAGGGATGCGGTAGCCGTGATATCCGCCGCGCTGTTGCCAGTTGCGGTGGTCGGTGTCCCAGTGTTGTGAGCGATGTCCCTGCCAGGCGCTTTGCTGGACGCGCTGCTGTTCCTGAGTGCGGTGGTAAGGTGCGCCTCCGTTGTGAGCCTGCCGTTGCTGATTGTTGTGGTCCTGCCTCTGTTGTTGAGCATGCTGCTGATGCCCGTTGTCCGCCTGTCGTTGGGAGTGCTGGGGCTGCTGGCGCGTCTGCTCTGCCTTCTGTTGGTGCTGGGGTTGCTGGCGCGTCTGCTCTGCCTTCTGTTGGTGCTGGGGCTGCTGGCGCGTCTGCTCTGCCTTCTGTTGGTGCTGGGGTTGCTGGTGCGTCTGCTCTGCCTTCTGTTGGTGCTGGGGCTGCTGGTGCGTCTGCTCTGCCTTCTGTTGGTGCTGGGGCTGCTGAGCGTGCTGCTGCTGAGGCTTCGCTTGCTCGTGCTGGCTTTCTTGCTGCTTCGGATGGTCTTGCTTTTCGGCTGGCTGCTCGTGCTGTGCGAGCGCAGGAGCGGCGATTCCGAGAACCAAACCTAGTATGGCCGTGCTGGTGATTCCGAATATTGTCATAGAGGTTGCCTCGTTTACTAGTGGTGCGACTCAAACAATTGCTGGGACTCAACCGTCGTTATAAGTTTTCGACGGTTTCTCAATCTCAAAACCGCGCAATACAGAAAGAAATCCCAAAGCCTGGAAATAAAGAGCGCGAGCCGAGCAGTGGCCCGCGCCCCTGATAGTTGAACTAGCTGTTACTCCGAGCTGTCGCTCAGAGCTGTTACTCCGAACCACAGCGCGTGGACTCCTACAGCGTGACGCTGAGTGCAATATTGACGCCCGGATAGCTCGCGTTGCACAGGTAATAGACGCCGTCTATTTCCACCACAAAGACGTCCTCCGAATAGAGCCAGTTGCTCGGCCACACGCCCTCAAATCCGAACCAGTAGCCACCGTATTGGAAGCGGCGATCCCTGTAGTCGGATTCGCTGACGCGAAACCGGTGCTCCTGTCCAAAATTGGCCTTGTAACGATCGTCGGGAATACGGCCGCCACCGTTGTTGCCGCCGCGCTGGGTCGACTGCGCGTGCTGTTGCTGCGCGTTCCTTTGTTCCTGCTGGTTATTCCGGTCCTGCTGCTGCGCGTTCTTCTCTTCCTGCTTCGTGTTCTTGTCCTGCTGCTGCGCGCTCTTCTCCTCTTGCTTGTTGTTCTTGTCTTGCTGTTGCGCGTTTTTGCCTTCCTGCGCGTTGTTCTTGTCTTGCTGCGCGTTTTTCTCCGCCGGCTTTGCTTTCTTTTCGTCCTGGACAGGCTTGGCTTTCTGCTCTTCCTGCTGGTCGTGCTGGTCGTGCTGTTCTTGCTGTGCGTATGCCGGGACACCAACGCCGAGGGTCAACGAAAGAACTGCCGTGCTGATTGCTCCAACGAGTTTCATGAAAGTATTGCCTCCGTTATCGAATCGTTGCTTATTCGTGTTTACCGCAAGCTTCCTGTGGTCGCGTTGACCGGGTTGCCGATGGCGTCGCCGGATACCAGAAGTTCAACTCTCCGGTTCTGCTGCCGGCCCGCGGAGTTATCGTTGGAGGCCACCGGCAGACTGTTGCCGAAACCTTTGGACGAAACCGAGCCCGTCGATACTCCTTGTTGCACCAGGTAATCGCGCACCGAACTGGCACGATTCTCGGAAAGTGTTTGGTTCATGGCATCGCCGCCGACGTTGTCCGTATAGCCGCCGACTTCAATGTTGAGCCCTGGGTAAGCCAGCAGAATGCCGGCAACTTTCGCCAGTTTCTCGCGGGCTCCCGGCTTCAGCGAATACTTTCCGGTGTCAAATAGAACATCGGACATGCTGACGATGAGGCCGCGCGCGCTGTCGCGAGTCTGAAGAATGGAGTTCAGTTGCTCGGACAACTTCATACGCATCGCTGCCTTGTCGGTTTCCGCCTGTTGCGCGCTCAAGTTCGCCTTCTCGGCCGCTAAACGTGATTGCTCGGCATCCGCCTGCGCCGCCGAAAGTGCGGTCGCCGATGAAGCCTGGTTGTTCGCCATGTCGGATTGCGCCTTCGCGGTCGCAGCTTGTGCATCTGCACTGTCATTGCGTGCCCTGGCGGCATCCGCTTCAGCCTGAGCCTTGGCGGCCTGAGCATTCACGGTGTCAGATTCTGCCTGAGACTTGGCGGCCTGAGCTTTTGCGGTGTCGGACTCGGCTTGCTCCTTGCGCCGCGTCGCCTCATCGGCCTGTCCTTGGGTTCGCGCCTGCGCGTCGGCTGAATCCTGGCGTTCATTTGCCAGCCGGACATCGTCCATTTTCTTGACTGCGATCGCGCGTGCATCTTCCGCAGTCTGCACTGCCTCGCGGGAGACTGCGATCAGCGGCTTGCGGTCGACATGCCTGCTCGTGGCTTCACTATCGGCGTTGTCCATCAGTTGGACGGCGTGCTGATAGCTGTCTGCGGCATATTGCTCCGCTCCCTCGGATTGAGCGATGCGCAACGCATTGCGCGCTTCAAAGAATTCCAACGGCAACTTCGCGCTCAAAACGACCGGATCGAACTTGTATCCAGTGGGAAGGTAGCCGCCGCGCTCCATCAGTTCGTACTTGGCATTCACCGCTTCGGTGGTTCCCTTGGTTTCTTCGCGAACCACGTTCTCGAGAATGACCACGTTGCTGGGCTGCCGGACGGCATAGTACGGCTCCGCGGTAACGATCAGGGCAAACGCCTGCAGGTCCGTGGTCACGTTGAGCTTGCTGCGATGGTTGCCGCCGAGCAGGACTTCGCCCAGGTTTACGGCGCGGCCTTCGGGCGAAATCGCCCACAGAACATAGGTCAGATACTCATTGCCGAACGCGGTCGGCTTCTGCAAATTGCCGAATTCCGCTTCGATCGCAATCGCGCCGCGCTTGCTGTTGATCTCCGCGACTCCATTCGCGGATGGCATCAGGTCGGTGCCCGCGAAATCCAGTTTTGAAGATCCGCTGCGATGCTTATAGTTGACCGCCTGCACGCTTCGGCTGATGACCGTTACTCGGAAAGTTGGCGTCGAACCCCTGGGCTCGACTTTCAGGGTTGTTTGAGAATCGGTTTGAGCGACTGCGGGTAAGCTCAGGGCGAGTGCGGCGGCGAACAGTAAGTTTATTTTCAACGGAATATTCCTTTGGCAGATATCTGCCGTTGTGCTTTGCTCTCTGCGTAGATTGTGAGGTTCGTTATTTGATCGGTTGTTAGCTGGCTTCGCGGTAGCTCACCCTTTTCCGACGTGGATGTTGGAAAGGGAATGGAACATTCCAAAAACATTCAACAGCCAGAGCACCACGGCTATCACTACGACGCCGTTCAGGATGGACTTGATGGATCCCTGCATGGGGATGAAGTGATTCACCAGCCACAGCAGAACACCGACGACGATCAGAACTTCCAGGAGTTGAATTAAAGGCATGATCTTCGACCTTCCTTGTTCGCGAGCTATGTTCGCGAGCTATGTTGCGCGGGGTAACCCCTCTCATCCGCCTGGAGGTGTTCCCCATTTCGATGTTCGAGATTCTCTAGGGTCAAATCGTGTTCGCCGCAAGGTTTGGCGGCAGGCACACGGATGAAGAATGCTGATTTCGCTGGATGTGGCCGCTTTGCGTGTCCTGACCAGGACACGACCCCGGCGACCTAGAGGCAAGAGTCGCGATTCAGCCTCGCGGCTCCGTCTGCACACTCAGAAGATAACTAAGCATGACAGGTGTGGGCGGGTGCGTCTGAGCAAGATAGCTCACAAGTGAAGAATCAAGATTGCGATCCCGGCGCCGAATCAAGCCACCACACCGTCAGCGTGCTTGTTGAGAATCGCGCGCCCGGCTTGCATCCCTGGAAGCGCCAGACCGTATCGGCGCATGCTCGGCGGGCAAGTCGAATTCTTCTCCACAGTCGAAACAGACCTTGTAGGTGCGATGTTTTATGGTGAACACCCGACTGAGGTGACGGTGGCGGCAGCCGAAGATAAACTGGAAGACGCCCGAGAATGCTTTCATCAATCCCGTGCTCTCTGGCGGCGCTCGCAACATCCATTGGCGTCCAGCCACTCCAGCAGCGAGCAAACGCTGGCCCGCGCCAGGGCGATCGCGCAATCCGCAGCTCCGTAATAAATGTTGAGCGTGTCGCCGTCGGCGTCCATGGTGTATCCACAAGGAAACACAACATCATCAACGTCGCCGTGGCGCTCGTACTCGGCCTCCGGCCCAAAGATCCAGGAATCTCCGCGCAGCAAGCACTTCTCAGGATTCTCCAGATCGAAAAGGGCCAGGCCCAAACGGTAGAGACAGCCTGAAGGCGTGTGCCGTACTCCGTGATAGAACACCAGCCATCCTCTGGCCGTCTCGATCGGTGGCGGCGATAACCCGATCTTGTTGGCATCCCACCAGGCGCCGCGGCGGGCTTCCAGCATCAGCCGGTGCCTGCCCCAATAGCGCAGGTCGGGCGAGTAGGAGATCCACATGTGCGACCCGAGCGTCGTCATGGGTCGATGAATCAGCGCCCAGCATCCGTCAATTCGCCGAGGCAGTAGTGCAGAGTCTTTGTCGTCGGGCGGCATAATTACGCCGTATCTCTCGAAGGTGCGGAAGTCTTTGGTCAGAGCCAGGGACACGCCGGGGCCGCCACGCGAATAGGAAGTGTAGGTGACCACGTATTGCTGCAGCTCGGGAACGAACGTGATGCGAGGATCTTCAATGCCCCAAATCTCCTCCGGATAGTTCTGCGGGTCGGGCATCAACGTTGGTTCGGCGTCGATTTGCCATCCGTCGACACCGTTGCGAGAGCGCGCGGCGGATAGATGCGACAGGCCGCGGCGATCTTCCACACGGCAAAGCAGCAGGGTCGTGCCATCCGCAAGTCGCGTCGCGCCCGCATTGAACACGCTGTTAATCGGGTAGGGCCAATCTTTACTCGTCAGGATCGGGTTTGTGGGATGGCGAAGCAGGAGTGGCTCGAAGCGAGTACTCAGAACGGCAATAGGTTTTTCTACGGGCGTGGTCATGATGGGATTTCCATTTGTTCCGCTTCCTGCAGCGAGCGCATTTCCAGCAGCGCCATCAGGAATGACAGCGTTGATTCCGCTCCCTGGTTTTCATTGGCGCGGTCGGGATGCAGGCCGTCGCGGCAGCCGCCCGTTACGGAATCATAAAGAGGCAGTTGCAGATCGTTGTCGCCCAGAAACCAGTTGAAGGCCGACCAGGCTTCGCCGCGCCAGCGGCTGTCGCCAGTCACGCGGAACGCCTGCAAACACGCAGACACCGCGCCCGCGGCTTCGAGCGGTTGCTGATCGAAGCGGGCCTTCTCACCATCCTGGCGATAGAAGCCTTGCGAACCGATGGGAACAAAGTGTCCGTTGGTTTCGCAGCGCTGCACTTCCATCAGCCAATCCAGCGATTCAAGGCCGGCGGAAACCATGCGATCATCCGAGCTCGCGGAGCCTGCAAGCAGCAGGGATTGTGGCAGCCGTGCGTTTCCATAGGCCAGAATGTTCTCGAACCATTTCCAGTCGAGCCTCCGGATGGACTCATACATCTCGAGCAACCGCCGGCTGAGGGCAGATCGCACTTTCTGCGCATCGCGATCTCCGGGATACGAAGTGAGATATTCCTGAATGCCGAGCAGGGTATAAGCCCAGGCGCGCGGACTGCTGAATTCCAGCGCCACGGGGAGGGAAAACTCGAACAAGCGACCGGCAGCGCCTCTCAATCCTTGGTCTTGAGACCGGCCCAGAGTCGTGCCCAGAGCCCACAATGCCCGTCCATGACAGTCTTCGGAGCCCACGGCCTCGTTCCACCGGCGATCGTAGCGGAGAAAGTTCTTGAATCTGCCTTTCGCCGGATTAAAGGCATGCTCCAGAAAGGATAGATACAGGCCCGGCGACCTCGCGGACGATAAAGATAAAGAAGATAAATCTGCCGTTCCACCACGAGCCCCGCCTAATTGCTCCAGCAGGACGGCAAGGATGAGGGCGCGAGCGTTGTCGTCCGTGGTGTATCCCTCGTTGCGGTTTGGAATCGTGAAGATCGAGTGCTGCAGCATTCCAGTGTCATCGGCCAGCCGCGTTAAATGATCCAGTTTCAATCGTGGCAACTGATCGAGCGATTTGTTCGTCATTCGGGCCGAGAACTGAACTTTGGGACTCTCCATGCGGTCGCCGCGGACCCGCGCGAAACTTTCCATGTAACCTTGCGCCACTCGTTTCCATACCATCTCGCGCGCGAACAGATAAGCGCGTTTCCGCATGGCGTGCCGTATCGCCGGAGTGTCGAGGAGTTCAATCGTCTTCTGTGCAATAGCGTCGGGATTCTGAAACGGCACCAGCGCGCCTCTGCGGTCGTCGAGCAGTTCGATGGCGTGCCAATAGGGAGTCGAGATAATCGCTTTGCCCGCCCCCAGCGCATAGGCCAGCGTTCCTGAAACCACCTGGGCCTCGTGGCGATAGGGAGTGATGTAAATATCGGCCGCGCCAATGAATTCAACCATCTCCTCGGGACTGACGAAACGGTTGTGGAACATCACTTGCGATTCCACTCCGTTTTCCTTCGCCAGAGCCTGCAAACTGGCGCGATACTTCTCCCCCTCGCGACGGAGGATGTGAGGATGGGTTGCGCCGGCCACCAGGTAGACCACATTTTTGTGTTTGGACAGAATCTGCGGCAGCGCTTGAATTACATTTTCAATTCCCTTATTCGGCGAGAGCAGGCCGAAGGTGAGCAGAACCGCTTTTCCCTCCACGCCAAAGCGGTCCTTATAGAAATTCGGGTCCAGGAACGGCAGATCTGGAACGCCGTGCGGGACGATATCGATCTTGCTGCCCGGCACCTTGAAGATTTCCTGCAGGAACTGGGATGACAGCTGGCTCATGACAATGAGGCGGTCGGAGAGTTCCGCTATTTCTTCCATGACCGCAAGTTGGTTCGGGTCGGGCTCACGCAGAACGGTATGCAGCGTCGTCACCACGGGCATCTTCAGGCCACGCAGCAGGTGCAAAATATGGCTCCCGGCGGGACCGCCGAAGATTCCATACTCGTGCTGCAGGCACACCATGTCGATGTTGTTGAAGTTCAAAAACTCCGCCGCTTCCTGATACGACTTCACGTCGTCCTGGGCCAGCGACCATCGCACCCGGGCGGGATAGTCGTATCCTTCTTCGGTGTCGTTGACCGGGAGCGCCAACAGTCGAGCCGTCCCGTACTCCGCGGAAATGGCGCTGCACAGGTCAGTGGTGAACGTGGCGATGCCGCAATGTCGCGGAAGATAGTTTCCGATCACCGCGATCCGGCTCGGCAGGGATGGCTTCGCTTGCAGTCGGGTGCGCAGCGCCGTGGTCCCGACTCGATCGAGTGCCATGGGTCTCGGGCCGACTACTTCCAGCAGGATCTTGGGAACGGTGTTTGGTAGCGACATATCTTCCTGCTCCGGCGAAGGACTGAACCGATCAGCCTTGCAGTGGGTCCTGGATCCTAGGCGGTGGTCTCGACGGGCACTAGCTCGGGCGTGCAGCGAGAGTTTTGGAGTGATTTGGCAGCGTCTTCAGCCGTAAATTTTCCCATCATCAGGGCTAGTTTTCGGTTCGTTGTCATTTGGACGGGAATCCGATCGATCCGCTGCACGTACGCAGGGGCGCGCGTACCGCTATGAGTCACCTTGACAACAAACTTGATGTTCGCCATGTATCTCAGAATACCGACATCGTGCCGGATCGAACTGGTCACTATTGACCATTTTGTTGGCGAGGAATGGTGCATCATGGAGATATGACGCCCAAACAAAAACTGGCCCTGTCGGTTCGTTGCCCCACCTGTGGTGCAAAGCCCGGTGAAAAATGCGAGCTGAGTACTGGCCTGCCTCGCACCGAACCGCATCGCGATCGGCGCTTAGCGGGTTCGGAAAAGTGATGGCCGCGCGGCTCACGCCAGCACTGGTTCGGCGAGAGCGGAGCCGAGACGATCGAAGGCGTGGTTCACCGACGCGGCGGCCGCTTTGCTTTCCTCTGCCGTAGGCGTGGGTATTTGAAGCAATCCCTGGCGGCCGAGGTTTGGGGGCAGGATGAATGCGTCCTGGTGCTGCATGATGAATCCCAGAATATGCGCCAGTCCCTCCGACTGGTATCCATTGTCGAACCTGATGCCGGTGTCATGAAATGTCGAAAGCGACATCCAGTACTCACACGCCAAAAGCCAATGGCCCCGGGTTATGGATGACCAGACCTTCAGATAGTCCAACGTGCCGCCGGGAGCGAAACCGTATTCAATATGAATCAAGCCCGAATCGGTTCCGTGCATCAAATCTGCCCACGACACAACAATGGCAGACTCAAGAACCTGGTCGAGGCTTTGACTTCCGTTATGTGTCATCAATTGGCCCTCTGACTTTTCCAGGAACTCCGCTCAGCCTTGAGCCCATTCTCTATCGTGCTGCGACCCTTGCCGTGCCGCGGCACTATCCAGATAGCAACTCTGCTGCACGTGACGCGAGTGGGCTGTAACCACGGCGTAGGGCACACCCAGAAAACGCTTGACGACGATTCCGGTTACCTCCAGGCCGTTGAACTGTTGTTGCTTTACCTTCGCTAGAATCCGCTGCAGCGCGTTCTGGATCTTCACCGCTCCAACCGCGCCCCAGAACATCACCTTCACTTCTGCCGCGATGAAAAAGAAATTCCACCCGGCCGCATGGATTTTGCGATCCAGGGCAACGCCATCCAGAAGCTTGAGCAGACTCCATTCCCCTGAACAGGGCTCGCTCTCCAGCCCAAGAAGTTGTGTCATCCCGGGCCATTCCTTCATCAGAATCGTGCCCACTTGAACGGTCTCTGGCATAGCTCCCCTAATCAGCGGTGTGACTGTCTGTCGGTATGCAGTTCCATGGTGACGCAGGAGGCGAAGCAAAACTGCTCAATAGTGACCACTCTGGGAAACCTGCAGAGCATAGGGCCATGTGAGCCGACGATTTATGCGAATTGGGCCCATCCGCGGACTATACTTACCCAAGATGAGTCCCGCGACAGCAAGCAAGAAGAACGGCGGATTTGATCCCAACACCTTCCTCGCCACCATTGGGGATGGCCGGAAGATTCTGTCTATTCCAAAGAAGCAAGTGATCTTTGCTCAAGGGGACGAGGCGGATGCTGTCTTCTATGTGCAAAAAGGCAAGGTCAGGCTGAGCGTGGTCTCCAAGATCGGCAAGGAAGCGACGATCGCGATCGTGAGCGAGAGAAACTTCTTCGGCGAAGGCTCATTGGCGGGTCAACTCCTGCGTATGGGCTCAGCTGCTGCCATGTCGGATTGCGAGATTCTTCGAGTTGAGAAGAAGACGATGATGGAAGCGCTTCACCGCGAACCTGCGCTTTCTGAAATGTTCGTCGCCTATCTCCTCGGGCGGAATATTCGTTACGAAGAGGATCTGGTCGACCAACTGTTCAACTCCAGTGAGAAACGCCTGGCCCGCGTGCTTCTGTTGCTCGCTCATTTCGGCAAGGAAGGCATTCCGGAAACCGTAGTTCCTAAGATCAGCCAGGAAACCCTGGCCGAGATGGTGGGGACGACTCGTTCTCGGGTCAGCTTCTTCATGAACCGATTCCGGAAGCTGGGTTTTATTCACTATGCGGGCGGTACCGAGGGCGCTTTGCAGGTCCACAGCTCTCTGCTCAATGTCGTTCTCCACGACTAGAGAGGTCGCGGAAAAACGGACGATTCTGTCTTGTCTTGAAAGGGCGCGGTGCCGTAAATCGAATCCAATCAACGCCGGCTTTACTGTCTGCTGAAAACTCAGATTTTGTCGGTGTTACCGTGGAAGAGCGGCCCTTCAGGGCCGCGTAAACCGTTGAAAATTAATCTGGGCTTCAGCCCTCAAAATACTTCTTTTCCGCAGCCTCTAGAAGCGGCCTCGAAGTTCCGATTATCGACTGCCCAGCCCTAGTGCGATGCCAGGTAAGCTCCCGTTACATATCCCAGAGTTCCGCCCACCAGGATGTCAGACGCGAAATGCTTTTTGCCCCCGATTCGCGCCAGGCTGACGCCCGTCGCCAACCCGTAAACACTCCACTTGAGCCAGCGCTTATTCGGGTAGCGATGGGCAATCACGCTGGCGAATGCGAAGCTGGCCGCGGCATGCCCCGAAGGAAACGATTTGCCGCCTTCCCAAAACTCGCCGTGGGTGTTTGCTGCGTAGGCATATTGCCGGTTGGTAGCCGCCTTGATGCCGAAGGTCATCAAGGTTGCGGCGCCCATCGCTTCGAGAGCGGTGAAGCCGGTGCTTGCCGCGTAGGACGAGCGCTGCCCCGAGCAACCCACCAGGTACAACATTCCCGCCGCGCCCAGCTCGATGCCAAGACCAACGTTT
>Ga0210384_10001895_pt1 | contig 26869 bp, 23 predicted proteins | sample IncBWH2MmetaG_FD_160574 | JGI IMG/M metagenome (GOLD analysis project Ga0210384, IMG submission 160574) | Forest soil microbial communities from Barre Woods Harvard Forest LTER site, Petersham, Massachusetts, United States - Inc-BW-H-2-M | ecosystem: Environmental > Terrestrial > Soil >...
ATCGGCGACCGTGAGCACGACCTGCAGCTCGGTAGCGCTCAGGAATCTCGTACTCTGGGGTACGTTGTTCCAGAACACCAAGGCATCGGCGCCGAAGTTGTTGCCGTTGACGGTCATCACGAAGGGTGAGCTGTTGACGGGGACAGTGTTGGGGACAAGCGTCGTGAGCGCCGGTGGATTGAAGTTGGTGCCGAACGTGACCTTCGGGTCATGCATGGCCGATCCACAACCCACGGAGAAGACGACGGCAAGCAAGAGGGTAACGGAGCGCATAACGGCCTCCTGGGAAATGGCCGACATTCTACTCCTGTTCGGGCGCTTGCGTGTCAAGGCCGGTGGATGAAATGCCGCGCCCGGCGCGGGGTTTGGGGACGGTGCGAAAATAGGTTGCCAAATAGGCTAGTACGTCAATAGACGTAGTGACACCAGAAAGGAGCCACGAGGAAGAGCTTCGATCGCGGAGATTTCCCAGCCCACTACCCTTGGACGCCCCGTCGTTGGAGGTTTCTTTGCGTCCAGAATATATAATTCCGGCCATGACGCCGAGGCGAGCATTCTGGGACGCTTTCGCGACGGTCACCATCGCGAGCATTGTGGTGTGGGGATGGATCTTCTATAGCCTTCGCGGCAGACTCGGTCTTGAGTCTTTGCCGGTGTTCGTGTTCTTGATGGCGCTGTCCCTGTTTCTTGTTTTCCCCGTCTACTACCGCTATCGGAAGGGAACGCCATCCGAGCGGGAGAGTGGGTCGAGTGGACTGCGGGTCGCCGCCATGACTGTGTTCGCGGTCGACTCGCTACTTCTTTTTGGCAGCTCGATCGGGGAAACGGGGTGGCGGCAGACCTTCCATTTGCTAGGTGCGCTGATTTCGCTTCTCCTGGCGGTTGACTACTTCCGACGCTGGCGAAGGGCGCGAGCCAGTTAGCGGGAGTCGAGCGCCGCAGGCCCGTGCCACATGGGACAGCCGAGGGCGGCTGTCCCTACACGAAATGGTTTGTCGGACTGGAGTCCGAACCCCACAAGAATCACTTCACTTCACAAACGTCAGGCCATGTGGGACCAAGTGGGCGAAGACGTAGGCGTACAGCATCACGATGATGCCGACGATGGAGCCCAGCGCCACGGAGTGCCAGGCGACGAAGCGGAAGATGGTGCCTTCGTTGCCGACTTGTTCCGTTGCGGCGGTCGCGATGGTGATGGATTGCGCGTCGACCATCTTGCCCATCACGCCGCCGGCGCTGTTGGCGGCGCACATCAGAATGGGGTCGATGCCGAGCTGCTGCGACGTAATGCGCTGCAGGCTGCCGAAGAGCGCGTTCGATGAGGTGTCGCTGCCGGTGAGGGCGACGCCGAGCCATCCGAGGAACGTGCCGAAGAACGGATACGCCCAGCCGGTGCGGGTGAAGGCGAGGCCGAGCACGGCGTCGAGGCCGGAGTAGCGGGTGACGTAGCCGAGTCCGAGCATGAACGAGATGGCGATGACGGCGAGGCGCATGCGCTTGAGCGTCCGCCAGAAGATCTTGGCGAGGCGCGCGGGGCTGACGCCGATCAGCAGGCCCGACAGAATCGCGGCGAGGAAGCATCCGGTGCCCGTGGCCGAGAGCCAGTTGAAGTCGTAGCGCGCCGCTTCGGGAGTGGGCTTAGTGACCACCGGCGCGGAGCGGAACACGGCGTTGTGCAGGTAGGGCACGTCCCAGCCCGGCGGTCCGGAGCGCGGCTTGCCGTCGGGCATGATGACCTTGAACGACGGAGTGGTAGCGGTGTTGATGGCGAGCTTGATCTTCGGCAGTCCCCAGAGGAGGACGAAGAGGGAGAGGATGGCGAAGGGCATCCAGGCCCGCAGGACGGTGCGCAGCGGGTAGGTGCGAATCTTGGCGAGGCCGTCATATTCAGCGGGGGTCCACTCGGCGCCGAACTGGTCGGTGATTTTGTCGGTGGGCGGGGCAACCGCGGCTTCGGCCTGATCGTAGTCGAAGCGCCAGATTTTTTTCGGCTTCCAGATGTGGAGGAAGGCGACGGTGGCGACGATGGAGACGACTCCGCCCATGATGTCGACGAGATTGCTGTCGACGAAGTTCGACCAGAAGAATTGGGTGACCGCGAACGAGATGCCGACGACGAGGATGGCAGGGAGGACTTCGAAGGTCTCGGCCCATCCGACCATGGTGCGCACCAGCCAGAAGGGAACGATGACCGCGGTGAAGGGAAGAATGCGGCCGATCATCGCGTTGAGATCGGATTCGGGGAGGCCGGAGACGGCGGCGAGCGTGTGCACGGGCGTGCCGATCGCGCCCCAGGCGACCGGAGCGGTGTTAGCGATGAGGTTCAGTGCGGCGGCGTGAAAGGGGCGAAACCCGAGGCCGATCATGAAGGCGCCGGCGATGGCGACGGGCGCGCCGAATCCGGCAGCACCTTCAATGAAGGCACCGAAGCAGAAGGCGACCAGGAGCACCTGCAAGCGGCGGTCGGCGGTGATGCCGGCGACGGACTCCTTCATGATTTCGAATTGCCCGGTCTCGACCGAGATGTCGTAAAGGTAGACGGCGGCGAGAACAATCCAGGCGATCTTGAGCAGGCCGAAAGCCACGCCGTAAGCGAAACTCATGGCGGCCAGGGCCACGGGCATCTTGAAGAAGAGGACGGCAGCGCCCATGGCGGTGAGGGCGCCGGCGATGGCGCAGAGATGCGGCTTCACCTTCAAGCCGGCGAGCAGTCCGAAAAGAACGAGAATCGGCAGAGCCGCAACCAGGGTCGAAAGCCACCAATGACCAAACGGATCGTAGACCTGGGTCCAGTGCATGCTTTCCCCTTTCGCCCGATTAGAAGACCTTGGCTACGGCCTGGTCCGTGCGGGGCGGTGGGCGCCGGGCATTATGCACGGAGTTGGGGGATTTGGCTAGTCGGGAGTTGTCGTCGGTCGGCGGTGTTGTCGTCTGCGGGTCGGAGAGAGCATGGGGAGGCGCGCTCGGGTTGACGGAAGACACGCATCGGGGCTGTTGCGAAATCTCTATTACGCTCAAAACCCATCAATGAGCACCGTGGCCTGGGAAATGACGCTAGAGGTCAGCCGGCTTTGCTCTTTTTCTTATCAAAGGTCAGCACATCTGCCAATGGGTAGGAAGGTTTCATCGCCTTGTCATTTTGGGGGGCATCTTTTGCCAGGGCGAAGCCAATGTTAGATTTCAGCAACGAGATTGAGTCTCGCAGTTCCCTGCGTAACTCCGCGCTCTCTAGGCGAAGGCGGTGCAACTCTACGACACCGCGCCTGAACTCAGCCAGTTGGGCGAGGTTATCGTACTTCTGTTCAGACAGGACGAACGAATGTCGAATGGGTCTGGCACTGACCCATCCATCGAGTTCAGCTTTTATGGCGATCACGGACCCAGTGGATTTTCCGGCAGAACGGCGGACGGGCAGAGCCAGTTCGCGCTCATACCGTTGCACGGTGCGAACTCCCCTTCCCAGGTAGTTCGCGATTTCTTTCCATCCGCTGAGAATTTCAAGTCGTGGGGTCTTCGCTCTGTCCATACGAGCACCCGCTGAGCCGATTCTACCGCTAGTTAGGCTCTCAGTTGTCCCAAAATTTCTATTGTACTCATTAGCCTCGACCTAAGAACCGGTCGGATAACGAGAACCACCCTAGCGCGTCTTACATTTGAAAGGGGTGTCTTGCGATGAAAGCCAGCAGAGTTGGGTTTCTTTCTCTGATCGTGATCGGCGCAACGCTCTCTCTCCATTCCTTCGCCCAAACTGCTTCGAATCCGGCAAACCTTCCACAGCGCGATGGCTCGCATGACTTTGACTTTGTTATCGGCAACTGGAAGGCTCATGTCCGCCGCCTTCCCGATCGCCTGAACAACTCCAACGTCTGGGTCGAGTACGACGGAATTTCGAACCACAAGAAGATTCTCGACAGCAACGCGAACTTCGAAGAATTCGATGTCACCAGTATCGACAAGAAGCTTCATATTAAGGCGCAAACCCTGCGCCTCTACAATCCCACATCGCAGCAGTGGAGCATCTATCTCGTCGATGTGGATAACGGGACGCTCGGCCTGCCTCCCGTGGTAGGCGGCTTCACCGGCAATCGAGGAGAGTTTTTCGATCAGGAAGACTACAAAGGCCGCGCCATTCTGGTGCGATACGTCTGGCTGAACCTCTCGCCCGTGTCCGCACGCATGGAGCAATCCTTCTCTCCCGACGGGGGCAAGAGCTGGGAGGTCAACTGGATTTGTGAGCTTTCGCGATGACAAAGAACGTCATCGAGACCAGGATCCATGGGACGACCGCACGGAGCGGAAAATGAGACCACTGGCACCGTGGTACACTGCGCCGTGATTTGTGGGGGCGAGACGTGAAAGCGCCGATATTTTATCGAATCGCGGCGGTTCTCCTTGTGCTTTTTGCCGTTGGACATACACTTGGGTTTCGCCAGGGCGATCCTGCATGGGGAGCCGGCCCGCTGATTGCCGCGATGCAATCGCTACATTTCAATGCACTGGGTTTTAACCGGACTTATTGGGACTTCTTTAGTGCGTTTGGATTCTTCTTCTCCGTTTTTCTTTTGTTCGCGGCAGTAGTCGCATGGCAGCTGGGCGGTATTGCAGCTGTGAACTTTGGCGCTTTTATGCGCCAAACTGCGTGGGCGCTGGCCATTTGCTTCGTCGCGATTACAGCTTTGAATTGGAAATACGCCTTCACCATCCCCATCGTTTTCTCGACGGTAATTACGGGGTGTTTGATTGCCGCAGCATGGCTCTCGCCGAAGCCAATCTGAAGCTGGGTTTTGCTCTGTAGTTCCCCGCTCTCTCGTTTCCCAATGGCTGAAGGGAACTCCCATGGTCAGACCTTGGTGAAGCCGTCGGGGCTCCAGCGTTCTGAGCCGACTCCGTTGTGGACGAAGAAGAGGCCGTTAGGGTCGTATTTCTTTTTGACGTCGGCGAGGCGCGCGAAGTTTTTTCCCCAGTACGCGTGCTGAAAGTCGGATTCGAAGAAGTTGCTTTCCGAAACGTAGGCTCCGCCGTCGGACGCGACGGCGCGGAGTTCGGTCATGCAACGATGAACGGTTTCTGCGCCCTTGCGGCCCTTGGCAAGGTCCGGTTCGTGATTGGGGATTCCGGGATATGCCGGCCCTTGGCCGTCGGCGACGATGGCCAGAGCGAACGCGTCGCACACCGCGGGATTCATCGCGGTGTCTCTGGCAGCCTCGATGGCTTCCGAAGGCGCGCCGGCGAGGCCCTTGTTGAAGTGGAGCTCGACTTCGCTGATGCGGGAGGCTGCAAATAAGGCGTTCGCGAGTTTTTCCTGGGAATCGTCGTGCAGCAAGGACGCCGGCATCCAGAGGGATTCGAAACCCCAGACGACCCAGCCGACCTGGCCGGAATCGCCGTTCCACCAGACATTCATCGGGCTGGCGCCCGCGCGAGGGTCGGATTTGAAAACGTCAAGGTTGTGTTCTTTGAGCCAGTCGGGATCCCACCAATGCCGGAAGGGAATGCTGCCGATCACGGGTTCAGATTGGATGGTGAAGGCGGCGGAAGACTGGGCTAGCCAATCGAGAAACGGCTGCCAGATTTTCTTCGCCTGGTCGGTGTCCAATCCCTGATGGACCATGCTGATCTCGAGCGTGTTGTCTGGAGAGAAATGGGCTTGTTCGCCCCAATGATCGTTGAAGAGAGCGTCGCGGTAGAAGCCGATGAATTGGCGGATCAGGCGGCGATAGGCGTCGTCGGATGAGGCTTTGACGGTGAAGAAAGCGCCACCGGCGAATTCGGGAAGATCGCGCACGCGCAGGGTTAGTTTGCTGACTGCGCCGAAAGTGCCGCCTCCGCCGCCTTTCAGAGCCCAGAACAGATCGGGATTGGTGCAGGTATTTGCGATCCGCACTTTGCCGTCGGCGGTAACGACCTCGGCTTCGAGCAGACCTGCGGCGGCCATGCCGTAGTGCTTGGAGAAACTGCCGAATCCCCCGCTCTGAATCAGGCCAGCGACGCCAACCGTGGTGCAGCCGCCGCCTTGCACGTAGGCTCCAGCCTTGGTGGTGACCGCGTCGTAGGCCTGTAACCAGAATGTTCCGGAGCCAACCGTGACGGCGCGCTGAGGAGCATTCCTGCAACCCTGGGGGACGAAGTCATCGTGGAGCGTGATGTCGTGCATGTGGCGCGTCCAGATGAGGAGAGAATCGGGCGCGTTGGATGTGCCTTGATAGCTGTGACCACCGCCTTTGACGACGAGGCGCAGATTATTTTCGCGCGCGAAGTTCACGGCGGCCACAACATCGTTGGCGTTTCGGGCGGCAACGGCATAAACACTGGGCTTGGTCGCCCAAGCATCAACCCATCCCAAGGTTTGAGTGACGCCGGGGTTGTCGCCGATGTAGTAGGGGTTCTTGAGATTCGTGAAGAGCGTTTGGCAGTCAGCGCTCTGTGGCGAGGATAAGCATGCATTGATGGGAGAGTCGACGGCGATCAGGTTGCCGCCAACCGCGTCGTTAAGGCGCTTCCATGCGTCTTTAGACGGCCAACCGGGATCGGACGGACGCACGCGGTGAATAGGGGACTTTGCGAACAGGCGGCGCGGCCACAGCCCCAACAGAGAGACAGCGCTGGATGCTTTCAAGAACGATCTTCGGTTCATCGAGCCTGGATCTCCTTGACTAAGAATTCGCCTTGAGGCAATCGAAAGTTCCGCGCCTGAATCGATGTTCTGGAGGTTGGGCCAGAGACGGGTGCCGAGAATTATGCCGAGAGTTGGGAGATTTGGCCAGTTGACGCTGGAGTGGAATCCCACCCTCCGGCAAAGAGCGCGGGAAGGTTGGGGCACCCGGCTTGTTCGGGAGGTTGTCGAACCTGGACCGCGAAGATTGAGGCGTCTGTGGAATCCCACCCTCCCGCAAAGAGCGCGGGAAGGGTGGGGCACCCGGCTTGTTCGAGAAATTGTCGAACCTGGGCCGCGAAGATTGAGGCGTCTGTGGAATCCCACCTTAACGTCGCAAAGGACACGCCGTTGGGATGGGGCACCCGCGTTAGGTCAGCATCCGCGGCAATCAGGCGCGCTTGCGCTTGTCGGCCTTGGCTTTGAGCTCGCTGAAGCCTTCCGCGGCCTTCTGCACTTCGGGGGTGAAGTCAGCCATTTCATGGACCTGGCGGATCTCGATGACCTCGTTGTCGGAACCGGGACAACGGGTCGCCCAGTCGATGGCTTCCTGTTTCGAGTTGACCTTGATCATCCAGTAGCCGCCGCCGACTTCCTTGGCCTCGGGGAAGGGACCGTCGATGACTCTGGCTTTGCCGCCGGAGAAGCTAACGCGCGCTCCAGACGATGGCGGATGCAGACCGTCGAGCGCCAGCAGCACGCCCGCCTTCTGGAGTTCCTCGTTGTACTTCATCATGGCCGAAACTTTCTGGGCATCGGGCATGGTGCCCGGCTTGGCCTGTTCATAACCTTTGGGGATCATCAGCATCATGAATCGCATGGAACTTGCTCCTTTGAGATTGCGCTTTTCCTATCGTATTTAAGTTCTATTTTCCGGGCTCTTGGTAGACCTGGCGAATTTCGCTTTCGCCGTCGCCCGCGATTTTGAGGAAGTTCTTGGTTTGCTCGACGGCCTCTTGTTTCGAGGGGACTTCGATCAGCGCAAAGCCGCCGATGACTTCCTTGGCTTCGGTGAAGGGACCGTCGGTGACGGTAATCTTTCCGTTGGAGAGTCGGACCCGGGCGCCCAGAGCGCTGGGCAGACAGCCCTCGGTGGAAAGCAGCACGCCGGACTTGGTCATGTCGTCAATAAGCTTGTTCATTGCCGCTATTTCCTGCTGGCTAGGCGGTGTGCCTTCAGGTTTGCTGGATTTGTAAATGCAAAGGAATCGCACGATGGTTTCTCCTCTTGGTTGGTTGAACGGATCGCACGCTGCTATCGCTAGCCTGAGATCCCGCTCTATTAGCACGACGAATGAAGGTTTCGAAAATCGACAGCCAGCTTGAAAAATCTGGCGGCTGATGGTGGCGCGTCTATTTCTTCAACGCCACATGAGCGCGCAGACGGGCTTCCTGGTCTTTGAGTTCCTGGGTGATTTCGCCGCCGAAGTCCTCCGGTTCGAAGACCTGACGCAACTCGATTTCGGTACCGCCGTCAAACGGAGCACGCTTGAGCCACTCGACAGCCTCGTCCATGGAACGCACCTGCCAGAGCCAGAAGCCGGCAATCAGTTCTTTGGCTTCGGTGAAGGGGCCGTCGATCACCGTGCGCTGGGTGCCCGAGAAGCGGACGCGCTTGCCTTTCGAGGTTGGCTGCAGGCCTTCCGCTGCGAGCATGACGCCTGCCTTGACCAGCTCTTCATTGTATTGCCCCATTTGTTCGAACAGTTCTTTCTTGGGGAGGATGCCCGCTTCGGAGTTCTTGTCGGCTTTAACGATCACCATGACTTTCATTGTCTTTCTCCTTATTTGTCGATGAGAGCCGGGCGACCTGAGGTCGCCTAAATTCGCCCTCTATGAGCACGACGAAGCAGGCGCGGCGAAATCGACACGGCACGGAAAGTTTTTAAATTAAGGCTTGGGCCCTAGCCGCCGGCAATGGCCCCCAGGACGATCAGCGGCTCAGCGCCCGAGACGATGGCGGACGGCAGAGGGGTATCGGGTGGCTCATGGGACAAGTCCTGTTCGCAGGCGAAGAAGCGCAGGAAGGGGCGGCGCTGCAAAGTGTTGTGGTCACGGATGGTTCCGCGGAGCATGGGGTAGCGGGCCTCGAGGGCGTCGAGGGCCGATTGCAGGGTGACAGGCCCTTCGATGTCGAGAGTAACCTCGCTGCCAACATGGGCCAGCGTGCGGAGATGCGGGGGGAGGACGATGCGGATCATAGTGTTTGCTCAGGTGTTGGTTATCGTGTCGCCGTCGTGAGCCTCGGAGGTGTCGGTTCTGCCGTCCCTCCGGGACTCGAAACTCCTGTTTGAAGCTTACCCCGGGCTTACGCCCGGGGCTTCACTATGGCGTCGCTACGCGACTTGGTTGAATGCGGCCTGGTTTGTTCGACTAAATCGCCGGGTTATTTTCGAATACCCTCCGGGGCCTGAAGCCGAGCTATTTCAAAGCCGTGCCGAAATTGCCGGCGGGACGCCGGCGCTACTGTCATGCGATGGTTTGCACTTCCACCGAGAGTACGGCGGGAAGGTCGCGCACGATCGGGTTCCAGCTGTCGCCGGCATCCGCCGAAGCATAGACCTGGCCGCCGGTTGTGCCGAAATAGATGCCGCACTTGTCGAGTGAATCGACGGCCATCGCATCGCGCAGCACGTTAACGTAGCAGTTGCTCTGCGGCAGGCCTTTGGTCAGCGCTTCCCATTCATTGCCGCCGGTCTTGCTGCGATAGACGCGCAGTTTGCCTTCGTGTACGTAGTGTTCGCCATCGCTTTTGATGGGGACGACGTAAATGGTTTCGGGCTCGTGGGCGTGCACGTCGATGACGAAACCGAAATCGGTGGGCAGGTTGCCGCTGATTTCGCGCCAGTTGTCGCCCGCATCATCGCTGCGCATCACGTCCCAGTGCTTTTGCATGAACAGCACCTCGGGACGCGCCTTGTGCAGCGCGACATGGTGCACGCAGTGGCCGACTTCTGCTTTGGGATCGGGGATGTATTGCGAATACAGGCCGCGATTGATGGGCTTCCAGGATTTTCCTCCATCGTCGGTGCGGAACGCGCCTGCGGCTGAGATGGCGATGTAGATGCGATCGGGATTGCTGGGGTCGAGAATGATGGTGTGCAGGCACATGCCGCCGGCGCCGGGCTGCCATCTGGGACCGGTGCCGTGTCCGCGAAGGCCGGACAGCTCAGACCAGTTCTTGCCGCCGTCGGTCGAGCGGAACAGCGCCGCGTCTTCAACGCCGGCATACACGGAGTCGGCGTCGGTGAGGGAGGGTTCGAGATGCCAGACCCGCTTGAATTCCCACGGGTGCTGCGTGCCGTCGTACCACTGATGGGTGGTGAGCGGCGCGTGCGCTGAATCGTACACAAACTTGTTGCTCTCGGCTTTGGGCGGTCCGGCGGCAGGGGCTTCGCCGGCGGGCGTTCCCGGCTGGTGCCAGGTCTTGCCCCCGTCGTCGGAGCGTTGAATGATCTGCCCGAACCAGCCGCTGGTTTGTGAGGCGTAAATGCGGTCAGGATCGACGGGCGAACCTTTGAGGTGGTAGAGCTCCCAGCCGGCAAAGTGGGGGCCGCTGACGTCCCAATTCTGGCGCTTGCCGTCGGACGACAGGATGAATGCGCCTTTGCGTGTGCCAACGAGGACTCGAACGTTGCTCATTGTGGCTCCTTATTTAGAATTTATTAAAAAATCGGGCCGTCCCGGAGGCCTCCCAAGTTACACCCCTGCGCTTTTCCACAGGCCCATCATGCGGCCTTCGCGGTCTCCTCCAGGTTTAGACGGTGGTGAAGGTTAGACGTCAATTCGTTCAGGCGCGATTCATCCAGAACAGGAATGTGCAGACCTCAGGGAAACGCCCTAAGATTTTGTCCACGAATCACGCGCGACGCGCGCTCAGGACCTGGCTTCTTATGGCCATCCGGCGCCGGGTGCGGGTGCAGCGATTGTCAGAATCTGTCCGGTTCGGGCCCGCGCGACTTCGCCCATGGCGTCCATGCCGCGCCATTCATTGGCGACGATGAATAGGGTCGCGCTGCGGGGGCCGCCGAGCATGCAGGCGAAGCCGCCACGATCCAACTCGACTCTTTGCAGAATCTCACCGCCTTCGCGAACGCGAACGCAGCATTTGTTGGGAACGTCGGCGTACCAGACGGCGCCATCGGCGTCGATGCAGATGCCGTCAGGATAGCCATTGAGATTGGCCCACACGCGGCGATTGCGCAGATCTCCATTCGCAGCGATATCAAACGCGGTGAGCATCTTGCCGTGCGAGACGGCAATGATCAGCGTCGAGTTGTCGGCGGTAATGGCCATGCCGTTGGGAAAGGCAATGCCGTCGGCGACTTGCCGCACCACGCCGTCGCGGGTGATCAGGGCAATGACTCCGGAACCGCCGTTTACGTAGATGTTGCCGCGGCCATCGACCACGATTTCGTTCCAGCCTTCATTCGAAATGACGCGCAGATCGGCGTGGGGAAGGAGGGAACCGTCGCGTTCCCGACGCAGGAGAATTCCGGCGCGGCCTGATACCACCAGCAAACGCCCGTCGGGAAGCCAATCGATGCAGAAGGGCAGTTCGAACGGAACACGGGTGATCAACTCGGCTCGCCCTTCGAGATCGACGGCAAGGATTTCCTGCGCGCCCCAGTCCGACAGCCAGAGGCGGCCGTCGTGCCAGCGCGGGGATTCTCCCATGGCGAGGCCGGTCAGGAGCACTTGAGCTTCGAGGGCGGCGGACTGCTGTTGCGGCATGGCAATCTCCTTGCGAAACGAATCACACTTCCTTGCGCGAGCGACCCAGGCTGCGAGCGACGGCGGCATCGAACCTGGGAATAAGCGGAGTCAGGTCCCGCTCCCGCCAGCGGCGTTCGACTTGGGCGAGGATCTCGTCACGATTCTTTTCGATTTTTAAAATCAGGGTGCAGGAAGCTCCGGCAGGCTCGTAGCGCGATCCCCAGATCAGCAAATCGAGAAGCACGGGAGCGAGATCAATGCCTTTCGCGGTCAGGCGATAATTCACGCGGCGGCCGTCGCTGTGCTCGGCTTCGGCGTTGAGGATGCCGGCGGCTTCGAGTTTTTGCAGGCGGTCGGCGAGGATGTTGGTGGCGATGCCTTCGCCAGATTCCTGAAATTCCTTGAACGTACGGTAGCCGCGCACCATGAGGTCGCGGACGATCAGCAGCGACCAGCGGTCTCCGAAGGTCTCAAGCGACAGGCTGACGGGGCAACCGGAACGACGTTTGGCAGGGCGGCCCGCGGGCATGAAAGCGACGCTAACAAAGTAACTTGCAGAATGCAAGTAATCTTTTGGGGCAAGATTTTTTGGCAGGCAATCTGTTCGCTGAAGGTACGAAAACTCGCGTACAACCTTTGACACATCCCGAGGGCTCAAAGTCCGGGGTATATTTGGAAGAACCTCTGGCTTCAACTTAAGCGAAGGAGAACAGTGGAATGCACTCGTTCCTGCGGCAGTTAGTCCGGAGCATCACGGCCGGGGCACTGGCCGTCGTGTTCATGATCCCGCAAGATGTTTTGGCACAGAGCCACGTCGTAAGCCCGGCGGAATTGCAGAAGGCGGCGGTGGCCTCGACTGAAACGCGTCAGCACAACCTCGAGACGTTGCGGCAATTCGTCTCCTCGCCTGTGGCAGAGAAGGCGTTGAAATCGGCACACATCGATGCACAGCCGGTGAAGAACGCTGTGTCGCGGCTGAATGACGAGGAACTGGCCCAACTGGCCGCGCGCGCCAGCAAGGCGCAGGCAGATTTCGCGGCCGGCCGCTTGAGCGACCGCGATCTCATCATCATCCTGCTGGCGGTCGTCGCGTTAATCCTCATTATCGTTGCCGTTCGCTGAGGGATGGCTTTCATGAAAAGGAACATCAAGCCGCTGATGGCGGCGGTCTTGTTCGCATGTGCCGTGGTGTGTACGGCGGCGCCGGCGGCGATCTGGCTGGATGTTCCTTTTGTGAAACAGGACGAGAATGGTTGCGGGGCAGCCAGTGTCGCGATGGTGATGCAGTACTGGGAGGGGCAACAGGGGTTGAGTCGCAATGACGCTTCGGATGTTTTGCGGATCCAGCGCTCGCTGTACTCGGCAAAAGCTCGCGGGATTTACGCTTCTGATCTGGAACGGTATTTTGCGCAGCACGGGTATCGTGCATTTGCGTTCACCGGGAGAGCGGAGGATCTCGAACAGCATCTCGCCAAGGGGCGTCCGCTGATTGTGGCGCTCAAGCCGGAGGGCGGCGGCACGCTGCACTATCTGGTGGTGGTGGGCCTGGATCGGGAGCAGAATCTGGTGTTGCTGAATGATCCGTCCGAGCGCAAGCTGTTGCGGCGGGAACTGAGCACCTTCGAAAAAGAATGGAAAGGCGCGGGTCATTGGACGCTGCTGGCAGTGCCGCAAGCCGGGGGCGCGCCCGCCGCACCATAGAAGTCTCCAAGCAGAATCCAGGTTTTGGATGGAGCCGCGGGGCGGCTCTGCGTGCGCCTGTGCGCGCTGCACCGTCGTGGGGCCGGTTGGCGACTGGCCGAATGTTCGTTTTTCTTTTCTTCTTTTTCCTCCTGCTAGGCGCGTGCTCGCACGGCAAGGCCCAGAGTGCGGGAAACTCGTCTGCTTCCGCCGCGAGGCTCGCGGAGCGTGTGCAGCAGTTCGTTCGCGAGCAGCATTGGGCAGAAGTGGTGGAAGCAGTAAAAAACTTGCCCGACCGCGACGCCGAGCTTGATTTCGCGTATGGCACGGCGCTCGCGCAACTGGGGCGACTCAATGATGCGAAGGAATCGTTCCTGGCTGGGCGTGTCCTTGCGCCGCAGGACAAGCGCTTTCCGATCGAACTCGCTGGAGTAGCGTTCAAGCAGAAGCGGTATCCAGAAGCGAGCGGATGGATGCGGCGCGCGCTGCGCATCGATGCGGGTGACGAATACGCGAACGACTTTCTGGGCACAGTTTACTTCCTCCAGAACAATCTCCCAGCGGCGGTGAAGTACTGGAACCGTGTGGACAAGCCCTATATCGAAGCGGTGGGGCCGGAGCATGAGTTGCGAATTCGGCCGGCGCTCCTCGATCGCGCTCTGGCGTTTTCGCCGGCGAGCGTAATGCGCCTTGATGAGCTTGAGACCACACGGGCTCGGCTCGAGGGGCTGGAGGTGTTTGGCGAGCCGCGCATTCAGTTGGCGGCCAAGCCGGACGGGAAGTTCGATGCGATCTTGAATCTCGCGGAGCGGAACGGGTTTGGCGAAGGGGCCTGGGAAGCGCTGATTTCGACGTTCAGTGGGGTGGCGTATCAGACGGTTTATCCCGAGTACAACAACATTGGAGGGGCGGCGATTAATGTCGCCTCGCTGGTGCGGTGGGATGCGCAGAAACGGCGCCTCGCGGCCTCGCTTTCGGGCCCGCTGCGGGGGAATCCGAAATGGCGGTACCGGTTAGGACTCGACCTGAGAAACGAGAACTGGGATATCCGGGAGTCGTTCGCGGGCGCGTCGCCCTCACTCGGGTCGCTGAATCTGCGACGCGAGGCGGGCGGCGCGAGTATTGAGTCCTTCGACAGCGGCCGCTGGGGATGGGGCGCGGGATTTGAATTTTCCCATCGTGACTACAGAAGCGTGGTAACCGGGCCGGGGCTCCCTCCGGGCTTGTTGCTGGCGGGTGCGCAGTTAAAGCAGACGGCACGGATTTATTCCGTGCTGGTGCATGTGCCGGAGCATCGGTTTGTGCTGAACGCGAGCGCGGCGTCGCAACTGGGGCGGATCTGGTCGCAGCCGGCGCATGCATTCGGGAAAGTGCAGGGAGGGGTGCGGGCACAGTGGTTCCCGCGGGCGCAAGGCGATGATTATGCGGTGCGATCCGAGGCGCGGTCGGGCGGCACTACGGGGCAGGTGCCGTTTGATGAGCTCTTCATGTTGGGCATGGAGCGCGACAACGATTTGTGGCTGCGGGGACACGTGGGGACTCGCGATGGACGAAAGGGTAGCGCGCCGCTCGGCCGCAACTATTTTTTGTGGAACAGCGAGATCGACAAGAACATTTACGGCAATGGCCTGGTGACGTTGAAGATCAGCCCGTTTCTCGACACGGGCAAGATCATCGACGACTCCACGAGTCTCGGCTCGCGACGCTGGCTCTGGGACACGGGCGTGCAGGCCAGGGCACGCGTGCTCGGAGTGGGCGTGACCTTTATCTACGGGAAAGATCTGCGTACGGGGAACAACGCGTTCTACTTCACGACGGGGAGCGGGGGGAAACGAGTTTCCGTTCCGTAGGAAATCTAGCACTGACATTCGCGGAATCCCACCCTAACGTCGCAAAGAACGCGACGTTAGGATGGGGCACCCGACGGTGGCGGCCCCACACGAGTTATTGGGCGCGGGCGAGTTCCACATAGTCGCGGCCGGCGTAGAGGCGGTATTTTCCGCCGGTGCTTACGATTTGCAGAGGCACGGGGCGCTTCATTTCCGTGTCGCGGGCGGAGTCGATCTGGAACAGGTCGTGTGCGCCCAAATCCATGACGATGAATTTGTTGCCGGCGATGAAGCCGACGCCGTATGCGCCCGGGACGAGTTTCTGGCCGCCGATCTCAACGGCAACTTCGGTGATCAGGTAGGCCTGGTATTTCTGGCGAATGTCGCTGGAGTAGCCGGAATTGTCGACCATGGCGGCGAGCAGAAAGAAATCGTCGGCGAAGCGGATGCCGCCGGTGTTGCGCATTTGCGTGGGCGCGACCTGTCCGCGAAAGAAAACCTGCTCAGGGAAAAGCTTGCTGGTGATGTCGGAGGACTTCAGGGCGGCTTCGGTTGCCGGAGGCGGGGCGGCCTGGAGGGGAGCTTGCATCGTGAGAAGCGGGATAAGGACGGCAAGGGACAGGAGCTTTGTGGAAGTCATATGGATTTTCTCCTCAAGAGGATGGATCGGCGCAAACGCTCGGCGGACATTGTAATGGGTGCTGTGAATTCGTGGGGGAAGATCGTCGTTAGATGTTGGTGCGGCGTTAAGGAATATAAGTTCGTGGAGACCCCACCCTAACGTCGCAAAGGACGCGACGTTAAGGATGGGGCACCCGGGGATGGGGCACCCGGGGATGGGGCACCCGGGGTTGGGGCCCCGCCTGTGGCCTGGTTCCTACTCGAACTGTTTGCGGAAGCCGGCCAGTTCCTGCTTGAGGTCGGCGATCTCGCGGTTGAGGGCGGCGACTTCCTCTTCGAGGCGGGCGAGACGCTCGTTATCCATGGAGTTGTTGGCGTGGGTTTCGACCGGAGCCGGCGGCGTCTCCCATTCGGGCTTCTCACCGCATAGCAGGTGCGCGTAGCGCGACTCTTTCGTGCCGGGTTGGCGCGGCAGGAGTTTGACCAGGGGTTCCTCGCGCGTCATCAACTTCTGCAGGGTCGACTGCACATCGGTGAGATCTTCGAAACGGTGAAGGCGCTCGGTGCGTCCGCGAAGCTCGCCGGGAGTTTGTGGGCCGCGGAGCATGAGCACACACATGACGGCAGTCTCGGGGCGCGTGAAGTTGAAGGCTTCCTGCATGCGGTGCTCGAATTTAGAGACGCGGCTGTCCCCGGCGGAACTGGCGTTGCCGGCGAGACCTTTCTCGTTGAGCGAGTGCAGTGCCTGGCGGACGGCACCGTCGTTGAGGTTCATCACCGGGTCGCGGTTCGACTTCTGATTGCAGGCGTTCACCAAGGCATTGAGCGACATCGGGTAGTAATCGGGCGTGGTGATGTCTTTTTCGACCATCGAGCCGAGGACGCGGGCCTCGGTGTCGGTGAGAAGTACATTGCTAGCGCGGAATGGAGACATAGGAATTGGTAATTGGGTAATTTTGTAATTTGGTAATTGGATTCACCGCCGGGCAATTGTCAGCGGTGGTCAAATTACCGATACAGAATCACATTGGCTTCGGCGGGAATGTGCGGACATCGTGCCGCCGAAGCGCGTGGTTATAGTATCGGCCCGCCGCGGGCGGTGCAAAGCCAGATGGTAATCCCACGAAAGGACCCAGGCGCGAGGTTCCGAGAGTGCCATGGAGAGGTAGGATTTGGTCGTGGGATCGCTAGCTCGTGTCTATTTGATGGTCTTGTTCTTAGCCGCTATGGGTTGACGCCAGGAAAATTTGCGTAGGTTCTTCGCTGCGCTCGGCGCGCGCCGCTCAGGACGACAACGCGGACAGGGTTAAAGCTTTCCGTAGGTGCGTAAGGTGGCGATTTCGCGGCGCAGGCGCTCCATCTCGATTTCTTTGCGGCGCAGCACGGTACGCAGATCGCCACTGGCGGGTGTGGCAGTGGGGGCTTTGGCCACGGGCTTCGGCTCGGCGCTGAGAGGAGTGAGAAATTCGAGACCAAAGCAGAAACCGGTGCGGTTGCGGACCACAGCGGAGACACGGGCGCCACGCGGCATCTGAAACTCCAGTTCCATGGTATCGCCGGGCTTGAGCGGCAGGCCGGCGTAGAGAGTCATGCCGCCTTCGCTGATTTCGATGCCTCGGCCGGGAACCGCAAATCGGGAATCCCCTCCGCGAGGAATGATGCGGACGGGCAGTTCGACAGGATGGCGCGACCAACGGCGCGTGTTTGCAGGGGAGGACATCTTTCCACACCCACTTTGAGGTGCTTGATGGTATGGCGGCGCGGGGTGTCGGAACAAGATTACGAAGGTTTGACGAGTAACAGTTACGAGATTTTCAGTGCGTCTCCAGCGGCTAAGATTTCCGGGGACCGCGAATCGCCGCTTTCCCTTTAGATTCTTTGGCTTATCTGAAGCTGATAACAACGAACGAGTGGGACCGCGGACCACTCGAGACCGAAGCGCGGGTCTATAATGCCGCGCATACATGAGTCCGGTTGGGGCGGACAAGATCGGGCCGTACGAGATTCTGGAGCTGCTGCATTCAGATGATCGCGGACGTGTCTATCGTGCCCGCGACACGCGATTAGGGCGGATCGTCGCGATCAAAGTTCTTCCTGTCCCGCTCTCGCAAAATGGCGAGTCATTGGAGAAAGTAGAGCGCAGGGCGCGCGCCATTTCCTCGCTGGATCACCCCAACATCTGCCGCCTCTACGACGTGGGTTGCCAGGACGGGCTCGACTACCTGGTGATGGAGTATCTGGAAGGCGAAAGTTTAGCGGAGCGATTAACGAAGGGGCCGCTCGAACCGGTGGAGTTGCTGCGATCGGCAGTGGAGATCTGCAGCGGGCTGGAAGCAGCGCACGAACACCGGATTTTTCACCGCGACTTGTCGACGAGTGCCGTGATGCTGACCGCCAGTGGAGCTAAGCTTCTGGATTTCGGTCTGGGACACCTGGTGCGTGGCCTGACTCGCGCGCACGCCCAGATCGTGGCGCCGTTCCACCATTACGCGCCCGAACAATATCTGGGCAAGCCGATTGATGCCTGTTGCAACATGTTCTCGTTCGGGATCATGTTTTACGAAATGGCGACGGGCGCTTTTCCATTCCCGGCGGAGAGCATGACCTCTTTTATTCTGGCCGTGATTCGGGAAGATCCTCTGCCGCCCGCGAGTTTGAATCCGCGGCTGCCTGGCGGGCTGGATGAAATCATCTTCAAGTGCCTGGAGAAAGAACGTCCGCGACGCTACCAGAGTGCCGGAGAGATTTTGTGCGACCTGCAAGGAATCATCGAGCGCTTGCGGGGACGCGCTGGCGAGGACGCGAGCGCGGCTTTCCCTTCGTTGGCTACGCGGAGCAAGAGAAGAACGCGGGCCAGGGCGGAGGACTGGGCAGGGCTGGCAAGGAAGTCCTCTGCGCCTTCCACGCGCGGCAGGGAAGGATGGGAACAGCGCATGTTCAAGGCGCTGATGAGTGTTTCCTCGAAGATTGCGAAGGGGGAGAAAAGCCTGGCGCCAGGAGAGCCGACGCTGCTGCGCACGGGAGCGAAACTCGGGCCTTATCAGATTCATTCGCTTCTCGGAGCCGGCGGGATGGGGGAGGTGTATCGCGCGCACGATTCACGCATATCGCGCGATGTGGCCATCAAGGTGTTGCGCTCCCTGGCCCTGCAAGACTCTCTCGCACGCGAAAGGTTTCAGCGGGAAGCGCGGGCGGTGGCCTCACTCAACCATCCACACATCTGCCAGCTTTACGACGTGGGGTATCAGGCAGGGATCGACTATCTGGTGATGGAGTGCCTGAAGGGGGAAACGCTGGCGTCGAGACTGAAGCGTGGACCTCTTGGCGCGAAGGAGGTTGTGCTTTACGGAATCCAACTGGCGGATGCGCTGGAACAAGCGCACCAGCGCGGAGTCATCCACCGCGATGTGAAGCCCGCGAACATCTTTTTGTTGTTGAACCAGCAATGCAAAGTATTGGACTTTGGGCTGGCCAAAGTGCCGGCGGGGATTCCGGCTGATGCGCAAACCACGACCAGTCCGGCCGCGATGACGGCGTGGGGGGCTGCGATCGGCACGGCACAGTACATGTCTCCGGAGCAAGCCCGAGGAGAGCGGATTGATCACCGCAGCGATATATTTTCGATGGGCGCCACTTTGTATGAGATGGCGACTGGCAAATTGGCGTTCGGCGGCAAGACCCTCGCGCTGGTGTTTCAGGCCATCCTCGCCGAGGCCGTGCCATCGATGCGACAGATCGTTCCCTCTTTGCCCTCTCAATTGGACGCCATTGTCAGCAAAGCGCTGCAGAAGGACCGGAACCAGAGGTATCAGTCGGCGGGCGAGTTGCGCGAGGCATTGCGACAGGCGAGTCACGACCTTGCGGCGTGAGGCGACTGCGTCCAGGTTCGTGGATCCATCGTGATGGCGTAATCACCGATGCACATTGGCGCATCTGCCACTTGGCAGAGTGATTCGCAAGCCGCTACCCTGTAAAAATACTTAGGCAACTCTTTGTAAAAATCTTGCTTGCCTATCAGGAGAATGGAATGAGTGAGCACTACCACGATGTTGCCGATCTGCGGCTTCTGAAAGAGATGGGGAAACTGGCCCCGACGGAGTTCAACGCATGGCTCGCGCTGGACAAAATTGTAGGGCGCGAGGATGGAGCCATTCCGAGGAAATACCGGGAGCTGATCGCGTTGGCCGTGGCGTGCACGACGCAATGCCCCTACTGCATCGAAGTACACTCCAAGGCCGCGAAGGCCGCAGGAGCGTCGCGCCAGGAGATTACGGAGAGCTCGCTGCTGGCCGCCGCTCTGCGCGCAGGAGGAGCGGCAACGCACGGTGCCATGGCTTTGAAGTTCTACGACCAGGCGTAGGGCAAGGGACAGGTGTCACGTCCCGGGTCTCAGGTGCCAGGTGTTAGGTCTCAGGTCTTAGCTCTGGGTCTTGGAGTGCGGGCTCCGGGAACTCGAGCGGATCTGGGACCTGATCTTTATTGCGTGACGGAGTCGTTGCTATGCAGGTCGGTACTGAGGTACTTCAAGCCCGAATCGACTATCAGGGTGACGATTCTGGCGGACGGGCCAAGTTTCTGCGCGACGCGAATCGCGGCGTGAACATTTCCTCCCGACGAGGTGCCGGCGAAGATTCCGATCTTGCGTGCCATGTGCCGCGCCATATCCTTGGCGTCGTCGGTCCTCACCGAGAGAACTTCATCGACCAGATCCGGATTCCAAAGCGGCGGCGTGTAGCCGATGCCGATGCCCTCGATCTCGTGACCTCCCGGCGCGCCACCTGACAAGACTGCCGACTCCACCGGCTCGACGGCGATGATCTTGATGCGCGGATTATGCCGCTTCAGCACGGTAGCGACGCCATTGAGGGAAGCGGCTGTGCCCACCGACTGAACGAAGGCGTCAACCTCTCCGTCGGTCTGCTTCCAGATTTCTTCTCCAAGCGGAAAGTATCCGCCAATGGTGTCGGGGTTCGACAGTTGGTTCACCCAGTAGGTATTCGGCTGCAGGCTGAGTTTTCGAGCCGTCTCGATCATGTCGAGGAATAACTGCTTGTTGAAGCCTTCGGGGCCGCAAGGAACCAGGGTTAGCTTGGCGCCGTAGGCGGCCATGTGATCGAGTTTTTCCTGGCTGAAGGCTTTCGAACTGACCACGTGAATACGATATCCCTTGGCCGCGCAAACCATGGCGAGCGACGCGCCGGTGCTTCCGCCGGTGTACTCGACCACGGTGCCGCCGGGAGGCAGGCGGCCGTCGGCTTCAGCCCGAGAAATTACCGCGAGGGCCATGCGATCTTTCATGCTACCGGTGGGATTCTGCCATTCGAGCTTGGCAAAGATCTTTCCGCAGTTGGGTGGAGCGACGCCGTCAAGCGCGATGAGTGAAGTGTTCCCGATCGAGTCGAGGAAGTTATGGGTGTTGTCCATGGTGTTCGGGTGTCCGGGATGCGCGGCGGCGCGGCTTTCGGTCCAACCATTGGATTCGATCGTTCAGCGAAAGATTCCAGCTTGGCGGTGTTCATAGAAAAGGGCATCGCTCGTCGAGAGGTTATCGTAGAGGCGCGCCGGTGAGCGGTGAGGCGGGTGTATGATCGCCAACGTTTTCTGCCGTGATCGCGTTCAGGGGTCGTCTTGAGGGAAATCATGAGCGAGGAGACTTTGATCAGGGTTGCCGGTAACGCCGAGTCGCGAGCGGACCTTGTGGAGCGCGGGTTCAGCCGTCAACCGCTGAGAATTGACATCGACATCGCGCGCACGTTGGAAGCCTTAGCCCATGCAGCCTGGTCGATTCCGAGAGACAAATATTATGACGGAGGTGACCGGTATCGTTCGCTAAATCGGCTACGGGCGGAGATTGTGGAGAGTGGGGTGCATGTGTGGCCGAGTGACGAGAACACTCCATACGTGCAACTGGAAAAATACAACACGACCCTGGGCGGCCAGAAACGGGAGTATGCGCCGCTGCCGCAAGCGATCGCCGGAGCCGTGGGCGTGCGCAAGCTGATTGCGTATCACCTGCAATATCTGCCGCTCACGACTGTAGGCAGGAAATATCTGGTGAACATGCACGTCATCCGGTTTACGGCCAAGCCGAGGCGTCCGTGCGACACCAGCCCGCCGGGCTTGCATAAAGACGGGGAGAAGTACATCGTCACGCATCTGCTGGGCCGCTGCGGAGCTCGCGGTGGCGAGGTGGTCATCACTGACAATGACAAACACGAACTCGATCGCTTCACCATGCGCGAATGCGGGGAGTGTTACGTCTTCGATGACGATCGCGTCTGGCATATGTTGACGCCCGTGGCGGTCATGGAAGGAAATCAGTTTGCCTATCGTGACACGCTGGCCTTTGACATGCTGCCCGAGGGTTGGGAGCCGACGAGGTGATGTTGCGCGCTCTTCTTCAGTTAGCCGCAGCCAGCCGGTCCGCGGCAGATTTTCTTTTCTTGTTGAGTGAATCGAGCAGGGTCGCTTCAGGGCTTGGTGGCGCAGTGTTCCTTGGAACGGATGATTTGGTGTTGGAACCAGAGCAGGGAGCTAACGACTGAAGGCTGAGAGCTGGAGTTCTGGTCGGGACGGGCAGATTTGAACTGGCGACCCCTCGCACCCCAAGCGGCTCTGAAGACTCAGAGTCGAAGTAAATAAACGCCTTTCGGGTTTTCGGGTTGGTCTCTTTCCTCTGTTTTTCCCCAGTTGCGTCACAAAAATGCCACAAGTTACTCACCATCGCCTCGCCCAGTCCGGCGAGGCGATTGGTTCGGGTTCAGCATCCCTTCACTTCCAGCAGCTTACCCGTTCGGTGCGTTTTTGGAATGCGCCTGATAAAGAATGATTTCGTGCTCGTAGTAATACCCTGCGACCTTCAGGTGTGCGGGTGAATACAAGCTGCACTGGCCCGACGAGCCTGTTCCATCGTTGTGCAAATGCCTCGGCGAACTCCTTTTTACGTGCCAAAACGTCTGGGACTGCAAAATAGTCTTCACGAAAAATTAGCCAAATCTTCCGGCGTGCAAGTAAGTAACGTGGGTTACCGATTGGGCTCAGAGTTTCTTTCAGTGCACGAAGGAAGATTGATTGGTCTTTCCCAGTGCCGCCTCCGATCCAACAAAACACTGTTCCGTCTAGGTTTCTGTCGGCATACACTCGGAACTCAGCGTCATGTTGGTTAATCGACCCCTCATATTGTAGGGCGTCCAAGATTGCCCGCCCGATCTGCTTGATACTTCGTTCCGGCGTTCCGTGGCGGATCAACCGCCACAACGCAAGCACGCTCCACGGAAGAGTAACCACAGCGGCAATTCCCAGCAGCGCGAGCGCAACGCTCCAGAAGTCTTGACCCGTTCTAACACGGCCAAGTGCTCGTCCGAAGTATTCGAGCACGGCTATGAAGATGTATGCAGCTTGAAACAAAAGAGCCGCAATCGTGTTTGCAAGAACAAAACCTCTTGGCAGCGCCTCGTCCGCAGCTTTCAACCCATCAGTCATCTGCTTTATCGAGCCTGCTTTGAGCGCATCGTGCCACTGCTGCCGAAGTCCCGTACGGTCGAGAGCACGCTTACGAGTCTGAGCATTGATCTGCTCTATCTGGTCACGGCTGAACGGAGGGTGTCCGAAACCCAGACGCTCAGTTCCATTTTCGATGATCGGCGCAGTCGCACTCACACCGACAAATGCGGAGCATCGGCGGACGAGCAGTTCGTAGTCGTCGCCCGGGCCGAAAAGTCCGGGCTCAACACAGACGAGATGCCAAATGTTTGCGGTTTTCTGTGGTTGCGCCGAATCCACTCGAATCGCCCTCCCTCTCATCTGGTTCGACAACATGAAAGAACCAACAAAGCTGGCCAGCACGAGAGTGTTGATGCACGGCGCATCCCATCCTTCTCCTAGTAGGGATTTCGTTCCAATTAGCACTGTTATGCCGCCCTGCGCGAAAACGGACGTTATCAAACGAACTGAACCCCGGTAGTATTGCCCGTGAATTTCCACGAAGGAAAAGGAAGAATCGTGCGCCATCGGCGAGATGGACAAATCCTGTGGATTGATTCCAAGGATGGTCGCACATTGTCTGACGATTTGCTGGGCGCTACTGGGAACGACAACGAGAGAACCGCTCAACACCCCAAGACGGATGTTCGGCACAGTGGCAGCCCGAAGCGACTCGAAGACCGGGACGATTCCGATGTCCTCGAAAACTGGAACTTCTTCTCTCGATCTCGGCAGTTCGGCCTTTCTGATGAAATCGGTCAGAACAACGCAGCGCAGCCTGCCGCCCAAAGCCTCAGATTCCAACTTCACGATCTGTTCCACAGTCTTCAGCTTGGTGACGGATGTTGTCAGGAGCTTTAGGTGGTCTGAGGGGTTTCGCAGCGTTACCTTCCGCCGTTCTATAGCGCCGATATTCAGCAACTCGTGTCGAATGCCCTTGAGGATTGGTTCGCTTTCCTTGAAATTCTGGGCGTCATGATACAAACAATGCGATAGCAACACTTCCAACCACTCGAGATTGAATTCGGGAATTCGCCTATGAGAGAAGCCAAGGGCGGCTATGACAGTGGACGGAATTTCTCGCCCTACAGCTTGCAAGTACACGACCATGCTGGAGAGATATTCGGGATCGTCCAAAATCTCTTCTGTGTGCTGGTTGGGAGCAGAGAGCCACGGATGCGAGAGGATCGCATCTGCGAAAGTTCCGCTCGAGTTGAGGTGTGAGACGAATTCACTTACCGATGCCCTGAAGTCCGAGATTACCTTCTGCTCTTTATCACTGGGCGTGCTGAAGTACACGAAGTCCTGATGAGGACACAGGTCACCCTGCTGCACGAGTTCGGAAACAGAAACTTCGGCATCAACAGGCCCACACAGTTCCTCATACCTCTGCCATTCGAAAGGTGAAACATCATAGGGAGGCGTGGCGGTAAGGGCAACAATGGTTGGACTTTGCAGTTGCCCCACCAAGGATGAAAGAGTTCTCCACCACTCGGTTCGAAGATGATGCGCTTCATCGAGGACTAGAGCTTTGAAGTTCGCTTCCGCCAGAAAATCGGGAATGGCTATGTGTGGCTTGGATATGTGGTTGGCCTCTTCGCCGTTCGGGTGAATTTCAAAGTGGTTCTTCGACAGTCCATTCTCGTCGGATTCCGTGGATGGAGGTTCCTCGGGCTCCCCTGAGTAAGCCGAGTGCAATGCCTGATAAGTTGCAACTGTCAAGAAGGCGGGCTTCTTTAATTCTGTGGAGACGCATTCGGGTTTGCCGAGGCCCGGAGGTAAAAAGAGATCAACAAGGCGATCAACCCACTGATCACGGATCGTGATTGTGGGTGCCAAAACCAACGTTGGCTGGTTGATCCTACGTATCACTTCCAGTCCCAAAACTGTTTTTCCTGAGCCGGGGGCTGCGACCAAATGGAGCCGCTTATTGTCGAGATAGCGATCAAGGCTATTTAGCAGTCGAGACTGGTACTCACGCCAGTCCTTTCGGAATGCCATCATGTCCGAAAGCGACTGCTGCTGCGTGTTGGCGGACTCTAGGGCCATTAAGTGCTGAATTATATGTGTTGGAGGGGTCACAGCCGTTGAACAAAACGTTCGTAGCTGGTAAGAACTTCTCTTCAGCATGTTTTGTCGCAGGGACGAACTAATTATGGCGACCAGCGGCGGCAAAGGGTTGTTCGGGCGACGGCTGGCACCGGGCATCGGAGTGTTCCCGTGATTCGTCACGGGTGAACACCCCTCCGCACACCACACATTCACCCAGCATCATTGGGTTCATCGGGGAAACCTGGGGACAGACGGGACGTTCCCCGATTTTGGCCCGACTTGGAGCACAACTCCATTTCAGCCCAAAATCCGGGCGGGCCAATTATCAAGTAGAAAGTGCCGCATTCTTAAGCGTTTTGTCGGCAAGAGCGGGAGCCAAGGATCTGAAAGGCGGCAAGAAACAAAATTGGTCGGGACGGGCAGATTTGAACTGCCGACCCCTCGCACCCCAAGCGAGTGCTCTACCAGGCTGAGCCACGTCCCGACAGGAAGGAAATCCGCGATCGGCCGCGGATGGGGTTGACGGGAGAATTCTATCATCCTGGCCGTTGGACTGCCGGCGAGACACCGGCGCTACCGTCTTTTTCCGGGTTTGCGGACGGGTGGGGCTTCCTCAAAGAGTGCGAACTGGATTTTCTTCTCGACGGGGTCGATGCGGTCGACCAGTACGTGCACGCGCTGGCCCAGGCGGTAGGTCTTGCGGGTGCGCTGGCCGATGATCTCGCGCGTCGTTTCGTGATAGGTGTAGTGGTCGTCGGTAAGGGTGTTCAGCGGGATGAGGCCTTCGACGAAAAGATCGGTGAGTTCGACGAACAGGCCAAACTTGGTCACGCTGATGATCAGGCCTTCGAACTCTTCGCCGAGGCGATCCTGCATGAACTTGACCTTCTTCCATTCCATTAGTTCGCGCTCGGCGTCGTCGGCGCGGCGTTCGGACTGGCTGGATTCTTCGGCGATGTCGTGGAGTTCGTCGAGCGGGATGGGGCCGCCCATGGGTTCGAGAGATTTCTGTTGCGACGCGTGATCGCGGCGCTTGGACCAGGGGGAAGCGCCGGACTCGTGGCGGGCTGACTGCGGGCCGTCCGTCCGCCCCACCGCCGGCAGGACGCCGGGGCTACTATCAGCGCTCGTTGCTCCCGCAGCGACTCCTTCTCCGATAGAGCCGGAGACTCCCACCGGGACGTCGCCGTCCCATTTCTCAGGCGAGCTACGCAGGACTTCTTTCAGGATGCGGTGGACGATGAGGTCGGGATAGCGGCGGATGGGTGAGGTGAAGTGCGTGTAGGTGGGCGCGGCGAGGGCGAAGTGACCTTCGTTGACCTCAGAATAGCGGGCCTGCTTGAGCGAGCGCAGCATCAGGTAGCTGAGGATCTGCTCTTCGGGCTTGCCGGCGATTTTTTCAGTGAGCTTCTGGTACATGCGCGGCGTGATGTGCACTTCTTTGGGGATTTCGATTCCGCGGACGTTGCGCCCGGTGCCGCGTGCGGCGCGGCGATCGGTCTTGGTTTGCACGCGCTGGATGGGAAGGGCGCCGATGCCGAGCGAATAGCCAAAGGTGGCGGCGATGGTTTCGAACTCGTAGACGCGCTTGGCGTCGGGCTTCTCGTGGATGCGGTAGAGCGAGGCGACGCGGCGATTCTCGAGATAGTGGGCGACGCTCTCGTTGGCGGCGAGCATGAATTCTTCAATCAGGCGGTGGGCGATATTGCGCTCGGAGCGGGTGATCGATTTCATCAGGCCGTTTTCGTCGAACTCGATGACGGGTTCGGGAAGATCGAAGTCAATCGATCCACGGCGCACGCGTTTGCGGTTGAGGATCAGGGCCAGGTCGCGCATC
>Ga0210384_10001896_pt1 | contig 26864 bp, 22 predicted proteins | sample IncBWH2MmetaG_FD_160574 | JGI IMG/M metagenome (GOLD analysis project Ga0210384, IMG submission 160574) | Forest soil microbial communities from Barre Woods Harvard Forest LTER site, Petersham, Massachusetts, United States - Inc-BW-H-2-M | ecosystem: Environmental > Terrestrial > Soil >...
GTTTTGTGTCGCGGGGCTCAGCGCCGTATGCAAGGAAACGAAATCGCTCTCCTCCAGCAGCTTTTCCAGCGGCACGAGATCCACCGAGACTTCGCGGGCCGCCGCTTCGCTAATGTACGGGTCATACGCCAGCACGCGCATGTCGAAGGCCTCCGCGCGCACCGCAACCTCGCTGCCGATGCGCCCCAGGCCGATCAAGCCAAGTGTCTTCCCGCGCACTTCCGTTCCCGCCGCCGACGATTTTTCCCACCGCCCTTCATGGATGGCTTTGTCCAGTTGCGGCACTCGCCGCGCCAGCGACAGCAGCAGCGCGAAGGTATGTTCCGCAACGCTCACCGAGTTACCGCCGGGCGTGCTCATCACCAGCACCCCGCGCTTGGTGGCTGCTTCCAGGTCGATATTGTCCACGCCCACGCCGGCCCGGCCCACCGCGCGCAACTTCGGTGCAAGGCCCAGCAATTCCGCCGTAACTTTCGTTGCGCTGCGCACGATCAGCGCATCCGCTTCAACAATCTCGGCGTTCAGCGTTTCCTTCGTCGTCAGGACAACGTTCCAGCCGGGCTGCTCTTTCAGCAGTTGCACGCCCCGCTCGCTGATCTTGTCGGCAACAATGACTTTCATGACGTCTTGATGATCTCCAGTAGCTTTTTCCCGCCCAATAATAAGGGAACAACGTTAACCAGCCCTCCCAACACTGTCAAATCCTCAGAGCGCTCTTCTTTCTGCCGTGTTCGAATCTTCGTTTTCTTTTTTTTCTCCGCGCCAATTGCCTTCACCCCTCTGTTATATTCATTGGCGAGAGGAACGTGCGATGAGTCTTGTCGAAAAAATCCAGAAGGATCTGGTCGACGCCATGCGCGCGAAAGACGAGTTGCGCCTCAGCGTCCTCCGAGGTATCAAGGCCGCCATCAAAAACCGCGAAGTCGAAAAGATCCGCGCCCTCGACGAACCGGAGTCCATCCAGATTCTGCAAACGCTCGTGAAGCAGCGCAAGGAATCCATCGAGCAGTTCACCAAAGGCAATCGCCCCGAGCTCGCCGAAAAAGAAACCAAGGAGCTCGCCATCATCGAGTCCTATCTTCCTGCCGGCGCGAGCGCCGCGGAAATGGACGCAGCGATCACCAAAGCTATCGCCGAAACCGGCGCGAATTCCATCAAACAGATGGGCGCCGTGGTCAAATCCGCCAAGGCCACTCTGGAAGGCAAGACCGTCGACGGCAAAGCACTTAGCGATCTGGTTCGCGACCGTCTTTCGAAACTCGGCTAAGTCTCGTTGCGTTATCCTGGCTTTCCAGGAGCCGTCTTCTCATCTCTTTCCTAATGCCCCTGCCGGAAACCATCGCGATGCGCTTTACGGAAGAAGACGCCGGCTATGTAACCGTCCGGCCTGTAGTGAAGCAAGAATTCCGTCTGGCCGAACTGGTCGACATGGTTCTCAGCGTCACGGCCAAAAATGTCCCGCGCGTACAGCAGATTTTTCGCGCCGGCACCGTTGTCTACAACGGCTATCGCTATCGCTGGGAAGGTTTCCATTCCGAAATCGGCGAGCTCACGGCCCTTCTCGCGCCTTATCCCGACGACGAACCTTCGCGTCCTTTTGACTTTGCGGCGGCATCCACGGTCTCCTTCGAAAGCGGCGGTGGAACGCAGCGCTCTCAGCTCGACATCACGCGCCAGGAAGCTTCAGCCCGGCGCTTGTTCCATGCGCAGAGTCCCTGGGAAATTCTGCTGAACGCCGCGCGCGTCTCCGCGCCGCGCTATGAGAAGTATTCCTACCTGCATCGCGCCGACCTTTATCGTTTGCCTCTGCCCCCGGAAGCGTCTCTCGCTCTCCGCAACGAGACGTTCGAAGCGGCGTCGCGTCCTTTACGGAAAAGGCTCGCAGGACTGCACCCGCCTTCCGCTCTTTTGTTTTTTGTGCCGCGAACTCACCTTGCTAAGCCAGGGTCTCGCTCATAAAAAAAGGAGTCCCCATGACACTTTCTCCCGATGCCGGCACCCGCAACTCGCAAGCCCTGGCCGTGCTGCGCATGGGCATCGGACTTCTTTTCTTGATCTTTGCCGAATACAAAGTCTTTGGGACGCAATTCACTTTGCATGGGGGATTTCAGTTCTGGATTAACAAGTTTCTTGCAGGCGGTGTTTACCCCTTCATGGAGCCGGTGCTTCGTGGATTTGTGCTGCCCCACGCGACGCTCTTCGCGTTCTTGACGGCTTACGGCGAACTCGCTATCGGCTTGGCGCTATTGCTCGGACTTTGGGTTCGGCTCGCAAGCGCCTCAGGACTAATCTTCATGCTCGCGCTGCTTTTTTCCTCAGACTATCCGGGATCGGAGGCGCCCTTTTGGCAATACTTCGGCGCGAGCCTCAGCCACTCCGTATTTGCTCTATGCTTCGCTGCGTTTCTGCTAGGCCGCGCCGACGCCCTGTGGTCCGTCAAGACCGCACGAAAAATTCCGCAAGCGCACTAATCGAACTGCACCTCAATGGGACACCGGTTTCAGCACCGCGGTGTTCCGCTCGTCGCTCGCGATAATCCGGTACAGTTTCTTCAGCTCTTCCGCCTTGCTCACCGGCACGCTCAATTCTTTCACCTCAAACGTCCGCGTGTACTTCAGTGTGCTCCCATTCACTTCCGTCTTGCTGTGATAACTCGCAAAGCTGTAATCCGCGTTGATCGGCGGAGGCAAATCATCCACCTCATAGCCGGCCGGTATCGCAATTTCAAACGTGTCCGTATCCCGCTCGGGACCCGGCAACTCCACAGCAAACTGGCGCGCTTCCTTCGTCTCCAGGATGTCACTTGATTTGCTTCCCAGCACCCGCGGCCGCACGAGCAATAAATTGCCGGCATTCTTCGCGTAATTCTCAGCAACCAGTGAATACTGGTACCCAAACGGCAGGTCCGTCTGATTGAGATTCAAAACCGCTGCCTTGGTAATCTGAAATGTCGAAAGCGAGCTCGATACCAGACTCTCAATCGGCTTGATCTTGTCTGTTTCCTTGGTTGCAGACTTGAGCATGGCCCTCTGCCACAATCCGGAATCGCCTAGCCGCGTCTCGACCACCTCACCGCTCAGTGTTCCTCGAGGACTAAGTGTCAGCTTTCCCGTACGCTCGATTCCACTCATCGCCGGAGGTAGCTGAGGCAGCTTCACCAGATCGCCGCCATCCGGTGTGACCAGCAACCCGTAATTCGCCTGCAGCTCGCCGCGCAAATGCCCGAAGGGTGTGTATGGGTCGGTCGGATCAAAAATCAGCAGGCGCCCCAGTTTCGAGTGCTCGAGAACGGCGACCAGAGATTTATCCTGGACGCCCGCGGGCAACTGCACCGCTAGGATTTCGTGGTTGAACCATCCGACCATAGGAGGGCGTTCGGGAGCCGCTCCGCCACGCACGGTGTTTATGGAAATGTAAAACGATTCGATTCCAATTTCGTGCAGCATGGAGCTCATCAGCGTCGCTTTATCTTTGCAGTCCCCATATCGGTGCGTGAAGATCTCTGTCGCCGCGTGCGGCTGCCAACCTCCGATCCCCAGTTCAATCGCCACATAGCGGATATCCCCCTGAACAAACTTCGCCAACGCCTGCATCTTCGCGAGTTGTGTGCCAGGTGTCGCTGTCAGCGCGGCAACTTTCTGCTTGATTTCAGGAGAAGGATCCCGCCGGCCCACCTCAAGGCCCGCTTCCCAGTAACCCATGTCTTTCCAGCTAGAAAAGCCTTTTCCCTGACCACCGCCGAGCGGGAAGAGAGAGAGGATCATCACCCCCGCGATGCCCCGCCACGGAGGCATCTGTTCCTGGCGCTTGATCGCAGATACGTTCGTAACGACCCACTGCCACTGGTTTCCTCCGGAGGAAGCCGCCTTCGATTCAGGATAATTCAGCCAGGTCGCCTTGTATTCCCATCCAGGGGGAAGCTGCAGCGTGTAACGTGCTTCTCGCACGGGCACGTTGCTTTGGAAATCCCACATATCTTGCAAAATGTATGGCCGATCTTCGTGTTCGATCTCGTAACCAACGGTGTTTCCGATGTCGGCGGCAGGGATCTGAAGCACCTTCACGCGTTCGTCCGTAAGCAGAATGCCGTTTTCGAGTTCATCGAGACCCATTTCCAATGCTTCTTTGTCTTTGACCTCATAGTCTTTGCCTTGCGCGGGAATGCACCACCCGTGAATGCTGGTAATGCGCGTCTCCGAGTCAAAAAAGGCGTGTATCCTGCCGAATCGCCGTCCATCCGGGCGCAAGATCTTGTAAGCGCGCCGCGTCGTACTCTTTATCTTTCCGTTTGGCTGGACGTTCAGAATCTCTTCGGAGTAAAGCAACACGGCATCCGTTTTCTCGTCGTATTTAGGGAGAGTTGTATTGACCAAGGCATGCATCCAAGCGGGGGCATCCCCAGCCCGCGCCGCTCTCGGAGAGGCAAAGGTCATCAAAGCAGATACGAAGACTACCGAGATGCTGCTCGCAATTCTTAGCCACCTACTTGCTGGCCGCTGCAGTTCCCTGCTGAAGCACAATTTGCTGTTCATCTCCGGACCTCACGACTTGAAAGAAATTCCTCAGCACCAGGTACTTATCCGCCGGCACGAACGAGAGATCGCTGCGCAAAATTCGGTTGAAGTGAACCGCCCCATTTTTCACATCGGATTTGAAGATATACTCCGCAGCCTTGGCATCCTGATCCACGTCCTTGGGTGCGCTCCCCACCTGCCAACCCGGCGGTAACTCGATGGTCACGTCGTCGATTTTCTTGAACGGAAATTCAAAAATAATGGGGAATTCCCGGTGTGCGTGTTCGAACAAATGTTTTTCGGTCCCACCAAAAAGCCCTACCGCCAGTAAGGCGCGTTTCCCGGCCGCAGAAGCCCAGCCGGGAATCTTCACTTCATATTCCGCGATCAGGGGTGCGCCGGAGTTCTTCCAGTCTGGCTGATTCTTCAATTCCGCTTCGATCCCAACGGGGATATACTCGCTCAAGAGGTCTTCCAGGTACTTCTTCCGCGCGGCTTCGTCTTCGTTTCGTACCTGAAGGCGGCGCGTGAGTGCTTCCAAACCGGTGAAGGTGACCGTGATTCTTCCCATCAGGGATCCATCGTCTGTCAGCTTGAGATCCGCCTTTCGCTCGATTACCGATGCGGAGCTGTCCGGCAACGTTGTTGTTACCCAGCTTCCGCCATCCTTATCAAGCTTCAGCCCGTTCGCACCAGCCTCTGCCCACGGCACAAGACCGAACGGTGCAAACGCCGTCCCGGGATCGAAATACACGTCCTTGCCGTTCAATTTAACTAGCACCACGTTGGTATTCAATTCTCTGCTATTCAGCCGGACCGGATTGAAGAGAAATTCATTGCGGCTCGAGGCCAGCACCGGATAGGCTTCAAATCCCGCGGCCCTGGCAAGAGCTAGAAACAGCCAAGTAATGTCCGATCCCCACCCGTATCCATTGTTCAGCAGATCCGCGGCGTTGCTGCTGGCTTTCAATTTGTCGCGCTTCGCTTCCTGCTCTGTTCTCCGTGGCTCGTAACTCAAATTGCGCACCTGCTGTGTGCGCGCATAGATTTTCTGCAATTTCACTTCTGGAGAATCATTTGCCGAAACGATCTGCGCAACCGCCTGCTGCATGACCCCGCTCTTTCCCATAAAGCTCTCAACTCGATCGTTTTGTTTCTTTCCAAATTGCCTCCAATACTTGGCTTGATCCCTTTCGATGCTGCTGTCTTCGCTGTAGACAAATTCCACGCGCAGCTTTAGCTCATTTGCTGGCGGCATGAAATCCTCAAGTTGAAAGGCGGGTATATTCTGCGCCGTCATCCGGATGACCTTGTCAGCATCCTGGGTAGGTTGCTGAGTTCCGACCGGCAGCCCCGCTGGCCAGCTCCATTTCACGGACATTCGGTCGTAGGGCTTAAGCGTGAACTTCGCTTTCTTGGTGAAGAGCTCTTCGCTTAACACCCATAGCGAATCGAATACGAAGCCGTCTTCCAGATCATAGGTAAAGCGGTATTCCACGATGCTTCCAACTTGAACATCCGGCAACGTGAACGTTTTCGCCAGATAACTGACTCCTCGCGTCTTCGAAATCGTCTTGTCGTAAACTTTGCCGTCGAAATTTGCAATTGTTCCGTCCGGCCGGATCGTCCGTGCCCTGATGTTGCTGATCGCCGTCGTGCCCCGGTGGTAGGGGATCTCCACGTTGGCGTAGTTCCGGCCTTCCTCCGTCAGGATTTTGATTCTCGCATAGTTGAATTCCGTGTTTGCCCTGCCGAGATCCTTCCGGTCTATTTGGCGGTAGAGGTATACCGCCGGCGCTCCAGGCGCTTCCGGAACGCTGGTTATCTTGAGCTCTTCCGGCAGGATGGGCAGCCAATCATCGCCCCTCACACTCGGGGCGCGTTGTAGTGCGGTCGTGGCGAGCAACCCCAGGAACAGCATGAACAGTCCTCGATATTTCACGGCGTACCCCCGCATGGAATTTGGAAGAAACGCTCAATTCTAGGTTTTAAAGGCAGATAGCAAAGGTCTACCGCCCGAAGCGTGACTCGTCCTGCGGTCATTCGGGGGCTTGCCGCCTTCGCGGCCGTCAGAGAGATGGAGAGGTCCCAAGCCATGCTTTATTGCTGACCTGAATACGGTATAGCCCCGGACACTACAAGGATGCCTTGTTGCTGTCAAGAGAACGCAGGCCATTCTTTCGCCTCGCACAACAGGATTCTCTTCCCCGCCCCGCCCACCTGCGGCATAATCCCCCCGCACCCATCTGCATCCATATTGCTTTGCAACACTACGGAGGTTTCGGTGAGCGAACGTCCATGGAGTTCCACGGCCCCTCCAGGGGAATTCCGCACCTATATCTCGACCGAAGAAACCCTCAAGGAATTCACCATCCGTGCGGTCATACTCGGCGCGCTCTTCGGCTTGCTCTTTGGCGCCGTCACCGTCTACGTCGGTCTCCGCGCCGGGCTCACCGTTTCCGCATCCATTCCCATCTCTGTGCTCTCCATCAGCATCCTTCGCGCCTTCGGCCGCTCCACCATCCTCGAAAACAACATCGTCCAGACCACCGGCTCCGCCGGCGAATCGCTCGCCGCGGGCGTGATGTTCACGCTCCCGGCCTTGATCTTTCTCGGCTTCGGCTCGGAATTTACCTTTTGGCGCATCTTCCCGCTCGCGCTCCTCGGCGGCTGGCTTGGCGTTCTTTTCATGGTTCCCATCCGCCGCCAGCTCATCGTCAAGGAGCACGGCAATCTCGTCTTTCCCGAAGGCACCGCTTGCGCCGACGTCCTCGTCGCCGGCGAACGCGGCGGCTCCTTCGCAGGCCGCGTCTTCTGGGGACTCGGCCTCGGCGGCGCCTACACCTTCCTCATGAAAACTGTCCTCGCTTGGACGGAACAGCCTGAGGCACGCCCGAAATGGTTCCCCGGGGCATCTTTCCGCGCCACCATAACTTCGGAATATCTCGGCGTCGGCTACATCATTGGCCCTCGTGTCTCCGGCATCTTGTTCGCTGGAGGCATTATCTCGTGGCTAGTCATGATGCCGGCGATCAAGTTCTACGGTCAGCTTGGCGGCAATACACCCATTTACCCCTCCACAATTCCCATTGCACAGATGTCACCGGACCAGATCTGGGGTTCTTACATCCGACCGATGGGCGCGGGCGCCGTCGCCGCCGCCGGATTGATCACCCTGCTGCGGACTTTACCAACGATTTTTTCCGCGCTCCGGGCCGGACTCAAGGACGTACGGACAGAGGGCGCCGGCCAGTCCACAGCCACGAGTCGTATCGACCGCGACGTGCCCATGCGCTGGGTCGTCGTCGGCTCCATCGTTATCATCGCCATGATGTGGGTTCTTCTGACATTCCATCCCATGCAAGGCGCAAGCACCAATTGGTATCAGAACGCTTTTGCCGGCGTGTTTGTCGTTGTCTTCGGATTCTTGTTTGTGACCGTCGCGGGACGTATCAGTGGGCTGCTCGGCAATTCCTCGAATCCCATCAGTGGCATGAGCATTGCGACGTTGATGGCCACTTGCGCGATCTTTTTCGCGGCCGGATGGAGAGCGCCCAACTATCAAGTGCTGGCACTGATGATTGGCGGGGTAGTGTGTATCGCGGCGGCCATCGCTGGCGCCACTTCTCAGGACCTCAAGACCGGCTACCTCGTCGGCGCCACGCCGTTCTGGCAGCAAATGGGGCTTTTGATCGGTGTAACGGTTTCCACTTTCGCCATCGGCACCACTCTCAACCTCATGAACAAAGGATTGGAGAAATATCTGCCCACGCAGATTCCCGTCAACATTCAGACTCTGCCTGCGGGCGTAAAGGTCGAACGCGACACCTTTCTCTATAAAGGCAAGACCTATGTGCTCGTCAATTCGCTTGGCTCGCATGAAATTCCCGACGGCGAGTATCTTTACGACGCGGGTACAAAACAAATCGAGTTCCAATGGGCCCAGGGCATTGGAAGTGACAAGGCTCCCGCTCCGCAGGCCCGCCTCATGGCTACGGTCATCAGTGGCATCCTCAACCAGCGCCTGCCCTGGCATCTGGTGCTAATGGGCGTAGCCCTGGTTGTCGCCGTGGAAATTCTTGGCGTCCGCTCTCTGGCCTTTGCCACCGGCTCGTACCTTCCTCTTGGCACTACAGCTGCCATGTTCGCCGGAGGTCTCATCCGCATACTCGTTGAAGCCACCACCAAGAAGAAGGACGAAAGCGAAGCTAGCCCTGGCGCGCTCTACTCCAGCGGCCTGATCGCCGCCGGAGGCGTCTTCGGTCTCCTCGGCATCATCATCAATCTCTTCCAGGATCCCGAAATCTCCAATCGCGTTCCGGCTTGGCTTACCTCTATCCTTCGTCTTCCCTGGAATCCTCATCTTTTCACTCTCGGCCCGCGTCTTTGGCCTTCGCTCGCTGCCTCGGATGGCGTTCCGTCTGGAGCGCAATCGCTCCTTGGCATCATCATGTTCGGGCTTCTCGCCGCGTCCCTGTTCTATTTCGCGCGCAAGAAACTCGATTAACCCCAGCGCTAAGGTCACTTCGCGGAGGCAAACATCACCGCGCCGGCTGCCGGATCCGCTCTTTGACGAACATCCAAGTCCGCCGTAAACTTGAATCATCATGGCTTCTCGCGCGGGCATTCGAAACTATAAGTTCAGCTTCAATTTCTTCCTCACGCCCGCGGTCCAGTGGCTAATCATTGCTAACGTAGCCGTATATATTTTCGAGATTTTGCTCCGTACCTTTTCGTCGCCCTCCGCCTTGAACTGGTTTATCGGACATTTTGGCTTGGTACCTTCCGCCGTCGTGCCAGGCTTGCGAATCTGGCAGCCATTCACTTACCTATTCCTGCATGACGACTCCACCATTTGGCACATCCTCTCGAATATGTTCTTCCTGTATATGTTCGGGCGCGAGTTGGAGTTGGCGTGGGGCCGAAATCGCTTCTTGCAGTACTACTTCCTGACCGGCATCGGCGCAGGAATAATCAACGTAGTCGTAAAAGTATCTCTCTTCTGGGGTCAGCCATCCGCTGACAAAGCGACAATCGGCGCCTCCGGCGCAATCTTCGGCGTGCTGCTCGCTTGCGCCATCCTTTTTCCGGATCGCCAAGTGGTGATGTTTCCGATTCCCGTGAAAATGAGTATGCGCACCTTTGTGATTGCCATGACTGTTGTGGAATTTATCTTCACGTTCGGATTCGGCGGCGACAACATCAGTCACATCTGCCACTTCGGTGGAATGCTTGTGGGCTATATCTACCTTCGTCGGGGTTCGTTCCTATACAACGTACGCAACAGCGTCACCGACTGGCAAAACAAGCGTAACCGCCGCCGTTTCGAGGTCTACATCAACAAGCACAAAAAAGACCCTCCGTCCCGCCCCGATAACTGGGTGAACTAGGTGATTGGGTTAGAGTTTGAATCTCGAGACTTTCGGGTATTTCCGCTACGACGGCCCGCCGATCACATGAAATTTCATGAAATTCGTCGTACCGCGGATCCCCATTGGCGTCCCCGCCACGATCCCGATGACGTCGCCCTGGCGCACCAGCCGCTCTTGCAGCAGCCGTTTTTCGGCAACGGGCGCCAGCCCGTCCACTTTTCGGACGTCCTGAATATTTCTCGGATAGACGCCCCAGATCAGGGCCATCCGCCGCCGCGTCTCCGCCTCCGGCGAGAACGCCACGATGGGCACCAGTGGACGGTAGCGTGAAACCAGCCGCGCCGTAAATCCGCTATGCGTAAACACGGCAATCAGTTTCATATGCAGCTCGCGCGAAGCGTGGCACACCAACTCCGCCACCGTCTCTGCCACTTTCAGCTGCTCTTCGGTGGCCGGCCGCGGAAATTCCTTGATGCTCGCTTCCGCCTCTTCGATGATTCGCGCCATCATGTCCACGGCTTCAATCGGATATTTTCCGCTGGCCGTCTCCGCGGAGAGCATCACCGCGTCCGACCCGTCGAAGATTGCGTTGGCCACGTCCGAAGCCTCCGCGCGCGTCGGTCGCGGATTCTCCGTCATGGATTCCAGCATCTGCGTCGCGGTGATCACCGGGCGTCGGAGCTCTCTTGCGCTTGCGATGATCATCTTCTGGACCACCGGCACGCGCTCCGGATTCATCTCCACGCCGAGATCCCCGCGCGCCACCATCACGCCATCCGCCGCGCGCAGGATGGCATCCAAATTTTCGATGGCTTCCGGCTTTTCCAGTTTCGCGATCACCGGCGTGTCTTTTCCGGCGCGGCGAATCAGTTGCTTTGCCAGCGCCACATCTTCCGGGCGCCGCACAAAACTTACGGCAATGTAGTCCGCGCCGTGCTTGAGCGCGAATACCAGGTCCGCGCGGTCTTTCGGCGTCATTGCCGGAACGCGCAGCTTCACTCCGGGCAAATTGATCCCCTTGTGCTCGCCAAGCGCGCCGCCGTTCACCACCTGGCAAATCACCTGCTTGTCCTTCACTTGTTCGACGCGCAGCTCAATCAGGCCGTCAGAAAGCAGGATGCGGTCGCCGCGGTGCACTTCCCGCGGCAGCGGCGTAAACACGGTATTCACGCGCGTCGAATCGCCCAGCACTTTCTGCGTGGTGATGACGAATCGCTGCCCTTCGCGCAGCAATACCGGCCCGCCGCCCGCCAGCGGGCCTGTGCGAATCTTCGGCCCCTGCAGGTCCGCCAGAATAGCGATCGGTTTTTCGTGCTTGATGGCCGCTGCGCGCAGCGCCGAAATATTCCTCGCGTGCTCCTCATGCGTGCCGTGCGAAAAATTCAGCCGCGCCACGTCCATCCCCGCCTTCATCAAGCGGTCGATCATTTTTGGCGAACGGCTCGCCGGCCCGATCGTGCACACGATTTTGGAGTGACGAAAACTCATCTTCTCTGATTGAAAGGATATTCTGTTCTGTCTGTATTTTCTACCGGAGGTCGGCCTTCACCGGCCGCTCTTCTCATCGCTAATTTTTTGTGTCTTCGCTTTCTTACCGCGTCACCGCGAATTCCGCGACGATCCGCGCCAGCACCGCGACCCCTTTGTCGAACGAAGCCAGCGGGATTCTCTCATCGTCGCCATGCATGCGCTTCAAATCCTCATCGGCCAGCGGAAACGGCACCAGCCCATACGCCTGAACGTTGTGCAACCGCAGTTGCGCCGAATCCGTCAGCCATGTCGACTGAAACGGAAGCGCCGGCGCGCCCCCAAATTCCATCGTCACATCTTTCGCGATGATGGCGTAGAAATCGTTTTCCAGAGACGACGGCGGCGCCGCCAACCCTGCATTCGGCTGCACCTCCATCCGCACTTGCGGATCGTTCACCAGCTTATTGAGTTCGCTGAGCAAAACGTCGATGGTATCGCCCGGTAACAAGCGAATGTTCAAGTTGGCGCGCGCTTCGCCGGGAATCACATTGTTGGCCACTCCCGCGGTGAGTACCGTGGGAGCAATCGTGTCACGCATCATCGAATTCCATAGGGGGCTCGCGTCGGCAATCACCCGCTGCGCGTGCTCTCCGCGATCCGCAGTATCCATCGAGCGCATCCACTTGCCGATTTCGTCGTCCTGCAGCGCTGCCAGCCCGTCGAAATACCGCCGCACAATCGTCGTGAAGTGCACCGGCGCCGTGTACGTTCCGATTTTTGCCACCGCCGCGGCCAGGTGCACCACCGCGTTTTCCTTGGTGGGCTGCGAAGCATGTCCCGAGGGACCGCGCGCGATGACAGTAACATTTGTCGCAACTTTCTCGCTCGCCTGCACGCCGATATACTGCACTTTTCCATTCTTGACGAAAACGTTGCCACCTTCGTTCAGCGCAAAACCCGCCGCGAATTTGTCCCAATACTTGGCAATGAGGACTTTGACGCTCGAATCGCCGCTCGTCTCTTCGTCATCCGTCGCCAGAAAAATCACGTCGCGGTTCAAGTGCAGGTTGGCGCGCTTCAACCCAATGAACGCCGCTAGATTTGCTGCCAGCATCCCCTTGTCGTCGATCGCGCCGCGTCCGTACAAGTACCCGTCCTTGATCACCGCGGCAAACGGATCGACCGTCCACCTGGACTTTTCCACCGGCACCACGTCCATGTGCGCCACCAGAAGCAGCGCCTTTGCCGGGTCGGCCATCGCCGCGCTTCGCAGCCGTGCCACTACGGCGCTTCGGCCCGGCGTAACTTCGAGTATTTCGGCAGCAATTCCCTCTTTCTGGAGAATTCCTGCAACGTACTTAGCCGCCGCCTGTTCATTTCCCGGAGGATTCGAGGTGTTGATTTTGATCAGCTCCATGAGCCAGCCCTGAGCCTCTTTTGCCAGCGCCGAAGTATCCCCTACCGGCGACGGGCTCATCTGCACGGCTGGCGCGGCCGAAGGCGTCACCTGCGCCGCAGCCGGCAAACACGCGGCCAGCAGCATCGCGCATGCACCCGCCAACACTCCTATCTTGCGATTCCAGTTCACGAATACATCCTCCCCATACGAATAGCGTACGGCCTGGGCGTTGCCCCTCAGCAAACGTTTTGCGTCGAATCCGCTTCATACTAACATGCAGATGTAGGCGCCTGGCCGCGGCTTTGGCCGAGCGTTGCTAAAACTCAACCGCTGCGTTGCCGTCACGCTGTTCGGCAGCAGGTCGTAGCTGATAACCTAATGAAGTCAGATCGCGAATCGAGGGTTCCACATGAAAGCCATTCTCTCTCTGGTCTTGCTCACCGCTCTGGCGGCTGCTCTTGTATTTCCGTTAGCCGGTGACATCGTTCTCGCGCAGGCCCCCACCGGCCCGCAGGGCGGAGCGCAGCCACAGAACCCCGTTCCGCCGAAACCGCCAGACGCTGCGCCGCAGGCTCAACAGGGCGGCGTGACCATCGCCGTCGATGTCCCCGTCGTCACGCTGGATGTCGTCGCTACCACCCAGCACGGCGACATTATTCCCGGCCTCAAGAAAGAAAATTTTCGCGTATTCGACGATGGCCAGGCACAAACTATTTCCAACTTCGCTCCTACCGACGCTCCCATCACCATGGTCCTGCTTTTGGAATTCAGCAGCCGGGGCTACGGCGGTTTTTTTGGCTATCTAGGAAAATATTGGTCCACCGCGCTTTTTCCCGCTTTGCAGCAAAAGGACTGGGTCGCTCTCGAGACCTTTGACATGAAGACCCGCATCGAAGTGGACTTCACCCAGAATAAGGAGGAAGTCATGCAGGGGTTGTATCATCTCTACTTTCCTGGTTTCAGCGAATCGAATGTGTTTGATGCGCTGCTGGAAACCGTAGACCGTCTGAAAGATGTTAAGGGCAAGAAGTCCATCGTGGTGGTCGCCAGCGGCGTGGATACTTTCTCCAAACACACACTCGATCAAACCATGAAACAGCTCCGCCAGAGTGACGTTACGATTTTTTGCATCGGATTGGGCCGTGCTTATGAGAATTGGGCGCAAATGAACGGCGCGCGCTCGGGCCGCTTGGATCTTCTGCAGGCGGAAAATCAGCTTAAGACTTTTTCGCAGGAAACCGGGGGCTTCGCCTGGTTTCCTCAGTTTGCCGGAGAGATGCCGGACGTGTTCCGCAATGTAGCGGCTTTCCTTCGCCACCAGTACAGCCTTTCCTACTCGCCAACGACCGGCGCGAAAGACGGTAAGTTTCATAAAGTAAAAGTAGAACTGGTCGCCCCCGACGGTGGCCCGCTGACGGTTCTGGACCAAAAAGGCAAAAAACAGAAATTCCAGGTCTACGCGCGCGAAGGCTACCAAGCCCCAAAGGGCGGCGTCGGCGACTGAAGTTAGTTGTAAGTTCTTAGTTGTAAGTTCTTAGTCCTTGGGTTTTGGCTAGGAGTACTCGGTTGGTGATTCCGAGGGTTTAGTTCGTGGTTCATTGTTCAAGATCACGAACGACCGCACTTGAGTTTGCACACGATTGACTACTCAATCGCATTCAAACGCGGCAAGACAGTGTGTGATTCTTGCGTTTCAACTTAAAAACTAAATACTAACAACTAAGAACTGCTTCAATATCCGCGAGCAAAATCAACGCGATTGAAGAGTTCCCGTCCGTCGAACCAGCGCTCAAGTAAATCCACTAAAATGGCCGTCTGCCGGGGCCACAGCCGGTCGCTCACTCCGCTGGTATGCGGTGTGATGAACAAGTTCGGCGCTTTCCACAACGGACTCTCTGCTGGCAACGGCTCCGTCGCTGCCACATCCAGCGCTGCTCCGCCCAGCGCCCCGCTTTCCAGCGCGCGGATCATCGCGGCTTCGTCCAGCAGCGATCCGCGCCCGATATTGAGGAGCCTTGCGCCGCGCTTCATTTTCGTGATTTGCTCCCCGCCGATCAGGTGTTTTGTCTCTGCAGTTTCTGGCGCGGCGATCACCACGTAATCGGCCTCGGGCAAGGCAGCGTGCAGATCCTTTGCAGCAAATATTTTTTCAGCGTTCGACAGATCGCCTTTGCCGGAGCGTGTCACGCCCCACACGCGCATCTCAAATGCTTTCGCTCGCTTCGCCAGCTCGCGGCCGATTGAGCCGTATCCCACGATCAACAACACTTGTCCGTTCAGCTCGGTCAGGTGTTGTGGCTTGTCCCACAACTCCTGCTGCGTCCAGTGCGCGCGATCCTGGAGGCGCACGGAGTCCGGAAAATTGCGCGCCAGCGCCACCAGCAACCCCATGGTGTGCTCGGCCATCGGCACGGAAAAAATCCCGCTCGGATTCGTCACCATAATTCCGGAATTTCGCAGCTCCGGGTACATCAATTGCGCCACGCCCGCCGCCGTCGAATGAATCCACTTCAGCTTCTTGGCATCCTTCAACTGTTCCGCGCGCAGCGAGTAGCCCACAAAAATATCCGTATCCGGGAGCTCTTTCGGCAATAGATCGTAATTCGGCAAGTGAAAGATGCGCATCTCCGGCCAGCGCTTGCGGATGGCCTCCGCCATCAACGGCTTCGGCCGCCACTCCGTAAACGGGTGCCAAACGCAAATCACAAGTTTTGTTTCCGCAGGTTTTGTACGGTTCATGGCAAGTTTAAGAGCGGATGCACAAATCCGCGCCGGTCATATCCACCGGCTGCGGCTGTCCTAGTGCGCTCAGCATCGTTGGCGCGATGTCCCTCAGCGATCCACCCGGCTTCAAACGTAGTTGATCGTCATCGCTCACCAAAATAAACGGAACGGGATTCGTTGTGTGATAGGTGTGCGGGCCGCCGGTCACGGGATCGATCATCGTTTCCGCGTTTCCGTGGTCGGCAGTGATGATCCACACTCCACCGCGCGGCTTCAGCGCGTGGTAAATCTGCGCCAGGCCCGCGTCCACGGCCTCCACAGCTTTGATCGCAGCTTCCAGTTTTCCGGAATGGCCCACCATGTCGGCATTCGCGTAATTCATAATGATGGCGTCGAACTCGTTTCTCTCGATGGCCCTCACGACCGTGTCCGTGATTCCCGCGGCGGACATCTCCGGTTTCAAATCGTAGGTCGCAACTTTCGGTGAGGGAACGAGAATTCGTTCTTCTCCGGCGAACGGTTTCTCCACACCGCCGTTGAAAAAATAGGTAACGTGAGCGTACTTCTCTGTCTCCGCGGTGCGCAAATTCTTGTACTGCAACTCCGCGAATACCTGCGCCAGGATGTGTTCCAGTTTTTCCGGCGCAATTACGTACCTCAGCCACGGCCAGTTCTTGTCGTACTGCGTCATCCCCACGTAAAACAAATTCTTCGGGCGCTTGGCATCGGCGAACTTGTCGAAAGCCGGCGCCGCCAGCGCGTAGCTCATCTGGCGCGCGCGGTCCGCGCGAAAATTGAAGAAGATCACCGCGTCGTCATCGCGAATCAACCCAACTGGCGTTGCGGAAGCACTAGTTCCCTTCGTCACTACAATCGGTTTGATAAATTCGTCCGTCACATCTTTTTCATAACTCCGCTGCAGCGCCGCAATTGGATCGCCGGTCCGCGTTTCCGCTTCGCCATGCACTAGCGCCCGATAGGCCAGCTCGACGCGCTCCCAGCGGTTGTCACGGTCCATTGCGTAGTAGCGCCCGACTAGCGTGGCTATCTGGCCGACGTTCAGCTCGCGCATTTTCTGCTGCAACTGCCGCACATAGTCACGTCCGCTGTTTGGCGGCGTGTCGCGCCCGTCCATGAAACAATGCACGAACACGTTTTCGACTTTTTGCTGCTTGGCCATTTCCAGCAGCGCAAACAAATGTTGAATGTGCGAATGCACGCCGCCGTCGCTCAGCAACCCTACGAAATGCAGTTGCCGTGTGCGCCCACGCTCCATGGCTTGTTGAAATAGCGGGACGTTTTGTAGCTGTTTGTTGGCAATCAGCAAATCGATGCGCGTGATGTCCATGTGCACGATGCGCCCCGCGCCCATATTCATGTGCCCCACTTCGCTGTTGCCCATCTGCCCCTCGGGCAATCCCACAAACGGTCCCGAAGTGTGAATGAGCGTGTTGGGAAATTTCAGCAGCAGCTCGTCATACGCGGGCTTGCGCGCCAGCGCAATCGCGTTCCCCTTCGTCTCAGCGCGGTATCCCCAACCATCCAGCACGGTCAACACAATCGGTTTCGGTCGTTTGCTCATGGCTCTTCGATCATGAATGTGGTTCGGCTCTTTTTTAAAAAATGTGAAGACATCTCTTATCGTGCAGCGAATTCGAGCAGCGCGGCCAATAATCGATCCACTTCGTCGGCGGTGTTGTAGTGAACCAGGCCGACGCGCAGGACGCCGCCTTTTTGCTCGACGCCGAGGCGCTCGGACAAATTGAGGGCGTAGAAATTTCCGTCCCAGGTGAAGATTCCGCGGTCGCCGAGGAAGGTCGCGATTTTGGTTGGATGGTGATCTCCCAGACGAAACGATAGCGTGGAGCAGCGCTCGTCGAAGCGATTCGAATCGGTGATGCCGAAGATTTGTACGCCGGGAATCGCCTGCAAACCTTCGATCAGTTTCGTGATCAGCGTGGTTTCGTAACGCCGCGTCGCGCGATACGCTGCCAGCAAGGATTCGCGGCGGGTTTTCACCGATGGATCGCAATGCCGTCCCAACTCCGCGATGTAATCGACAGCGGCGGCGATTCCAGCGATCAGTTCCTGAACCTGCGTTCCGGTTTCCCAACATTCTGGTGAAGCATCGGTTGCCGGGCGAACCTTGTAGGGCTTGAAGCGCTCGAGGTGTTCTTTTTTGCCGTAGAGCGTGCCCATGTGCGGGCCGAAGAATTTGTAGGGCGAGCAGACCAGGAAATCGCAATCGAGCGCCTTCACGTCGATGGGGCCGTGAGGCGCGTAGTGCACGGCATCGATGAACATCAGAGCGCCAGCAGCGTGCGCAAGTTTAGTGATTTCCGCCACGGGATTGATGGTGCCCACGATGTTCGAGGCATATCCGACGGCGACCAGCTTAGTCTTCGCGGAAATCTTGCGTTTCAAATCATCGAGATCCAGCGTGCAATCGCTTTCGCGAATATTCACTTGGCGGATCGCAACGCCTTTTTCTTCGAGAGCGCGCCACGGGGCCACATTGGCGTCGTGGTCGAGCGTGGTCACTACAATTTCATCGCCGGGTTTTAATTCGCGCGCGATTGCGCGGGACAGCGCGAAGGTAATGGTGGTCATGTTCTGGCCGAAGACGACTTCATTCGAATCGCAGTTGAAGAAATCGGCCATGGCCGCGCGCGCCGAAAGGATCATTTCGTTGGCGCGCCGGCTAGTCAGGAATGCGCCGTAGGTATTCGCGTTGGCACCCAGAAAACAATATTGAACCGCGTCCATCACCTGCTTCGGCACCTGCGTGCCGGCAGGCCCATCCAGAAACGCGGAAGCGTGGCGGCTGTACTGCAAACTGAGCGAGGGAAATTGTTCCCTTACCCAGGCAATGTCAAATGATTTCGTTTCGGTACTGTGCATCACGGGTGTACTCATGGCCTCTTTCCCAACCACCAAGAATCCTATCTCAGGTCCGCTAGTTTCTCACACGTGATGCGGTCGTTGTAAGCCAGCATCCAAATTGGGAGCACATTTTTCGACGCCGCGCGCCCTGTCAGAATTTGCAACGGTCTGCGCGTGATACGATACTTGCGGTTGTTCCTCACTCATGCCGCTTTGGCGCCGGCTATAAATCAAATGGGCGGCTGCGAAGCGGCTGGCCCCGCGCCATGTAATTCCATGAGGTGTGTTGTGCCAGAACTTTTTCCGTCGACTGAGCGTACGCGTACGGTGCGCGAAGCGCATCGCGGCGTTTACGACCGCGAAACGATTTACAAAATTCTCGACGAGGGTTTCGTGTGCCACGTAGGGTTCTCCGTCGATGGGCAGCCCTATGCCATTCCGACGCTTTTTGCGCGCATAGGCGATGCGATCTATTTCCACGGCTCGGCGGCGAGCCGCATGTTACGAAATGTCAGCGAAGGGATTTCCGTGTGCATCACGGTGACGCTTACGGACGGCTTCGTTCTGGCGCGCTCGGTCTTCAATCACTCGATGAATTACCGCTCGGTTGTGGCGCTCGGTAAAGCTGCGCTTGTCGACGCGCCGGAAGAAAAACTTGAAGCGTTACGCGCGTTCACGGAGAAAATTCTCCATGGGCGCTGGAACGATGCTCGCCAGCCGAATGAAAAAGAATTGAAAGCTACCAGCATCCTGCGCCTGCCGCTGACGGAAGTTTCCGCAAAGATACGCATGGGCCCACCGGAGGACGATGCCCCGGACTACGAGCTGCCGATTTGGGCGGGCGTGATTCCTCTGGAACTCACTCCAGGCGCGCCGATTCGCGACGAGAAGTGCGACGCATCGATTCCGACGCCCGCGTATGCAGCGCACTACAAGCGGTGAGCTATGAATGAATTCACTCCGTCACCTGTTAAGCCAATCGTTGGCATCGAGGCGCTCGAAGCGCTGGACATTCGCGTGGGTACAATCGAACGCGTGGAAGAGGTTCCTGGATCGGAGAAACTCATGAAGCTCACGGTGAATTTCGGCGACCATTCGCGAGCGATTCTGGCGGGGATCAAGAAAGAGCGCGAAAATCCACGGGAAATCGAAGGTCGCCAGGCTTTGTTTGTCCTGAACCTGAAACCACGCAAGATGGCTGGCGAGATTTCGGAAGGAATGCTGTTCGACATCGGCTACGCGGACGGCGTGGCGCCGGTTCTTTCCGTTCCGGAACGATCGGTTCCGAGCGGCACGCGGGCTGGATAGAAATTGGCTACCGTGCTTTAGAAAGTGCTCATTTCGCCACTAAAAGTTTCTGGGCGGCGGCGGAAATGAGCTCGGCTTCCTGCTGCAAGACGCGCGCGACGACCACAATTCCCTCGTCAGCCAGCTTCCACTGTTTTTGATCGATGGCTTCGCGGACGGCGGGCACGGTCTTGGCAGCGTAGCCGGTGTAAAAGCCCGGAGCGTAAAGCTGGTGCTTGAACCACGGGCGATTTGGGAGTCCCTCGGAGTTGGTTAGTTTGCGTTCACTCTCGATGAGCATTCTATTTATGTGGACGAGGGAAGCGGAAGCCAGCGCGGCGCCGCCATTGGCGTTGGCCTGCTCCAGAGCTTTGTGATATTCCATCGCGCTGCGAGTGAGCGCCTCCGACGCATTTTCCATCGGCGCGAAGTTCAAATGTGGCGGAACCTCTTCCGCGGGCGGCGCAACGAGGGGCCGCTTCGGGTCGTTCGTGGCTTTGAAGACGCCTTCTTCGATTTCGCGATTGCGTTCCTTGATGTCATCCTGCGTTTTCTGCGCGAGAGTTTTCAGTTCCTTCAGGTAGGTCTGCACGGTGTCCGCAAGATCGCCGAATTCGAACGGAAGAAGATCGGCATCGGCAAGACGCATCACGGCCGTGCCGGCGGTTTGAGCGAGCGCGCGGCCGTAGACGAAGTCCGTGTCGCTGAAGTGCGTGAACCAATAGAAATCGTCGTAGATGGAGTGGTAGATACCGCCGCCGTCTTCTCCGCCGAAACCGATGTTGAGCGAAGCCACGCCGTCGTGCTGAAGAAACGCGGTGTAATCCGAACCCGAGCCGAGGGCGGGAATGCGAAGATCCGCGCGTTTGCGAATTTCTTCGCGCTGCTCGGGAGTTTTGGCATTGGCGATTTCGTGCAACTGCTGGCGCTTCCACGCTGACATTTTGGTTTCCGGATCGGTGATTTCACGCGCGATTTCATTGCTGAATCTTTCGAGCGTATGCGAGCCTTCGATGTTGAGATAGCCGCGCCCGTTGCCGTCGGAATTAAGGTAGGCGACGGCATGCGCGCGCAATTCGTCATAGTGCGTTTCGGCCCATTCCGTGGAGCCCAGAAGCCCCGGCTCTTCGCCGTCCCAAGCGCAATAGATGATGGTGCGCTTGGGCCTCCAGCCGGACTTGATCAGCTCTCCCAACGCGCGCGCCTCTTCCATTTCCGCAATGAGCCCGGCGATGGGATCTTCGGCGCCGTTCACCCAAGCATCGTGATGATTGCCGCGAATCACCCATTCGTCAGGAAGGGAGGAACCCTGAATTTTTCCGATGACATCGTAGATCGTCTTTTGGCCCCATTCTGATTTCACTTTCAGATGCACTTTCGCGGGGCCGGGGCCTACGTGGTAGGTGATGGCGAGGCCACCTCGCCAGCCTTCGGGCGCAACCGGGCCAGTGAGGGCGGCCAGAAGAGGTTGCGCGTCCCCATAGGAAATCGGGAGAACGGGAATTTTTGTGATGGTGGCGGCTTCTTCGATTTTGAGACGCTTAGCGTCCTTTGTGGCGCCGACTCCGGGAGTAAGAGGATCGCCGGGATAATACGGCATGTCGGCGACGCTGCCGCGCTGCACACCGTCGGGCGGGCGATATGGTCCGGCGGGAAAGGTTTCCCCTTGTACGAAGCCGTCTTCGTGCGGGTCGGAATAAATAAGGCAGCCGATGGCGCCATGCTCGGCGGCGACTTTAGGCTTGATGCCGCGCCAAGAGTGGTAATAGCGGGCGATGACGATTTTGCCCTTCACGGAGATGCCCAGGCGATCGAGCTGCTCGTAGTCTTCCGGAATGCCATAGTTGACATAGACAAGCGGCGCGGTGACGTCGCCGTCGATGGAATAGACGTTGTAGGTGGGTAGCTGCTCGGATTGCTGATCCGAAGTTGGATCCTCTTTCAGCGCGGGTTCCTGAAGCTTGGCGACAAACTTTGGGCCGCCGTCGACGAGCTCAACGACGCGCTCTTTGGGTGTGGGGTAGAGGACGTCGAACTGCTCGATGTGCGTGTCGAGGCCGAACTCCTTGAATTTTGCGGCAAGCCATTCGGCGTTGTCTCTGTCGTAGGGAGAGCCGACGTTGTGTGGCCGCGCCGAAAGCCGCTTCATGTACGAGCGTAGATTGTCGGTGGTGGGAATGGCGCGAAGTTTTTCTTCCCATTGGCGTTCTGCGCGGGACGACGCGGCGGAGTAGCCGGAGAACGGCTGCTCGTCGGCAACGACGTGGCCGCCGACAGGAGCGAGCGAGAGGCCTACGAACAAAAGTGATGCGAACGCGACGCTACGATTCATTTTTCCCCCATGAAGTGAGTCCAGGATTATTTACCGTGCTGGTTTGAGCCGCAAGCTCCAAATTAGCTTCGAAGAAGCCGGCTCATTCCGACGACGATGAGTTAGGGAAGCTCTTGGCAATGGGTTTGAACATCAGAATGTAGTGGCAGGGCACCTTTGCAGGCACGTCGTGAGGGAACGGCGCGGTGCCGGTTTCGACATACCCGAGATGACGATAGAAGGCGGGCAGCGGAGCGCGCGCGCTGACGATTCGCAAGTCCACCGCGACGCAGCCGGCATCGCGAAAATAGTCTTCCGCGGCGTCCATTAACTTGCCGCCCAGGCCAGTGCCTTGGCGGTGCGGCTGGACGCCGAGCAAACCCAAGTAGCCGCGATCGCCACGGAGCTCGACGTACACGCAGCCAGCGAGGCCAGCGGAATCTTCGGCGAGGAGGAATTGTCCTTTTTTCATATACTCGCGAACGCCGTCGGGACTGGTGCGATCCCCTTCGATGAATGGCAGCTCGACGCGAAATGCATTGTTGATCAGCGCCGCGAGTGCCTCGACATCCGCATTGCCGGCTGCACGGATGCGAAGGTCATGGAAGGAACGCTGGGAGGTTGTCGCTTCATCCATGCAAAAAGCATCTCCCCTTTCCTGAGAAGCACAAGCCTGCAAAGACCCAAACAAGTGACGGAGGCTTCAACGCATAGCCTCTGCGAGATAGGAAAAGACCTTGTCCGCCCAAATTTCTCCGCCGTGAACGCAAAATTCATGCGCATCCTGAGCTGTCTTGCCAAAATGAGGAAAGATTTGGATTGCATGGGGCTTGTTTGCTTTTTCCATCTCCGCAGCAAGCGCGCGGCTGGGCGCGAGGTCGTAATCGTTTTCCGCCTGAATGAATAAGACCGGCATTTGCGCGTGACGGACTGCTTTGATCAAGCGGTCACGCAAATCGGGCGCTTCTTTCCAGGTTTGCGCGGCGCCGGCAAAATCGATTGCGGCGCGAAGACCGAGCCCTTGTTCGGCCATCAGAATCGTCTGAATTCCGCCGAACGAGCAGCCGGCAACGGCGATACGTTGCGGATCCACCTCCGGTAAGGATTTCAGATAGGTCAGCGCGGCGATCTGGTCTTCCAGATGCTCTTCCATCAGCTCGACGAGTCTCCTGTCGCGGGCGTGAAGACCGCCGGTTGTCCCGGCGCGTGCAAGCTGATCCATGACGTATTCGCCGGGCGAACGTCCGTGGCCGCGGCGATGTGGGATAAAGAGGATGTAGCCCTTGCTCAGAAAGATTGGCGCGAGTTCCGGCAGCCAACCGGGTCGCCGCTCGCTGCCGTGATTCCAAAGAAGCGCAGGAAAGGGGCCCTTGCCTTCGGGTTTGTAGATGAATCCGTGAAGAACGAGTTTGCCGCTGGGAAATGTGACTTCGGTGGGATTAGCTTGAGGCCGAGCGCGTGCAGCCTGCGGCAAGAGCATGGAAAGAACGATCAAAATCGCAATCGAGCAAGATCTGAAAGAAAACAATCTCATAGGTGCAGGAATCCGATCCTCGTTACGGCTTCTTGGGTGAATTGGTTTCCTTCCGCGCCCGCGAATCGGGCGACCAGAACTGCGGATCGCCATCGGCGAATTCCTTGGTCACGTGGGACACTTCCGGTATAACCGCGTAGAGATTGCTTTCCGTGCTTTCATAGGCTTCCTTGGCGATTTCTTCCATGCGGCGAACGGCCGCTTCGCCTTCCGCTTGCCGGAGATCTTTTCTCCACGCGAGAAGATCATCATTCTGTTGCAGCGCGCGCATGGGGACGAAAACTAGGAACGTAGGCGAGGGCATCCCAACATTCACTTGATAAACCACCCACGGCGTCGTGGCGTTGATTCGCTCATAGGCCGCTCCGAGAATCTTGAAAGCTTCCTCAAAACTATTTTCGAAACCGGAGCGGACGCGCACTTGGAGGACACGCATGAAACGCATTTTCGAGAGATCGATGAAATCCCTGCGGTAACCCAGATCATCGCGGCGAACGGCGATGATGGTGCGTTCGCTGGTGAGCAGAGATTTGATCCTCTCCTGTAACTGCCCTAGGTCCGGATGAGCGGCGTAGAGCTGGCCCCAGCCGACGAAAGCCTGATCCAATTGCGCAAAGGAGTCGAATGGATCGAACGAAATCGTTTTCGACTCACCGGTGACGGACTCCAAATCAATCCAGGAATTGGGAACGTTCAAGCCGTCACAAGCGCGGCTCATCTGTGTTTCAAGTTTCTGGCGTTCGGTTTCGCTTCCAAATTTGATCTCCCGGTGGACGAGCAGGAGCAATTTTGGCGGGGCGGTAACGGGGGTGGCGAGCTTTGGAGTCTGCGCAGACGCGGCAGGGATGCAAGCGAGCGAGAGGAAAAAAAACATCAAAGTAAGAGAACGCGTTTTCATGCGATGTGACTCCCGAACCCAAGAAGGCGCAGCCCGCCGCGGGCCCCTGCAAAGGAAAATACTCCGAGCTAGCCGAGGGCAGCCTTGCCGTTGAAGCGGGCGCCGGCGCCCAATTCTTCCTCGATGCGGAGGAGCTGATTGTACTTGGCGATGCGGTCGGTGCGGCTGGCGGAGCCGGTCTTGATCTGGCCTGCGGCGGTAGCGACAGCCAGGTCGGCGATGAAGGTGTCTTCGGTTTCGCCGGAACGGTGGGAAATGATGGAGTTGTATCCCGATTTGCGGGCGAGCTCGATGGCGTCGATGGTTTCGGTGACGGTGCCGATCTGGTTGAGCTTGATGAGAATGGCGTTGGCGATCCCTTCGTTAATGCCGCGGGAAAGCCGGGTTGTGTTCGTGACGAAAAGGTCGTCGCCGACCAGTTGGATTTTCTTTTTGGAGGACTTGCTGCCGATGCTCTGGGTCAGGGATTTCCAGCCGGACCAGTCGTCTTCCGCCATGCCGTCCTCGATCGAGACGATGGGATATTTTTCAGCCCAGGAAGTCCAATAAGCAGCCATTTGGGCCGAGGTGTGCGAGGACTTGTCTGATTTCTTGAATACGTACTTGCCGCTGGATTTGTCGTAGAACTCGCTGGAAGCGGGATCGAGCGCGATGCTCACCTGCGCGCCGGGCTTGTAGCCGGCGGCGGTGATGGCTTCGAGAACAATCTGGATGGCTTCTTCGTTGGATTTACAGCTGGGCGCGAAGCCACCTTCATCACCGACAGCGGTGGAGTAGCCGTGCTTCTTGAGAGCGGATTTCAGCGCGTGAAAAATTTCGACGCCCCAACGGAGAGCATCGGAAAAATTGGGGGCGCCGATGGGCATGACCATGAATTCCTGGAAATCCACGGAGCTGTCGGCGTGGGCGCCGCCGTTGAGAATGTTCATCATGGGGCAAGGGAGAAGATTGGCGGAAGTGTCCGAGGAATAGCGTGCGAGATACTTGTAAAGTGGAATGCTTAATGCAGTAGCGGCGGCGCGGGCGGCGGCCATGGAGACGGCAAGGATAGCGTTGGCGCCGAGGCGAGACTTGGTGGGGGTGCCGTCGAGCTCGATCATGCCCTTGTCGAGGGCGCGCTGGTCGGCGGCATCCAGGCCGATGACGGCTTTGGCGATTTCGGTGTTGGCGTTGGCGATGGCTTTGAGCACGCCCTTGCCAAGGTATTTCGATTTATCGCCGTCGCGGAGCTCGAGGGCTTCATGTTCACCGGTGGAAGCGCCAGAAGGAACGGCGGCGCGGCCGCGGCCGCCGTCGCCAGTGTAAACATCGGCTTCGACGGTGGGGTTGCCGCGGGAATCGATGACCTGGCGGGCGCGGACGGCCGTAATCTTCGTGGACATTTTTCAACAATCTCCTCAGTCAGAGTGAATTTGAGATTGTACCAGAGGGCGGATGTGGCTGACGGAGGAGCGATCCCAGGCAGCCCCGCCAGGAAATAAAGGAATTGTCGGGACAAGGAAGGAGTAGAGCGGCCGCCAAACTCCAGGACGACGCGGGGGGCAAACTTCTTGCCAATGTATATACAATGATGTATATATTAATTAGGAGAAGGAACATGACCACGGCGCGTGTCTTTAAATCGGGAAACAGCCAGGCGGTGAGGCTGCCGAAGAAATTCCGGGTAAAAAGCCAGGAAGTGGAGATTTTCCGGCGTGGCGATGAAATCGTCTTACGGGAGAAGGCGGGGGGCATGGTCCGCGTACTGGATTTGCTGGCGGAAATGCCGCGGGACATGTTCCCCAAAAAGCGAAGGGATCCGAAGCCACAGCGGCGCAAGGGCCTGTAATGGGCGCGCGCTACCTGCTGGACACCAATATCTGCATCTATTTGCGGCAGAACCGCACTCCGGAAGTGACCGCGCGATTCCAACGGTTACAGCCAGGCGACGCCGTGCTGTCCGTAGTCACGTATGGCGAGCTGGCTTATGGCGCGGAGCGAAGCCGGCAGCGCACGCAGGCCCTGGAATCCCTGGCGAGACTTGTATCATTGTTGCCGGTTCTCCCGTTGCCGGAGGATGCCGGCGCAGCCTACGGAGAGATTCGCGCGGCGTTGGAATCGCGCGGAGAAATGATCGGTGGCAACGACCTGTGGATCGCAGCGCATGCGAAAGCGGCCGGGCTGGTGCTGGTCACCAACAATGAAAGGGAATTCCGGCGGGTGCCTGACCTCAAAGTCCAAAACTGGACCACGCGTTCCTCTTAGTCCAAATTCAAAAAAGCGCCGCACCGGAAAGACTAGGCGGTTTCAGGCTCTTCGATCAAGGACTCCTGGCGAACGACGACGACGATGCCGGAATCGGTGACGTGAAAGCGGCGACGGTCGGCTTCGAGGTCGTAGCCGATTTCGGTGTGCTCCGGAAGGCTGACGTGGCGGTCGATGATGGCGCGGCGTATGCGTGAATGGCGGCCGACATTCACATGATTGTAGAAG
>Ga0210384_10001897_pt1 | contig 26849 bp, 20 predicted proteins | sample IncBWH2MmetaG_FD_160574 | JGI IMG/M metagenome (GOLD analysis project Ga0210384, IMG submission 160574) | Forest soil microbial communities from Barre Woods Harvard Forest LTER site, Petersham, Massachusetts, United States - Inc-BW-H-2-M | ecosystem: Environmental > Terrestrial > Soil >...
CTGGCCGGAAATGTGCAGGGGGCGCTGATTGCCTTGCAAAACGCCGACAGCCGCCTGGCAAAATCGGACAAGCCGCAGTTCATCACGATACGCCGCGCAATTGCCAAGGACATCGAAAGACTGAAAGCGCTGCCGGCCCTGGATTTGATCGGCATCGCCTTGCGCCTGGATAGCGTGATCACGCAGGTGGATCACATTCCGCTATGGGCGGATGAAAAATCAGTGGTTAGCGCCACGCCGCCAAAAGCGCCTTTGCGTGTACTGCCTAAGTCAAATCTCAACGCCAAAAATACCAAGAAGGCGACGCCGGAAGAGACTCCCGAAAATACCTGGTCGATGCGCATGCAGGATGCCTGGCAGAGCTTTTCCACTGAAATGTGGGGCGAAGTCAGGCAGTTGGTCCGTGTCCGCAACGTAGAAACGCCGGATGCCTTGTTGTTGACGCCGAGCCAGGGTTATTTTGCGCGTGAGAACCTGAAGCTGCGGCTGTTGAATGCCCGCCTGGCCCTGTTGTCGCGCAATGAAAGCACCTTCCGCAGCGATATGATCGCGGCCCAGGATGCGATCAGCAAGTATTTTGACACGCGTGCCAAGCAAACCCAGACCGTGCAAGCCATGCTGAGACAGGTGCAGAGCAGCAACCTGTCGATAGAAATGCCGACGCTGTCCGATAGTTTGAATGCGGTTCGCAACTATAAAGTGAAGCCATAAGTATGCGTGTCTTTATCCGGCTTCTGATCATTTTCGCCCTGGCGGTAGGCTTGGCCATGGGCGCGCGTTACAACCCCGGCAATGTGGTGCTGTTTTATCCGCCGTACCGGCTGGACCTGTCGCTGAATTTTTTCCTGTTCCTGGCGCTGGTGCTGTTTGTGCTGGCCTACCTGTTGATCAGGGCCATTGCAGCGACGCAGGAGATGCCGCAAAAAGTGGCCGCATACCGGCAGAACAAGCGCGAACGCGACGGCAACAAGGCCTTGCGTGAAGCCCTGAAGTCCCTGTTTGAAGGGCGTTTCGGCCACGCGGAAAAATCCGCGCTGCGGGCGTCGGAGCTGGCTGATAATGCTGGCGTTGCCTCGCTGATCGGCGCGCGCGCCGCGCATCATATGAGCCAATTTGATCGGCGCGACTCCTGGTTTTCCAGCATAGAGCACGACCCGCTGCACAAGACGGCACGCCTGGTCAGCATGACGGAGCTGCTGGTGGATGAGCACAAATCCGATCAGGCGCTGGAAGCCGTCAAGGAATTGAACGCCAGCGGCACCCGCCACATACAGGTATTGCGGTGGGCGCTGAAAGCGAATCAGCAGGCAAAGAGGTGGCCGGAAGTGCTGAAGCTGGTGCGTACGCTGGATAAGCACCGGGCTTTGCACCCGGCCTTGTCGAATCGCTTGCGCGAATTGGCTTACGAAGACCTGCTGAAAGAGCATGGGCACGATGCCGAGTCCATACGCCGGGTCTGGTATGACATACCGGCAGCCGATCGCAAGATAGCCTTTGTGGCCTATTGCGCAGCCATTGCCTTCAATAGCCGCGGCCTGCACGACGATGCGCGCAGCGTCGTTGAGAAGGCATTGGCTGAAGAGTGGGATACCCGCTTGTTGCGCGCCTACCGCGATGCCGCCGCATCGGAAGGTTCCGCCGCCTTGCTGGCACAGATAGAGAATTGCGAACAATGGACGCATAACAGGCCGACCGATCCTGAATTGGCGTTGACCCTTGGCGTCTTGTGCTTCAAGCAAAAACTGTGGGGCAAGGCGCAAAGGCATATGGAACAGGCTCTGTCGGATGCGACGGAGCCCAGGACGGTACGCGAAGCCAACCTGAAGCTGGCGCAAATGCACGAAGCATTGGGGCAAGCCGAAGAGGCGGCCTTCCATTATCGTCAATGCGCGATTGCGACCACGCTGTAAAGTCAGCTTATTTCATCGGCATCGCCAAGAAAGTCTGATGAAATAAGCAACTCCCACACTATTGCAACGCACAATACCCCGGTGAAAACAGCTATAATTTAGCCCACCGAATTCCTGATTTCCATTTTGAAAGAGCAACATGAGCTTGAATAACGTTCCTGCCGGCCGCGACTTGCCTAATGATTTCAATGTCGTCATTGAAATCCCCATGAATGCCGATCCGATCAAATATGAAGTTGACAAGGAAACAGGCGCGATCTTTGTGGATCGCTTCATGGGCACAGCCATGCATTACCCTTGCAACTACGGCTACGTACCGCAAACTATCGCCGGTGACGGCGATCCGGTTGACGTGCTGGTGATCACGCCTTTTCCGCTGATCCCCGGCGTGGTTGTACGTTGCCGCCCTATCGGCGTACTGAAAATGACCGATGAAGCCGGTAACGATGCGAAAGTGCTGGCAGTGCCGGTAGACAAAATTTTGCCTATCTACACACACTGGCAAAAACCGGAAGACATGAATGAGCTGCGCCTGAGGCAAATCCAGCATTTCTTTGAGCACTACAAAGATCTGGAAAAAGGCAAATGGGTTAAAATTGAAGGCTGGGGCGGTCCTGACGAAGCCAAGGCGGAAATCCTGGCCGGCGTTGAAAACTACAAAAAGCCCCAGGCATAAGCAACACCAGTCGGCACAGCTAGAGAAAAGGCACAAGAAATTGTGCCTTTTTAGTTTTTTGCCTTTGCTCGGGCGATCAGTGCGGAATCAGCTTTAGCCATACATTCGCAACAACGGCCACCAGGGCCACGATTACTGCGGCGCAGCTCAGCCAGAATAGCGACCCCCTCTCAGTCGTATGCACCTGCCTTCCGCGTGAATCGTCCGCTGGTCGGCCGCGCTTTCTTTTCAGGCGCTTATCCCTCTCAAGGAATTTATCCAATGCCTGGCCCATCTCGGCAGCGCTGGCGTAGCGATCCGCCGGATTCTTTTGCATCGCCTTCATCACGATGCTGGATAAGGCGGTAGGGACGCCTGGATTCAACTCGGACGGGGCCTTCGGTGTCTTATGCGCGATCTGCTGCAGCAGCTTGTCGATGTTTTGTCCCTGAAACGGCTTTTGCTGCGTCAGCATCTCATACATCACCGCCCCCAATGAATACACATCCGTGGTGTCGGCGACCTGCTGCCCCATGGCCTGTTCCGGAGACATGTAGTTGGGGGTGCCGAGGATATTATTATTAAAAAGAGTTTGTTCGGGCTTGGCCTGATCGGAAAGGATGCGGTTAGGTGCGCGGGCGATGCCGAAATCCACTACCTTGGGCTGGTTATTCGGCAAAATGAAAATATTGGCCGGCTTGATGTCGCGATGAATAACGCCGTTTTCATGCGCGTAGGCCAGTGCCGACGCCACTTTGCTGACGATATTGGCAGTCTCTATGCTGTCAAAGCGCCGCCCTGCTGCGAGCGCTTCGCGCAAGTCCTGCCCCTGCAGGAATTCCATCGCAATAAAACTTGTGCCGCCTTCACTGGAGGCGTCGTAGATCGTGACAATATTCGGATGCGACAAGCGGCCTGCCGCACGCGCCTCATTGATGAATTGCTGCTCGCGCTGCTTTTTGTCGGCTAGCCCTGGGGTGGTTGCAAGCGTCTTGATGGCGACGTCGCGATCGATAACCGGATCGTGCCCGAGAAATACCGCGCCGTTTGAGCCTTTTCCAAGTTCGCTAGTCAGGTAGAACCTGCCGACCCGGCGCTTGGACAATCCGGGTGACGCAGGCATGTTAGGCAGAGTGGTATTTTGCATATCGTGACAGAATGCCTTGCCTTGATGATAAATTCAAGTTTTTCCGCGCATCAGGATGGGACGTCCTCCGATAACGATGTAAACGGAGTCGGCAGGGCCATCTTCATCTGCTGCGGGCCGTTTGCGCTCATTTCCTGTAAGGCGCGCGCTCATTGAGTTCGCTGATATATTCTTCCATCCCGCCGGTTTCCCGTTGCAGGAACAAGGAGACTGCATTCGAGAACTCTGCATGCGCCAGCCAATGGGCCGAGTAAGTTTTTTGCGGCAGGAAACCGCGCGCCATTTTATGCTCACCCTGGGCGCCTCCCTCAAAGACCTGTATGCCTTCCGCAATACAAAATTCTATCGCCTGGTAATACGCAGTCTCGAAATGCAGGCAGGGAATGTGTTCCAGCGCGCCCCAGTACCTGCCGTACACGGTTTGCCTGGAATATATTAGCAACGACGATGCGATCGCCACACCGTTTCTCTGCGCGAAAATCAAATGTATATGTTCGGGCATGCTCGCCCCTATCCGCAGGAAAAAATCCAGGTTCAGATAAGGAGTAGAGTGATGATCGGAATAGGTATGGTCATAACAGCGCTTAAAAAAGCGCCAGTCGTCTTCGGTCATCTCTTGCCCGGCCACGTGGCGAAAACTCACTTCCGCCTCGGCGACTTTGCGGCGCTCGGCGCGTATATTTTTGCGCTTTTTTTGCTCCAGCGTAGACAGGAAGTGCTCAAAATCCCGGTACCCCTGATTCAGCCAGTGAAATTGCACGCCGGTACGCAACATGAACCCTGACGCGCCGAGTTGCTCGGCTTCGGCCTCAGTCGGGAACAGGATATGCGTTGACGATATGCCGCTGGATTCCTGCAAATTGCATAATGCCCGCAGCAACGCGCTCCTGGCGGCCTGGTCAAGCGCCAGCAAACGCACTCCGCTTACCGGCGTGAATGGGATAGCCGAAAGCAATTTGGGATAATAATTCAAACCGTGGCGCTGATAGGCGTCGGCCCAGGCCCAGTCGAACACATATTCACCATAAGAGTGCGATTTTTCATACAACGGCATCGCGGCAGCGAGTTGATCCTCATCCCACAGCGTCAGATACACCGGTCGCCAACCGGTTTTTGCGCTGGCGGAACCTGATTCGTGCAGCGCATGCAAAAATGCGTAAGACAGGAAAGGATTGACCTCCTGCTGCCTTGCCAGCAGCCCATCCCACTGTTTTTGCCCGATTTCAGACATGGAGGACGAGATACGCATGCGATAATGGCGCTGAGCAGAGTTTGGATTCACAGTAAGATGAGAAGCAAGATTCATTATAATTTATGTGATATTACCGTTAGAACGAACAAAACCAATAGCCATGACAGTTAAAGTTGCAATAGCCCAGATGAATAGCGTGGTCGGCGACCTTGCCGGCAACGCTGCCCAGATCCTAGACTACGCCCGCCGCGCCGCGGAGCGGGGTTGCGATATTCTCGTTACTCCGGAACTCTCGCTAGTGGGTTATCCGCCGGAGGATTTGCTGCTGCGTAGCGCATTCTACGCAAAAACCGAGGAAAGCTTACTGGGGCTCGCAAGCCAGCTGGCCCAGTTCAAGGACCTGCATGTGCTGGTGGGACATCCCGCCGTCAAGGGTCAGCAAAGGCTGAACGCCGTTTCCGTGCTGGTCCACGGCAAGGTAGCGGGGGCCTACTACAAGCACGACTTGCCGAATGATATGGTGTTCGACGAAAAAAGATACTTTTCATCCTCCGACACTCCGCTGGTGTTTGAAGTCAAAGGCACGAGATTCGGCGTGAACATCTGCGAAGATACCTGGTTTCCGAACGCGCCGCGTAAGGCGCGGCAGGCCGGCGCGCAGGTATTGTTGGTGCCCAACGGTTCGCCCTTCCATATGAGCAAACAGCACCAGCGCTACGACGTGATGCGTGCCAATGTCACCAGCCAGGGCTTGTCGCTGGTCTATGCTAACCTGGTCGGCGGCCAGGATGAGCTGATTTTTGACGGCAATTCTTTTGTGATGGACCAGCATGGTCACGTGTGCCTGCAGTTGCCGCACTGTCGGCCGGATTTGCAAGTTGTCGAGTTCGATGGCGCAGTCCCCAAACAAACGCCTATCGCAGTACCCCTGCCGATAGAGGCCCAGGTCTATCAGGCCCTGGTGCTGGGCGTGCGCGATTATGTCGGCAAGAACGGTTTCCCCAGCGTCGTCATCGGCCTGTCCGGCGGCGTCGATTCGGCATTGACGCTGGCGATCGCAGTCGATGCGCTCGGTGCAGACAAGGTGAGGGCAGTGATGATGCCATCGCCGTATACTGCCGATATTTCTTGGCTGGATTCGCGCGATATGGCGGAGCGTATCAAAGTACGTTACGACGAGATCTCTATCAGTGAATGCTTCTCCGCTTTCCGCACTACCTTGAAAGAGGAGTTTTCCGGGCTGGCGGAAGATACGACGGAAGAGAATATCCAGGCCAGGATACGCGGCACCATATTGATGGCGCTCTCGAACAAATATGGCTCCATCGTGCTTACTACCGGCAACAAGAGTGAGATGGCGGTAGGTTATTGCACGCTGTACGGCGACATGGCCGGCGGCTTTGCCGTCATCAAGGACATTGCCAAGACCCTGGTCTATCGCCTGTGCGCTTACCGCAATAGCCTGTCGGAGGTCATACCGGAGCGCATTCTGACCAGGGCGCCATCGGCAGAACTGCGTCCCGATCAGACCGACCAGGACTCCCTGCCGCCATATGAAATCCTGGATGGCATCATGCAGTTGTATATGGAGGAAAATCAGGGGCGCGCAGAAATCATCGCGGCCGGCTATGCCGAAGCCGATGTGGAGCGCATCACGCGCCTGATCAAGATCAACGAATACAAGCGCCGGCAAGCGCCTGTCGGCATACGCGTCACCCACAGGGCATTCGGGCGCGATTGGCGCTATCCGATCACGTCGAAGTTCCGCGATTGAAGATGCTTTAGATCGCAGCCATCAAAAAACATGAATAACGTAAATTTTTATCCAGATAAAATGATAAATGGACGTTAGAATGTAAAAAAAGGAGTTACCATGAAGCAAATTACTGCCGTTATCAAACCATTCAAACTGGACGAAGTACGTGAAGCCCTGGCCGATGTCGGCGTGACCGGCCTGACGGTCACCGAGGTGAAAGGTTTTGGCCGTCAAAAAGGCCATACCGAGTTATACCGCGGCGCCGAATATGTGGTCGATTTCCTGCCCAAGATCAGAGTCGAGGTGGTTGTCGCCGACAATATATGCGAGCATGTTGTGGATGCGATCATCAAGGCTGCCCATACTGGGAAAATCGGCGACGGCAAGATTTTTGTACAGAATGTAGAGCAGGTAATACGCATCCGTACCGGTGAGACCGGGCAGGACGCAGTCTGAGCAAGTAATGCGGCGCCGGCTTTCTTCGCCGGCGCAGGTGGGCAGCGAATCTCAAGCAGTTTCAATAACACCGAATAATCAATCAATCTCAGGTTACCTCCATGTGGAATCGTCGATTGTGTTTGACTTCATTATTGGCTGCGTTTTTGTCTGTCGCCCCAATTTCATCTGCGTGGTCTGAGCCAGGCATCACCGATCAGAAAATCACCCTTGGCCAGTCCGCAGCATTTTCCGGCCCGGCGGCGCAACTCGGCATACAGTTGCATGCTGGCGCCAAAGCCTATTTCGATCAAGTCAATGCGCAAGGCGGCGTATTTGGCCGCAAGATAGAGATAGTGAAGCTGGACGATAAGTATGAAGCCGACCTCGCTGCAGCCAACACCAGGAAGTTGATAGAAGGCGATGATGTCTTCGCCCTGTTCGGCTATGTGGGCACGCCAACCAGCAATGCCGCCTTGCCGATTTTCACGCGTGCCAAGGTGCCTTTCTTTGCGCCGTTTACCGGAGCACAATCGCTAAGGGAGCCCTTCAACCGCCAGATCTTCAACATACGCGCCAGTTATTTTGATGAAACCGAGCACCTGGTGGAACGGCTGGTGCGTACCGGCATGAAAAATATCGCGGTCTTTTATCAAAATGATGCGTATGGGAAAGCGGGTCTGGCCGGCGTCGAGCGCGCGCTAAAGAAGATGGGCGTGCATATGGTGGACACCGCCACTGTCGAGCGCAACAGCGTGGATGTGGCAAAAGCAGTGGACAAATTGTTGCCCAAGCGGCCCGACGTCATCATACAGATCAGCGCCTACGCCTCTTGCTCCGCCTACATCAAGGACATGCGCAAGGCCGGATATACCGGCCAATTCTATAATGTGTCTTTCGTCGGCAGCCAAGCGCTGGCAGATGCGCTCGGCAAGGAGGGTCCCGGCGTAGTGATTTCGCAGGTTGTGCCGTTCCCCTGGCATGGGGCAGTGCCGGTGGTGAGCGAATATACCAAGGTGATGCAGAGGGCGGGCATACAAGACCTGAATTTTTCCAGCCTGGAAGGTTTTCTGGCGGCCAAGATATTTGTCGAAGGCTTGAAGCGTTCCGGGCGGAACCTGACGCGCGACAGGCTGATTTCCGCACTGGAATCGATCAATACTTCCAACTACGATGTCGGCGGATTTGACGTGAACTTTTCGCCAAGCAGCCACAATGGATCAAAGTTCGTCGACATGACGATGATCACCAAGGATGCAAAATTCCGCAACTAGCAGGGCGGTTTAAGCCTGGCTGCTCTTGAGCAGGACGATCAAAGCACCGGCGCCGCCGTCGGCGGCGGTGGCCTGGCTAAAGGCCAGCACCTCATCCTTCTGAATCAGCCAGTTTTTCACCTTTTGCTTCAGCACAGGCTCCTTGTTGACGGAGCCCAGTCCTTTGCCGTGGATGATGCGCACACAGCGCACGCCGTTACGATTGCATTTGCGCAAAAACTCGCCGAGGCTGTCCCTGGCTTCATCGCGCCGCAGTCCGTGCAAATCAAGCTGCGCCTGGATGACCCAATTCCCTTTGCGCAATTTTTTAACCACATCGACACCTACGCCGGGACGCGTATAGCTCAGGTTTTCGTCGGTATCCAGCAAGGATTCCGCATCGAACTCGTCTGAGAGCGACTCTTGCAGGGCCGCACGCTCGTCGGCCAAATGCTGGTAAGCGATGGGATGCGGCCGGGGAATGGCGGCGACATGCTTTTGCGCGGTCTTCAAAGGTTCAACCTGGCCGACACTCTGCTTGAAAATGTCGGCCTCCAGCTTGGCCTGTTTCTCGCGCCTTAGCCGCTCGGCCTGCTCACGCAAGCGAGCCTCTTCCTGCTGCTTGAGTTGCTGACCCAGTTGCTTCAGGTCAGCAAAATTTTTCAACGAAGACATGATGAATCGGAATGTATCGGATCACTCCTCCAGGAAACGCTGCGCGTCCAGCGCTGCCATGCAGCCGGTGCCGGCGCTGGTGACTGCCTGGCGATAGATGTGGTCTTGCACGTCGCCAGCCGCAAAGACGCCAGGAATATTGGTCGCCGTTGCCATGCCTTCCAAGCCGGTTTTGGTCTTGATGTAGCCATTGTGCATCTCCAGCTGGCCTTCAAAGATGCTGGTGTTAGGCTTGTGGCCAATCGCTATGAAGACGCCGTGCAGTGGGATATCGGTCACACTGTTGTCCTTGGCGGATTTGACCTTGATGCCGGTGACGCCGGAATCATCGCCGACGACTTCATCCAGCGTATGGCTCCATTTTACCTCTATCTTGCCTTCGGCAACTTTGGCCATCAGGCGGTCAATCAGGATTGCTTCGGCGCGGAATTTGTCGCGCCTGTGAATGACCGTTACCTTGCTGGCAATATTCGACAGATACAGGGCTTCTTCAACCGCGGTGTTGCCGCCGCCAACCACGGCCACTTCCTTGCCGCGATAGAAGAACCCGTCGCAGGTAGCGCAGGCAGACACGCCTTTACCCATGAACGCCTGTTCGGAAGCCAAACCGAGGTATTGGGCCGACGCGCCGGTCGCGATGATCAGCGAGTCGCAGGTATATTCGCCCTGGTCGCCGATCAGGCGGATAGGTTTTTCATTCAGTTTGGCGGTATGGATGTAATCGAAGATGATTTCGGTGTTGAAACGCTCCGCATGCTGCAGGAAGCGCTGCATCAATTCCGGCCCTTGCACGCCCATCGGGTCGGCGGGCCAGTTTTCCACGTCGGTGGTGGTCATCAACTGACCGCCTTGTTCAACCCCAGTGATCAGCACTGGTTTCAGGTTGGCGCGGGCGGCATATACCGCTGCAGAATAGCCTGCAGGGCCGGAACCAAGAATCAAGACGTGGGCATGTTTAGGAGTGGACATAGGAAACCTGAGTAATGGAAACTGCGGGAAACAACGTGATTATTTATCCTGGATACGTCCATAGAAATAGTGCCTGAACACAAAATTTCAAGTAAATGGCTAAATCTATTGGCGCGGATCGGAGTCGGGTGAGATTATAGACGAATCTGCCAATCCAGACTCGCCTGGAGCGATTCCGGAGCCTGAAGGAGTGCCGCCACAATCCAAATATTGTCCGTAGGACTAGTCCGATTGGCGAGCGAGGTCCTTACATGCTATCTTGTCACCGTTTTTAACATCTTTGTGTGGCTCTTCCTTCCAAGATTTATGACTACTACTAACGAAGCCTACACACGCAAGCGTACTACCCCTACGCAACCGCTGCCGAGCCGCGTCGTCGTGCTGCTGACCGAGGCACGCTGGATCGTCGTTGCCGCGCTCAGTGTTTATTTGATACTTATCCTGGCCAGCTATACCAATGCCGACCCGGGCTGGTCGCGCGCCAGCGTGGTAGCCCAGATTCATAATATCGGCGGTAAAGTCGGGGCATGGATTGCCAATTTACTACTGTTCATTTTTGGCGCATCGGCTTGGTGGCTGTGCATCGTCTTGCTGAGGCTGGTGTGGAAGGATTACCGACAACTATCCAGGCGGCTGGTCGTAGATGCAACGGTCGAGCCTGAGCATCAATATGAAAAATTTATCCAGGCGGCCGGATTTGCGCTGTTAATGGCAGGCAGCATGGGCCTCGAATTTTTACGCATGCATAGCTTGAAAATGCAATTGCCCGGCACTTCAGGCGGCGTACTTGGCAAGGAGCTCGGCGGATTTTTGTTCTCGGCTTTCGGCTTTACCGGCTCTACCCTGTTACTGTTACTGCTGTTAGCCCTCGGCATCAGTTTGTATTTTCACATTTCCTGGCTGGTGGTTGCTGAAAATTTGGGCAAGGCCATCGAATCCGCATTCACCTTTATCCAGAGCCGGATAGCGGATCGTGAAGACCGCCGGGTAGGGCAGACGGCGGCTGTCAAGCGTGAAGAAGTTGTCGTCCATGAAAGGGCCAAGACTGTGGAGGCTCCGCCTATACGCATAGAGCCGCAGGTAGTTGCCGTGCAAAAATCGGAGCGTGTGGAGAAGGAAAGGCAGGTATCGCTGGTCAACGACATGCCGGACACCAATCTGCCGCCGTTGTCGCTGCTGGATGAGCCGCCGGTGGCGCAGGAAACCGTCAGCATAGAAACTCTGGAATTCACCAGCCGCCTGATAGAGAAAAAACTGTCGGATTTCGGCGTCGACGCCAAGGTGATTGCCGCATATCCCGGGCCGGTGATTACCCGTTACGAAATAGAGCCGGCAACCGGCGTCAAGGGCAGCCAGATCGTGGGCCTGGCCCGCGATATTGCGCGCTCTTTGTCGCTGACCTCGATACGCGTGGTGGAAACCATCCCCGGCAAAAATTATATGGGGCTGGAATTGCCCAACCCCAAGCGCCAGATTGTGCGCCTGACGGAAATTTTGGGCTCCAAGGTGTATAACGACAGCCATTCCAGCCTGACGGTGGCGCTGGGCAAGGATATTGCCGGGCACCCGGTCGTCGCCGACCTGGCCAAGATGCCGCACTTGCTGGTTGCGGGCACCACTGGCTCCGGTAAGTCCGTGGGCATCAATGCCACCATCCTGTCCCTGCTGTACAAGTCCGACCCCAACGATGTGCGGATGATCTTGATCGACCCGAAAATGCTGGAGATGTCGGTCTATGAAGGGATACCGCACTTGCTGGCACCGGTGGTGACCGATATGCGCCAGGCCGGGCACGCACTGAACTGGGCGGTGGCCGAGATGGAGAAGCGCTACAAGCTGATGTCCAAGCTGGGCGTGCGCAACCTGGCCGGCTACAACGCCAAGATAGCCGAAGCGCAAAAACGCGAAGAGCATATCCCGAATCCGTTCAGCCTGACCCCCGATGCACCGGAACCGCTGGAAAAACTGCCGACCATCGTCATCATCATCGACGAATTGGCAGACTTGATGATGGTCGTCGGCAAAAAAGTGGAAGAACTGATTGCGCGTATTGCGCAAAAAGCCCGTGCTGCGGGCTTGCATTTGATCCTGGCGACCCAACGTCCTTCGGTAGATGTGATTACCGGCCTGATCAAGGCTAACATCCCGACCAGGATCGCCTTTCAGGTCAGCAGCAAGATAGACTCGCGCACCATCCTGGACCAAATGGGCGCGGAAGCCCTGCTGGGCATGGGCGACATGCTGTATATGCCGCCCGGCACCGGCTTGCCGATACGCGTGCACGGCGCCTTTGTGTCCGATGAAGAGGTGCATAGGGTGGTCGAGCATCTTAAGGCCCAGGGCGAGCCGAATTATATCGAGGGCATACTGGAAGGCGGCGTGCTGGAAGACGGCATGGAAGGCGGCGCTGCGGGCGAGGGCGCGGGCGGCGGCGAGGCCGATGCACTGTATGACCAGGCGGTGGCGGTGGTGCTCAAAAACCGCCGTGCTTCCATCTCGCTGGTGCAGCGTCATCTGCGCATAGGGTACAATCGCGCCGCGCGCCTGCTGGAACAGATGGAACAAAGCGGCCTGGTGTCGACAATGCAGTCGAATGGCAACCGGGAAATCCTGGTGCCGGCAGGAAATACAGAATAGGAAAAACTGAGTGAAAAAGAATCATTTTTTAAAAAATTGGATCATCAGCTGCGCGCTGACTTTATCTGTCACATTGTCCATGTCGGCACACGCTTCCGGCATGGACCAGTTCAAATCCTTTGCCGCCAACACCAAGAGCGCAAGAGGGGAATTTTCGCAGCAAATGGTGAAAATGGTCGATGGCCAGGCCAAGATGTCCAAGACATCCACCGGCACGTTCCAGTTTGCGCGCCCAGGCAAGTTCATCTGGACCTACCTCAAACCCTATGAACAAGTGCTGCAGGCCGACGGCGATAAATTGTATATCTATGACAAGGACCTGAACCAGGTCACGGTCAAGAAACTGGGCGATGCACTGGGCTCCAGCCCGGCGGCGATCCTGTTCGGCAGCAGCGATCTGGAAAAAAACTTCACATTGAAAGAAGTCGGCCCCAAGCAGGGCCTGGAATGGTTTGAGGCGATTCCGAAGACCAAGGACACCAGTTTCGACCACATCGGCATAGGCATGAAAGACGGCGTGCCGGTGGCGCTGGAATTGCGCGACAGCTTTGGCCAGGTATCGCTGATCACGCTGAAAAATATAGAGAAAAATCCGGCAATGAAAGCCGATCAATTCAAGTTTGTCGTACCGGCCGGCGCGGACGTATTCCAGCAATGAGTTTAGGCATTGAGGCTGGAAACCGGCGGCTGATTCTTCCGCCCACCCTGTGTTACAGGGAGGCGTGCCATGTCTGACCTGTTTAAAATTGAACCCACGCCGCCGCTGGCTGAGGCGCTGCGCCCCAAATCTTTGGACGAAGTCATAGGGCAAGCCCATTTGCTCGGCCCGGGCAAGCCCTTGCGGCTTGCTTTTGAGTCAGGCAAGCCGCATTCGATGATCTTGTGGGGACCGCCCGGCGTAGGCAAGACCACATTGGCGCGCCTGACTGCCAACGCTTTCGACTGCGAGTTCATCGCGCTTTCCGCCGTGTTCTCCGGCGTCAAAGACATTCGGGCCGCGATGGAGCAGGCAGAGCAAAACCTGGCAATGGGTAAGCACACCATCTTGTTCGTGGACGAGATTCACAGGTTCAACAAGTCGCAGCAGGACGCCTTGCTGCCGTATGCCGAATCCGGTTTGGTGACCTTTATCGGCGCGACGACCGAAAATCCATCCTTTGAAGTCAATTCGGCGCTGCTATCGCGCGCCCAGGTTTATGTCCTTAAATCGCTGACGGAAGACGAGCTGAAGCAATTGCTGGCAATAGCGCAGGCCAAGGTCTTGTCCCATCTACAGTTTGACGATGCCGCAATCGATACCCTGGTCGGCTATGCCGACGGCGACGCCCGCCGGTTGCTGAACCTGCTGGAGCAAACCAGCACCGCATCCGGCGCGGCACGCACCAGCAGGATCACGCCCGAATTCATCCAGAATGCGCTGACGTTGAATGCGCGCAGATTCGACAAGGGCGGCGATAATTTTTACGACCAGATATCCGCCTTGCACAAATCGGTCCGGGGTTCCCATCCAGATGCCGCACTCTACTGGTTATGCCGCATGCTGGATGGCGGCGCAGACGCCAAATACCTGTCGCGCCGCATCGTCCGCATGGCATGGGAAGACATAGGGCTGGCCGATCCGCGCGCAATCCAGGTTGCCAACGATGCAGCAACGACTTATGAACGCCTGGGCTCGCCGGAAGGAGAACTGGCACTGGGGCAGGCAGTCATCTACCTGGCGATCGCCGCCAAGAGCAATGCCGGCTATAACGCATTTAATCAGGCGATGGCCTTTGTGAGGCAGGACAAATCACGCGAAGTGCCAGTGCACCTGCGCAACGCCCCCACCAAGCTAATGAAGGAGCTGGGCTACGGGCATGAGTATCGCTACGCCCATGACGAGCCCCATGCTTACGCTGCCGGTGAAACCTACCTGCCTGATAGCATGGAAGAGCCTCGCTGGTATGAGCCGGTGCCACGTGGACTGGAAAGCAAGATAGCTGAAAAAATGGCTTTTCTGAAGAAGCTGGACGAAGACGCCAAATAAATGCAGCGGGGACTGCAAAGAAACCGCCACGTCATTGAATAACTGAATTTGATCTGACAATTGCCGTCCCCAAACCGGGCAATTGTCAGATCGGACCGCGACTACTAGAAATTACTTGAACTTATACTGAGCACTTAAGCGCAACATGCGCCCTTGAGCATCTTGCAAGCTGGTCGGGATAATGCCGCCTACGCCAAACGCCCGCAGATCAGCCGATTGTCTTTGATTAAAGACATTCAGTACATTCACGCCAATGGTTAGATTCTTGACTCCTGTGTAAGCAAAGTAATAATCGACCGTCTGTTGATATTTAACCCGGCATTGGTCTGCGGTAAACTTGTTCGCAGCGCAGCCATCCTGATTCCAAGTGACGTCAGAGGAACCCAACTGCAGGGCATAGCCGCCGATATAGTTCAACCTCAGCGAATTTGAAAAACCGGCATTTTCAAGCGACACCGTGAAGTTGGCGGTAAAGTGTGGATTGCCGTATTGACCCGCCAAATTTTCGGTAATGTCGCTGATGGAAGAATCTTTGGTGGTCAGCAGATACGTGCCGTCCAGTCTCGCCGTTACCTTCCCTACATTGGACCAATTCGTCATCGCCATAAAGCCGACATCAATGCCGCTGGTTTTTTGCTCGGAAATATTCTGCAGATTACGAATCACGTTCTGCAAAGCACCCGAAGTGACGCCGTATTGCGCGATTTCAGCGGCAGAAAAAGTTTGATCTGCCTGCGGATTGAATGGCGCCCTGTTCAAGGTGGTGCCCGCCGGTAAGGGGCCACCGCTCAGCAATTGTGCGGTGCTAGCCAAACCTATCGTGTTTTTACGATTGATTTGCCAGTAATCAACCGAGGCGCTGTAACCCTTGACCGGTTCAAATACCAGCCCTAAAGAAAAACTCTTGGAAGTTTCGGGTTTCAGGTCCGGATTGTTTTTCACTTCGTCTGCAAGGCCAAAACTACATTCGGCCGCGCTGACCGCTTCCGCCCGCGCCGTCAAAATAGCCACTTGCGGATCGTTAGGAGCAAGGTTGGCCGCTTTAGTAAGCAAGTCGTTACTCAAATTAGTTGCTTGCGGGCAGCGCAGAGGATCGCTGGTGCCGGGATCGAAGGCAAATTTGAGCGAATTTGCGCTTTCGACCATGTTGGGGGCGCGGAATCCGGATTCATATGTTGTCCGGAGCAGTAAAGAATCGGAAGGCGTATACCGGAGGGCCAGTTTGGGTGAAAAGTGGGTTGTCAGATTAGGATATTTATCCGCTCTGACTGCGACCTGGGCCTCCAGGTTTTTCAGGATGGGGATACTAAGTTCAGTAAACAATGCCGCAGTGTTGCGTGATGCATCGGAAGAACTGATGCCGTTGCCAATAATATCGCCGGCCAGCAGATTAGCTGATGGCGAGATGGTATAGCTTTCGTGGCGCAGTTCTCCGCCCAACGCGAAATTTACAGTTCCTGCCGGCATGTTGAATAGGGGGCCGCTGATTTTGGCGTCCGCAAAAGCTTGGGAATCCTTTCCTGAATACCCAAACACAGGAAACAAGGTATTGAGAACAGCTGCGCTATTGACTTGGCCTGGATGATACCCATTCGGCTGGTTAAAGAAGTTGGGGTCGTTCGCGGTGTAGCTTAAGTTGACATCAGGATTATTGTTCAACCGGAAGGAGTTATAGTCTCCTATGGTTTTAATGAACCCCGAGCTACTAAGGGATCCTTGCTGCATTGCGCTGGTCTTTGAACCCATCAGACCAACCGCTGTTTCCCATTCATATTCCTTGAAGGTTCCACGCAATCCGCCCAATACCCTGTATTGGCTGCTGTCGACATCCTGGTTAGAGGGAGCGTCAGCAAAACGATAGCGGAATCCGACACCATCATCGCCGGTTGGGTTTAACGGGCTGTTTGCGGCCAGCCCTAAGTAGTTGAAGGTTAGCGGCATTCCTGTGGTGGGATTGCCCCACTGGACAGGGCTTTGTCCATCGCCATATATGGGGAAGGCGTTAACATATTTGGTTGTAATCTTGGAATAACTCGCTTCGCCAAAAGCTTGCGTGCCGCCGCCCAGATTGTAGGTGCCGGAGGTAAATAAATTGGAGCGATCTGAGGCAGGGATCGCCTGAAAACGGTCGTATCGATTATATTTGCACAAGCCACCGATGATTAAGGCAGGGGCACATCCTGCAACAGGCTGCGTACTGGCTCCGTCAATAATATTGCCTGGATAGGAGTAGCTGGAATAGGTGCCAAAACTCTTTGATGTCTTGGTTAAGTCTGGATTGGTATATTGCAGCAGATTTGTCCACATGACGTTTTCGCGCCTGTAGAAGTCGGCGTTCCAGAGCACGTTGTAACCATCTTTTTGTTCATCGCCAAAGCCGCCTGTGATCGATGCTTTAGTCGTGCCAAAGGTGCCGCTCTGCAAAGACTGGGTGCGATCGGCGCTCACTTCCACGCCTTGGAAATTTTTGCGGGTAATAATATTGATGACTCCGGCGACCGCATCAGAGCCATAGATCGCCGATGCGCCGGTCTTCAGTATTTCAACGCGCTCGATGGCGTCAAGTGGAATGGCGTCGACGTTGGTAAAAACATCGTTATAGTTAGCTAACGCATAAGAAGCAATTCGCCGGCCATTCACCAGAATCAGGGTAGATTGTGCGCCAAGATTGCGCAGGGATACGTTGGTTCCTCCTGAGGCAAAGCTGTTCGAACCGTTGATATCTGACAAACTGGCATTTGAGGCAACGCCGTTGGTTGCCGCGGAGATATTGTTGATCAGATCGGCGACGCTGGTTACGCCTTGCCTGGCGATGTCGGAGCGCTTTATGACCTGGATCGGAGAGGCCGTTTCAGTTTCCACCGATTTGATATTTGAGCCGGTAATTTCGACCCTTTGTACTTTTTCTGGGGGTATGGCGGTGGCTTCCTGAGCCCGCGCATTGCCGGCCATCAGCGAGGTACCTGCCAATATGCCCAGCGCCAGACGAACCGACGTCACCACCAATTTTTCTTTGAACATCATTCAAACACTCCTTGATACTGGTTTATAGATAATTTTTGAGATCTAGTATCGCCACAACCTGGAAAGTCATTTGCACTCCTCCAATTAAAATGCCTCCTCTCTTGACGAACTCACAAAAATAAATTTTCTAAATGCGAATCCGTATGAAAATAGACTCAACAAATAAGATTGCATATTTGCAAGTTGGCATTTGATTATCTAACTAGTCATTCCGGAAAAGTGCGCTCATGTTGCTATTAAGCCTCGAAAATTGAGGACTGAATCAAATGGAAGACGATATTCAGATATGTCGTATATCCCAGATAAATATTTTGCTTTTTGACATTTTTCTGTTGTTTCGTTGGTTTTTGTAACAAAGCAGAATTTGTTACAAAAAAACCAATTAACGGTGTGAAATATGCCTTAGTACTGTTTAAGCAGATAGCGATTATTCCAAGCGAACGATGGGTCAAGCTCAAATAGGCAATGCATGCAGGATAAAAATAGAGGGGGGGATGCTGGCACGCTGAGATTATTAAATAGCTTGAATCTGTGCTTGCATTGGCCTATTTTGCTAGCTGGAGGCGCACGCAAAATTGCTTTTAATTTAAGATCGAGGCAAACATCTCCGACAAAATCCGCAAAGAACTTAAATTGGAGGCACATGATGGCAAGTATCCAAAAGATCACCCCCTGTTTGTGGTTCGATGACCAGGCTGAAGAGGCCGCCATGTTCTATGTCGGAATTTTTCCGAACTCAAGGATAGGAAAAATATCGCGCTACAGCGAAGTAGGGCAGGAACTCCATGGCAGGCCGCCGGGTACGGTCATGGTGGTGGCATTTGAGCTCGATGGACAAACCTTTACCGCGCTAAACGGCGGGCCGGTTTTCCAATTCAACGAAGCCATTTCGTTTCAAGTCAACTGCGACACGCAGGAAGAGGTGGACTATTACTGGCAGAAGCTGTCCCAGGGCGGGGATGAAAAAGCGCAGCAATGCGGCTGGCTCAAGGATAAATACGGCGCTTCATGGCAAATCGTTCCCGCCATATTGCCGGAAATGCTCAGCGATGGCGGCTCGGAAAAATCGAAAAGGGCGATGCAGGCCATGTTGCGGATGAAGAAGATCGATATTAAGCAATTGAAACGCGCGTATGCCGGATAAAGGCCCTGCAAAAGCCGCTTCGCCGTCCTATGCAGGATCTTTTCATTTCCTGGCAAGTTTTGCAGGGTTTCTCTAAAAAGCCCTGTCTATTGGTACAATGTGCGATTAGTTAACAACATCGCATATTGCATAATTCGTCATGATCGACATTCAACTCCTCCGCAAAGACATAGACACGGCCGCAGCACGTCTTGCCACTCGCCAGTTCAAGCTTGATGTCGCTGCTTTCAATACACTGGAAGCAGAACGCAAACAGATACAGACCCGCACCGAAGAGCTGCAGGGCAAACGCAATACCCTGTCCAAACAGATCGGTATGCTCAAAGGCAAAGGCGAAGACGCATCCGCGGTAATGGCGGAAGTCGGCGGCATAGGCGACGAGTTGAAAGCATCTGAAGTGCGCCTGGCTGAATTGCAGACGGAAATCAGCAACTTCATGCTAGGCATCCCCAATCTGCCGGACGAATCCGTGCCTGTGGGCACAGACGAAACCGGGAATGTGGAAGTGCGCAAGATCGGCACGCCTGCCGCTTTTGATTTTGAAGTGAAAGACCACGTCGACGTCGGTGCCGCCCTGGGCCTGGAGTTCGACGTTGCCGTCAAGCTGACCGGTTCGCGCTTTGCCGTGCTGAAGGGCGGCATGGCGCGCCTGCATCGCGCACTGGCCCAGTTCATGCTGGACACGCAGACGCTGGAGCACGGCTATACCGAGTATTACACGCCGTACATGGTCAACGCCGACTCGATGCGCGGCACTGGCCAACTGCCCAAGTTCGAGGCAGACCTGTTCGCGGTCAAAAAAGGCGGCCAAGAGGGCGAGGGCGAAACCCTGTACCTGATCCCAACAGCCGAAGTATCGCTGACCAACACCGTGCGCGACGAGATCGTGGCGGCAGAAGATCTGCCCCTTAAACTGACCGCGCATACCCCTTGTTTCCGTTCCGAAGCGGGCAGCTACGGCCGCGACGCCCGCGGCATGATACGCCAGCACCAGTTTGATAAAGTGGAATTGGTGCAGATCGTGCATCCGGAGAAATCCTTCGAGGCACTGGAAGAGATGGTCGGCCATGCAGAAGCTATCCTGAAGAAACTGGGCCTGCCTTACCGCGTGGTGAGCCTGTGCACCGGCGATATGGGTTTTGGCGCAACCAAGACCTATGACCTGGAAGTATGGCTGCCGGCGCAAAATACTTATCGCGAAATTTCTTCGGTATCCAATATGGGCGCCTTCCAGGCGCGCCGCATGCAAGCGCGCTTCCGTAACGCCCAGGGCAAGCCTGAACTGGTGCATACGCTGAACGGTTCCGCACTGGCGGTCGGCCGCACGCTGGTTGCTGTGCTGGAAAACTATCAGCATGCGGATGGCAGCGTGACTATTCCAGAAGCGCTGCGCCCCTATATGGGCGGCATAGAAAAGCTGTTGCCCGCCTCCAAGTAAGCCAGACTCAGCGAAAGAGCCCGGACAGCTTCACTGTTCGGGCTTTTTTTATTGCGACGCTCTGGCTTATTGCGGCGTGGCCACAATCACGCTGGATGCCTTGAAAATAGCGCTGGCAGGGCTGCCCACAGCCAAGCCCAGGGAATTCGCGCTCTCATTGGTAATGATGGCGGCAATGATGCCGCCTTTGGGCAAATTGATCACTACCTCGGTATTCACGGCGCCGGGCTGAATTTTCGATACGGTGCCGGCAAGCCTGTTGCGGGTAGAAAATTTTGCGCCTTCATCGTCCGCAACAATAATGATGGAAGAGGCCTTGATCAGTGCGAATGCGTCGGCTCCGAGCTTCAGTCCCAGGCTGCTAGTGCTTGCATGCGTGATGATGGCAACGATCTTCTGGCCGCCGACCACCTCCAGTTCCACCTCATCGTTGACCGCTCCGGTAGTAAGTTTGGATACCTTGCCTAAAAATTGATTGCGCGCACTGGTTTTCATTTTCACGCTCCTCCGGTAGATGTTTCCTGCCGCTACTGCTCAGGTATATGCGGGGCCGGCAGGCAAAGCAGGGAACCATCATAGCAAACATTACGCACCCCGCCAGCTTCGAAAGATCGATATAGGCCGTCAATTTTTTTGTATGGGAGAGAGCTTGCCTTCGCCTGGAACGGTATTGGTGGCTCATATCGACCTATATCGCCCGTAATTCGCCATCTATCCTGCGATCCACAAACAGGCTGTTTCCGTGTATCTTCTTGGCCTGCTTCTTCGCATCCGAGGCTGCGATGGAGATCTGGTGGTGAGAGTAGTGCTGGCTGGCGCGGGACTTTACCACGCCTAATGACAGGCTGATCAAGGGGTAGAACACTTTCTTCCCCTGTCTGTCTTCGCTAATGTAGCCGCCGCGCTCACGATCTTCATTGCTGTAGAACTCCTGGATCGCAATCGCAAAGCTATGCAATATGCCTTGGCAGCGCACTTCCCAGTCCGGGCTCTGGAACAAGATGATGAAGTCGTCGCCGCCTATATGGCCGATGAAATCGCATTGCGCTTCGCAATGTTTTTTCAATACATCGCTGGTCATCTGTATGATGTCGTCGCCCCGCCGGTACCCATACACATCGTTAAACGGCTTGAAGTGGTCCAGATCGCAATAGCAGGCGCAGAACGGCGTATGTTTTTGCAGCAGCTGGTCTATGTGTTCGTTGATCGGCACATTGCCAGGCAATTGAGTCAGCGGATTGGCATAGCGGGCAGCATTGATCTGCATCTGCGTAATTTCGCGCATCAGGTCGGGGCCGGTGCCCAGGCCAAGGTATCGGCCCTGGTCGGTGATGATGATGCCGTTGATCAGGTGATCGGGGTTGGCTTCAACAATGATGTGGCTGACATCCTGCATGCTGGTGTTCTTGTCCACGATGATGGGATGCGGATCCATGAACACCTTGCAAGATTTTTTGCCGTATAGTTCGCGCTGATAGGGGCGGGCGAAGCGGTCGATCATATGGTAGCGATTGATCAGCCCCACTGGAATACCGTTGTCAACGACGGGAATGATTTGCAGCCTGGGGTCGCGCAGGAACAGGTCGTCCACCTGGTTATTCAGCATGGACGAATTGATCGTCGTCGGCGTTTTCAGGATTTTCTCTACCGTGACCGCTTGCTCAAAATTGTTGTTTGAGCGCCGGTGGGCGCTATTGACGCTCAATATTTTGGCGACCTCCGCCGATACGGCGCGGCCGGGGTTGGGGTGCGGCTTGGCGATATGGTAACCCTGACCGCAAGCCACGCCCAAGTCCCGTATCGCAATCAGCTCTGCCTGGGTTTCTATGCCCTCGGCCACTACCCTGGTGCCGGATTTTTCTGCAATGCTCTGTATTGAACGCACGAATTGCATCTTGACCGGGTCATGGTCTATGCCCTGGATAAAGTGCATGTCGATCTTGACGTAGTCGGGCTTCAGCTCGGACCATAGGCGCAGGCTGGAAAAACCCTCGCCCAGGTCGTCAATCGCAATTTCAAACCCCATCTTGCGGTAATGCACAACGGCCTCGCACAGTAACGCATAGTCGTGGGTGGGCTGGTATTCCGTGAGTTCTATAATCACGCGCGCCGGATTGATGCCAATGTCGTGGATGTAATCCAGGGTTTCACCATGTTTCACATCGCGCTGCAACAGGCTCTCCGGACTGACGTTCAGGAACAGCTTGCCCGGCAACTCAAGTGCCGCAAATTGCTCCAGCACGATGCGTCGGCACAAATGTTCTACCGTGACGGTCAGGTTATTGTCCGATGCAGCCTTGAACAGGTTGATAGGGGAGTGCAGCGGACTGTCCGAAGGGCCACGTATCAATCCCTCGTACCCGAGTATTTCACCGGTATGCATCTGGATGATAGGCTGGAAGCGCGCAGTCAGCAGCCTGTGGCTGATGATACGGTGCAGCTGCGCCAGCATCTTCTGGTCATCGTCCAGCGGCAACTGCGACACGGCAAACGGCGGAGCAGACGCAAGCGCCGCTTCGTAAGAAGTAAAATCTTCAAGATGACCAGTCAAAGCAGCGCCCATGGATGTCAGCCTATAAAAGGGCGCAGGCAAAACGAAAGCCGTTACCAGCGCCATATTTCAATCAGTCACGCTTCAAACCGCCTGGCATGAGTAACGCATGCGATGGGCGGTATTCGCGCATATTGCCGAATAGTAATGCCGATTTATTACCGCAGTGTGTCAGCCTGGAGTAGCGAGATTTATGCCGTCGACAATAATTTGATAGGGAATTACTTTGGGGCTATGAATTGAAATATTTTTTTGCTATAATCTTTGGCTTCGCCAGCTGTTGCAAATATGGCTGCGGAAAATCGACTAGTAGCAGGAGAGGTGGCAGAGTGGTCGAATGCACCGGACTCGAAATCCGGCATACGTGAATAACGTATCGTGGGTTCAAATCCCACCCTCTCCGCCAAGAATTTGTTTTAATAAGTCCAAAGACGTCTAATAACCCGCGTTTCTCCCTCTGAGAATGCGGGTTTTTTACTCATTGGCATCCTATGCCGTTTATTGACATTTGACTGGCGATAATGGCCCGGCCAATTCGTTCCCAAATCAGCCAGCACCATCACATTGTCAATTCAATTTAAGCTATGATTGCCATCCCCAAAAAGTGTAAAATTGACCCAAAACCAGTCCGTAACGCACCCAACGTTTACGAGTTGTGTCACTCTTTCGATAAAACTCTATATTTATTTAGGCTCGACCTGACAGGTGATGTCAGGTCGAGCGGCGGTTGACTCACTGAGCCAATGGAGCGACCAAGGCTGGAAATTCCTTAATAAAAGAGTCACGCGCCAGTATGCCAGCCGGCACATCTTGGGGTTGCGCCTCATCTTTCTGAATCAGGCGTGCGAAGACGAAGGTTCGCGGACCTTTCAACACCCATCCAACGTACCAACCAAAACCAGACGCCGCGCCGTATTTCCCGTTGATGTTCCATCCTCCTGGAAGCTGTCCGAATTTCGTGAGTTTAGCGGTCATGTCGTATGCGTGCTCGCTGACGCCAAGCTGGCGGTTCACGACCTTGGTCAGAAACGAAAGCTGCTCCAGGGGAGAAATTCGGAGCGAAGAGCTAATCCATGACATAGTCAATCCGTCATTTTCCGCGTCCCCTGAGACATCAGAATTCCCGTACTGGAATTTCTTGGTGTATTCAGCGAAACGCTCTTGTCCCATGGACCGTGTTACCTGCTGCGAATACCACACCACCGAATCCTTCATCCACTTCGTCGGATCAGTCGGTTCCCGCCAATTGGCTCGCCAATCGACGTAGCCCTTGAGGAACGGCAATTTCGGCGTGTGTTCATCTTTCAAGAACCCAGAGTCATACCCCATCAGGCTGATCGCGATTTTAAAAGTGGAGGCCGGAGTCACTTGGCGCTGACAGTCGCCCCGCTGAATTAGAACCTGTCCCGTAGCAGCATCGGCAACCGCCGTGCATACCTCATGAGCGTTCGCACCTGAGATCACAATAACGCTTCCCAAAGCTGCCATGACTACACCGCGTAATACCATTTTTTTCCCTTACTTGGTCTGGTTTATCTATTAGATTGAAAAATGACTCGATAGTCCGCTATCCGGCCGCAGCCAGCCAGCGGCAAATACTATTAATTTATTCAACGGGAAAATTCACACATTTCCACAACTGCAAAGAATGGACGCCTTCGGCTGTGAGCACCCAAGGCCAGGAGATTCCAACTTATCGGACTATCCTCGCCCGATAAGCTGGAGCTGGTACAGATCAGTTTTTTGAAACATCCCGACTACCCAGCTGGGTCAATATTTGATAGGCAGCAGTCACTCTTTGGTCATTGGGATAATTCCTGTTTGCCAGCATCACAATGCCCATTTTCTTTGCAGGATTGTAGAGTGCATAAGCTCCGAAGCCGTTCGTCGAGCCGGTTTTGTTGATCAGTACATCTGACCGTGGCTGCAACGGGGGAGTGAGCTTGGTTGCAGTAGTGGTTTGATAGATCATTTCATTGGAATTACCTGCCAACAACTGCGCCAAATCTGACGTGTCGGGATATTGCTCCCATATTAAATCCTGCGTTATTTCGCCCGACTTGAAATATCCGGTGTGGGTGTCGGTTATCGCACGCTGCAACTTTCCATCCAGTTTAATGAGCCCCATGTTAGCGTCAATAAATCGGATCAAGTCCAAGGTATTGGTCTTTACCCCGTAGGCTTCGGAGGCCAGTATCCCAGGGTTTACCCTGACCGGTACATCTGCCTTGTTATAGCCTTGTGCGTAATTTTTCATCTGGTCTGCAGGCACATTGATGTAGCTATGCGCCATCCCAAGCTTAGGGAATAATTTCTTTTCCATCGCATCCGCAAAAGGCATTCGCATGCTCTTGGCAGTTACTACACCAAGCAGGCCAATCCCTGGATTTGAGTAAGTTCTATATGTGCCAGCAGCATGAGCAGGTTTCCAGTTCTTGTAGTAATCCATCAATTGATCAATATTCATAATATTGTCCGGAACTTGCAGCGGGAAGTCACCGGCCGTATGCGTACCCAGATTAACCAGGCTGATGTTGTCAAAACTGCTGCCACGCAGGTAAGGTAAATGCTGGCTGACGCTATCAGATAATGAAAGCTGGCCATTGACCTGCGCGTAAGATGCCAGTGTCGCTGTAAATGTTTTACTCAACGACCCGATCTCAAACAGGGTGGCATTGGTAACGGGTTGCCTGGTTTCCTTGGACGCCACACCGTAGTTGTAGAAATAATTCTTGCCATTGACGGTAACCGCCACTGCCATACCTGGGATATCGTGCTTCTGCATCAACGGTTTGATGACATTGTCCACGGTATCTTTGATTTTGGATTGATCGATATTTCCGGCGGCATAGCTGCTGGTTGCGAAGAGGCAGGTAAAAACCGACAGTAGTTTTAAGAGGCTCATAGTTTTTCGGTGCATGTTGTAATAATCCCTTGTTGGCTGATTTGCCCAGCATTTTTTAGATAGTAGTTGCGGATGGCCATATTCGCAGGCTCTGCAATGTAGCGCGACGCCAGGTCTGCGGCCAACGCAGTCAGTGCAAAAAATAACTGCATCCAAGGCAGCCTGGCATCATAGCTCAACTACTCCCTTAATCCCCTCTTTGTGGTCTGTCATGCTATTACCAGACAATGCCAAAGTTGGCAGGCTCGATCTTGGCGCATAGCGGTGACCTGCCTGCCATACTGGAGCAGGTCATTGCCACATTTGAAATTAATAAATTTACTAGCTTTTTTGAAAATAAATACTATCATGGAGTAAGCAAGCCATTTCCCGTAGGTAATGGAATTTACGCTCCATACTTGCATGATGATAAAGTGGTATTTGATGATGTCTTGTACTTCTCAAAATGAAAGTGGCTTATGAGCACGGTCACCGCTACAAGAACTCTTGCTACCATAGAGTTGATTCCTTCAGAATTGGGAACGGCTGCAATGATTTTGACTGATATGCAAGGACGGGACAGTATGTATCAGCTCAATCAAGATGCGCTCAACGCACTCTTTCACCAGGTGTTCACCTTTGCGGCTTCCAACTGGCAAAACCGGCCGGACAAGGCCATAGAAACTGCCAATGGCATTATCCGATCCTTCCCGGCTCAGCAAGTGTTATCCATGCAAGCAATTTCGCCGTCCGATGTCGCGGTCAGAATTGACCTCGGCAATATTGAGATGGCCTTCCTTATTCCAGTCCCTGGAATGAATGTGCAACATTAACTCCCCTGTCACCAGGCAGATTGCCCGCTTCGGCGGGTTTTTTATTGCCTGGACGAGAGACATAAGGCGTCTTTAGTTATATGAAAACGTCTTCGCAATTAATTGCAACGCTTTCTCAGTCAGCCACAGGTCGGCCTGCACAGGGATCTCGTCGCAGTTATGGCCCTGGCCGATCCGGTCCACCACCAGGAAATCGCTGACCTTGTGCAGCGCAATCAGCGGATGGTGCCAGACCCCCTTGGCATAATTCACACCCTGGAAGCCGCGCCCCAGGAAGGCGCGCAGCTGGTCCAGCCGGAACTCGCCGGCCGGCGCCACCA
>Ga0210384_10001898_pt1 | contig 26848 bp, 15 predicted proteins | sample IncBWH2MmetaG_FD_160574 | JGI IMG/M metagenome (GOLD analysis project Ga0210384, IMG submission 160574) | Forest soil microbial communities from Barre Woods Harvard Forest LTER site, Petersham, Massachusetts, United States - Inc-BW-H-2-M | ecosystem: Environmental > Terrestrial > Soil >...
AGTGACCGTGACGGACTGCGCGCCTGTGGTTGTGTCGATGGAAGTCGGTGTGAAATTGAAATTCTGGAGAACTGGCGCTGTGATGTCCTGATTTGAAACGACCGTCAGGGTATTGGGGAAGCCGAGGTTGCTAAGATCGGACTGGGAATAGTAGCGGCTGTTTCCGACAGCATCGTACAAATAGACGTAAGTGACTCTCCAGGTCCCTGCCTCTCCATACTGGGGAAAAGCTACTGTGGCTTGGTACATTCCGTCGTTTGTGGTGCCCGACGTTAGGTAAGGTTGGCTGGGAGTAAAACAGTCATAGTGGCTTTGGACGTTCGAGGGACTAAGAAAAACAGCACATCCATAACTAAAGCCGGACAAATCATCGGTCACGTGGGCAGTGACCGTGACGGACTGCGCGCCAGTGGTCGTGTCGATGGAAGTTGGCGTGAAATTGAAATTCTGGAGAACCGGTGGGTTTGTATCCTGGGACTGAGCGTTCACAAGCCCTGGCGCCAAGGCATTCATAGTGAGAAGAAGAAATGCACCAAATGCCGGACTATAAATGCTACGCCCGATCATTGGGGCACTCCCGGGCCTGTAAGAAAGTTCGAACTTGGCGGGCCGGGCAATATATTTAGTGGCAGTTCAGCACGAAAGCCGAGGCCATCTGTAGTAACTCCATGAACGACTGCCAGGACCGAGCCTGCTTTCACTGGCATCAATGATGGCGAGTGAAATTCGCATAAGAGGTCCAGAAAACCATCGGCGTTGACGTCCTTCTCCTGGCAGTGGATCTTTTCGCTCGTTCCCATAACATTGAGTGAAAGGGCTTCAAGAGTGAGACTCTTGGGATCGATCCTGCGAGGATCAAAGTTCTCCGAGCCGAGAATAGCAATAGGGATCGCGGATGCGTTTGCTGCGCTAAGGGAATCCGCCAATGGCTTGGGGAAGATGATTGCTTGTATGGGGATTTCGAGAGACACCGAGAAGCTGCCCGAATCACCGCAATCACCAGGGCCGTTTATGCCTAAGAAGAGAGTGCCCGGTCCAGGAGCATGAAACTCGAACCGCCCACCGCCTATGAAGAAGAGACTCGAAGATGAAATACCCGTGCGGGAAATATTGTCGTCGACGGGTTGAAATCCGGGCGTGGAGACAACGGACTCAGGCACGAACGCGCCCATCAGTCCTCCTACATGCCCTGTGCCAGCAAAAAAATTGTTCGAGACTCCGCCTTTTTCAGGAACCTGTTGAAGGGGCACTGCGACTAGAGCCGGGCTGAATGAGTCGCCGCCAGGCGAAACGACCCTACCGGCGAGATTGATGATTCCCCCACCAGTGATTAACACTGTCCCGGCGCGTTCAAACGTGAAGGCCGGAACCATACCGGAGAAGCACCCTTTGGACGACTCAAAACCGCCAGTCGCTGAACTAGGCACGGTGACCCGCCCTTGGGCGGCAATGGACCGCATTGGGTTTATCCCGCTGACATCGCTGCTCGTACTTTGTGCGAACGCACTCGCAAACGGGATGGTGAGAAGACAGGCAAACAATATGCACTGAAAGGCTCGACGGAGGCTGGGCATCGTCGCGCTCCTTACAAAAGTTGGGGGACAATAAATAAACGCACCACTACTGGAAGGAATCGCGGCGGAGTATACTCAAAAACGGAATATTATGTCGAGTTAATAATCGTTTGTGGGATTCGCGTCCACACACTTGTTGATGAGCCTCGCGACAGGCTCAGTATGTTGTATCAGTTCTAGCTGGCAATCTCGAAACTTCTAGGCAATGCGTCTTCTCGGCTGCATGGAGACCGCTCTCCATTTTCCATCATTTTCCAATTAGGGTCTGCTTTGTTGTGTATAACTGCCGCCGTTCCAGCAACTTAGAATTGACTAGAGTAAGCTTGGGAAGCTTGAAATAAATGAGCAAAAACGCATGAATTGGCGGCACTTTAGCGTTTTTAGAAGTTCTTAGATGGATTCCAATTGGAGCAGCGGCTCCAGTATTTCGGCAGTGTTGCAGCCCTCATCTCGGCCAACTGGAACAAACGGAACATTGACGATTTTACTTGCCGATTCCCTTCCCCTTCGCTTATCTATCCTTTTTTCGCTCGCCTCTACAACTGGCCGGGCCACGCAAGAAAGTCGATGCGAAGAGGATTTTAGCTCTTCGCGCTCGGGGCTTTCCTGGCGCATGATCGCCAAGAGATTGAAAATGGGAGCGGGAACTGGGTTTCGTGTGGCTCAGGGGCGTTCCAAAAGTGTTCCACAAATATGTGAGCAGGTCGTCCGGCACTCTCAAAAGAAATCCTCGAAGTGCCTCCTTCCCTCGGACGTGGCCGTTTTGTGCCCACGACTTTGGAAGTCCTGACAAATTGACTTCGAGGCTGACCCAGAAAAGACTGCCACCTGCGCCTTCGGGTTTGTGCATTTTAAGATAAGGTCTCTGGCTCGCTCGTCTGCAACCGGCATACTGTAGCCGACAATGACGACTTTCGTTGAAGCGTGTAAGGCTTCCCCTGCCTGTTGCCAAATTTCATCCCAGAACCTTTCCCACTCACGACCAAAAGTCGTCTGATGGAAGAAAGTTTTGTGCAACGTCGGAAGGATCAAGGCAGGGTTACCGGGAGTACTTGTAAGGGTTGCCGTCAATGGATCGCGGATGTCATCCCTGTAGCCCAGAAATGTAAAGTTGCGTTTGCCAAAAACCGCTGGCCTTTTGTCATAAACGCTCGACGCCTGAGAAAATCCCGTGTTGCCGCCGAACAAAACCCCCATCCAGTTTGTGCTGCCGTGGAGCTTCAGGAGCTTCACCTTAGACCTCGGAATTGATTCAAGCCCGAGGTCAAACCCATATCCGTCGCTGACTTCCCACAGACCGGCATTGCGAAGTGCACGCTCGCAGGCCAAGTCGTAGTTGAATGTGACGACTGCGTCCCCTGGTTGAATTCTTGTCGCTAATGCAGCGTAAAGGTCGTGGCTTGTAGATGCGTTCTGTCCCAATTCATTGAATAGCTCCGGTATGGCTACATTGAAAGCGCCGATCATGTTGCCGCAATGCATTCTGGACAGCTTGGACGCAGGCGAGCCCTCAGGGCGTTCGTAGAGGTCGGTTAGAACCCTTTCCAGATTTTCGAGACCTCCGTATAGCTCGAAGGCTTCCTGTATGAATCCGCTCCACGTAGAGTTGGTCCTGATGGCCCATTCACGAAGAAGCAGGCCAAGTTCGTACGTAAGAGGGTATCCCGCGTGGCGCGATGCTCCAGCGCCTAAAATGTAAGTCGTCATCGAACCGCCGACATTTCGCGCTTGAGTTTTTGCAGTCAACGTGCGCGGCTCGACCTCCCCCTTCACTTTGATCTCTAAGTCGAGCTTTAGCGAGTACCCAAAGCCGTCAATGCCGGGGAACAGAGAAGCGCGGTGAATGTTCATTGCCCTGAGATTCTGAAGGAACTCAATACGGTGTGCCCCTTCTATCTCTAGCTTTCTCACAACCGGGCGCTCGACCGCTTCTGGCTTAATCATCATGCGCATGAGGGTCTGATTGAAGGATGCGATATGGAAGAGCTTGCAAAGAAAAAAGCCTTGCTGGGCCGACATTCGCTCGGCAGTTTCTAGCGGTTCGACTTTGATGATCGCTGCTTCCCCATCTTTGCTTTGGCTAAGCAACGAGTTGATATATTCGGCCCTCAAACACGCATCTGTCGGAAATTCTGCAACGCCCTTCTCCTGAAGAAGTTCTTGGCCTCTGTTTTCCAGCCATTGAAGGTCGATAGCCCAGACAGCCGAGCATTTGTTCTCCCCCTGCGATTCCTCTTCGAGCGCAAAGTACATTCCGACGTATGGAGAAAGCGTCCAGTCCAAAAATCGCGTTGGCACACCGTGATGTTGCATCAACGCAAACCAACTGCTCAAATCGTCACGCGCTGGAGTGTGCAGAAGGTAATGATGGGCCTGCTGCTGGAAGCGGAACAGGAGATCGCGACCTTCTGTCTCACGGTCCAAATGATCGTAGCCAGAGACATGTATGTTGCCACGAGTTCTTGAATATTTCCGAAGTACCGCGCGGTCCAGCGATGTGTGCAGCAGCCAACTCGCTTCACGTTGCCCACGGAAACACCAAGGTCCGTCAAGCTCGCTCAGCCAAACAAGAAAGTCGCTCCATGATGAAGCGCGTTCAACAAGAACGAATGAATCGAACGGTCCATCACCCCAATATCTCTCCTCGTTCGGACGCTGCTTCCAATCGGCGAGAACCGATTGCAGCTTCTTTGACCAGTCCGGAGGTATCGGCACGCGCGTAGGTCCTCGTAAATCTCTCTCGTATTCTTGATTTTACCATCTGGATCAGCCTAGAGCTTGTCCAAGAAACAACTACTTTTGGGACAGGAACAGCGTCTCATTTTCTGATCGCTAACTCGTTGAAACTACGCAGCGGCTCGTCGGGTGCCAAACCACGGCTTTATGGACAGTTATTCGTCGCCGAGGCGCTTCCGGTTTCTTCGCGAAACCGCGTCCCCGATGGAAGTAAGATAGAAGCAAGTCTCGGCAGGGGAAAACGTGAAGCTTCCGGTGTTCAAGTACAAACCACCGTTGTCTCCATTCAAGCTCTACGATGAGCCTCTTAGGGTGGTCGTAGAGTTTTACAAGGAACACCTTCGAAGAGACGTTGAGAGCGGTAGGCTGACGCCTCTGCCATGGGCTAAGTCATCTCGCGTCGCAAACCTGGAGACTGAGATAATTCTCAACCGTGTCGTTGTATCGAGCTTCTAACCCAAGAGACTATCGATGACGTCTGTATCGATTTCTGCCCGTTTGGAAGGGTCAAAGATAACCTCGGCAATCGGAATATCACCAAGGTACTTTGTTGCCCTGCGGGGCAATGTCTCCCAAGAGTCCAGGGACAGCTCATCAATTTCTTGCGGTAAGACGTAGACTCTGTATTCGGCTGGATAATCATCAAGGGACTCGTCAAACTTGGAGTCGAGCAGCAGTTTCAGGCCCCGATGAGTTACGATAATCATCCTAGGCACGTCATAGAACTCGCGATACGCAATTTTGGTTTTGTGGTTCACTTCTTTCTCTTCATAACTGTAACAAAACCCAACCCGCCACGAATCGCTGTTTACTCAACGCGGTCTTTCTTTGGGACGGGGTTCGGCTTTGACTCCGCATCTCTAATCGGTCAAACGATCTCCCATTACCGCATCCTAGAAAAGCTCGGGGGCGGTGGCATGGGTGTGGTTTACAAGGCCGAAGACACCCGCCTAAGTCGTTTTGTTGCTCTCAAATTCCTTCCGGACGATGTTGCAAGAGACCCGCATGCACTTGCCCGTTTCAAGAGAGAAGCTCAAGCCGCATCCTCTCTAAACCATCCGAACATCTGCACCATCCATGATATTGGCGAGGAAAATGGCCGAGCATTTATCACGATGGAGTTTCTAGAAGGCCAAACGCTGAAGCATCTCATCCAGCAACATCCCCTGCCCATTAACCAAGTTCTCGATCTTTCTATTCAGATGGCTGACGCTCTCGATGCTGCTCATGCCAAGAACATTATTCACCGCGACATAAAACCTGCAAACATCTTCGTCTCGGACCGTGGACACGCGAAAATCTTGGATTTCGGGCTGGCCAAGGTAGCTAACAGGAATGTTATCGAGCCGCCCGATATGACTGCGGCAACGGCGGAGTCCTCTGATGAACACTTGACAAGTCCCGGCTCCGCCGTGGGCACCGTAGCGTATATGTCTCCGGAGCAGGTACGTGGTGACAAGCTGGACGCAAGAAGCGATCTGTTCTCCTTCGGTGTGGTGCTCTATGAGATGGCAACTGGGCGCATGGCGTTCCCTGGCAATACATCAGGGGTTATATTCGATGCAATCCTTAATCGTGCTCCAGTATCTCCAATCCGCTTGAAACCAGACTTGCCTGCTCGGCTTGAAGAAATCATCAACAAAGCTCTTGAAAAAGACCGCGAGGTTCGCTATCAGCACGCTTCGGAAATTCGCGCGGACCTTCAACGCCTGAAACGCGACAGTGAGTCAGGTCAGATACCTCGTCCCATAACAGTGCCAATCTCCACTCAAGCTCCGGGCCGAATTAGCCATGACACGAGCCGGAAGATAGCCTTCCTTTTGGGAACCCTCGTTTTGATCGCGGCTGCTGCCTTCGGCCTATATGAATGGATTAGCGCTACCAGGTCACGGTCGCCAGTTGAACCCTTTCAGGCGATGAAGATCACCCGGCTGACGAGTGACGGAAAATCCATAATGGCTTCGATCTCGCCTGATGGCAAATATGTTGCGCACGTTGTCGAGGAAGCTGGCAAGCAGAGCTTGTGGGTTAGGCAGGTGATCATCGGGAGTGACGTGCAGATCATCTCGCCTTCTAAGCTTTATTACGATGACTTACAATTCTCGCGCGACGGCAATTATATTTATTTTGTTGGCGGTCAGAAGGATGGCGATGTAACTCGCCATATCGAGGGTAATCGCGGACTGTTCAGAGTTCCCGCGCTTGGAGGGAGTCAGCAAGACTTGCTGGATAGGATAGAGCCTCCCATCGATTTTTCCCTTGATGGCAAGGGGCTGATCTTCTGGCGGTACAACTCTCTGTGGTTGGCCAACTCGGATGGCACGGGAGTGCGAGGGCTATTTAACCCTTACGGACTTCGCGGCGGGGGTTACGAGATTCCAAGGACGGATACTGGTATAGCCTATCCACTGCCTGCCGCCGAAAGAACGGACCACAAGGCGAATGCCTTTCGCAACAATTTGCTCAGCTCTTTCTCGGGCATGAATCAGCGGTACCTCGGGCCACTAGTTAGTTAGTGCGCCTAGCCTCGATTTCGCTTCATGGAAGACTCATAGTGAAAGGCCCTCATGCCTGAGAATCAACGGCGGATGGCGTCATCTCGCCCTCGTTGACTTGCCTTCTGTCGCAACCTAATATGAGCGCCAAATGGCCGAGTCCGCATCCATGATCGGACAAACCGTTTCCCATTACCGAATCCTAGAAAAACTCGGTGGTGGGGGCATGGGAGTGGTCTACAAGGCCGAGGACACGCGCCTCCATCGTTTCGTCGCCCTCAAGTTTCTGCCTGAAGATGTAGCCCGGGACCCTCAGGCCCTAGCCCGGTTCCAGCGTGAGGCTGAAGCTGCGTCTGGTTTGAACCATCCGAACATTTGCACAATTTATGAGATTGGCGGATAGGATGGTCATGCCTTCATCGCCATGGAGTTTCTAGACGGTGAAACCCTGAAACATCGCATCGAAGGCAAGCCGATGCAGCTCGAACAACTATTGGAGTTGGGAATTGAGATTGCGGACGCGCTCGATGCAGCGCACGCCAAACGAATCATCCATCGAGACATCAAGCCTGCCAACTTATTCGTGACCGACCGAGGTCACGCAAAGGTTCTCGATTTCGGTTTAGCGAAACTTATTCCAGTCGGTCCGGGGATCGGTGTGTCGAAGCTGCCCACGGCCTCCGCCGAGGAAATGCTGACCAGTCCAGGCACAACAATGGGCACCGTGGCATACATGTCTCCTGAGCAGACGCGGTGCGAAGAACTCGATGCTCGCACGGACCTGTTCTCGTTTGGCGCGGTGCTCTATGAGATGGCCGCAGGCAGGTTGGCGTTTCCCGGCAACGCCACCGCTGTCGTTCACGATGCGATTCTGAACCGAGCGCCGACGCCGCTTGCGCGAGTAAATCCTGACATAGCGCCGGAGCTTGAGCGAATCATCAACAAGGCACTGGAGAAAGACCGCAAGCTGCGCTACCAAAGTGCTGCCGACATCCGCGCCGACCTGCAGCGCCTCAAGCGCGACACCGATTCCGGTCGTTCATCTCAGCACAGTGTCGCGAAGGAAGTTGTAACGCCATTCGCTTCCGTGACAACCTCGGAGGCAGCAAGAGCTCCCAGCAATCCCCGTACGTCATCTCTTGAAGCTTCGGCGCGAGCGAAGAAGCCGTTTGCACGCCGCTGGAAATTCCTATTGCTCGCCGCAGCGCTGCTGGTAGCCACTGTGGCAGGCGCATTGTACTGGCGCTTCGCAAAAACTCCCGCCCTCACCGAGAAGGATACGATTGTCCTCGCAGATTTCGTGAACAGCACTGGTGATGCCGTCTTCGACGACGCGCTCAAGCAGGCCCTTGCTGTGCAACTCGAACAGTCGCCGTTCCTCAGCATTGTGCCGGACCAACAGGTCCATGAAACACTGCGCATGATGGGGCATGCGCCGACGGATCGTGTCACCACCGATCTGGCGCGCGACATTTGCCAACGCGTGGGTAGCAAAGCGATGCTGGTCGGCGCGATTGCTCCCCTGGGCAGCCATTTCGCGCTGGCGCTGGATGCTGTCGATTGCGCTAACGGCGACTCGCTGGCCCGGGAGCAGGTCGAAGCGGAAAGCAAGGAGCGCGTGCTGAAGGCTCTTGGCCACGCAGCGACCGACATGCGCGGACGGTTGGGTGAATCCGTTAAGTCCATCCAGCGGTTCGATACTCCTATTGAACAAGCCTCGACCGCTTCGCTTGAAGCCTTGAAAGCGTTCAGTATGGCGCAGGCGCAGCGCGCCAGGGGAAGAGAAGCGGATGCGATCCCTTTGTTCAAACACGCTATCGAGTTGGATCCAAATTTTGCTTTGGCCTACGCCAAACTCGGTCGCTCTTACGACAACGTCGGAGAGGCTGACCTCGCGAAGGAGGCAGCAAGAAAAGCGTACGACTTACGAGACCGGGTCAATGAGTTGGAGAGATTCTCTATAAACACGGGATATTACGGCCTCATCACTGGAGAATTGGAAAAAGAGATTGAAACAGCCGAGCTTTGGAAGCAGACCTATCCGCACGACTGGGTGCCCAGGAACACTTTGGCCGTGGACTATTCGTTCGTTGGCAAGTTCGAGCAGTCCATCGAGGAGGGCCGCGAAGCACTGCGCCTGAATCCCAATCATTCGTATCCCTACGGAAACCTCGGCTGGGGATATTTGCGTGTCGGCCGCTACGATGAGGCCAAGGCGACGTTCCAGAGCGCTTCGAATAAAAAAGTGGATGACGTCGTGTGCCATGGAGGTCTTTTACAGATCGCATTCGTTCAAGGCGACGCGGCTGAAATGCAAAGGCAGGCCGCATGGGGAAGGGGCACATCGGACGAGGGAGAGTTGCTTTCTCACCAAGCGAACTTTGCGGTGTTTTCAGGCAGGTTGGGAGAAGCGCGAAGGGTTTTTCGCGAGGCCGTCCAAAAAGAGAGTTTTAAAGAAGCAGCGGCACGTTACGCGGCTGTGGAGGCGCAGGCAGAAGCAGACTTTGGCAATTATATTCAAGCTCGTCAGCAGGCAACTGTGGCCCTGGCGATTGCCCGCGGGCGCGACTCTGCGGCGATTGCGGCGGGAGCGTTCGCCACTTCCGGAGATGCAAATCAGGCCCGCAGCCTTACCCGGGAATTAGCTACGGCATTTCCAAAAGATTCTATGATCAATCGCCTCTCACTTCCCTCGGTTAGCAGCGCTATCGCGCTTCAAAACGGAAATCCGACTCTTGCAATCCAACTGCTGGATAGCACCGCGCCTTACGACTCGGGAATTTTTGGGCGTCGGATCCTTTACCTGCGCGGTGCGAGCTATTTGCGTCTGGGCCAAGGGAAGGAAGCGGCCGTTGAGTTCCAAAACATTCTTGCTCATCGAGCAGGTTTTATAGCTTCGTGGATCTATCCCCTGGCTCGTTTAGGCATGGCCCGAGCTCTGGCGCTGCAGGGAGATGCTGCAAATGCGCGCATCGCGTATCAAGATTTCTTCGCGCTATGGAAAAACGCCGACCCTGACATCCCCGTCCTGATCGAAGCAAAGTCTGAGTATGCGAAGCTGAAGTAGAGGTCTGTCTTCGTTGACTTGCCTTCCGCCCCAACCTAATATGAGCGCGAAATGCCGGATTCCTCATCTCTAATTGGCCAGACTGTCTCCCACTACCGCATCCTCGAAAAACTTGGCGGTGGTGGAATGGGCGTTGTTTATAAGGCCGAAGACTCGCGCCTTAATCGCTTTGTAGCCCTGAAATTCCTGCCGGACGATGTTGCGAGAGACCCGCATGCACTTGCACGTTTCAAGAGAGAAGCTCAGGCGGCGTCCGCTCTAAATCATCCGAATATCTGCACCATTTACGACATCGGCGAGGCCAGTGGACGCGCTTTCATCGCCATGGAGTGTCTCGAAGGGCAGACGCTAAAGCATCTCATCCAGCAACATCCCATGCCAACTAACCAAGTCCTCGATCTTTCTATACAGATTGCCGACGCACTCGATGCCGCTCATGCCAAGAGCATCATTCACCGCGACATAAAACCTGCGAACATCTTTGTCACCGGACGAGGGCAAGCGAAAGTCTTAGACTTCGGGCTGGCGAAGGTGTCGCGCAGGAATGTTATTGAGCCGCCAGATATGACTGAGGCAACGGCGGAAGCCTCTGAGGAACACTTAACAAGCCCCGGCTCCGCTGTGGGCACTGTTGCGTATATGTCCCCCGAACAAGTGCGGGGCGAAAAACTGGACGCAAGAAGCGATCTATTTTCCTTCGGTGTGGTGATGTATGAGATGGCCACCGGGCGGATGGCATTCCCCGGCAGCACATCGGGAGTCATATTCGACGCCATCCTGAATCGTGCACCAGTTTCTCCGATCCGCTTGAAACCCGACTTGCCTCCTCGTTTGGAAGAGATCATCAACAAGGCTCTCGAAAAGGATCGGGATGTCCGCTACCAACACGCAGCGGAGGTTCGCGCCGACCTTCAGCGGCTAAAGCGCGACACAGATTCGGGAAGATTGGCCGCTTCGACGCAACCTCCAGCTTATGATGTAAACACGGCGCGACGGGCGGCGCAGCGCAAAGGAACTACCCTGGCTGGACTCGGGGTCGTGGCGCTGCTGCTCATGGTCATTGGCTACGCGCTTCGTTCTTACTATCGCTTCAGGGGCACCGAAGCGCCATTTCACAATTTCACGATTTCAAAACTGACGGACACAGGTAATTTAACGAGAGCAGCGATTTCACCCGATGGCAAATTTGTCCTAAATGTGGTCAAAGATAACGGGATGGAGAGCCTTAGGCTTCGAAACGTAGCGACGAACAGCGACACACAGGTGTTTGTGCCGACCCGAAGTCACTATGAATCCTTACAGTTCTCTCCAGACGGTGACTATATTTACTTTTCTCGTTCAGATGAGGACAAGAGCCAAGGCCTATACCGCGCTCCAGTATTAGGAGGTGATCCTCATCCTGTGGGGGAAAAAGGTATCCCTACAAGCGGGGTTTCTTTCTCCCCCGATGGAGAGCACATTTCATTTAGCAGATTCAAATTTGAGAATGAGTCGAAAGACGGTAAGCGTCCTCAGATGAAGTTGTTAACTGCGAACTTAGAAGGCAGCGGACAAAAGGAACTGTTTACGCTTGAACTGGATCCCTTCATTCCCGACCCCGCTTGGTCACCCGACGGGAAGGTGATCGTGATCGTGACACGCGACAAGACTGCCCGGAGCAGCAGTCTTGTCGCGGTAGACAGTACGAGTGGAGAACAACAACCTATTCTTTCCTCGACCGAGATGCAGTTTGCAGGGCCAGCATGGCTGCCGGATGGAAGTGGACTGGTAGTTCTGTATTCAGATAGAAAGGCAAATACTGGTCAGCAGCAGGTCGGATTCGTCGCTTACCCCGAAGGGAAGTTTCGAGCGATTACTAGGGATACCAATAGCTACACAGGAGTGAGTGTCTCACGCGATGGTAAGACACTGACCACTGTCCAGGATGAGGAGAGCTTCAGGCTCTATATATTGCCATCGCGGGAAAAGAGCGAAGAACACGCTGGCGCGATTACTCCGCGAGGAATTGCATACATCTTTGCTTGGGCGGACGACAAAAATCTAATTTTAGAAGACCGCAATTCCCGCAGGTATTATCGAATAACTGATAGTGGTGAAGGAAGAACTCTCCTGATGGACGGTACGCGAAACTCGGCGACTGGAGCATCACCGTGCCTCAGCGGACGATACATTTTGTTCGCGGCTAGGGATCCAGAATCCTTGAGTGGAGCGGTCACCATATGGCGATTCGATACGAGAAGCAACGACACCTTTAATCTTACAACGGATACGTTTGACGTATCTCCCGTTTGTTCGCCCGAAGGGAAATGGGTCTATTATGTTTCGCCCAATCCCCCCGAACCCCGGATCCAAAAAGTCTCTATTGATGGTGGTGCTCCCAAGACTGTCAGTAAGATGTTTGTTTTTCCTGAGATTGATGTTTCACAAGACGGGAGGTTCCTTGCATTCTGGAATATGATGGACACATTTGGCGTGATCAACACGGAAAGCGGTAAGGTCGGTAGGAAGTTTCCTATGGACCCTCGTTGGGGTAGCTCTTCGGGGCAGGCTACTCACCCGCACTTTACATCCGACGGCAAGGCATTGGCGTACACCATCCATGTCAATGGGGTGGACAATATCTGGGCACAGCCGCTCGATGGTACGCCAGCGCATCCGATCACGTCCTTTACGTCTGAAGAGATCGTTGATTTCCACTGGTCGCCGAGCGGAGATAGGCTCGGCATTGTCCGTGGCCGCACAGAATCAAACGTGGTCTTAATACGAGACGCGAATCGTTAACTCGTTGTATAACGCACCTTATTGCTCTGCGCCAAGTTCTTCTTGCGGCTGAAATACGAAGAATGTGATATATCTTGAAATTGCATCCAGACGCGGGAAATCTTCTCCCGCACCAACCTTGCCGCTTCGCGGATGAAGGTGGGTCGCCACTCAGGCAGATGCGCCGGAAACGGAAAATGAAAACACAACGGATCAAAATTGAATCAGGCCAGATCGTGGAGCTATATGTCCGCCGCGACCAGGAGACCGTCCGTTACTATTCTTCTGTTGCGATACGTGTGAACGAATGGGCTTGGAAGAAGCGGAGACAAGGGCTTTCTTGGGTGACGATAAAGAACATACTGCGCACGATGCAGCGTGTCTTGTCGGCGTCCTCGAAAAACCATGCAATTCCCTTCTCTCAAGACGGCCTAGCAATACCTGAACGGGACAAGCTTCAAATGAAGGTCAAATCACGGACAAACGTTTCGTATTCTTGGGAGCAGACGTTGCGGATAGTCGAGCAGTTAAAATCCATCGATAGCCTGGGTCAAGCAAGACGAGAACAGTATTCAACTCTGTTTTTTCTCGCCGCTGCGTCTGGCCTGCGCATTGGTGAATTGCTCGCGTTGCGCACCGACGACATCGGCAAGAACACGATTCGTGTTGACGAGTCCTTAGACCGTGCAGGTGTAATCGGGCCGTGCAAGAATGTTGCAGCGTACAGAACAGTCGTCCTGGTTGACGCAGAGGGACAGGCTGCTATGAACACGCTGAAACAGTTCGCTAAACACGATGGTCTGGTGTTCCATTCAAAGCAAAACGGACCACTAGCGGAAACCACGATTCTTACGCAAGCACTGCACCCAGCCGTCAAAGCACTCAATCTGCCGAAAGCGGGAATGCACGCATTTCGTCGCGGCTGTAATAGGCGATGGGAACTTGCGCGAGTCTCATCCGCAGTGATTCGTCAGCAAATGGGCCACGCTACCGCCGACATGACCGCTCTGTATACGGGCGAAATTCCAATTGAACAAGTCGCACAACACCTTCAATTGGAGCCAAATGGAGCAGCCATAGCAGCCTAAAGCGGTAGTTAAGTAGTTTGTTTTGTTGGAGCGGGCGATGGGAATCGAACCCAAAGCCTTGTCCCCGCAAGTTATTGAATATACTCACCAGACTTCTCCAATTTGGGCGCAAGTGGGCGCAGAATTTCGCCTACTTTGTCCACTGCATCACGCTGCGAATCGCCGATGATGTGTGCGTACGCTATGCCTACCGCGTGGGATCGCGAGGTCGCCTTGCTCCACCCCCTGTACATCACGCTGCAAGACTTCCATCAGAGCCACGCCCGAAATCCCCACTCCCCCGGCGCAAAGCCCCTTGCGGAAAGGACTGTCGCTGCCGCGAGGCTCATTGGCGTGCTCTTGAAAATCCAGCACTCAGCGGACCGGCTAGCCGCGAACACGATCGAAGCCTACGGACGAGACCTGGACCGCTATCTCGGCTTTCTGGAGACAGAAAATATCCCGTTTCACTCGGTCATTCGTCCGACGATCGGAGCCTACATTCGGAGCATCACTCAGCTCGAGGTTCCGAGGGTTTCGAGAAAGAGGATGGAGGCAAGAAGCACCCTCGCGAACGCCACTCTGCAACAGCACCTCACAGTGGTTCGCCTCTTTCATGACTTCCTAGTCGAAGAACGAGTCTGTACGAGAAACCCTCTGCGCCCGCTTATAGGCGGGCGGGGCCTAATCCAACGGCATCACCGGCTTCCGTGGATTCCAAGCGAGGAAGAATGGCAGAACATTCTTCAGGTCTGTAAGCAGGAGCCGCTGCGAAATCGAGTGATGCTGGCGATGTCCTACGATGCAGCTCTCCGCCGGGAGGAGATCTGCTCGCTTGAAGTCGCCGACATCGATCCCGCACATCGCCTGCTGCGAATTCGGCTGGAGGTCACGAAGAACCGACGCGAAAGAGTGGTCCCATACTCGTTGGCAACGAGCGAGCTGTTCAGCAGGTATCTCCAAATGCGCCGCGAACTGAGCCGAGAACGCGGTCCGCTGTTCCTATCAGAGTCCTGTCGCAATTACGGAAAGCCAATCTCGATCTGGACCTGGTCTAAGACAATCGCTCGCGTGGCCGAGCTGTGCAGTCTCCCTCGCTTCACTCCGCACACACTGCGTCATCTGTGTCTCACCGACTTGGCGAGGGCGAACTGGGACATTCACGAAATAGCGACGTTTGCTGGTCACCGCAGTCTACAGACCACCACGCTTTACATTCATCTGAGCGGTCGTGACTTGGCGAATAAGCTCGCTCGGGGGATGGCGGAATTACACGCGCGACGCGTGGCAACGATGAGCGAGGTGCTGGCATGACTGAGAAGTGCGCATCACCGCGGTGGGCCTGGCCCATTACGCTCGACAGCTACGACAGAAATCCCGAACTCAGCGCAGAGGAAACGGAAAAGCTGCGCGCCAACGCGCCGAGCTTGGCAGTCGGTGTTCCTCCTTCGACAGTGATCGAGAAGTGCAATTTTCCACGCCTCATGAAGCCTCTTGAGGATGTCTCGACTTACATTGAGCTTCACAGAAAATACTGGCCGAACCTGAAGGCCCTGATGGTGCGTGACATGGCGGCACGGGGTAAGAGCTTCTGGAGCTGGACGGAACAGGAGTGGATCGAGAGCATCAAGAAGGGTGGGCATGAAAAACCCTCGGTCGCCGCTGTCGCTCATGTCCTGTGGGGGTTCGACTCACTGCACGAACTGGGCCGCTACAACTTTCTGTTCTATGGGCTGGCGATCCGTGTCTTCGGCCGTGCGCGCATCCGGCAGCTGTTCGGTGAACTCCAGGAAATGCTTACGGAGTGGGGCTATCGCGACCGAACGGCGAAAATCTATATTCCCCGTGCGATGTGCGAAGTGCTGATTACGAATCGGAGCCCACGTCTCGAAGATCTGACGTTCGAGGTGCTGCAGAAAGTCATGCAGCGGCGAGGCAGAAAAAATAACACCCTGTATCTTTCGGCAGTCTCGAAGGTGCTGGCGCATCGAAAGATCATCTCCGCTCCGGTGATGCGTGTGGAGCGCCCACGGCATCCCAATCCCCATCTGCTGGAAGGAGTGCCGGAGAAGTGGGTCCGGGCGGCGAACTACTGGCGAGAAAATGCCCGATATAGCGCGCGTGTCCGCCAAGCGACCTACTACTTCCTGCTCACAGTGGGGCGCTGGCTGACAGCAAAACACCCAACGATTACGACGCCGGAGCAATGGGATCGCAATTTGGCGGTCGAGTGCCTGACGATGATCACGAACATGCGCTGTGGCGACTTTAGAGCGCAGTGGGTCGGGCGCAAACCACGCAACTATGGGAAACCGCTGACGCCGAACGGGAAAATGCTCAACTACACGGCTCTTCGAGGGTTCTTCGCGGACCTGCAAGAATGGCGTGTTATCCCTCCGCGCTTTGATCCGTACCGCAGTTTTACGCCACCGCGTTCCGTGAAGGCTTTGGTCGCTACGACACCCCGAGTCATCGCTGACGACGTGTGGGCAAAGCTTCTGTGGGCGGGGTTGAACGTCACGCCAGAAGACTTTGCGAGTTGGCGAAACCCGAGTGGGAGGATACACACTTATTACCCGATCGAAATGATCCGAGCTGTGACGGTGGTGTGGCTGTTCGCCGGCATCCGTGGAGATGAAATCCGCCGCCTGCGTGTTGGCTGCGTACGCTGGCAGCAAGACAGCCAATCGTCGGTGTGCTTTCTCGATGTTCCGGTGAACAAGACAGGGACAGCCTTCACGAAGCCGGTCGACGGCGTCGTCGGTCAGGCGATCAACGCTTGGGAGAGAGTTCGACCCGCGCAGGCAAAGCTCTGCGATCAGAAGACAGGCGAGATGGTTGACTTCCTGTTCCTGCAGCGCATGAGGCCTCTCGGAGAGTTCTTTCTGAATCACGGCCTGATCCCGAGGTTGTGCCGCAAGGCTGGAGTACCGCAGAACGATCTGGGCGGGAAAATTACGAGTCACCGAGCACGGTCGACCATAGCGACGCAGTATTCAATGCCAAGGAGCCAATGAGCCTGTTCGAGCTGCAAGAGTGGCTCGGTCACAGGATGCCGTCTTCCACACAAAGGTACGCGAAGATAACACCGACGAAACTGATGAAGTCGTATTCGGACGCAGGTTACTTCAGCCGGAATCTGCGGGCAATCGAAGTGCTCATCGATCAAGAAAAGTGCGAAACGGAGTCGGTGCCGCGGAGGCGTGGAAGTTTTACGATCTCGGCCACGGTTACTGCACTTATGACTTCTTCGATCAATGTCCGCACCGTATGGCGTGTGCGAAATGCTCTTTTTATATGCCAAAGGGTTCGACGATGGCGGCTCTTCTTGAAGGCAAGAACAACTTGCTGAGCATGCGCCAAGAAATCCCACTGAGCGATGCGGAGCTAGCAGCGCTTGACGATGGTGTATCTGCGCTTGAATCGTTGCTGAGCCGTCTCGCCGATGTTCCGACACCTGCCGGCCCAACGTCTCTTCAGCTACGGGACACAGCGCTGATCCAAATCGAAGCGGCGGACTGATCGGTGACACAAGAAATAGAAAAGGCCCTCCGACAACGACGGAGGGCCTTCGTTTCGAACACATCAGAACGCAGCTTCGTTGGACTCCGGCGCTTGCGCAGGAGCAGGCGCGTTGGGCTCTGGTTCACCGCGATCGAGCCTGCGCACGACATCGGCGCGGACTGACCACGACGTAATCTTCGAGGTCTTCGACTTCTTGCCTTTGCCGTTCGGCTGTTCGTAGGTCGAGCTGAGGAGAGAGCCTTCGACGAGTACGTGAGCGCCCTTCTTGATAGTAGTAGCGATACGTTCTGCCAAAAGTGGCCGGAACACAACGACACGATGCCACTCCGTTTTCGAGCTCCATTCGTCATCTGCGTTCTTCCAAGAGCGCTGTGTGGCGACTGACAGCACGGTGAATTTCGAACCGTTGCCTTTCGCTTGACGTTGCTCCGGGTCAGAACCAACAAACCCGACGAGAGTTATTGAGTTAAGGTAAGCCATGACTGAATTTTCTCCTTTTTCTTGCCCCATTTTCTTGGGGCACCCAGAAGCGAGTGGCTTCTGCTTCCAAAGCTAGCGGCTGCTTTATGGGAGGGAACCCAAATGCTGTAAGGGCGGAACCGGGAAAGCAGAGGCCGCGAAGCTGCAGGACGCAGGAATTAGCCCGAAGCAGTGGCCCAAGAAAATGAGTGGCAGAAAAAGGTGGCGTACTGAACCGCGAACATCGACGTGGTATAGAGCCGGAGTAGTGGGCAGCCAAAGCGGAACACAAGAAAATCAGCTGTCATGCGCCATCGCTCTGGGTTCGACGATGGGGCTCGATTCGAGTGGCCGCTCCGGCAGGAGCGCCGGAGGACTGTGGCAGATGCGCCCAGGTTAGCGTCGCATGTTCGCGAGTGGTTTAGCCATTGAACCACGTCACAGCGTTCGGCGAGGCTCCACCCCCCAAGAACCGGAAAGATGTTTTCAGGGGCACAGAAATATCGTCAAGTACCATTGACCGGGCAGCGCCGATCGATGAGGATCATAAAATGGAGGTCAGTGTGCTCTCCAGGCTAGGTGCCACCTTCACTCATGTAGCGCTGCTTTTCGCCTGCGTATGTTCCCAAGCGTTAGCCCAAGAAACGCAGTCTCCCCAGCCGAAAAAGACTTGGACGAACGACGACCTGAAGCAACTCTCCCAACAGGGAGCGGCTGAGACGGGCAAGCCTGACTCGGCGAAGAATTCGTCAGACGCAGACAAGAACGAACCCTATCGCAGGGAGAAAGACCCGAAGTGGTATTTCCGACAGTTGGAGCCACTACGGCAAGAGCTAACTAAAGTCGAGAACAATTTGCGAGCGTTGTCGGAGGCCAAAAGGTCGGGTAAAGCGGGAAAGGGAACGATCGAATTGGACAACGAAGAAGCAGGGGTTACGACGGACGGCGAAATCACCGTTCTAGAGCAACGCCGTGATGACCTGCGGAAACGGATCGACGACTTGGAGGATCAGGGAAGGCACAACAACGTACTCCCGGGGCAGATGAGAGAAAACGCGGAGACGAGGAGATGGTCAGCGGAAAGCGGCGAGTCGAATAGTTCGGGGCGTGAAAGCCAGAGTGAATCAGGGGTCGCAAAAGAGCTGGAGAGCCGGTTAGCGGAAGACAAGAAGCGGCTTGACGATGTTGACAAGGAACTTGACCTTTTGGGTCGAGAACAGCGACTCGAAGAGCAGAAGGAATTCTCGAAGCCACAAACCCAGCGACGGAGAGAAGCGCCGGCGCGCTTAGTCACAATTGGCAACGAAATCGTAGCGAAGGATACCGAGGTTCAGGGGCTGCAGGAAGAGATTGCGCGACTCGAAGATCAGATCGAGGACACGAAAAGGCATCCGCCTGCGGAGGTGGAACAAGGGGGAGGTCTCGGTTCCAGCGAAGCTATCCAGACCGCGAAAGAGGAGGAACTATCCTGGAGGAAGCATTTTGGTGAGATCGACTACAAGATAGCAATCGCGAGAAAAGCCTTAGAGATTTTGCAGCGAGAACACAACGTTCTATTGATGCAATACTATGCGAATCCGGCGACTGCCATGAAGGAAGGGGTGACGCGTAGAGACATCAACAATCACCGAGCTGCGATTGAAGGTAAGCAAAAAGAACTTAGCGAGCTCAAAAACCAGCGTGAGGATCTGGAGGACGCTCTGCGCCACGCAGGTGGCCCACCGGCTTGGGCACGGTAGCACATGTGCTGATGAGGTTTTGGAACGAATCCGGGAATTTCATTAACTGATGCTGCACACGTGATCACTCCGCTTTATTTGGTGACTGCGAATTGGATTAGAATTGTTGTTGCAATCCCAAAGCTGGAGGGCCAGATGTGCATTCCCACCCGTCGTGCTACCTTTCGTTTTCCCCTCATCCCGATAATCCTGGTTTCCCTCGCCGGATGCGGAGGCTCGCCCACAATGCAGAATTCCACTTGCAGCGCTTGCCAATTCTTGTACGCCACCACAAATTCCGGGCAAATTCTGACTTTTCCGATTACTAGCACGGGAGGTCTTGGCACGCCCACTTCGGTTGCCGGCCCGGCCAACAGCGGCGGCCTCATGACCTTGGCCCCAGTCAGCTTCAAGCCGCTTTTCTTGTACGTTTCCGATCCTCAGGATAGCGCTATTCACGTTTATACGGTCAGCCAGGCCGACGGCACGTTGTCAACAGCGCCCGTCGGTCCTTTTTCTCTGGGCAGTGGTAATGGCGCGCCGGGAGAAATGGCTGCCTTTGGGAATGTGATTTACATAGCGGGCTCCACAGGAAACATTGTCGCCTTTAACGTCAATGCAGATGGTTCGCTCACCGGCATGCCGGGTTCCCCCTTTGCTGCAGGGATGGGACTCTCGCATCTAGCTTTGATTGGTTCAAGTACCGTCGGGAATACAACCTTTCTCTATGCCGCAAACGCAGGCGACGCAAACGGCAGCATCTCGGCATTTAATGTGACTACGAGTGGCGGACTCGTGCCCGTGCCAGGTTCGCCGTTTCCGACTCTTTCAGGTGCTGGACCGGAAGGGTTTTATGACGGCGGCAAATTCCTCTACGTGGCTCTGAAGAATGCTAATGCCGTCGCGGCCTTTGCTATCGCCAATGATGGATCTTTGACTCCGATCGCGGGCTCGCCTTTCCCTGCGGGGCGCGGCGCGTTTTCGCTGACTGGGGCCGGCGGGTTCCTTTTTGCGACGAATAATCTTGACGGCACAATATCGTCATACAGTTTGGATCCCGTGAGCGGTAGTCTCACCCAGGTGGCCGGGTCGCCTTTCCCAGGAGTGGTCGCTTCAGGCGACACGCTTCGACACCCATCAGGGCGCGGTCAGTTCCCTGATGGGTTCACCCTTTCAAGCGGGTGTCGGCCCCGTAGCCCTGACGTCTGTGGGATTCCCCGCCATCGACCCTCCGGGCAGCCATTGAACGCCTAGCCAAATCGAATCAAATACATTCGCGCCCCAAATCTTTCATAATTTCGAACGCAACCGTTCTCCCATGAACCCCAACGAATCGCGGGGGACTCTGCCGTTGGGACGAGATTCGCCCAATAATCCGTCCCTGGCCACTCCCTCCACTGTGGCCTCAACGCGCCGCCTCCGGCGTCGCAGGCCTCCGTTGCGGGAGTGGCCAGCGAAGAGAAACCATGCTCTAATGTCGGAAACGTCAACGGGCGAACTGCAGCCCCGACCTATTCCACTTAACATATATATAAGACATTTTCTTTATACCTTTCTTTCTGCCCCGTTTTCTTTGGGGCACGAGAGAGAGCGAGGGGGCGTGGAGTCGCAGGCTAGCGTCTGCATTCTTGGAGGGTGCCCAAATGATTTGAGGGAGGTCCCAAGAAAGCAGAAGACGCCTAGGCCGGAGCGGGGCGGAATTACCCGAGCGGTGAGCCCAAAGAAAAGCGGGAAAAGAAAGAAAGGAATGTCCAAGCTCAGAAAGTCGGAGAAAAGGGCGGCCCGGAGACCATGAACGCAACACAACAGTGGGTTACCAGGGAAAGCGGAAATAGATCAGAGGATTCACGTCGGTGATCACAGTGCCCCCCGGCATGGTCATTCCCAGATATCTCTCGTGTCGAGCAACTTGTCCTGCTGTCGTGAGATCCCAGCCGCGACCGGTTGCGATATCCCAGACATCAATGCCAAATGTTCCCGGTTGGTTAAGGCTTGACGGGGCCAAACGGATGGTCGAGGGCAGTTCTCCCGTCGATACCGCATCTCGTGCCAGCGACTTGAAGATGGCGTCGTTATAGGACCCAAACATCTGTGGGGTCATCGGTGAATCGGCGTCGATCGATCGTGTGATTCGAGTGGCTTCGTCACGCAATGAAAGCAGCTTTTGATCGACCGAGAGTGTTTCGGCTGCGCCTCCGTTGCCGGCGAGTTCGGCTAATTGCCCCGAAATGTAAGGCGACATGGCATCCATGGAGGATGCGAGCTGTGGTCCAAATTCAAATGTTGCTAAGGGCAGAAAGGCCTTGAGATTGTCGTCTACCACACCTATCTTCTCCCCTATTCCGAGGACGAGTCCGATGGCTTCTTTATTATATTGGCCCATCGGATTTAGCCACCATTGAAGTCTTGGGTCCTCAGACGACCTCAAGAGATCCTGTCCATAATTCACTGCTGTATCTAGCCCCCGCCCGACACGGCCAACAGTCGCGTTGACGTATTGCAGGCCCTGCAGATACTGCATCAGGCCACTTTCCGGCACGGTCTGGAAGATATCACCCGGAGACGGTTGGGATGTACCTGCATCGTCCGCGGTGGCTGGGGCTACTTGCGGTAATGGTCCGACATGTTCATCTATGTAGAAAGTACCGGCATAATAAACTGGTGGTTGATCGCCAATCGTATCCAAGTCGGAAGAATCGTCTTCGGACGCTAGTCCAGTCGGATCCGACCAGCGCAGTGGATTGTTCAGCGCATAACTGTAGGCACCGTAGCTTTGACTGGAATAGGAGTTAGAAACCAAGGGATCCGGCGTCGTGAATCGGCCGATGCGAGGGTCATACAATCGTCCCAGCATGTTCACCAGCCCAATTTCGGAATCGGAATCTCGCTCCGTAAATCCCAGCGGAGGTTCCACGGAAGAGGGCGGAGCAGGAAGAGACGGATTGGAAGGGTCGCGACGGGTACCAAACGGGTCATAGGCGCGATTGTCGACGGGAACGCCCGCCTGATCGGTTATGGTCGCGACGGAACCCAGGCGGTCGTTCTGCAAATACACATTAAAAGCCTTTTGCCCCTCGACCTGCACCCTTGCAGCAACCACTCCGTCGAGGCCATGTATGTAATAGATGTCGGTCGCAGGTCCATGTCTTTTTGATATTCGTTCAAACAGTCCTCCAATGGTTACGGAATGCTCGCCATCGGAACGAGTCTTCAAAACGCGTTGATGCTGGAAATCGTACTTAAAAGCATCCGAAATGGTTGTGCCCACGATCCGTGACGGGAGTCCCCAAGACAAATACTTGGTCTTTCGTCCTGCGGTGGTTTTTTCGCGACCCATGGGATCGTAGCCATACACCGTGTTGTCGATGGAAGTGACGGCATGCGGCCCGGCGTTTGAGCCACCATACTGGTAAACAAGGTCGCCACCGGTTCCGTAGAGGGTTTTGCGAGACTCGAGATTGCCAATATCGTCGTACTTGAATTGTTGGCTTAGAGTATGCTTATCGCTCTTGTTAATATCCCATTTCGTCATCCGATTAATCCCATCGTAGTTATAGCTCTCAACGATGCTGGTGAGTCCGTCGGTCCGCGACTGCAGGTTTCCATTCGCGTAATACTGGTACGTCAGATCCTGAATGGCCTGGTCTCCGCTAAGCGTAGTAAGAGACCAAAGCCGGGCGCGGGTATCGAATTGGCGGGAGGTAACTACGCCGTTACCAAAGGCCTCCTGAGTGACCTGCTCAAACGCGTTTCGCGAGGTGTTGGTCCAGAAGGGTGCCGCATTGTTCGAGTTGGCGTCCTTGATGGCCCGGAGTTGACCGTAGGGCGCATATTCAAAAGAAGCGACAAACTGCGGAACCAAAGGGGTCGCTTCATGGGGGTATTGCAGGGTCGCGAGGCGTCCAAAGGAATCATAAGTATGACCAAAAGCAAAATTCCTTCCGTCCGTGTGCACGATTTGCGAAGAGGGACGAGACAGAGAATCATAGGTAAATGAGGTCATCACTCGATCAGTGCTGATCGCCGAGGCAATTTTTCCGATACCATTCGTAGCCCGATCCCAGACGATCTTGGTGCGTCCCTCCTTAGTCTTGATTCCAACTATTCTCCCGAGAAGATCGTGTCGGTATTTGAAGTGATCGCCCAACGCGTTGGCCTCACCTACGATTTCGTTAAAGGCATTCCAATCTGTGGCGTGCCGGCCGGAATCCGGGTCGACCAGAAGCGTTCGCCTCCCTCGGACGTCGAATACCGCGGAGATCCTGTTGCCAGCGGCATCGGTAACCGACTCGAGCACGCTGAACGGTCCATAAACGTAGCGCGTCTGGATCTGGTGCCCGTTGTCGGCCTGCTCGGTTACCAACGTAGTCTGCATACGTTGGTCTGCAAGGAGGGTTCTCTGGTTCTGATTCTCATCCAGCGTGTCCGTCGCGAGACCTGAATAGTCCTGCGTCGTGAAGCTGCCATCCGGATGAGTTACCTTCCTGATTCTGCCTAACGCATCGTAACGAATTGACGTGACTGCCGGGACAGGATCGTCAACGAAGTAAGGATTGGAGATTTGGTCCAGCCGTCCGACGGAATCGTAGTGCTTCTGTATGGCAATCTCGCGGCCGTCAAATCCGCGCTGGACAACGCTGGACTCGAGACCAAATCGGTTGAACGTCGACTCAGTCTCTTGGCCTCCAGCCTTGCGCATTGTGACGATGTAGCTGCTGGCATCAGAACTCTGGTTACGATAGGAAATGGTGACATTCGCTCCGTTGGGCGGCTTTTCAGTAAGGACTCGGCCAAACCCGTCGACCTGCCACTGGGTTAAATGGTTGTTTTGGTCCTGAAAAGAGACCATGACTCCAAACGAAGGATGGTAGGCGTACTGCTCTGCTTGAAGCAGCGGGTTATTTGTAAATGCCGGCCACAGGTGTTCGAGGCGGTCGTAACCCATCAGCGTTTTTCGTTGTTCCGTCGCGGAATCCTCTTCAGCCGATATTAGGAGTCCGTTCGTATCTCTTGAAAACCTCCGAGATAGTCTCAAGGAAGGGTTCCCTTGAGGCTCGATCACTTGCTCTGTTAGAGCACCGGTCAGCGGATCATAGGTGTTGGCCGTGGTTCGCGTCGTGGATTCTCCGGACGGCGTGGTTTGCATTTCAGCCGATCGGGTCGGCAAAGCAATCAGCCAACTGTCGGGATGGCTCTCATATTGCGTCGTCAGCGTTGTTGTATAGCCATCTCCCGTAATTGAACTGATGCTGGTGGCGTTGCCAAACGGGAGCGGCAGTTGCGTCGGAGCGCAGGGCAAACTGTCGTATTGATAGCTTCTGGTGACTTGGCGAAATGGCAGGAGATTCTGAGGCGACACTTCCAACTGTTTCTCGATCACCTGGCATGGAAGAACGGAATAGAGCGGGTTCGCACCACTAGATGCGAATTGATACGAAGTGTTCTGTACACTAGAGAACTGCCGGCCGTTGTCTAGGGAGACGGAGAAGCTTTGCGTTTGGGGCAGCCCCGCGAATGGATAACTGTAACCGCCTATCTGATTGTTCGGCTGCAGCAGCCATGACTTCTGTGTGAAGTTGTCATACGTGGTCAGCGAAACAATTCTTGTCGCGGAGTCTGATTCCTGCCTTTGCTCAAAACCAAGCCAGCCGCGGCCGAGACCGTCCGAACGGCCGTTGACGTAAGTGTAGCTAAGGTGCCCGATTCCGCCACTCGGGTCATGGCTGGCGACATCAGTGACCACCCAGATGCTGCTCTTAACGCAGACCAATGGGAAGGTACAAGTTGAAGTACTTTGATGGATGGCGGGATCGGAAACCGGAGCCCAAGAAATCGTGTGATCTTCCTTCATGCCTTCCACAACTCGGATAATAACGTCTGGTTGTTTCCCCATGTGCAGGAAAACATGGAGTTCGCCATCGACCACTTCCATGAAGTCCGGGAGCCCATCGCCGTTCACATCGGCGAAGGTGGCGAGAGCCGGGTCATCAGGAAACGGGATAATCGCTCCGTTCTGGTCGCGTAGAAAGACCGGAGTCTGGAAATCGCTGTCGCCGGCTAGCAATGCGACAAGCCCCTCGACGAATGGAGAACCGCTAGTAAGAACGATGTCCTGTTTCCGGTCGCTATTGAGATCGGCCACAGCAACTCCCGGGTCCGGCTTGTAGCCCGACCACGGCGGCCCCCAATATGGCGGAAAGCCACCAAATGTCATATCAGGTGGGGCTGCGAGGTGGATCTCAACACGATCCAAGAACCCATTGGCGGTGTTTCTCGCTACCCAAGGGTTTCCTCCGAGACTCTTGTTGTACGAGATAGCGTCCGGCGCTCCATCGCCGTTTAGGTCGACGAACAAGTCCGCAAATCCGCAATCCAAGTCCCTCGGGGGGGCACATGCAGGGAAGCGGGGTTCCAGAAAGGATTCGCCAGCCACCAGTGCCACGTTTCTCGGTAGTTCTAAGTTACGAGCGGCGTCCACTCGAGTAGCTTCGTACCAAAGTCCTACTGGCGCCGATCCATTCGTGGGCGCTGGCGTTCTGAGCATTATCGCTGGCCTGCCGCTGGCATCGACATCCACCGCAAAGATGTTTTGCGTGCCCGAAGTTTGAGGCAAGTGCGATTCGAAGGGTCCGTCCATCCCAGCCGTTCCGCTGTTTAGGTCGTATGCCCAATCATTCGGCGCAAATCCGTAAAACGGATCTGGGAATCCATTTCCCTCAATGTCGGCCAAATAGAAACCGCGTGCCGAAGGAGGAAAATTATGTTGCAAGCCGTATTGCAGCTCTTTGTCAAAGAAGTCACACGAAAATGGGTTGCTCCATGTGGGAGTTGTGGCAATGCACAATCTGGCTGCACCCGAACCAACTTGAAAATACATGATCATATCTGCACGCCCATCTCGATCCACGTCGACAAAACTTGTTCCTTCCAGTTGTGGGGCGGTTGCAACGCTGCTTGAGACTGCCAAGACGGGAGACTTATCAAAGACGTTCGGCGATCCGGCCTGTGCGATTGACCTATAGCCGAGGTTTTTATGGTAGTTCCACGCGTAGGAGTCCACGGTGTCGCCAACTTGATTTGTTGTCACCGCATTGGTGAATAGCAGCACGTCGTCTAATCCTGTTCCGTTGATATCAGCAACGGTTAGCCGCTTGAGAATTCCTCCATTCGACAGACCCGATGGATCGGCCGACGTATCGTCGAAAGCCCAGCCCGCTGCGCCGGTGCCAACCTTCAGGTAGAGTTCTTCGACGTGACCGTTTCCGTCGATGTAGGCGATATGCTGCAGGTCGTCGCTGCTTGAGACCCAACTGGTCAGAGCTCCATTGTTCGCCTTGGGAGCTCGGCTGGTTTGCGTAGGATCATCGAAGGCCCAGTTCGCTGCGCCTGTGCCAACTTTCAAGTAGAGTTCTTCGACGTGACCGTTTCCGTCGATGTAGGCGATGTG